>Ga0302317_10002215_pt1 | contig 13485 bp, 6 predicted proteins | sample III_Palsa_N3_3_FD_200450 | JGI IMG/M metagenome (GOLD analysis project Ga0302317, IMG submission 200450) | Peat permafrost microbial communities from Stordalen Mire near Abisko, Sweden - III_Palsa_N3_3 | ecosystem: Environmental > Terrestrial > Soil > Palsa > Peat permafrost | place: Sweden...
ATGCGCTGTCGCTCAACGACTCGGTCGGGCTGATCTCGCTGACCGGTCTGGTCGGCAGCGGCACGGCATTGACCAGCCTGACGCTGACCGGCAGCCAGGGCATCGTGCTGGGCGGGACGATCAACACCACCGGTGCCCAGACCTACAACGGCGCCGTCACGCTCGCCTCGACCACCACGCTGACTGGCGGCGGCATCGCCTTCAGCAGCACGGTCGACGGGGCGCAGAGCCTGACGCTCAATGCCGGCTCCGCCGCGGCCGCGATCCAGGGTGCGGCCGGTGCCAAGACGGCGCTGGCCAGCCTCACCGCCACGTCCGGCGCGCTGTCGCTGGCGAACGTCACGACCAGCGGCGCACAGACCTACAGCGGCACCGCCGACCTCGGCGGGACCTATACGGCGGGGGGCAATTTCACCGCCGGCGCGATCGTCATGACGGGCGCCACGAACATCGTCACCACCGGCGCCACCAGCGACATCGATTTCCTGAGCACCGTCGCCGGTCAGCAGACACTTACGCTCACCGCGGGCCGGGACATCTTCTTCGGCGGCGATCTCGGCACGCAGTCGGCGCGGCTCTCGGCGCTGAATATCCTGAACAGCCGCAACGTGACGGTGCTGGTCAATCCCGCGACCGGGATCACGAGCAGCCTGTGGGTCGTCGATTTCACCGGCAACGCGACCGGCACGATCACGCTCGGCGATCATTCGCTGGAATCGGACGATGTCGTCACCATCCAGGCGACATCGGTCGATGGCCGCGTGATTTCGACCACCAGTGCCACCATCGATGCCACCACGGTTACGGGCAGCATCCAGGGCAGCACCGTCAACGTGACGGCGACCGGGGCGGTCAGCGAACAGATCACCGCCGACAGTGCCAGCGTCTCGGGCGGCAGTTTCTCCGGCTCGGTGGCGGCAACCCGTTCCGCCAACATCGCCGCGACCGGCGACGTGTCGGCGGACGTGTCGGTCAGCGGCGGTGGCGCCACGGTCAGCGGTGCCAACGTCAGTGGCAGCGTGACATCGAGCGGGTTGGCACAGATCAGTGCCACCCAGAACGTCTCGGCCGACGTCACCGGCGGATCGGTCACGATCGCCGCCGGCCAGAATGTCAGTGGTGCCGTCACGGCGACCGGCGGTTCGGTCGGCATTACGGCGACGAACGTCAGCAGCACGATCGTGGCCCAGGGCGGCGGCTCGGTCGATGTGGCGGCATCCGGCAGCATCACCGGCAGCGTCACCGGCGGTAGCGTCACCCTAAGCGCACCGACGGTCAGCGAGTCCGTCAGCGCGACCACGGCCAACATCACCGGCAGCAACGTCACCTTGACCGGTACCGTCGGCGGCATCGACGCGTCGGCCGCGCAGGCGACCGCCAGCAACGTCACCCAGTCGGTTCTGGGCGCCACTCAGCAGGTCGCCAGCAATGCCGCGAACGACAGCGCCGCCAGCGACGACGATACGGGCAACGCCACGACGGCCGACGGCGAAACGACCGATGACAAGAAGAAGAAAGCCAAGGAGAAGGGCGCGGTGTACGACTTTGCCAACCAGTACATCGACAATCTGATCGCCGGCAAGAAAGCACCCTGATGACAACACGGTTGGGCGGCCATCGGGCCTTATGGGGCGTTCTGACCATGTTGGGCGCCGGCATGGCGGGCCCGGCCTGGGCCGCCGAACCGTGGCAGGATGCGTTGGCGCCGGTCTGCGCCAAGCCCGCGGCTGCCGATGCCAAGCTGTGCCTCGCGGCCGGCAAGGCGACGCCGGCGGATCTGGAGCAGGTCGCAAGGCAGCTTGAACAGCTGGGGCGTTACACCGAGGCGGTGACGGTCCAGACCAAGGTCGTGGCCCTGCGCCGTGAGGCCAAGGCGGACCCCGCCGCCCTGGTACAAAGCTTGGCGCGCCAGTCGCTGCTGCTGCGTCGTGCCGGCAAATATGCCGATGCCGGCTCGGTCGCGACCGCCGCCTTGGCCGAGACGCTGCCGCCCGGCCCGGCCTCGGATTCGGCGCATGCGACCGCGCTGCAGGCCGACGGCATGATGGCGCGCTCGCTCGGCAATTACGGCCATGCCGCCGAGCAATTGAGCGCCGCGCTCGCGATCCGGCAGAAGGAAACGCCGCCGGACCTGATGGCCCAGGCCGAATTGACTGAGGCGCTGGCCGATGCGGTCGGCAACAGCGGCAAGCTGACCGACGCGCTGGCGCTGGCCCAGAATGCCGCCGACCTCGCCGAAAAGGTCGATGGCAAGACCGGCCCGTTTCACGCCCACATCACCATTACGCTGGCGCTGATCGACCGGGCGCTGGGCAAGTTTCCCGATGCCGAGCAACTGCTGGTGCAGGCAAGCGCTCAGATCGAGGCGGCACGCGGGCCGAATCATCCGGATCTGGCCGATGCGCTCGCGGCATCCGGCATTCTCTACCGCTCGATGGGACGTGCGAAGGATGCCGAAGCCGCGACCTCGCGCGCGCTCGAAATCCGGGTGGCGTCGCTCGGGCCCGGGCATCCGGACGTCGCGACCTCGGCCAACAACTTGGCCGTCATCTATCAGCGCTCGAGCCGGCTCGACCAGGCCGAGAAGCTGATCCGCCAGGTCATCCAGATCCGCGAGAGCGTGCTGGGGCCGACCAGTCCCGAGGTCGGCAGCGCCTGCAACAATTTGGCGGAACTGCTGCGCAACGAGAACCGCCTGGCCGAGGCCGAGCCGTTCTATATCAAGTCGATCCAGATCCGCGCCAAGGCGCTCGGGCCCGACCACCCGGAGGTCGCGACCAGCCTCGCCAATCTGGCGCTGCTGCATCGCCAGCAGGACCGCCTGTCGCTGGCGGAAAACGAGCTGCGCCGGGCGCTCTCGATCCGCGAAAAAGCCCTGCCGCCCGACCATCCGGATATCGCCTCGACGCTCACCAATCTTGGTGAAGTGTTGGTGGCCGAGGATCGGTCGGACGATGCCATCGGCGTCTATGCCCGCGCGCTGACCATCCAGGAAAAGACGCTCGGCCCCGACCATCCGGATCTGGCGACCACGCTCAACAACCTGGCCAAGCTCTATCGCGACGACCACCAGCCGAAGCAGGCGGAGGCGTTCTACGCCCGCGCGCTGACCATCATGCAGAAGGCCTATCCGGCGGGGCATCCGGAAGTCGCCAATACGCTCGGCAATGTTGCCGAACTCTATCGCGAGGAAGGCCGGATCGACGATGCGGCGAAGCTGCAGGAAGCGGCCTTGCAGATGCGCGAGACCGCGTTCGGCCCGAACCATCCTGCCGTCGCGACCAGCCTGCTCAATCTGGCGCTCGTGCGCCGCGATCAGAAGCGCTATGCCGATGCCGAGCCGCTGCTGCAGCGGGCGATCGATATCCGCAGCAAGGCCTATGGCGACCTGCATCCGGACGTCGCCAACGCATACAATACCCTGGCCGATCTGCAGACGCTGGAAGGCAAGCAGGCCGAAGGCCTGACCTCGATGCGCAAGGCGACGGCGATCTTCCGCGCGCGCGCGTCGCGCGGCGAAGAGGCCGATACGCGCGCCGCCGACGGCGAACGCCGCGACGCGCGCTTTGCCTTCGTTCATCATGTCGAACTGCTGGCGGCCGCACCCAATACGCCCGAGACGGTCGCCGAGTCCTTCGAGGTCTCGCAGCTGGCACAGGGTGTCACCGTCGGCTCGGTCGTGGCCAAGATGGCCGCTCGTTTCGCGGCCGGAACGGGTGAACTGAGCGAGGTCGTCCGCAAGCAGCAGGATGCGCAGGAAGCCTGGCGCAAGGTCGATGCGACCCTGATCAAGGCCGCGGGCGCGCCGGCCGCCAGCCGCGACATGGCGGCCGAGGACAAGATGCGCGCCGAGCGCACCGTGCTCTCGACCCAGGTGCGCGACTACGAGACGCTGCTGAACGAAAAATTCCCCGCCTATGCCGACGCGGTCAGCCAAAATCCTGAAACCGTCGCCAAGCTGCAGAAGCTGATCCGGCCGGACGAGGCCATGGTCTCCTATCTGGTGGCGCCCTCGGCCGCCTATGCGTGGGTATTGACCGCGAACAGCGCCCAGATGGTCAAGCTTGACATCGGCTGGGCCCAGATCGATCAGGTCGTTCATATCTTGCGTCGCGGCCTGGATCCGACGCAGATGACGCCCGAGGCGCGGCAGGCCGGCCGGCTGCCGGTCTATGACGCGAAGCTGGCATTCGAGTTTCAGAAGAAGATCTTCGCGCCGCTCGTGCCGTCGCTGCATGGGTCGAAGCATGTGATGATCGTGGTCGATGGCCCGCTGCAGTCTCTGCCGCCGAGCGTGATGGTCGCAAGCGAGCCGCCGACGACGCTCAACGAGCCGGTCGATTATCGCCAGGTCGATTGGATGGCCCGGCATTATTCCTTCGCGACCCTGCCGTCGGTCAATTCGCTCCGGGCGCTGCGGACCTTCGCCAAGCCGACGTCCGCCAAGGAGCCGTTCCTGGGCTTTGGTGCGCCGAAGCTGGGCGGCCCGCGCCTGCGCAATCGCAATGCGGCGGTGATGAAGGGCGACGCGATCGACGTCAACCTGGTCAACCAGCTGAATCCGCTGCCGGAAACGGGGGACGAGTTGCACGCGATCGCCGATACGCTGAAGGCGCCCAGCGACGACGTCATCCTGGCCGACGAGGCGACCCGGCCGCATCTGCGCAGCATGACGCTCGCCGATTATCGCGTCGTCGCGTTCGCGACCCACGGTCTGATGGCCGGGGAGCTGAAAGGGCTGAGCGAGCCGGCCCTGGTGCTGACGCCCAACCAGACCGGCGACAATCCGGACGACGGCCTGCTGCGCGCGTCCGAAATCGCCCAGCTGCATTTCGATGCGGATTGGGTTGTGCTCTCCGCCTGTAACACGGCCGCGCCGGAGGGCGGGTCCACGACCGAAAGCCTGTCGGGTCTGGCCCGCGCGTTCTTCTATGCCGGGTCGCGCTCGATCCTGGTGTCGCACTGGCCGGTGAACTCCGGCGCATCAGTCAAGCTGACCACGACCGCGGTACAGGCCGTGGTCGACGATCCGAAGCTGGGCAAGGCCGAAGCGCTGGAGCGTTCGATGCTCAAGCTGATGGATTCGACCCTGCCGCTCTACGCCCATCCGATGATGTGGGCGCCGTTCGTGATCGTCGGCGAAGGCGACTTCAACGGGTAACAAACCCTCTTCCGCCGTTCGCGGGGGACGCTGCTGAGCGACAGCGAAGCGGGTGGGGGCGGTGCGGGCAAGCTCGGTTCTCAATCTTGAGATAGGTTCTGATAGTGCGACGACCCGAAATAAGCGTGCTCGGGATCTGGGCGGTCGACATGTCGGCTCGCTCGAGGCTGATCGAGTGTGACGTTCTGGGTGGCGGCGGGCTGAATGGACAGGGCTCATGGTTCGAGGTGGCTCGATCGCTCCTTGGAACCACCGCGGTTCAGACCTCCGGCTCCCTTTGGATATCTTAGGGCTGCCTACGCCCCGACGACCCTCACCCTCCCCAACGCTGACGCGTCGGGTCCCCTCCCTCTCCGATAAATGGTAGAGGGCGAAGGGAAAAGTCCTCCCCCATTTATGGGGGAGGGTTGGGTGGGGGCGGTGCCGTCGCTTCGGTTGTCCCGAAAAGCATAGAGCCTGATCCGGTGACCCGGATCAGGCTCTATTTCATTCTAAACCGTTTGACGGCTTAGAGGGTCTTCAGCAGCGCCTTGGCCTGGATCTCGCAATGATCCGACATGAACCAGGCGGCGGCGGTACGGTCGAGCGGCACGGTTTCCGGCACGGTATGGGCCGTGATCTCGGTGGTCGTGCCACCGCCGGTCAGCTTGTACTTGGCGCCATCGACGAAGGTCAGCGAGTCCGGCAGGGCCGCGCGGGCCTTGTGGGCGTCGAACTGAACCGTGACGGGGGCGCCGCCGGCGTCGGCCTGGATCGTCATGGTCTCGGCGGCGGCCGTATCGGCACGCCACAGATCATAATCGACGGCCTGGTGGACGCAGAAATCGCCACCCTTGCTCGTGTCCAGCACCCAGGGGGTGCTTTCCGGGCCGGCTTCAGCCGCATTGCGGATGACACCGGGGGTCGCCGTTTCGACCTTGGCCGAGGCGACCAGAGGCCCGAGCATGTCGGTGACGCTGGCGCTCTTGACATCGGCGACCTTGGCCGCCGGACCTTCATACGGGCCCTTCAGCATGATCATCTTGCCATCGGGGCCGATCAGGCTGACGTTCTGGCCATCGGCCAGCTTCAACTGCTGGCTGCCCGGGATCTTGTCACCCGGCTTCATGGCGACACCGGTAACCTTCAAGACGACCAGTGACGGTTCATCGGCCCGCGCCGGTGCGCCGAACGCGACAAACGCGATTGCCAACGCACAGAAGGCAGCGGCAGACGGACGAGACATAACGTTCATTTGAGACCTCGCTCAGATCCATGCCCCATTGGACCGTCGGCGGCCAAGTTCATTCATGAACAGGACCGCCAATCGGCTCGGCACCACGGCCGAACTATCGGGCTGAAGTTGTTTTCGCACTTTATCAGGGTCGTAGGGTGCGTCAATCGTCACACCCAATGCACATCGTCGCATTATTTTATAAATAGATCATTTCTCGTGCAGGACCACTTCCTGCTCGATAATTCCGCGGCGCAGGCGTTCCAGGTGAAAGCCGACGACACCGTCGTCCGGCTGCTCCAGCGCCAGCGCCTCGAACATCGCCGGCGTCTCGGGCGATCCGGCCTCCAGCGCCGCATAGGCCGCGGCGTAGCGATCGGCATAGCCGCTCGAGATCATCTCCGGCGTCAACGGCTCGAAGATCTTCATCGGCAAGGTCTTGCCCTTCACCACCGCGTTGGCGGTCAGGCGCAGCTTCATGCCAGGAGCCGCCTTGGCCGAATCCTCGCTGATCGCGATCCGGGTGCCGAAGAACTTGTTCAGGCTTTCCAGGCGGGCCGACAGGTTCACGTTGTCGCCGAGTGCGGTATATTCCATGCGGTCGTTGGCGCCGAAGAATCCCACCATCGCCTCGCCGCTATGGACGCCGATGCGGGTCTTGCCGAACGACAGGCCCAGCGCCTTCTGCTCCAGACGGAATTTTTCGGCATGAGCATCGATCGCCAGCGCGCAGGCGACGGCGCGGGCGGCGTGATCGGACTGTTCGATCGGGGCACTCCACAGCGCGAACACCGCGTCGCCGATGAACCGGCACACCGTGCCTTCGGCCTGCAGGATCTCGTCGCACACGCCCTGCAGATAATGGTTCAAGAGGTTGGACAGCTGATCGGACGTGATGGATTCGGCCAAGGTGGTGAAGCCGGCGACGTCGGTGAACAGATAGGTCATCTCGCGTCGGGTGGCGGCGACCGACAGCTTGGTCGGATCGCGCAGCAACTCGTCCACGACCTTGCCCGACACGACGCGCGACATGGCGTTGGTCATGAAGTTGCGCTGCTGGCGCATCTGCCGGCCGATGACCAGATCGGTCAACCAGTTGGAGGCGGCCAGCACGATGGTGGGTGCCACCAGCGGGATGAACAGCTCGGTATAGACATATAGAATGAAGCCGCCGGCCCAGAAGACCGAGATGACGGCGACGCCGGCGATCGCCTTGCCCCACATGGGCAGACCCAGGCGGCCCAGACCCGAGCCGATCAGCGCCATCACCATCAGCAGGGCCAGCGACCAGCCGTCGGGCAGCATCTTGACGCCCTTGCCGTCCAGCAGCTGGGCCAAGCCATGGGCATGGATGACGACGCCGGCCATCTGGCCGTCGATGGCACCCTGGGTGCGGGCGAACGGCGTCATGTGGCGGTCGATCAGTGTGAGGTCGGCGCCGACCATCACGATCTTGCCGGCCAGCACTTCCTCCGGCACGAAATCGATCGTGTCGGCTTCGAATTCGGCAAAGGCCGGCGAACCGTCGGCCTGGGGCAGCAGATAGCGCAGCCGCGGCGTCGCGTCCGGCGTCTCGATGCCCAGCCGCTTCAGGATCTGGCGGTCCAGGCCCGGGATATAGCCGCCGTCGGGCGTATGTTCGCCGGCGTAGATATTGCGGACGATACTGTCGTCGCTCTTGATGATGTTGGCCATGCCGCGCGATTGCTCGGGCACGAATTCCTTCAGGTATTTGAGGCCGTCGGCATCCATCAGCCGCGGATCATCGACGAAGCTGACGACGATCGGTACCGGCAGCTTGCGTAGGGTCTCGCGCAGCGCGTCGTCCTTGGCGGGCTCGGTCGGGCGGTCGAACAGCACGTCGAGGCCGATGGCGCGCACATGCTTGGCGGCGAGCTTGTTCAACAGATCCGACAGGAACTGCCGATCGACCGGTGAGCGATAGGGAAAGGCGTCGAGCACGCTTTCGGTGATGGCGACCACGGCGATGTCCGGGTGGGGCGCCGTCGCCCGGCTGCGCAGGTTGCCGACCGGCAGGCGCAGATCGCGCGCCCATTCCTCACCGGCTTCGAGCGGTTTGCTGATGACGGGGAACTGCACGGCGAGTTCGACACCGACGACGATGACCAGCGCGATCAGCACGGCCTGCGTCAGGTGGGATTTGCCGAACTTGGCCAACAGTCCTGAAAAGAATGTGCGTAGTGCGCTCATCGAAGCCAACCGGATTAGAGGCAACTCAACGGCGGCAGCCTAGATCATTGAGCGCCGCCGCGCATCAGCCATTAAGCCCTGATAACCTTCTCAAATCGTTATCAGTAGCTGCCGCCGGAGCTCAATTGGTTGCTGACCGAGCGCACGTTGCGGACCAGGATGAGCAGCAGGGCATGCAGGAAAGGGTCGGCTGCCTGCATCTTCTTTTCGAACATCTGATGGTTCACGAAGGTTACGGTGGTGTCGATCATCGCCGTCGCCTTGGCCATGCGCGGCTGCATGTCGATCATCGCCATTTCGCCGAAGATGGCGCCGGGGCCGAGCCGGCCGAGTTCGATTTCCTCGCCGTCCGGCGTCTTTTTCGTGATCTGAATCTCGCCGCGCTCGATCAGATAAGCACAATCGCCGGGCTCTCCCTCGCGGAAGATGATGTCGTCCCGGTAGTAGACTTTCCTGTTCAGGAATTGCGTTGCCATGATCGGCTCCAAGGTCCGCGCTATCGGCCTTCAATTGTGAGCGAAAGCGGGCGGGGAAAGAAGCGATTTCTCCATGATGCCATGCCGTGGCACAACCGGGCAGTGGTCCGGGGATCAACCGTTGGTCAGGGCAATCGCCTTGTTGTAGTCGCCGCGGATCTCGTTCAGCGCCTTGGCCGCCGCCAGCCTGACCGAGCCCAGGCAGATCGGGTCGGACACTTTGCTGGTGAATTCGCGATGCACGGTGATCGTGCGGCCGGTCAGCGTCCATTGTGCGTGATAGGTCATGAAATCGGTCTTGATGTCGGTCGGTTTCGGCACCTCGCGCACCCGTTTGCCGGGGGGTAGCTCGAGCGAAAGGTCCGAGACCTCGCGGCCGCTGAAACACGCGGTCGGCTCGATGCCGCGCGCGTCGCGGAAATTATAGAGCGGCCCCAGCAGGTCGTTCCCGGGTAGTGCGCCCATGCCGAGACCGATCGGCGGAACGAAGCTGTTGCCGGCCACCAGTTCGGGGCGGGGCTCGATCTCGAAATGCCCGGCCAAGCGGTAGGACCCGGCCATGGTGAAGGGCGAATCGAAATCGAACTTGCCCTTGCCATCGAACCCCTGGCCGCGCAGCTGAAGTTTGGCGGCTTGCTCGGCGCCGATCGATTGAATGCTGACCGCCACCTCGCGCAGCTCTATGGCGAAGGGGCCGGTGCCGGTGCTCTCGCTGTCGCCACTCAGTCTGCCGTCGGCGCTCAGCTTCGCTGTCGTCTTGATCGACACCGTCGCCAGGCCTTCCGGCAGGGCCGGCGTATGATGGATCGACGGGGTGCTGGCCGTGGCCAGGACGACCGGCTTGCCATACTCCGGAAAGGGTAGCACGCCGAACGGGGCCACGCCGGCCGTGGTATCGGCATAGACGTCGAATTCCGGCAGGTAGGTGATGGCGTGATTGAGCGCGCCGAAGGTGGGCGGCGTTGCCAGCGTGTAGCTGGTGCCCAGATTGATCAGCACGATCTGGCTCTGGATGCCCTTGGCTTTCAGCAGGGTCGAGAACAACGCGCTATGGTCCTTACAATCGCCATAGCCGTTGGTCAGGATCGTGTCGACCTCGTGCGGGACGATGGCGCCCAGCGCCAGTTCGATGCCGACATAGCGTATATGCCGACTGACCCAGGCGTACAGCAGCTCGGTCTGCCGGCGCCGGTCCTGCGTGCCGGCGGTGATTTCGTCCGCCAATTGCTGCACGCGCGGCGTCACGGCCAGCTTGGGTTCGGTCAGGGCGGAATAGGCGGTGGCCAGCTGGTCGTAGGTCTTGTAGTTCGATGCGAACAGGCGCGGCGCCCTGTCGATCGGGTCCAGCGCCAGGATGTTCTCCGCGAGCGGCTTCGGATTGGCGTAGCGCCATTCATAGACGTTCTTGTCGCCTTCGACGCGCTGGCTGAACGCCACCTCATGGGTCTCCGTGATGAGCGGCATCGCTTGCGGGGTCTTGACCGTGATCCGGACATCGTTCTCCGCGAAAGTCTGATCGAACAGCCAATGCAGGCTGTAGAGACCCGGGATCAGAGGCTTCAGGGTATATTTGACGGTCAGGACCAGGACATCGCCGGCCTCGACGTCCGGAAAGACCACGACCTTCTGTTTCTGGTCGTCGAACATCGGCGCAGTCGGGCTGCCGGGGACCAGTTGGGTAAACACCGCGGCCGTGTCGACAGGCAGCTTCCGGCCATTGCTTTTCAGCGTATAGGCCTCCTGGATTTCGACCGAGTCGCGCGAGCTGTTGAAGCGGAACGGGACCTCGCTCGCCTGCTTGACCGCCGCTTCGTTCTTGACCAGCATTTCGCGATGCAGGATCGCCGTATGGCTGCCGTCCTGCTGGACCTCAACGTCGTAGCTCATCTCACGCTCGACGACCGGCGGATCGATCCGCGGGCCGGCGGCGGCCTGCAGCGATCCGGTGGTGGGCGAGTTGAATTGCCTGGATTGAGCCGTCGTAGGCCCGGCGGCGACCGCCACGGCGTCGAGATCGACGCCCGGGTGCCAGGCATTGGCGATCTGCGTGCCCTGCTGAACCTCGGCCGGCAGCAGCAGGAGGGCCAAATCATCCCGGGCGCGGGCCGACAGACCGGCATCGCCGGGCGAGAACGCCATCGCGTTGGTCGCCGCCACGCTGAACCACGCTAAAGCCAGGATACGGTTCACTGCAATCCCCTTGCCGTCCAAATATGCTTGGCCGATCGCCTGTTGCGCCCGGGCATGATGATGATCTGCCGCCTTGCGGTACCAGCGGAGAGCGGCCTGCTCGTCCTTCGGCGTGCCCCAACCTTCGGCGAAGGCGATGGCGAGAACGTTTTCGCCCTCGGCGTTGCCCTGGGCGGCGGCCTTCTGGGCCAGATCGAAGGCGCGGGCGGGATTGGCCGGCGCCAGGCTGCCGCGGCCATAGACGAAGGCCAGCGTGGCTTCCGCCTCGCCAAAGTTCCGATCGGCGGCCTTTTCCAGCCATTGCATGCCGATGGCGGGGTCCTTCGTCACGCCGTTGCCGCTGAAATAATAATTGGCCAGCGTCAGTTGAGCGCTCGGATCGCCGGCCTCGGCCAGTTGGAGCATCAGTGCCGCACCGGTCGAGGGCTCCCGGACCAGACCGCTGCCGGCCGTCAGGCGGAACGAGAGTTCCGCCGCGGCGCGCGACAATCCGTAGGCGGAAAGGCTGGTGCGATCCGCCGCCGAGGCGGCGGGCTGTGCGACGGGCGTGGCGGTGTCGGCACAGCCGACGAGGCCCATGGCCACAAGCAATGCTGCCGTCAGCAGGCTGTGTCGGGGCGCGGGTCGCAACAGGCCCAGCATCGATGTCTCCGGATTGAAGCTGCCCATGGCCGGGCTCAGCGCGCCAGGCGCGCGAGTTCGGATTCGGCGGCGTGATATTCGACGAATTCGCGAACATGGCTGGCGATCGCGGCCCGGAACGAGGCGATCGCCTGATCCTTCTGGCTGTGTAGCCGATAGTACTCGCCCATGTAGAATGCCATTTCGCAGGTGGCTCCGGCCTGGCGATCCGGCGCGGACCAGCCTGCCGGGAGGGTCGAGGCCGGCTGAACCTGCTCGGCCTTGGCATCGCCCAGGAACACGCGGACCAGCGGGCCGGGCCATCGGGTGAGTGGCAGTTCGCCGATCCGGCCGCGCAACCCGTCGGCGCCGTCTTGCCCGGCCTCGGTTTCGGCCAGATACAGCCAGAGCGCCGCATAGATATTGGTCGGATCGAGCTCGACCGCTTTCCTCAGATCGCCGGCCGCCGTGGGCGCGTCGCCTTTGAGAAAGGCCGCCCGGCCGCGCCCAAGATAATTCTGCGCATCCCGGTCGTTGCGTGCGATCGCTTCGCCGAAGTCGGCAATCGCCAGATCGAACCGGGCGGCCGCGAACTGGGTCGCGGCGCGGCCGGCATAGAATTGATCGATCGGGTCGCCGGGCGAGGCCGTCGTGATCGCCTTGGTATAGTCGGCGAGGGCGTTGCCGGTCTGGCCGAGGTTGTCTTCCGAATCGGCCCGATGGACATAGGCGCCGACCAAGGCCGGTTGCTGGCTCAAGACCTGGCCCCAATCCTGGACGGCAGAGCCATATTCGCGCCGCGCGTCCAGCAGTTGCGCGCGCGCCCAGGAGGCGGGCCAGAAGGCGGGATCCCGGTCGAGCGCGCGTGTAAAGCTGATCAGAGCGTCGTCGGGATCATGCAGATCGATCTGGGCAAAGCCGATCGAGAAGAACACGGGAGCCGCCAGCTTCGGCATCAGGTTCGGGTCGCGGAGCAAGGCTTCGCAGGCCGGCAAGCGGACCTTCGCGACGGCACCACTCTGACAGACATTCGCAAGGGACGGCGCCGCGGCGGTGCCGGGAACTTCCGCGGCGTCGCCGGAGGTGGACGCCAGAAAACCGATCGCGAGCGCGACCGTTCCAAAAAGACCTACGCGCATCGTTCCCCACGGACTATTCCCATAGACCATATACGGCATTCGCGTCTAACGGGAAGCGAAGACCGGCGGTATCTCGAGTCTTGTCGCGGGCTTAAGCAGGCCTAGCTGCCGGCGCGTGCTATGATGCGTCGAGCTGAAGGCGGAGGAAGCCGGTGAAGCCCCTTTCCACGATCATGATCTCGAGCGCGGTCGGCGTCGGGGCCTTGTCTCTGGCTACCGCCATCCCTCACGCCGCCGCCGCCGAGGTGGCGACGGCCTGGTCGGTTCCGGACATCGACAAGTTGCCGAACGATCCCTGGGGCAAGCTGGTCCGATTGGGTCGCGATCAGACGGTGGCGACGTATGCCCGGCTCGGGCCCGAGGCCGCCGATCCGGCCAAGCATTATGCCGGCAACAACCTGTCCTGCCAGAATTGCCATCTGGAGGCCGGCACCAAGCAATTCGGCCTGCCCTTCGTCGGCGTGTTCGCGGATT
>Ga0302317_10002218_pt1 | contig 13481 bp, 10 predicted proteins | sample III_Palsa_N3_3_FD_200450 | JGI IMG/M metagenome (GOLD analysis project Ga0302317, IMG submission 200450) | Peat permafrost microbial communities from Stordalen Mire near Abisko, Sweden - III_Palsa_N3_3 | ecosystem: Environmental > Terrestrial > Soil > Palsa > Peat permafrost | place: Sweden...
GGCCGGCTGTGGTTCAGCGACTTCTACGCCCATGCGGTGATGTCGGTGTCGCTGGCCGGGGACTTAAGGAAGGAATTCGAGATCGACGACCAGCCGTCGGGGCTAGGCTGGATGCCCGACGGCTCGATGCTGATCGTGTCGATGATCAAGCGCCAGGTGCTGCGGCGCACCGCGGGCGGGGCGATCAGCGTCCACGCCGACCTCGGCGCGATCGCCAGCTTTCACTGCAACGACATGTTGGTGGACGGCTCCGGCCGCGCCTATGTCGGCAATTTCGGCTTTGACCTGGAGCGGGAAATCGCCGCCAAGGGCGCGCCGGCCGTGTTCGCCGACCATGCGCGCGCCAAGCTCGCCTGCGTCTCACCTGAGGGCGTCGTCAGCGTGGCGGCGTCGGACATGGACTTTCCCAATGGCGCGGTGATCACCCCGGACGGCAAGACCTTGATCATCGGCGAAACCTTCGGCAGCGTACTGACGGCCTTCGATATCGGCGTCGACGGCGGCCTGAGCGGACGCCGGGCCTGGGCCCCGACCGGGCCGCGGATACCGGACGGCATCTGCCTTAACGCGGCTGGCCAGGTCTGGATCGCCAACGCCTTCGCGCCCGAGTGCGCATTGATCGCTGAAGGCGGCGAGGTGCTGGAGGTAGTCGATACCGGAAACCCCTGCTTCGCCTGCATGCTGGGCGGGGATGACGGCAAGACCCTTTTCATGCTGACAGCCGCCGCCTCCGGCGACGCGGGTGCGGCCCACGCCGCCCTGGGCAAGCTGGTTATCGCCACCGTGGACAGCCCGCACGCCGGGCGACCGTAGCGGGCATGTCCGCGCGCCAGGCGTCCTACTGCCGCGTCATCTCCGCCCGGACCTGGGCTTTGACCTCGCCGGACGGCATGGTCTCGGGCGTCTCGAACACCACCTTGGCGATCCGGCCCGGGTAGACGAAGGGCGCGGCGTAGTCGTCGGTGACCGGCGACAGGCTGCGGCCCAGGTCCATGCCGATGGTGGAGATCATGTACAGCAGCTTGGGCGCGTGGCCCGCCGCCACCCCCTGGCCGTCCACCGCCAGGCTGATGTCGCCGCCGCCGTCGGAGGTCCGCTGAACCACCAGCGTCACCTCGTGGGGACCGGGCTGCAAAACTGACGCCGCCGCCAGGCGGGCATGCTGGTGGAAGTAGTTGTAGTCGAACACCAGCCGGCCCTCCTTCACATAGAGGGCGAAGCCGCTGTTCAGGCTGCCGCGCACCACCAGGGCGCCGTCGCCAGCGCCTTGGGGGTGCTCAAGCGTCACGGTCGTCGTCCACCCCCGCGCCGCCGACGGACAGGCGTCGGCGACGATGTGCGAGATCGGCGGATAATAGATGAAACGATTGCGCGAAGAGGGCAGACCCGGCCGCATCGAGGCGCGGAACAGCGCCGTCGCCGGGCGATCGTCCAGCGGCAGCACGCCATGGCGGTCGGCCTCCGACCACCAGAGGTCGATCAACTCCTTCAGCTTGGCCGGCTCGCGCTCGGCCAGATCCTCGCATTCCGAGAAGTCCTCGGCCAGATGGTACAGCTCCCAGCGGTCGTCATCGAACGGCTTGCCCTGGTCGTGATGGGTGACCGCTTTCCAGCCGTCCTTCCACACCCCGCGATGGCCCAGCATTTCGAAATACTGCGGACCCCGCGCCAGCGCCGCCGCCGGGTCGGTGAAGGTCTGTTTCAGGCTGACGCCGTGCACAGGCATCTGCGGCACGCCGGCGACCACATCGGGCTGAGGGATGCCGAGCAGATCCATGATCGTCGGCGCGATATCGATCACATGGCAGAACTGGTTTCGGGTCTCGCCAGCGGCCGCCAGCCCGGCCGGCCAGTGGATCAACAGGGGATCGCGCACCCCGCCGCCATGGGTGTTCTGCTTGTACCATTTCAGCGGCGTATTGCCGGCCTGGGCCCAGCCCCAGGGGATGTTGCAGTGGCTGTCGGGTCCGCCAATGTCATCCAGCCGTAGCACCGCCTCGTCGACGCTCTCGCGGATGCCGTTGAACCACTTCATCTCGTCGAGCACGCCGGTGGCCCCGCCTTCCTGGCTGGCGCCGTTGTCGGACATCACCATGAAGACGGTGTTGTCCCACCGGCCGATCGATTTCAGCGAGGCGACCAGGCGGCCGATCTGATCGTCGGTGTGCTCCAGCATCGCGGCGAACGCCTCCTGCAGGCGGCAGGCGAACTTCTGTTCGTTCTCGGACAGGTCGGTCCAGGGCTTCACGCCCGGATTGCGCGGGGCGAGTTTGGTGTCAGTCGGAATGATCCCGAGCGCCTTCTGTCGTTCGAACCACTCTTCGCGCACCACGTCCCAGCCGGCATCGAACTTGCCGCGCCATTTCTTCAGGTAGCTCGCCGGCGCCTGGTGCGGCGAGTGCATCGCGCCGAAGGCGAGATAGAGGAAAAAGGGCCGCTCCGGCACCAGGGAGGTCAGGTCGCGAACCATGCTGGCCGAACGGTCCACGATGTCCTCCGAGACGTGGTAGCCGTCCTCGTATCGTCCCGGCGGGTCGACGAAATGGTTGTCGCTGGTCAGTTCCGGCGAGAACTGGTCGGTCTCGCCCTGCAGGAAGCCGTAGTAGCGATCGAACCCCTTCTGCAGCGGCCAGTTGGAATAGGGACCGGCGGCGGAGCATTCCGACATCGGCGCCAGGTGCCACTTGCCGGCCGCGAAGGTGGCGTAGCCGTTGTCGCGCAGAATCTCGGCGATGGTGGCGGCCGATCGCGGCATCGCTCCGCGCATGTTCGGAAAGCCGGTGTCGAAGTTTGAGACCGCCCGCATGCCGACGGCATGGTGGTTGCGGCCCGTGAGCAGGCAGGCCCGGGTCGGCGAGCAGAGCGCGGTGGTGTGGAAGCCGGTATAGCGCAGCCCGCCCGCGGCCAGGGCGTCGATGTTCGGCGTGGCGATGTTCGAGCCATAGCAGCTGAAGTGCGAAAAACCGGTGTCGTCCAGCACCACCAGGACCACATTGGGCGCCCCGGTCTTGTACCTGGCCGGTGGCCACCAGGGCTTGGACTGATCGACGGTGCGGCCGATGACGCCGTGAAAGTCTTCGCCGGACGGCGGACGATTGGCCATGACCCAACTCCCTTTATTCCTCGCCAGGCCGCGCGCGCTTGCCGCTTCTGCCCGACGTATTGACACGACAAGTGCATATAGGCGCGGACGGGCGAGCAGGAAAAGAGCGGCGAGCGCGATCGCGAGACTTGGCCGAGGCGTTCAGTTCCAGCCGCCTCCTAGCGCCTTGTAGAGGACGATGAGGTCTGTCGAGACCGCGGTGGCGCTGTCGGCCAAGGTCAGCGCGTTCTGCTGACGCGTGCGCTCGGCGTCGAGCACGTCGATGAAGGAGCCGACGCCGCTGGCGTAGCGCTGCCGCGCCAGGTCCGCCGCCTCCCGATCGCGGGCGTCCGCCTCGCCGAGGGCGACTTCGCGGGCCTGGTCGGCGCCGTAGGCGGCCAGGGCATTGTCCACCTCATGCAAGGCGGTAAGCACCGTGCGCCGGTAGTCGAGCGCGGCGACCTTCTCCTCGGCGCTCTGAAGTCGGACCGTGGCGCGCAGGCGTCCGCCCTCGAGGATTGGCAGGCCCACGGTGGGGCCAGCGGTGAGGAACCGGCTCGCCCAGTTGGTCAGGGTCGACAGCTGCTGCGATTGATAGCCGCCCCCCGCGCTCAGGGTCAGGGTGGGGTAGAGATCGGCGACAGCAACGCCGACCCGCGCGGTGGCGGCGTGCAGCTTGGCTTCCGCCTCGCGGATGTCGGGCCGGCGACGGGCGAGGTCGGCGGGCAGGCCGACCGGGACCGTGGGCGGCAGGGGCGGAAGCGGTTTGGGCGCCTCCAGCTCGGCCCGCAGCGCGCCGGGCTCGCGGGCTATCAGCTTGCTGAGGGCGTTGATATCCTGGGTGATCTGGCTGTCGAGAGCGGGTAGGGCGGCCTCAGCCACCGACGCCTCGGCTCCGGCGCGAGCCAGGTCGATCTCGCTGCTCAACCCCGCGCGGCGGCGCTGGCCGGCGAGGTCCAGCAGGTCGCGGTCGGCGCCGAGGATCTCGGCGACGATCCGGCGCTTGGCCTGGGCGCCCCGCAGGTCGACGTAAGTTCGACCGACCTCGGCCAGGATCGACGTCAGCACCGCCCGGCTGTCCTCCACCGACGCCTGGTAGTCGGCCTTCGCCGCCTCGACCGACCGGCGCACGCGGCCGAACAGGTCCACCTCCCAGGAGGCGTCGAAGCCGAGCTGGTACTGGTCATAGGGATTGGGAATGCTGACGCCGGACAGGCCCGGAAAAGCGCCGACCTTGCTGAACAGACTGCCCGTGGGGGTGGAGTCGCTGAGCCGATTGACCTGGCCGGAGGCGTTGAGCGTCAGGCTGGGCCAGGCCGCCGCGCCGGCGATGTCGCGCTGGGCGCGCGCTTGCGCGATGCGCAGCACCGCTTGCCTGGCGTCCAGATTTGCGCTCGCGGCGCGCTGGATCAGCGAGCTCAGCTCGGGGTCGTTGAAGCTGGTCCACCAGGCGCCGCCGTCGTCGGCGGCCGTGGGCGTGGCGATGCTCGCCTGGCCGGACGTCAACGGCGAGGCGCTGGCGCTCCAGGCCTGAGGCGTGTCGGGAACCGATGGTTTGAAGTTCGGCCCGACGGTGCAGCCGGTCAGGGCTGCGGCGAACGACAGGATCAGGATCGGTCCGAGGAAACGTGCGGGCATGACGGCGTTCACTCGAGCCGGTTGCGGAACATCCACGCCGCCGCCGAGAGGGTGACGGCCGCGATGATCGCCATCGGCCAGAGGTCGGGGACCAGCTGGCCAAGGCTCGCCCCCTCCAGATAGACCCGGTGGACCAGATCGATCGCGTAGCGGAGCGGGTTGATCAGAGTGAAGTCCTGCATGATCGGCGGCATGCTGCTGATCGGGGTGGTCAGGCCTGAGAGCAGCGAGAACGGCATGATGGTGACGAACGCGAACAGCATGGCCTGTTGCATGGTCGCCGAGACCGATGAGACGAACAGGCCAATTCCCACCGCCGCCAGCAGGAAAAGGATGAGCCCGACATAGAGGGTGACATAGGAGCCCGCGAACGGAATCCGGAACCAGAGCTGGGCGACCAACAGGGCGTTGGTGGCCTGCACGATCCCGATCATCATGGCCGGGATGGCCTTGCCGGCCATGATCTCTACCGGGCGAAACGGCGTCACCAGCAATTGGTCGAAGGTGCCTTCCTCCCGCTCGCGCGCCACCGACAGCGCCGACAGCATCAGCGTCGACATCATGGTGATGGTGCCGACCAGGGCCGGAATTAGGTTCCAGCGCGTTTCCAGGTTGGCGTTGTACCAGGCGCGCGGGTTGACCTGGACCGGCGGCGGGGGAAGACCGTGGTCGCTGCGCCAGTCGGCGTTGAAGGACTCCACCGCGGCGCCGACGTAGCCGAGGGCGGCGCCGGCGGTGTTGGAATTGCGCCCGTCGGCGATCACCTGGATGGGGGCGGGCTCGCCCGCCGACAAACGACTCTGGAAATTGGGGGCGATCTGAATCACCACCAGAACCTTTTGGTTGTCGATCAGCGTCTTCATCTGCGCCGCATCGGTCAGATTGGCGATGCGATGGAACACACCCGACCCGTCCAGCTTCGCCAGCAGGGCGGAGGAGGCGGCGCTGCGGTCGCGATCAACCACGGCATAGGGGACGTTGTTCAGGTCCAATGTCGCGGCATAGCCGAACAGCAGGCACTGCAGCACCGGCTGGAGCAGCAGCATGTTGCGCGTGCGCGCATCCTTCAGGACCGCCAGAATCTCCTTGCGGATCAGCGCCAGGATGCGGCGAAGGGAGGCCAGCATCGCCGTCAGCCCAACAACTTGCGCGTGGCGCGGCGGGTCAGCGCCAACATCACCACCGCGACCACCGCCAGGATGGCGGCGTTGGGCTGGATCACGCTCCAGACGTCGCCGGCCAGGAACAGGGTCTGCAGCAGGCTCACGAAATAGCGCGCCGGCACAAGGTAGCTGACCAGTTGGATGGCGAGCGGCACGCTGTGCAGGTCATAGATGAACCCCGACAGCATCAGGGCCGGCATGAAGGTCGCCACCAGGGTGACCTGGCTGGCCAGGAACTGGCTCTTCAGGCTGGAGGAGATCAGCAGGCCCGTCGCGACCGAGACCAGCAGATAGAGCATCGAGACGCCCATCAGGATGGGAAACGAGCCCCGGATCGGCACGTCGAACAGGAACCGGGCCGCACCCATGCAGAGCAGCAGCCCGCCCATGCCGAGCAGGAAGTAGGGGACGGTCTTGCCAAGGAGGATTTCGTCGGTTCGCACCGGCGTGACGAACAGGGCCTCAAAGGTTCCCCGTTCCCACTCCCGCGCCACCACCATCGAGGTCATGAAGGCGCCGATCAGGGTGATGATCAGCACGATCAGGCCCGGCACCAGGAAATAGCGGCTGTCATCGGCGCTGTTGAACCAGAGCTGGCTCTCCACGGTGGCCTGCGCGCCGCCGCCGCTGTCGGCCTGGCCCTCGGCGCCGGACCTTGCGCCGGACTGGGCGACGGCGGCCTCGGCGTAGGCCTCGACGATCCGGGCTGTGTTGCCGTCGATGCCATTGACCAGGACCTGGACGCTGGCGTCGCCTTGAGCCGCGCGACGCGCGAAGTCCGCCGGCACGCGGACGATCCCCTCGACCGCGCCGGACTGCATCAGGGCGTCCGCCTCGGCCATCGACCGCATCACTCGCGTCTCGAAATAGGATGAGAGCTGAAAGCTGGCGGCGATTTCGTTGGCCTGAGCCGAAGGATCCTCCAGCACCACCGCGACCGGCACGTGCTTGACGTCGAGCGACATCGCATAGCCGAACAGCAGGATCAGCATCAGCGGCAGCACGACGCCAATGGCGAAGCTGGAAGGGTCGCGAACCACCTGGCGGCCTTCCTTGCGGATCAGCGCGCCGACGCGCCGGGCCTTGGCGAGCAGCGGCGATGGCGCGGCGTCGCTCATGCGGCCTGCTCGCGCGGCGCCTGGGCGCGCGCGGCCTCGATCACCGCCACGAAAGCGTCCTCCATGGTCGGCTGGTGGTTCTTAGCCGTCGCACCCTTGGCGCGGATTTCGGCTGGGGAGCCCTGGGCGAGGACGTGGCCGGAGTCAAGGATGGCGATCCGGTCGCAAAACTCGGCCTCGATCATGAAATGGGTAGTGACGATCACCGTCACCCCCTGTTGCGAAAGCGCGGTGATGCGCCGCCAGAACTCCCGCCGCGCCAGCGGGTCGGCGCCGCTGGTCGCCTCGTCGAGGAACAGGATGTCCGGTTCATGCAGCAGCGCCGCCGCCATCGCCAGGCGCTGTTTGTAACCGCCCGGCAGCTGGCCGCCGAGCTGGCTGGCCACCGGGCCCAGTTCGAACTGGGCCATCGCCCACTCGATCCGCTGGCGTCGCCGTGCGCCATGCAGGCCGTAGGCGCTGGCGAAGAAATCCAGATTCTCGGCGACCGACAGCTGGGCGTAGAGTGAGAACTTCTGCGCCACATAGCCGATATTCTGCCGGGCCGCGGCCGCGCCGCGCCGCAGGTCGACCCCGGCGATCTTGAGCACCCCGCTGGTGGCGTTCGAAAGGCCGCAGAGCATGCGAAAGGTGGTGGTCTTTCCCGCGCCGTTCGGGCCCAAGAGGCCGAAAATCTCGCCGCGCTCAACCTTGAAGCTGACCCGATCGACCGCGACAAAATCGCCGAACCGCTTCACCAGGTCGCCGACCTCGACCACGACCTCGCCCTTTTCGCCGGCGGGAGGATGATCGAGCTTCATGTCCGCGGTCGTCGCCGGCTCGTGTTGAGTCTCGTCGGCCGCCGGCTGAAGCAGCACCATGAACCCATCCTCGAACCGCGCCGGGACTGGCCTGGGATCGAAGCTGGCCAACGCGTCGCTCCCAACGCCGGCCCGGCGCACCAGGCGCACCAACCCCGCTTCGGGCGAGGCGTCGATCACGCCGGCCTCATCGAGGAGCCGCGCCTGCAGATCGCGCGCGGCCTCGCCCTTCGTCGGCTTCACGGAAAAGGTGAGCCCCTCGGCAACGGCGCTGACTTTGGACGGCGGGCCTTCGGAAAGCAGCTTGCCGTCGTGGAGCACCACCACGTGGCCACAGAGCGCGGCCTCGTCCAGATAGGAGGTGCTGAGCAGGACCGGCACGCCGTCGTCTCGCACCAGGCTGTTGATGATCGCCCACAGCTCGCGCCGGGACAGCGGATCGACGCCCACCGTGGGTTCGTCGAGCAGGAGCAGGTCCGGAGCCCGGACCAGCGCGCAGGCGAGGCCCAGCTTCTGCTTCATCCCGCCCGACAGCTTGCCGGCCAACCTGCGCGTGAACGGGCCGAGCGCGGTCATGGTCATCAGCTTGGGATATCGGGCCCGGCGCTCGGCCGCCGAGACCCCATGCATGTCGGCGTAGAGGTCGAGGTTCTCCTGAACGCTCAGGTCCTCGTAGAGCCCGAACCGCTGCGGCATATAGCCGATGCGGTCCTGGATGGCCTGTGGGTTGGCCTTGGCGTCAATGCCAAGCACGCTGAGGTCGCCATCTTCGGCGGCCATCAGGCCGGCCATGAGGCGGATCAAGGTGGTCTTGCCGGCGCCGTCGGGTCCTACCAGGGCTGTCAGCGCGCCCCGGGCAACCTCGAAGGAGACGTTGTCCAAGGCCTGAACGGTCTGTTTGGACTGAGTCTTGAACTGCTTGCGCAGGCCGCGCGCGACGATCACCGGTCCCTGGGCGGCGCCGGTCGGCATTACCGGCGCGTCCGGTCGCCGGCGGCCAGCGGCAGGTGAACCGTGGCCGGCATGCCCAGCCGAAGATCATCGCCGGGGTCGGTGACGAAGACGCGGATCTCATAGACCAGGCTGGTGCGCAGGTCGGTGGTCTGCACCGTCTTCGGCGTGAACTCGGCCACCGGGGAGATGAACCCGACCCACGCTGCAAAGCTGCGTTTGGGGAAGGCGTCGGCGGTGACGCTGGCCTTCATGCCCGGGTGCACGTCGCCGAGCTCCGCCTCGGTGACATAGGCGCGCACCCACTTGGGATCGGTGATCGCCAGGGAGAAGGCCGGCTTCTGCGGCGACGCCATTTCGCCTGGCTCGACCAGCCGGGATCGGACGGTGGCGTTCATAGGGGCTGTCAGAACCGCATCGCCAAGCTCGCTTTGCAGCAGAGCGGATTGGGCGCGATAGCCCTGAAGTTGGGCCTCGGCCTGGGCGATGTCCTCTTTGCGCGGCCCGATCAGGTCCAGGCGCAGGGCCTGTTGGTTGACCGCCAGCTTCGCCGAGGCCTGGTCGGCGGCGGACTTGGCGTCGTCGAGATCCTGGCGGCTGAGCGCGCGGCCGGCCGAGGTCTGAGACAGGACCTGCAGCCGGTCGTATTTGGCGCGCGCATCTCTTGCATCGGCAGTGGCCGCCGTGACATTGGCCTTGGCCTGGTCGATCTCCTCGGGGCGTGAGCCGTCATGCAGCTTGTCCACCACCTGCTGCTGCGCCGCAACCTGGGCGTTGGCCTGGGCGGCTTCGGGCGCCAGCCGGCCTGTGTCGAGACGCGCCAGCACCTGGCCCTTCGTCACTCGATCACCCTCGGCGGCCAGAACCTGGGCGATGCGCTCGGAGCCATTGAAGGCCAGCTCCACCTGCCTGAGGTCGACGTTGCCGTAGAGCACGATTTCGGTGGCCGGCTTGTGCTGATGCGTGAGCCACCAGCCCGCGCCGCCCAGGACGACCGCCCCCAGCACCAGCCCTGCGATCAGCCCGGTTCGGTTCATCGGCCCCAGCGCACTTCCAGGCGTGCGCCACGCGCGCGCCAACCGCATTCAGTAGTCGCTCAAACTAGCCTGTTCGGGAACCGAGCCCAACTACGTCGATCGACGGCGGGATAGACTAACGCCGCGCGCAGGGCTCGCCAAACCCATCTAACGCTGCTGTCCCGAGTCTGGTTCCGGTGTCGACCCTGCTGCTTTCACGCCCGGCTGGAAAGCTGAAACGGATTTCCGTCCGGGTCCTTGCAGTCGCACATGTCGAAACTGCCGGTGGACTTCACCGGTCCGGCATGGGCCAGACCGCGTTTGACCAGTGTGGTACGGGCGGCGGCGACATCGGCGGCGTGGAAAACGATCTTCGGCGGCCGGTTTCCGACCTTCGACGGGCCGGCGTGCAGGGCCAGGCCGCAGGCGCCGGCGGCGAAATCCACCCAGCCGTCTTCCCGCCCGGCGATTTGAAGTCCGACCACGTCGCGATAGAAGGCGGTCATCTCGGCCAGATGGGGCGTGAACAGAATCACGCGGCGCATTTCCAGCAACATCGTCGGGGACCTTTCAGGGCTCAAAGGCGCACGAAACCAGGATGGATTTTTTTAGGCAAGGCCTCGCGGCGGAACGTCTGGCACGCGCGGTATGTGGTCTTCAGCCGAGCTTGGCGACAGGTCCGACAATTGCGATGAACACGCCGGCGACGATCGCCGCGGCCAGCAGCCAGCCAACGCCGCGCACCGCAAGATCGCCGTCGGTTCGGCACAATTGCGCTTTCGGTTGGTTGATGAAGCGAAGGCTCCATCCGACGAACAGGGTGCAGCCCAGGCTCAGACCGATCGTCGCGACTGTAAGTCGGCCGCCGGCGATCTCGGCGGCGCAGGCCATTATCGCGGCGGCCGCGCCGGGCGCCAGGGTGCGGCGGCGCAGAACGCCGGACTCGAATCCCGCCGAACCGGCGAACCGGGCGTACAGGCCTCCGAGCAGCCGAAGGCCAAGGACGTAACCGCCCAAACCCGCGATGATCAGCGCCGCCCGCCAGGCCCAGGCCGGCTTGGCGCCCGCGAAAACCACGCCCCAGTCGCCCCAGGTGGTCGCGCCGCCGACCAGCAGATAGCCACTGGCCACGAGCAGGTTGAAGCTGGCGCTCAGCCAGAAAAAATAGCTCCAGGCGTCGGAGGCTCGCCGCCATCGCAGCACGGCGGCGAAACAGGCCGCGGCGATGAAGTTGAACAACGGCCCCGCCGCCACCATCGGAACGGTCTGTACCGAGCAATTCATCCAAAGCGGCGCCAGCCCGGTCACCCGCCCCCCGCTCAGCAGGCATGCGCCGCCGTGGCCGATGAGCTCGTGACCGACGGTTTCGCCGGCGTAGGCGAGCAGGCCGATCGCGGCCAGCGTCCATAGGCTATCGGAAGACCGTGCTGTTTTGGCAGAGCTGTTCGAGGTCATGAGCCGACTAAGGCACAGTTGTGGGCCGGAGCCGCATGAACAATTGCTCACGTGGCGAAAGGCCCCAATTGAATGCGCGGTTCTCTGTTGACCCAGACCCTGGGGCGGGCCGGATAAGCACACGATCAGCCAGCAACGAGGTGAGTCGTGACCGCTTCCGCCGAATTCATCAACCCCGCCGACGCCGCCCGGCGGCTGGGTGTTTCCGTCAAGGCGCTGCGTCTGTACGAGCAGTGCGGGCTGGTGACCCCTGTGCGCACCGAGGCCGGCTGGCGCGCCTATGGTCCGCAGCAGATGGCCGGCGCCGGGGAGATCGCCGCTTTGCGGGCGCTCGGCCTCAGCCTGGCCCAGGTCGCCAGGGTGCTGGGCGGCGACGCGCAGGACCTGGAGCCGGCCCTCGCGGCCCACCAGGCCAGCCTCGAGGGCGAAGCCCGCCGGGTCGCCGACGCCATCGACAAAGTGCGCGGCCTTCGCGCGGAGCTGGCGAACGGTCGGCCGCCACGGGTTGCGGAACTGGCGCGCCTGGTTCGGCCGGCCGCCGAGCCGGTGGCCGCCTTCGCGCTGCCCTGGCCCTGGGGCGGCGAGACCTTCGAGCTACGCGACATCCGGCCGCTGACCTACATCATCGGCCCGCTGGGCAGCGGCAAGACCCGGTTCGCCCAGCGTCTGGCCGAGGCCTTGGCGGACGCGGCCTTCCTGCCGATGGAGCGCGCCGACAACGGCGCGGCGGAGGCGCGGGCGCGTCTGGACACCGATCCGGCGCTGGGCGCGCGCGTCGATGAGGCCCTGGCCTGGATCGCCGGGGAGGGCGCGGCGGAATCGGACGCCTTGCTCGTGCTTCTGGCCGGTCTGCTGGCGGACGGTCCGGCCATGCTGGTGGTCGACATGGTGGAGCAGGGGCTGGATCAAGGGGCTCAGGAGGCGCTGATGGCTTACCTGCGCCGGCGCGGACCGGGCGCACGGCCGCTGTTTCTGATGACCCGCTCGAGCGCGATCCTGGATTTGACGGCGGTGGGGCCGGACGAGGCGATCATCCTTTGTCCGGCCAACCACAGCCCGCCGGAGCGCGTCGCGCCCTATCCCGGCGCCCCCGGCTACGAGGCGGTCGCCACCTGCTTGGCCTCGCCAGATGTGCGGGCGCGGACGGAAGGCATGATCGCCTTTAGGCCGCCGGCGGCGTGACGGGCGGCTCGAGCGCGTTGACCCACCCCGCCTTTCAAATTTACCCCGTTCCCTCGCCCTTGTGGCGAGGGTCCATTGAGCGCCGAGGCGAGGCAAACGGGTGCAGACGGCGCCGCTGCGCCAAACTTGCCGCCGTTCGAGTCCAATGGACCCTCGCCACAAGGGCGAGGGAACGGTGAAAGTTAGAGCACGTCAAAAAATTTGCGCCGGCCAGCGCCTAGCGGGGCGATCAGCCCGAACCCCGCCCCGCCTTACCCGATCCAGCCGACCTTCAACTTGTTGGGTCGCGTGCTTCGCCCCTCGGGCAGATCCGCATCGGTGGTGTCTTCGAGCGGCCGACGACCGCTGAGCAGCAAAAGGACGCAGAGCAATTTCATCGGCGCCGAGGCGACTACCGATTTCCCGCGTGGGTTTGCAAACAGGCTCAAGCCCGGCCGCTCCATCGACGCCTCCCCATGATCGTACGGGCTCTTGGGTTCCCGTGACGAAGGCCGTCGCAAGGCATGTGCCACGCGATCGGCTCGACTCACAGGCTAGCATCCACCGGTTAAGCGGCGGTTCGCAGGGTTGTCGCAGGCTTAGTGTAGCGGCTCAGGTTCCGGCGCGGGCGCCGATCAGGCGACGGCCTACGGCGCCAGCTGCAACGTCGATCGCATCACGGTCACCTGGTAGGGGTCCCAGGTGGAAAGCAGCCAGTAGATGGTCTCCGCCTTGGCCGGCGCGGGGGCCTGCGGCGCCACCGCCTCGGTGTAACGGCTCATGATGAAGGGCGCGTACATATAGCCGAAGGTCAGCAGCGGGACCTGTTGGCTGACCACGTTGGCGGGGCAGGGCGGCGCGGGTCCCGGCGGATTGGTCTGCAGCGGGTTCCACAGAAGTCTGCACTTGAAGACCGGCGTCTGGTTGATATTCAGCAGAGTGGTCGGCTTGGACCAGGGTCCCCAGGGCTTGGGCGCCATCCGCGCCTCCACCACGTTGCCGCCGCAGGTGTAGAGCAACAGCCAGACCCCCAACGGGGCGTTCCAGGTCGCTTGATGTTCGCCGACGCAGCGCTCGTCGCCGAACGGGCCGTTTGG
>Ga0302317_10002225_pt1 | contig 13460 bp, 11 predicted proteins | sample III_Palsa_N3_3_FD_200450 | JGI IMG/M metagenome (GOLD analysis project Ga0302317, IMG submission 200450) | Peat permafrost microbial communities from Stordalen Mire near Abisko, Sweden - III_Palsa_N3_3 | ecosystem: Environmental > Terrestrial > Soil > Palsa > Peat permafrost | place: Sweden...
CAGATATTCTTTGTAACTGGTTGTAAATGCCGGTTGCTGCGAGATCGTGAAGACATCCGCGCCCTGCTTGTTGATCTTGGTGGCCACATAAACGTTTGCGCCATTCACCAGCGTCACAACCGCAATCACCGAAGCGACGCCGATTACCACGCCCAGCAGCGTAAGCACTGTGCGAAGCTTGTTCGCCCAAAGCGACTGCAGGGCTATCCGAAATCCTTCAGCAAATTCCATGGGTGACCAGTTCCAAGTCTATCGCGTAGCACAGGCGTACGAACCCGCAGTGTTCTACGCAAAGCAGGCGACGCCGGTTCCCTTGGCGCGAATCTCTGTCTTCTGGTCCCCAATCCCTGTACTCTAGTTAAGTGCAGGCGGCTGGATGATCGCTGCCTCTCGCGGCTTGCCGTCGAGAGGGGGAGGAAAGTCCGAACTCCGCAGGGCAGTGTGCCGGATAACGTCCGGGGCTTGCGCTTCAAGGCGTAAGTACGGCCAGTGCAACAGAAAGCAAACCGCCACAGGCTTCGGCCTGGGGTAAGGGTGAAAGGGTGGGGTAAGAGCCCACCGCGCGGCTGGTAACAGTCGCGGCATGGTAAACCCCACACGGAGCAAGACCAAATAGGCAGGGAGATGGCCGCTACTTTTCAGGCGGCTGTCGCGCAACGGCCCGTTGCGCCCAGGTTGAAGAGCATTATGTGTGGCGAAAGCCATGTGCCGGAACCCGCGGGTAGGTTGCTGGAGCGCCGCAGTAATGCGTCGCCTAGAGGAATGATCGTCTAAAACAAAATTCGGCTTACGGGCCGCCTGCACAATTCTTCAAATTCGATACGCAAAAGACCGCTTTGCCTCCAAAGTCGGAGAATTCGGGTAAAATTTCTATCAACATCCCACAGAGCCCCCTGATTCCCATGCGTAAATCTGTCTTCCTTCTCCCTCTCTCTCTTTGCCTCTCGGCCGTGCTTACCGGCTGCGGGGTGGACGTCGCTTCGGTTGATACCTCCAGCAGCGACCGGCTCGCTCTCACCGGCATCGTTCATGGCGGACAGCAGCCCGTTGCCCATGCGACTATCCAGCTTTACACGGTTGGTGCGTCGGGGAACGGTTCCGCGGCCAACCCGATGATTTCGGGCGCTCCTGTGCTGACCAGCAGCAATGGCACATTTTCCATCAGCAGCGGTTCAGGCAGCTCGGTGGTCTATGACTACACGTGTGCGCATCCGACCGACCAGGTGTACATCGTTGCTACGGGCGGCAATCCTGGGCTTAGTCCTTCCAGCATCAACAACGGTGCGTTGGTTATGATGACCGCGCTCGGAAACTGTAGCAGCCTGAACTCCAACAGCTATATTTCCATCAACGAGATCACGACCGCGGCTGCAGCCTGGGCGCTGGCACCGTTTATGACTGGGTATGCCAACGTGGGCGCCAGCTCCACCAACGCCACTGGGATCGCCAATGCGATGCTGGATGCGCAACTGCTGGCAAGCTCCAGTTCGGGCGGTCTAGCGACTCTTCCTGCCAATCTGTCCGTCGAGTCGGGCAAGCTGCTTGCCATGGCGGACATCCTTGCTACCTGCGTCAACTCCGATGGAACTACTGGCTGTTCGTCGCTGTTTTCCGCCGCTACACCTACTGGCGGCGCGGTGCCGACCAATACGCTTACCGCGGCGCTGGATATTGTGAAGAATCCCGGCCAGAATCCGGGTGGCGTCTTCCTGCTCGTGCCTGGAACGCCTGTGTTTCCCACAACTCTCAGTCAGGCACCGAACGACTGGACGATGACGCTCTCGGTCACCGGCGGCGGACTCAGCTCTCCGACGGGGCTGGGCGTGGATAGTGGCGGAAATGTCTGGGTGGCTGGACATACCGGTGTTTTGAGTGCGTTCTCGCCGCAGGGCGCTCCGTTCAGCAGCACAGGCTTTGGAACGGCGTTCCTCAATGAGTCTTATGGGCTTGCGATTGATACCAGTGGTAACGTCTGGGTGGATAGCGCGCAGTCTGCCGCGAATGGTCAGGGCAGCATCTCCAAGTTTCGAGGGACTGCTTCGGGGGCTCCGGGAACCGTGGTGATGAATGGAGCTGGGACCAGCTTCTACGATGCCTCGCTGGACTTCCCGACCGGGCTCTCTGCCGATACGAATGGTGATATCTTCATCGCGAACTACTACAACGATTCGGCTTCGGCTTACACGAATGCGGGTGCTGTTCTCTCGCCCACTGGACTTGGCTATCCTGATGCTTCGTTCTCTACGGTCGTTGCTGCCGATAGCAGCCATGGCGTGTGGATCGGCAACAACCACGACTATACGGTAACCCACGTCGCCGCGAACGGGACCATTATCAGCAATCTCTCCTGTTGCGAAGGCGCGAATGGCATTGCTACGGACTCAGCCGGCAACGCCTGGATTACGAACGACCTCTCCGGCAACTCGTTCAGCGTTATCTCGTCCTCGATCTCTTCCAACCCAGAGGATGCCGTGCTCATCGACGGCGGCAGCGTCGTTGGTTCGGGTTATACCAGCCAGGGCTCGGGTGTTGCGGTGGACGCGGCGCAGAACGTGTGGATCGCGAACTATGGCGGCGACTCGATCAGCGAACTGGCTGGCATCCAATCCACCTCTACCCACGCGCTGGGCGCGATGCTCTCGCCGGCGGCAGGTTTTGGGTACTCCGCTGTCGCTCCGCTGCTATCGCAGCCCTACGCGCTGGCACCGGATGCCAGCGGCAATCTATGGGTGTCCAACTACGGGAACAACAAGGTTGTGATGTTCTTTGGGCTTGCTACTCCGACGAAGTCTCCGGTCCAGCCGATACCGCTTGCGCCGTAACTGCTGACCCCCCCACCCCCTGGGGTATGTCTTGGGGGTAAGTGCTTTAGAATGTTGGGCTCCGGGACAGGGATGTCTCGTAACTATGTCCTTCTAAAGGACTTAGTTCCAAGTGTTTCATTCTGTTGGACTTAGAGATGATTGTGGCGGCGCAGACGAAAAGCTCTCACGCAAAGTTCGCAAAGTTTAAGTACAAGTTTCGCAAAGGCTTTTCTGAGGCCTTGTCTTAATGATAGCGGATTCGATGGGGTAACTACGCCAAGTCTATTTCCTTTGTTGTCTATGATTTAAGGGGCTTGGGGGATTGACAAGATTTTGGGGTTGTTAGATTCCCGCGTACCAGTCGTAGCCTAGCTTGGTCCAGTAGTCGTCGGGTTTGATGTCCATGTAGGCGATCAGACCGACGCGCTTTAGCTGCTTGTAGCCGTATTTGATGGGCATGTGGAGCCGGAGGGGTGCGCCGTGCTCCTGCGAGAGTGGTTTGCCCCCCATTTCGGTCACGAGCAGGCTCTGAGGATGGCGGGCTGCCGACATGTTGTAGCCGCCGTAGTAGTTGCCGTCCGGTGTCTCCATGTAGACGTAGCGAGGCTCGCGCCCGTTCACCTTTGCGGGCGGATACATCTCGATGAGGTCGCGCAGGCGGACCCCGGCCCATTGGGTGATCGAGCTCCAACCCTCGATGCACTTGAACTGCGTGACGAACTCGACCCTCGGGAGCTTCATGAGGTCGTCCATTGTGAGCAGCAGGCCGGGTGTTCCGATGTCGAGTGAACTGGCGGAAGGTCCGGCTTCGTCGCTGCCTTCGTTGCGCTTCCGCGAGACCGGTTGAGTCTGCTTGACCATGGCTTCAATCCTCGCCGCCAGGGCTGCGCCTGCATCACTATCGCTGGCTCCGGTCGGGTTCAGGGAGCTTGGCTTTGAGTTTGGCTTCGCGCCGGTCTTGCTGACGCTGCCGTTTCCCGGTGCGCTCTTTACGTCGTTGGACTGCTCGGTTGGCGGGGCGTCTCCAGCATACTGGTACTCCCAGGCCGTGACATCCTTCACGAACAAGGGCGAGCTTGCTGCGTTCTCGACACCGACCAACTGCAGCCGCCAGCTCTCGGGAACGAGTGCCTGTTCCATTCCCACGGTTCCATTCAACCGCAGCGGCTTCGCCTGGCTTACTGCGTACGTCGGAGCGAGGCCACGCTCGTCCCAAACGGCGCGATTGACCGCGGCGTTGAATTCGAGTGTGTCTCGCAGCCCAGCCTGCAGCCTTCCTGCCGGCTTGCTATCGGCAATCCACTGCGAGACGGTATAACCGGCTGCGGCAACTGCACCGCCGAGCAGAAAACTTCGTCGCGTACGTCGGGCGCTCTCGCGCTTGATGCTTTCGGCGTCCCCGCTGGCGACGATCTTTTCTTGCTCGTCCATGAGGCCTCGTAGGTTCTAGAGCCTGTCGGTGCTTCCGGGGTGTTCGCCGGCCTTCTGCGGAAAGAGCATGATGCAGACGATCATCAGAACGGCGATGACTGCCGTGGACATATAGCGGCTGAGATTTAATCCATGGTCGGCATAGGGTTTGGTGAGCAGATCGCCGAGCGACGCTCCGAGCGGCCGCGTGAGGATGAAGGCTACCCAGAAGAGCACGGTCCGGCTGATCTTCGTGAAGAAGTACAACGCCGCAACGACCGCCAGCAGCAGGAAGAACAGGCCAACGCCACCTGCGAAGCCTGTTCCTTCGGAGGTCCAGTCGCCGAGCGCGGTGCCGAGCGTGTTGGAGAACAGGATCGTGATCCAGTAGAAGATCTCAGCCTTTGGGGTAGTGATGTTGTTTACGGAGACAGTGCCGACGGAGAGTTTCCACACGACGAGTGACGCGACTACGAGGGAGAACAGGATCGCGGTACCGCCGGGATAGCCGATGCCGAGTGAGCGGTCGGCGAAGTCGGCCATGGTGGTGCCGGCCAGCGTGGTGCCAACGATCACGCCCCAGTAGAGGAATGCGTGGAACCTCTTCGCCTTGACCTGCGCGGTGACGAGCACAAGGAAAGGCACGAAGAGGATGATCGTGCTGAGCGCGTAGCCGAGGTTCATCGACATCGAGAGCATGTCGCCGCCGGTCTCGCCGAGCGTAGTTGCGAGGATCTTGATGATCCAGAAGCCGAGTGTGACCTCCGGGACCTTGCTCAATGCGGACTTCAGGGTTTCCTGCACACTGAGGTCTTCGGGTTTCTCGCTTGCACTCTCGCGAGCCCAGAATCCTTGTAGCAGTCCCGCCGGTGCTGTCATTGAAGTCCCTTCGCTCATAAAACAGTGCTTCCTCCTTTTCGAATCTTCTATACTTCTATAGCAGTCTAAGACGAAGCCGTGACGACATTGTCATCTGGCGGCTTGCTGCTCTTTGCGTCCACGGCTTGTTCTGCCGTACTTGCTGGCTGTATCTCGAGCCCGCTGACCATCGAGCGGAAGTTATTCCAGCCCGCTAGGATGACCTGGCCGACGTGAACGAGGAAGAAGCCGCAGAAGCTCATCGTGAGCCAGAAGTGCAGCCACCGGGCCATCTCGTAGCCGCCGAGCATGGAGGTTAGCCAGTGCGCCTGCGTGGGTTTGTAGATGGCCAGCCCGGTCAGCAACGAGCCTGCGCCCATCAATACGATGGCGGTGTATGCGATTCGTTGCGCTCCGTTGTACTTACCCTGCGGCGGTAGCCCCTGGCGGCGCGCGAAGGGTATATGGAGGTCGTAGAGGGTTACCAGAAGTGCGTCGCGAAACGAGCTCCGCTGCGGCCAGAGCACGCGCCACTCGCCGGATATGGCGAGATAGAGGGCGTAGGCGCTGCCGTTGATCGCGAAGATCCACATGAAGAGGAAGTGCCAGCCGAGGCCGGCGGTCAACTGGTAGGGCGCGTTCAGGAACTTCCAGAACCAGGGTGGAAAGAGGCGCACGAGCGTCCAGTGGCCGATGCCGATGCGATAGACCTCGTGGGCGTGCTGGTAGGGAGGGATCGAGTCTCCCCAATAGATGAGCAGGCCGCTCCAGATCATGACGGAGAGTACGGGGAAGTTGATCCAGTGCATCCAGCGGATGGCGCGCGGATGCTTTTCCACCAACTGCAACTGCCCGTCTGTGACCGGCGCCTGGTGCATTAGCGTCCTCATCATGACTCTCTACCAATCATGCTCGCGGTGCAAGCGTATTCCCGGGCCATGCAGAAACGCCCGTCCGCGATGTGGCGGCCGGGCGTCGTGCTGATTGCTACTTTCTGTTTCTATACGGGGCTGGGGTTACGCTCTCCAAATTGCGCCTGATGCCAGTACGGATAGGCCTTCGGCACTTCGCTTGCAGCATCGAGCTTCGCAACCTGCTCGGGTGTCAGCTTCCAACCGGTTGCGTCGAGGTTGGCGCGGAGTTGCTTTTCGTCGCGCGCACCGATGACGAGCGTAGAGATTGTGGGGCGGCGGAGCAGCCAGTTGAGCGCGATCTGGGGAACGGTCTTTCCGGTCTCTTTCGCTACTTCGTCGAGCGCGTCGACGACCTTGTAGACGTACTCGATATCCGGTTGCGGGCCGCCTTCGACTACGGACTTTTCGTTCAAGCGGCTGGTCTCCGGCAGCGGGTGCCCGCGTCGAATTTTGCCGGTCAGCCTTCCCCAGCCCAGCGGCGACCAGACGAGTGCGCCAACGCCCTGATCGAGCGCGAGGGGCATGAGCTCCCACTCGTAGTCTCGTCCGACGAGCGAGTAGTAGACCTGGTGACCGACGTAGCGGGCCCAGCCGTAGCGCTCGCTGACGCTCAGGGACTTCATGAGGTGCCAGCCGGAGAAGTTGGAGCATGCGATGTATCGCACCTTACCTTCGCGGACCATCTTGTCGAGCGTGTTGAGCGTCTCTTCGACGGGAGTTGTGGCATCGAACGCATGCAGGTGATAGACGTCGATGTAGTCGGTACCGAGACGTTTCAGGGAGGCTTCGAGAGCCTGGATGAGGTGATAGCGCGAGCTGCCTACGTCGTTCGGCCCTTTGCCGAAGCGAAAGGTGGCCTTGGTGGAGAGGAGGACGTCTTCGCGCTTGAGGTGGGAGATGGCTTTGCCGAGCATGGACTCGCTGGCGCCGTTGGAGTAGATGTCGGCGGTATCGAAGAAGTTACAGCCGGCCTCCATGCAGATATCGATGAGTTTCTTCGCGTCGTCCGGCGAGGTGTCGCCCCAGGCTTTGAAGAATTCGCTGCCGGCGCCGAAGGTTCCGGTGCCAAAGCAGAGTTCGGGGACTTTGAGGCCAGAGCGGCCGAGGCTGCGGTATTCCATGATGTGCTCCTATCTTTTGTGGCGGCTGCTGTCGCTGCGCATCAATGTTTGGATGCGGTGGCGCCGGGGAAGTCGCGGCTTAGCCCGATCTTAACCGCTGCTTCATTTAGCGCGGCCTGTGTGCGGAAGAATAACTCGCCGGGGTTAGAGCCGGGGTAAAACCGCACAATGATCTCGCTTTCTTCTACGGCGTCGTTCTTGCCGTCGTGAAAGGGATAGCCGAGATCCTGCAGCAGGTGCAGGGAACCTTCGTCGCCGCTGGGGTTGCCGTCGTCGCCTACGATGGCGAAGGTAGATTTGTGCGTTCGCTGCGAGTAAACAGCGACGAAATCGCCCAGCTTTACGCCACGCTTCTTCGCCTGATTGCCGAGGACGACGTAGTTGATCTTCGTGGCGTCGACGTACCGGAGGACGTCGCGCTCGTTGGGGCGGGACTTGTCTGTATAGGCTGTCTGCGAGATGTAGTAGCCGGGTGCCGGGTCGGTGGGGCTCTGCACGACGGGTTTTCTGGGGTTGTCGTCCTCGAGGAGATAGCCGACGATGGGCGCACTGGGACGTCCCTGCAGGTGCGCATTGCTCAAGTAGTCCAAGGTGGGCTTAGCCTTTGGACCGTAGGCCGTCGGCGCGCCATCCACATCGACATCCATGCGGTGGCGGAGGATATCGAACGACGGATGAGAGGCACTCTGCTGCGCTGGTGCGGCCAAGAGCAATACGCGGACAATAGCGAGTAACCGGCAGAGTTTGAGCAAGCGTCCTCTCCTCAGCAATCTTAGCGCTAAGATGCCTACAGCCAGCCGCGCGTTGACGCATCACAACACTATGAAGAATGACGCAGGTACGTCGCGAGGAGTAAAAGTCGTCCGTATTGGCACCGCTGGTTGGACGATTCCTAAACAGCACACTTCTCTGTTCCCAACCGAAGGATCGCACCTTGAACGCTATGCCCGGAGTTTCAATTGCGTTGAGGTCAACTCGAGCTTTCATCGGCCGCACATGCCCAAGACATGGCAACGCTGGGCGGAGAGCACTCCGCCGGATTTTAAGTTTGCGGTGAAGATGCCAAAGGCGATTACGCATGAAGCGAAGCTCCTGAATGCCGGCGCGTTGTTACAGGCCTTTCTGGAGCAAGTGCATGGTATGGGCGAAAAGCTTGGCCCGCTGCTGATCCAGTTGCCGCCGAAGCTGGCCTTCGACGAAGGTGTCGCGCATGAATTCTTCACGACGTTTCGTGAGCTTCACGCTTCGGCTGCTGTGCTTGAACCGCGCCATGTGAGTTGGTTTACGCCCACTGTCGAGCGCTTTCTGCGTGGCTTTGAGATCTCGCGCGTTGCGGCTGATCCTGCTAAGGGCTCTACGCTTGCGTCGCGGCCAGGGGGATGGCAGGCTCTACGCTACTATCGGCTGCATGGTGCGCCGCGCACGTATTACTCGGATTACAGCGGTGATTTTCTCGAAGACTTTGCGACTTCACTTCGCGATGAAACTCCTGCCATCACGAAAGAGATCTGGGTGGTCTTTGACAATACTGCTTTGGGTCACGCTACCGCGAATGCGCTGGAGCTCACACGTCTGATTCATCGATAGAAGGAGCGGGGTTTTAGTGGCCCATCTCTACGTGCTTTGGAGGCCTTGGAATAAAGAACAGCAGCGGAATCATGCAGGCGCAGAAGATGCTCAGGTCGCGGATGATATCGACGTAGCCTAAGGTCGCTGCCTGACGGTGCATCTGGTTGTAGAAGAAGCCCTGCGCCTGGTGCATCGCGCCAAACGAAGGATCGCCATGCACGCCTGTACCGTTGCCGGGCTTGAAGGCACCTGCCATCGACTTCACCTGATCGTTGAAGCCCTGGTTGCCGGTCTGCAAGTTGCGCACCATGTTGGTCTCGTGCGCGGCCGTGCGGCGCAGGAGCATGGTCGCCATGAATGCCGTGCCGCAGGAACCGCCGATATTTCGGGCGAGGTTGGTTAGACCCGAAACATCATTGTTTTCGCTCTGCTTTACGCCGACGTACGCGATCGTATTGATGGGAATGAAGAGGAACGCCAGCCCCGATGCCTGGAACATGCGCATGATTACGAGTTGTCCGTAGCTCAGTTGCAGGTTCAGGTTGGCCATGTAGACCAGCGAGATCGTCAGCATGAAGAAGCCGTAGCCGATGAGCTTTCGTGGATCGACTTTGCCAGAAAGAAGGCCCACTACGGGCATCATTGCCATCATCATGAACCCGGCAGGAGACAGCACCTTTCCTGCCAGTTCTGCGGTGTATCCCAGGAGCGTTTGGACGAACTGCGGGATCAGGATGGTGGTGCCGTAGAGCGCGAAGCCGAGGACGAACATCAGGATGAAGCTGATGGCGAACTGCCGTCGCTTGAAGAGCGTGAGGTTCAGGATCGGTCGATGGCCTTCGCGGAGCTGCTTGAGCTCCCACCAGATCATCAGGATGAAGGCAACGACCATTGCTATTGCAAAGAACAGAATGAGATGCGAGCTGAACCAGTCGTCTTCCTGGCCCTTGTCGAGGATGAACTCCAGGGAACCAAAGGTTAGCGCGAGGAGTCCGAAGCCGAGGAAGTCGAGCTTGATGCCGCCCTTCTGGCTCTCCTTGACCTGCTTCTTCACATAGGGGGGATCTTCCACGATTCTGGATGTCAGAAAGAGCGAGAGGATGCAGATTGGCACGTTGAGGAAGAAGATCCAGCGCCAGTCGAAGTTATCCGTGATGTAACCGCCCAGGGTCGGTCCGATGGCCGGAGCGCAGACCACGGCGAGACCGTACATGGCGAAGGCCTGGCCGCGTTTTTCGGGTGGGAAGGTGTCGGCGAGGATGGCCTGCTCACTGGGCGCCAGACCGCCGCCACCGATGCCTTGCAGGATGCGGCAGAAGACGAGCAGGGGGAGGGTCGGGGCGAGTCCGCAGAGCGCGGACGAGATGCCGAAGAGCGCCACGCAGATCATGTAGAACTTTTTGCGCCCGATAAACGTTGTCATGTAGGCGCCGGCGGGCAAAATGATGGCATTGGCTACGAGATAGGCCGTCAGCACCCAGGTGGCTTCGTCCTGCGTGGCGCCGAGGCCGCCGGCGATGTGCGGCAAGGCTACGTTGGCGATGGAGCTGTCGAGGACCTCCATGAAGGTGGCCAGCGTGACCGTCATGGCGACGATCCATGGGTTAATGCTGGGTCTCCACGGCTTCTCGATCGCCGGAGCGAGGGTTTTGCCTGGGGCTAATTCAATTGCGGATGCGGCTGCCATTTGGTTTTATTCAGATTCCTCGAATGCGCGCTTTGATTCAGAATTCGGCTTAGGAATTCGCGAGGGCGGCACGTTCCCAGGGCTGCAGAATCTTTACAGAGGCCATTCCTGCGGCGGTTGCGGATTGGATGCCCATCTCGGTGTCTTCGAATACGAGGCAATCTTCGGGGGCGACGCCGAGGCGTTCGGCGGCGAGGAGGAAGGGTTCGGGGTCGGGTTTGCCTTTGGTGTAGTCGCCGGCACAGACGAGGGTGTCGAATTTGTCGAGGATTCCGAGGGTTTCGAGGGATTTTTCGACGGAGTCGCGGGCGCTGCCGGAGACTACGGCGAAGGGGATTCGGCCGTGGCTTTCCAGGATGTGCTCCAACACCTCGGGGATGGGTTGGAGCTCGTGAAGTAGCTCAAAGTAAAGGGCTTCCTTCTGCACCATGAGTTCGGGGACGGGCATGTTGAGGCCCTGTTCTTTGTTGAGGGTGTTGAGGATATCGACGATGGGCATGCCGCCCCAGGCGTAGAACTTTTCTTCGGGGAAGTCGCAGTTCCACTCGTTGAGGACCTTGGTCCAGGCGACGTAGTGCAGGGGCATGGAGTCGGCGATTGTGCCGTCGCAGTCGAATAAGTAGGCTTTAAATGGGCCTTTTGGCAGTTTCAGTGTCATGGTCCTATTTTCTCATCCTGAGAGGTTGGGGCGATCTGCTACGCTTTTCCAACCACTTTTAGAGGGAAAAGGAGCATTCCGGGCGATGAATAGTGACCTTGAACATCTCATCGTCTTGCAGTCGCAGGACCTTGAATTGAAGCATTTGCGGCAGGAACTGGTGGATGCTCCGCTGCGGGTTGCGGCGGCGCAAAGTACACGGAATAAAGCAGATAAGGCACTTTTGACGGCGAAGGCGGCGCTGCAAAAGGAAGAGGTTTTGCGGCGTTCGCAGCAGTCGGATGTGGCGGATAAGCAGGGGAAGATTGCTCGTTTGCGGAAGCAGATGGAGACGGCTACCTCGGCGGCGCAGATTACGGCGCTTGAACATGAGATCAGCTTTGCGGAGCAAGCCATTTCGAATCTTGAAGATGCAGAGCTGGGTTCGATGGAGAGAAGCGACGCGTTTGAGGCGGATCGGGTGGGCAGTACGCTGCTGCTGGAGAAGACCAGTGCGGCGTTGGAGACGGAGCAGGGGCGGGCGGCGGAGTTGCTGCGGGATAACACGATTGCTATCAATGGGATAGATGGAGAGCGGAAGACGCTGCGGACGCTGATTGCGGCTACTGAAAAGGGTGAGGCTGTGCTGTCCAGTTATGACAGGATTTCAAAGGCCAAGGGGACTGGGGTTTCGGAGGCGATTGACCATAAGTGCTCTGCTTGCCAGATGTTAGTGAGGCCTCAGAGGTGGAATGATCTGACGGGCCGGGAGTTTGAAAACACTATCTTTACGTGCGAAACGTGCGGGAGGATGCTGTTCTGGGACCCTCGGAGGGACTCGCCGGGGAGCTTTGCCGCGGGGGAGAGATTGGCGGCAGCTAAAAAGGGCTGAAAAGGCCTGATATTGCTGTGTTTTTACGGTGAAAAAGACGGAGCCGACGGAGCGTTTTTACGGTGCTGCGGACGTGTTTTACGGTGGAATTTCACCGTGACGGTGATTCACGGTTATTTGATTATTTATAGCCGTGTCGTGTTGACGTAGTACCATTCGAGAGTTTCCCGAAATAACAATTAAGTGTTTTAGCTATTCCGCAATGCCAACTGTCTGAGGCCGCTTAGCGCTCAGACTGCTGCGCGAGTTTTGTAGAGTTACGGGCGTGTGATGTGCGCCTGTTGGAGTTTGTTTTGAACCAATTTTTCTCGGCCCCTCGTCTGTTTGCAACCGTCCGTTCCGCTGTTCCGCTGGCCGCCCTTCTTCTGGCCGCGTCTTTTGCACCCGCCGCTCATGCTACCGGGGTTGCTCTCTCGGGCGATACCTTCGTCAGCACGTCCCGACCCACTACCAACTTCGGCAGCCTGTCCAACCTCTACGTTGGCAGTGGCAACACGTCGCTGGTGCAGTTCGACCTCACCTCGCTGCCTGCGGGCATCACTGCCAGCCAGATCTCGCATGCTACGCTGACGGTCTTCGTCAACCGCGTTAACACGGGCGGAACGGTCAGCCTGTCTCCGATCACCTCGGCCTGGAGCGAGTATCTCGTTACCCAGAACACCATCCCCACCCTCGGCGCGTCGATCACCAGCTTCAATGCCACGGCCTCCGGTGTTTATGTCACTCTGGATGTAACCGCTCTCGTTCAGGGCTGGATCACCACGCCGACCACAGGCCTTGGCTTCGCGCTGACTTCCACAAACGGCAACGTCCTGCTTGACTCCAAGGAGAATGACGAGACCGGCCACGCACCCAGCCTCGATATCACCATCACCTCCATGGGTCAGACCGGAGCCACGGGCGCGGTTGGAGTCACCGGCGCACAGGGGGTTCAAGGCGCACAGGGACTTCAAGGAATTCAGGGGAATACTGGACTTCAAGGTATTCAGGGTATCAACGGATCGACCGGAGCTCAGGGCACCGCCGGCATGACTGGTGCTGTCGGAGCAACCGGAAATATCGGCCTGATAGGGACCACTGGGGTTCAGGGCAATACGGGAGCTATCGGTGTCACCGGGGCTCAGGGTAATACTGGACTCCTAGGCGCAACAGGAGCGCAGGGTATCAGCGGCACCACCGGAGCAGTTGGCTCCACGGGAGCGCAAGGCAGCACGGGTGTCACGGGGGCAATAGGATTCACGGGTGCCACAGGCAGCATCGGTGCAACCGGCTCTATAGGATTAACAGGGGCAACGGGCAGCATCGGCACAACGGGTGCATCCGGCTCCATAGGGTTCACGGGAGCAACAGGCAGCATCGGCACAACAGGTACGTCTGGCTCCATAGGATTCACGGGAGCAACGGGCAGCACCGGCACAACAGGTGCATCCGGCTCCATAGGGTTCACGGGAGCAACAGGTATCACCGGTACAACAGGTACATCCGGCTCCATAGGGTTCACGGGAGCAACAGGTATCACCGGTACAACAGGTACATCCGGCTCCATAGGGTTCACGGGAGCAACAGGT
>Ga0302317_10002241_pt1 | contig 13410 bp, 10 predicted proteins | sample III_Palsa_N3_3_FD_200450 | JGI IMG/M metagenome (GOLD analysis project Ga0302317, IMG submission 200450) | Peat permafrost microbial communities from Stordalen Mire near Abisko, Sweden - III_Palsa_N3_3 | ecosystem: Environmental > Terrestrial > Soil > Palsa > Peat permafrost | place: Sweden...
GAGCAGATGGCGACCGGGTTGGCCCGGGTCGATGCCGGGCTGTGCCTGCAGTGGATCAATCCCGCGTTGGCCGAATGGCTGGAGCTGGGGCCGCGCACGGCGGTGGGGCAGTCACTGGGCTTGTTGATCGCTGATCCAGAGGGGTTGGCGCAGGCGGCGAGGGTGCTGACGGAACAGCGGACGCAACAATGGCGCGGGGTTTCACTGGTGGCGGCCAGTGGCCGCGAAATCACCGCGGATATCGCGCTGCAGCCGTTCGATGGCGGCCTGCTGCTGGAAGTGCATGCGCTGGCCGCGCCGCTGCTGACCAGCTCGCCGCTGTCGGCGACGTTGCGTGGTTTTGCGCATGAGGTGAAGAACCCGCTGGCCGGTCTGCGCGGCGCGGCGCAGCTATTGCAGCGGCGGGTCGGCAGCGAGGATCTGCAGGCACTGGCTGGACTGATCATCGATGAGGCGGATCGCCTCGGCACGCTGGCCAACCGCCTGCTGCATCACGACGGCGCCCCGCAGTTCGGCCCGGTGAATATCCATCAGCTGCTGGAGCGGCTCACCGACCTGCTGCAGGCCGAGCCGTCGCCGCCACAGCTGCGCCACGACTACGACCCCAGCGTGCCGGATCTGCTCGGTGATGCGGGCCGCTTGCAACAGGTGCTGCTCAATCTCGCGCGCAATGCACTGGAAGCGAACGCGCAATCACTTACCCTGCGTACGCGCGTCGAACATGGCCTGCGCCTGGGTGAGCGCGTGCTGCGCATGGCGCTGCGGGTGGATGTGATCGATGACGGCAGCGGTGTGCCCGCACAGCTGCGCGATACGCTGTTCCAGCCGCTGGTGTCCGGTCGCGCCGATGGCACCGGCCTCGGGCTGGCGTTGTCGCGCGAGATCGCGCACGAGCACGGCGGCGAGTTGCGCTGCACGAGTCGGCCGGGTGAAACGGTGTTCTCCTTGTATCTACCGCTGGAACGCGCACATGACTGAAGAAATCTGGATCGTCGACGATGATCGTGGCGTGCGTTTCGTGCTGGCCGAGGCCTTGCGTGATGCCGGCCTCGCGGTACGCGAATTCGGCGAGGTAGCCAGTGCGCGCGCGGCGTTGCAGGAAGCACGGCCAGCTCTGTTGCTCACCGATGTGCGCATGCCAGGCGAGGATGGCTTGAGCCTGCTGACCGAATTGCAGGCGCAGGGCATCGGCCCGGTGATCGTGATGAGTGCGTACACCGATGTCGCCACCACTGCCGCAGCGTATCGCGCCGGCGCGGTGGATTACCTCGCCAAGCCCTTCGATCTCGACCAAGCGGTCGCGGTGGTGCAGCGTGCGCTGGCCAGCGCCGCGGCGCCAGCGGTCGTGGCCAGCAATACCGTCGCATCGAACCATGCGCTGCTCGGCGAGAGTGCGCCGATGCGCGAGGTGTTCCGCTTGATTGGCCGCGTGGCAGCGAGCGACCTCAATGTGCTGATCACCGGCGAGACCGGCACCGGCAAGGAGCTGGTGGCACGCGCGCTGCACGAGGAAAGCGCAAGGCGCGGCAAGGCCTTCGTCGCGTTGAACACCGCGGCGATTCCCAGCGAGCTACTGGAGAGCGAACTGTTCGGTCATGAGGCCGGCGCGTTCACCGGCGCCACACGCCGCCACGCCGGCCGCTTCGAGCAGGCCGAGGGCGGCACGTTGTTCCTCGACGAGATCGGCGACATGCCGCTGGCGCTGCAGACGCGGTTGTTGCGCGTGCTCGCCGGTGGCGAGTTCTACCGGGTCGGTGGGCGCGAGCTGATCCGCGGCAACGTACGCATCGTCGCCGCCACCCATCAGGACCTGGCCACGCGCGTGGCCGCCGGGCAGTTCCGCGCTGACCTGATGCATCGGCTCGACGTGATACGCATCGAACTTCCGCCATTGCGCTCACGGCGCAGCGACATTCCGCTGCTGGCGCAGCACTTCCTCGCGGCGACGACGCAGGAACTGAAACTGTCGCCCAAGCGCTTCTCGCGCGCAGCACTCAAGCTGATCGCGCAGCGCGACTTCCCCGGCAATGTGCGCGAGCTGGAAAACCTGTGCCGACGTATGGCGGTGATCGCGCCAGGTGCGGAGATTCTTCCGGCCGATCTGGGTGCCACCGTCGCGGGCACCTCAGGCAGCGGCGAATGGACCGATGCCTTGCGCGAGTGGGCGGTCGAGGCGCTGGCCAAGGGCGATGCGGATATCCATGCCCGCGCCCGCGAAGCGCTCGACCAGACCTTGCTGCAGGCGGCACTGCTGGCCAGCGAAGGCCATCGCCAGAACGCGGCACAGGCGCTCGGCGTGGGGCGCAATACGCTTACCCGCAAGCTGGGTGCGTCGCGCACGCGGCGGCGGTAGCTTCGCACCCTCTCCCCGCCGGGAAGAGGGCTGGGGTGAGGGGTGGGTGCTCGCGGTGATCTCACATTTGCCGTCATTCCGGCGAAGGCCGGAATCCAATGCCTGACGAAGCGACTGGATGACCAACTTCGGTGCTGAAGAGCGATTCCGGCCTTCGCCGGAATGACGAAGATTGAAACTTCCAGCAGTCATCAAGTCGCGATAGGCCAACAATCGTTAACCAAGCACGACGCGTAGCTGATGTATCTGTCCATCATCAGCCAGCGCCACCGCATCACCGGCAACCAGCGTTTGGCCGTCCAGTTCAACGTTCACCACACCACGACAAACCTTGCCCGGATTCTCCACGCTGATCTCGTATCGGCTCACTTGCTGCTTGCCGCGATGTTGATAGCTGAGCTGGAAGCCCGGCCACTCGCTCGGGATGCACGGATCGATGCGCAGCTTGTCGCCCTGCAGATGGAAGCCAAGCACCGCCTCGAGCCCGCCGCGATACAGCCACGCGGCGGAGCCGGTGTACCAGGTCCAGCCGCCGCGGCCGGTCAGTGCGCCCTCCGAATAGACATCGGCGCAGGCGACGTAAGGTTCCACCTTGTAGCGCGCCACGGCTGCGGCGCTGCCGCTATGCCGGATCGGATTGAGCAGGTCGAACTGGCCGCCGGCGCGGTTGCCATCACCGAGTTTCGCCCACGCGAAGATCGACCAGGTCGCGCCATGCGTGTACTGGCCGCCGTTCTCGCGCACGCCGGGCGGATAGCCCTTGATGTAGCCGGGGTTTTCCTTGCTGTGGTCGAACGGCGGGGTGAACAGGCGCGCGATCTGGTGCTCGTGATCGACCAGCAGCTGGTCGACTGAAGCCATCGCCTGTGCCGCATGTGCTTGGTCGCGCGCACCAGCCATCACGCTCCATGATTGCGCGATGGTGTCGATCTGGCATTCGTCGCTGGTGTGCGAGCCGAGCGGCGCGCCGTCGTCGTAATAGCCGCGCCGATACCACTGCCCGTCCCAGGCGTGTTCCAGCGCCGTGCGCAGATCGTCGGCGTAATCCAGCCAGCGCCCGGCGCGTTCATTTTCGCCGCGTTGTGTGGCACAGGGCGCGAACGCGGCGATGGTGGACAGCAGGAACCAGCCCAGCCAGCTGCTTTCACCACGGCCCTGTTCGCCGACCGCATTCATGCCGTCGTTCCAGTCGCCGGTGCCGATCAGCGGCAGACCGTGGGCGCCGCGGGTGAGGCTGGAGTCCAGCGAGCGGGCGCAATGCTCGTAGATCGAGACTTGCTGATCCGAAGCTGCCGGCTGGAAGAAGGCATCGGTGGCGCCGTCGGGGATTGCCTGGCCGGTGAGGAACGGCAGCACGTCATCCAGTACCGCGTTGTCGCCAGTCACGCCGACATAGTGCATGGCGACATAGGCCAGCCAGATGCGGTCATCGCTGATCTTCGTGCGAATACCCTGGCCACCCGGCGGCAGCCACCAGTGCTGCACGTCGCCTTCGGCAAACTGGCGGCCGGCGGCGCGCAATAGGTGTTCGCGCGCGAGATCGGGTCGGCTGACGCACAGCGCCATCACGTCCTGCAGCTGATCGCGGAAGCCATACGCGCCGCTGGCCTGGTAGTACGCGGTGCGCGCCCACAATCGGCAACCGAGCACCTGGTAGAGCAGCCAGTCGTTGAGCAGGATGTCCATCGCCCGATCCGGCGTGCGTACCTGCACCGTGTCGAGCAGGCCATTCCATTGCGTGGCGACGTCGGCGAGCACGCTGTCGATAGCGGTCGCGCGGTATTTCGTGATCAAGGCTTGCGCATCGGCTTCGGAAGCCGCATCGCCGAGCATGAAGACGAGTTCAATCTGTGTGTCGGGTGGCAGCTCGATGCGCGTCTGCAGCGCGCCGCACGGATCCGGTCCGGCACCGAGTCGGTTGGACAGCGGCCGGTCGTCGCGCAACACGGCAGGCCGCGCGATCGTGCCGAGCGGATCGAGGAATTCGCGGCGATCGCCGCTCATTGAATGCTGTTGACCACCCAGATCGATGAACGCCACGCGGTCACCGAAATCGGGCCGCCATGGATTGCGTGCAAACAGTGCACCGGTCGGCTCATCGCGCGAAGTGATCACGTAGGGCGCCGGCGTGGTGCCGTTCGCGCCCAGCGCCCACTCGACATAGCCGGTGATCGACAGCCGGCGCGCTCGCCCTGAGCGATTGCAAAGGCGCAGCCGTGACAGTTTTACGGGGTCGTTCGTGGGCACGCACTGAGTCAGCTCCAGCTCGATGCCGTGCGCGTCATTATTGAAGCGACTCCAGCCCTTGCCATGGGTGGTCGTGTACTTCGCGCCGTCCACGCGGATCGGCAGCGCGGTGGGGCTCCACAGCACGCCGGTGTCCTCGTCACGCAGATACAGCACCTCGTGCGGACTGTCGCTGACCGGATCGTTCGGCCATGGCGTCAGCGGATTCTGCTGACTGTTCAACGACCACGCATAGCCGCCGCCTTCGGCCGAGACCAGGAAGCCGAACGCGGGGTTGGCGATCACATTCACCCACGGCGCCGGTGTGTGGTGTTCGTCGTCAAGGTCGATGCGATAGCTGCGTCCGTTGTCGCTGAAGCCGCCATGGCCGTTGTCGAATTCCGGCTGGTCAGCGGGTGCTGTAGTTGCAGCAGCAGCTGAAGTACTAGCTCGGATGACAGCCGGTATGGCGATCGCTGCTGCTGGGGTGTCGGCGGTGGGTGTCGGCTGAGCGTCGTCGAGCACCACACGGGCCACCGTGAGCAAACCGCTGCGCAGGTCGTCGCTGATCGCGCTGTCGCGCAGCGCAAACAGCTCGGCCTTGGGCAGCTGATCGCTGGCTTTCAACAGCGCCTGCTGCGTGCTCACCAGCGACGCGATCACGCTTTGCAGTGCATCGCCGTCGCCATCGGTTGCGCTATTCAACAGCACCACGTCGACCGCCAGCCGCTGGCTGCGCCAATAGGTTTGTGCAAGCAGCAGCTCCTGCACGCGCGGCAGCGCGTCCGAGTGGTCCAGCCGCAGCAGCACGATCGGGCGATCGCCGGAGATGCCGGCCGCCCATAGCGTCGGTGGCCCACCGTGACCGCGCGCCAAGACGTCGGGCGCCGCGCGCTGGCTTGGATCGCTGCTCAGCACGGCGTCCATCCAGTGCGCAAAGCGTGCCGCCTGTGTGGCATCGACACCGAGTCGTTGCTGTTCGGCTTCGGCATGGCTCGCCGCATCGGCGAACAGCAGCTCGGCGGCATTTGCGTTACCCAGTCGTGCGGCCAGTGCTAATGCACCCTCGCGCGAGTCGGCCAGTTGCGTCCACAGCAGCAAGGTCACGCTGGCGTTGGGACCGAGCGTGACGCGTCGACGCAGGCTGAAGACCGGATCGAGCACACAGCCGCTGCTGTTCGACAGCATGGCACCCGGCTGCATCGCCTGCGCGTTGCGTAGCGTGCGGCCGCGTCCGAGAAAGCACGCGCGGTCGGTTTCGTATTCAGGCGTGGCGTCAGTCGATTGCCCGACCACCTGCAGCGCATGCGCCGCCCACACTTCGGCCTCGCTGCTCGCGCGCCGTCGCCGGGTGGCCAGCAGCACGCCATGCGCGGCATCCCATTCGGTCTCGACGAACATTTTCGAGAACGCCGGATGCGCGTTGTCGGCGCCGATCGGACCGATCACCAGCTCGGCATACGAGGTGATCGAGAACGTGCGCGTGCGATCGCCATGATTGCTCAGGGTCAGGCGGCGCAGTTCGATGTCGGCATCGTGGGCTACCGCCACGTCCAGCACGCTGTGCAGGCTGTGGTGGCGGCGGCTGAAGCTGGCGCGGCCCGGGCTGAACACCACGGCGTCATCCGGCATGCGCAGGCCCTGGGGCTGCTGGCCGGTTGACCATGTCGCACCGCTGTCCTCGTCACGCAGTAGCAGATAGCTGCCCCAGGGGTCACGGGTGGGATCCTCACGCCAGCGCGTTACCGCCAAGTCATGCCATTGGCTGTAGCCGGAGCCGCTGCTGCTCAGCATCACGCTGTAATGACCGTTCGACAGCAGGCTGTGCTGGCGTGGATTGATGGTGCGCGAAGAGGGGGATGGCATGGATCGTCCTGTCCGTAAGCGGCGAAAGCGCCAGCATGCGCCATGTATCGGCATCCGTGGCGTCAAAACGCCGTTGTCGACCTTTGCTTCACCTTGTCGCAGAGTAGGATGGCGCGATGAATGATCGAAGCGAGCTGTGCGCAGCCAGCGTCCCCCGGGTTGATGCGCAAGGCGCAACACGTTCGGGCCCGCATGTCGCGCGGGCGCCATTGTTGACTACGGTAGCCTGACCCGGCGTGGAATCCCCGATGACCCAGCTCTCCACCCTCACGGACGAGGCCATGCTCGACCGGCTGCAGTGCGCTGCCTTCGGTTACTTCGTGCAGAACATGAATCCGCGCAATGGCCTGGTGGCCGATACCTCGCGCGACAACTCGCCGGTCAGCATCGCCGTGGTCGGCTTTGCACTGTCGTCCTATCCGGTGGCGGTGGAGCGGGGCTGGATGGAGCGTGCCGATGCGGTCCAGCGCACTCTCGCCGCGCTGCGTTTCTTCCGCGACAGCGACCAGAGCGGCAGCCCCACGGCAACCGGCTTCAAGGGCTTCTACTATCACTTCCTCGACATCCACACCGGTGCGCGTGTGTGGATGTCCGAGCTGTCGATGATCGATACCGCGCTGCTGATCGCCGGGGTGCTCACCGCCAGCATGTATTTCATGGCTGACACTCCCGATGAGGTCGAGTTGCGCGAAGTGGCCGATTTCCTCTATCGGCGCATCGACTGGTGCTGGGCGCAGGATGACGGAGATACCATCAAGCAGGGCTGGAAACCCGAGAGCGGATTCCTGCACTACGGCTGGGAAGGTTACAGCGAGGCAATCGTGCTCTACGTGCTGGCGCTGGGCTCGCCGACCTACCCCATCAAAGGCGATTCCTACACCGCGTGGACGGCCACCTACCAGTGGGAAAACCTGTACGACCACGATTACCTCTACGCCGGTCCGCTGTTCGTCCATCAGTTCTCGCATGCATGGATCGATCTGCGCGGCATCCGTGACAGTTTCATGCGCGAGAAAGACTTCGACTATTTCGAGAACAGCCGCAACGCCGTTTCCATCCAGCGCAGGTATACGCAGCTCAATCCGCATGAATTCGCGGGTTACGACGAAAACTGCTGGGGGCTTTCCGCCGGCGATGGTCCCACCGACGAGAAGCCTGACGTGTTCAATGAGGACCGGCGCCTGTTCGGTTACGCGGCACGCGGCGTGCCGTACGGCCCGGATGACGGCACGCTGTCGCCGTCGGCCGTGCTGGCCTCGTTGCCATTTGCGCCGGAGCGGGTACTTGAAGCCATGCGCAACATGCTGACGCGCTATCCGCAGATGCTGACCGACGATCGGCTGTCCAGCAGTTTCAACCCGACCGTGGGTGCCAGCGACGGGCAGCCGTGGGTGTCGGCGGGCCACTATGGGCTCGACCAGGGCATCGTGTTGATGATGATCGAGAACCACCGCAGCCAGTTCATCTGGCAATTGACGAGCGCTTGCCGCTATATCAGCGACGGCTTGCAGGGCGCCGGATTCGAGGGCGGCTGGTTGCGGCAAGGCAATCCCGGAGGAGCGCACTGATGTCGTCTTTTGATGCGTCGGTCACCACGCCGCAGGATGCCTATGAGGACAAGCGACTCGCTGACGTGCATCCGCAGGCGTGGGTCAACCCGGAACCGGCGGACCGCTACGCGCTGATCATTGTCGGCGCCGGATCAGCCGGTGTGGCCGCCGCGGAACTGGCCATCGCCATGGGCATCAAGGTGGCGATGATCGAACGACACCTGATCGGTGGCACCTGCCTAAACACCGGCTGCGTGCCTTCCAAGGCACTGATCCGCACCTCGCGACTGTATGCCGAGATGCGCGATGCCGCCCGTTACGGTGCGAAGGTTCCGGACAACATCCAGGTGGACTTTGCCGCAGCGATGGATCGCGTGCGACGCATCCGCAGCCATCTCAGCGGCGGTTCGTCGGTACGTCGGCTGGCCGCGCTCGGCGTCGACATGTTCTTCGGCAATGCGCGCTTTGCCGGACCGGACACGCTGATGGTGAACGAGCAGAAGCTGCGCTTCGCCAAGGCGCTGATCGCCACCGGCACGCGGCCGCACGTACCCACCATCCCGGGGCTGCGCGAAGCCGGCTTCCTGACCAATGCCAACGTCTTCAACCTGACCGAACTGCCGCAGCGTCTGCTGGTGATCGGCGGCGGCCCCGTTGGCTGCGAACTGGCCCAGGCCTTTCGTCACCTGGGCGCACAAGTCACCATCGTGCAGGACAAGCCGCTGTTCCTCGAAAAGGAGGAACGCGACGCCGCGCAGATTCTTTCCGATGCGTTCGCCCGTGACGGCATCGAGGTGCGGCTCAACACGGAAGTCACCGCCGTGCGCATGGTGAACGGCCACAAGCTGGTCGATCTGGTCAGCGCCGATTACCACAGCACCATCGAAGTCGATGCGATCCTCACCGGCGTCGGTCGTGCGCCGAACGTGCAGGGCCTGGATCTGGAAGTGGCAGGTGTCGATTACGATGCCGACAACGGCATCGGTGTCGACGATTTCCTGTGCACCAGCAACCCGCGCATCTATGCTGCCGGCGATGTCTGTCTCGAGGAGCAGTACACCGATACCGCAGCCGCCTCGGCGCGCATCGTGGTGCACAATGCCTTGATGCGCGGCCGCAAGCGCCTCAGCAAGCTGGTCATTCCGTGGTGTACCTATACCGATCCGGAAATCGCCCATGTCGGCATGTACGTGCGCGAGGCCAACCGCAAAGGTATCCCGGTCAAGACCTTTACCGTGCCGATGCACCAGATCGATCGCGCGGTGACCGACAGCGAAGAAATCGGCTTCGTGAAAATCCATATCCGCGACGGCACCGACACCATCCTTGGCGCCACCATCGTGGCCCGCCATGCCGGCGAGATGATCAACGAGATCACCCTGGCCATGGTCGCCGGCATCGGCCTGCGTACGCTGGCGAAAGTCATCCACGCCTATCCGACCCAGGCCGAGGCGATCCGTGAAGCCGCCAAGGCCTATGTCCGTACCCGCATCACCCAGCGGCTGCGCTCGAGGTTGCAGCGCTGGCTGGCACGCTGACCGCCTTGCCCATGCAGGCATGCTGCGCTCACGCCGATTTATCGGTGGTCCGCGTAGGATGGGCTGCTTGTTATCTCGTCACTTCAAACTAAGGACACGTTATGGAACTTGGCATGATCGGTCTCGGCAAGATGGGCGCCTACATGACGGAGCGCCTGGTCAAGGGCGGTCACAAGGTGACCGGCTTCGATCCGAACGCGGATGCGCGCAAGGCGGTGGAAGCGAAGGGTGCAGGTTCGGCCGATTCGTTGCAGGCACTGGTCAAGGCGCTGCCGACGCCACGCGTGGTGTGGCTGATGGTGCCGTCCGGCATGGTCACCGATGACACCGTCAACGCGCTGCTGCCGCTGCTGGCCAAGGGCGATACGGTGATTGACGGCGGCAACTCCAACTACAAGGACACCGTGCGCCGCGCGAAGCTCTACGCCGACAACGGCCTGGGCTACGTCGACTGCGGCACCAGCGGTGGCGTGTGGGGCCTGAAAGAGGGCTACAGCATGATGGTCGGCGGCGACGAGAAAACCGTCGATGCATTGAAGCCGATCTTCGAGACGCTGGCGCCGGCCAAGGATCAGGGCTGGGGCCGCGTCGGCCCGGTCGGTTCCGGCCATTTCACCAAGATGGTCCACAACGGCATCGAGTACGGCCTGATGCAGGCCTACGCCGAAGGCTTCTCGATCCTGCAGCACAAGCAGGAGTTCGGCCTCGACCTCAAGCAGATCGGCGAGATCTGGCGCTACGGCAGCGTGGTCCGCTCTTGGCTGCTCGACCTCACCACCGACGCGCTGGGCAAGAACCCCAAGATGGATGGCGTGGCACCGTATGTCGTCGATTCCGGCGAAGGCCGCTGGACGGTGGACGAGGCGATCGACCTCAACGTGCCCGCGCCGATCATCACTGCCTCATTGATCGAACGCCTGCGCTCGCGCGATACCGAGTCGTTCTCGGACAAGTTGCTGTCGGCGATGCGCAATGAGTTTGGTGGCCATGAGATCAAATCCGAAGCGAAGTGATGCTGCGGTTTGGAGTACTGGTCACATGTCACGTCTGCATCAAGCGACGCGCGATATGCGCGTCCGCTTCGACGAGGGTTCAGGCACCTCCGTTTTTCTTCAGCAGGAACACCGGTAAATCGGTGGTTGGCGGCGCTGCGCCGATCTCGTACAGCATGTCTGCAACATGGCCGCGGTGATATGTCGTGTGATTGACGACATGGAGAAGGATGTTTTCGCGGCACATGGAGCCATTGCCGCCGCCGATGAACGTGAAGTCGACCACCTGCTCGCGCGCCGAGTTCGTCAGCGAGTCTGCGTATTCGATGTACCACGCATCCAGCGCTTGCTGGATCTTCCGTAACTCGGCAAGCGGTGGATGCGTTTCCGGGTTGCGCGTGACAAACCCGTGCGGCTTGCCTTCCAGGTGCGCCCGCCAGACCTGATCCATGGCGCGCACATGATTCATCGTGCGCAGAATGCTGCCGAACACGATCGGGCGTGGAGCGACAAGCTCCTGGTCGGACAGTTGCGCAAGGGCAGCGTAAAAAAGATCGTCAGCCCATGCCTTGTAGCGTGTCAGAGTTTGCAAGTTATTCATTGGATTAGTGGCTGTCGCTTGAGTTAAGCAGCATGAGTTGCACCCGCTCACCTCGAGAAGTTGCCAGGCGCATAGTCACGCTGCGGATCATTTTCTGAAGTCAGTCGCTTGTTCAAGCTGATAGATGGAGTCCTGGATATCCTCCAGCTTGGCTGCAAGTATGGCTTGCGCGTCATAGAGGCCGCGGTTGTAGAAGTACGCACCTATCTCCTGTGCAAAGAAATCCAGCAGAAATTCCGCATCGAAGCTTCCGATCTGCTGCTTCAGCTCTTCCGAGAAGTACAGCTTGATCTTGCGAACAATCAGATCCTTCTCTTCACTGGAAAATTTGATGCTTTCCATTGTTGTCGACGCTGCCCGACGCTGGAGTTAAGCCGCGCCGCGAAGCGGCATCGGCTTGAATGAATGGTCAGGTCGCGGAGAGCGCACTGATCATGACGTAATACCCGTCCGGATCCCGGAGCGAGAACTCCATGGTTCCTGTATTCGGGTTCCTGTGGGGTTCCTCTTCGAGCCGCGTGACGAGCGCGCGCGCCCTTGGCAGCGCCAGGTCGAAATCGTCCACCCGGAAAAACAGGATGAGGCCGTTGCCAGGCTTCCCGTGGTCGGGGCTCATCAAGGAGGGATGCTCGTGGTCACCCCATTTGTGAAGGCAGAGCAAGACCGTGCCATCCGAGTCGAGGATTTGCCCGAAGTAGTCATGCGCCGGAGGCGTCTCCGGCTGGCCAAACAGCGACTGGTACCATTTGAAGCTGCCAGCCACATTGCCTACCCCAATGATCGTCCACGTGCGTTTCATTTGAGTGTGCTCCTGCGGCCTGGTGCCTGAGTCTAGCGCCGCTTTTAGATGGCGGTCTCGACAAACACGGTCTGTGCGCCATTCTTTTCACAGGTGACGTTGACCGTACGCCCGATGGCGCGTGTGCGATGCACCGTACCTGCCGGAATGACAACGCTTTGCCATTCGGCAAGTTCCAGGTGATTACCGTCCGCGAGGTCGATTTGCAGTGTTCCCGCAACGACCAGGAACAGCTCGTCGGAATCCGGATGCTGGTGCCAGCGATACTCGCCCTCGAACACCGCCAGCCGCATGCAGTCGGCGTTGACGTCGACCAGAACCTGGTTGCTATACGACTCGGTTACGGCGGCTTGTTCCGCGCGAATATCAACGACAGCCAAAGCAGGGTAGCGTGCTGTCTGCGCTGAATATTCTTGTGCGGAAGGAAACTGAGACTTCATGCGAATGCTCCGATCGTCCTGATGATTATTCTACCGCCTGACGTTGAATCAGACCTCAGCTTCTGTACGAACCGAGGCAGGTGCGGATCAGCGCGGGCAAAGGGAATCTCGCAGAAATCGAACCATCGCACACCGTTGAATTCGTCCTCGTCGCACCGCAGCGCCTGGCCGCGTTCTGCGCGAACAACATACCAAAGCGAAACATCCGTGTGCCCTGCTACGAGGCCCACTGTTTCGGTTGAAGTGATCATCAACGGTGGGCCAATTTCGTGCGACGCATTGAACCCGAGTTCTTCAAGTAGTTCGCGGGCGACAGTTTCGCGCGGATGTTCTCCCGGCTCGACGTGTCCGCCGGAAGGCAGCCAAAGCTGCGCATTCTTGTGATCCACAAGAAGCATCCCCTTGTCGTCTACGACTGCAAAGTACGACACAAGGTGCTTGGGCGGAATGGCCGGTTTGGCAACGCGGCAGAGGTCGGCGCCGGATGCAATCCACGCGATCGCATCCGCACGGTGCTCTGCCTCGACTGCATCGAGCGGCACGATGAACTCAATCTCGGCATGAATCTGCTGGTGCATGAGGTCCAACGCTGGAGTTAAGCGGCGCCGAAGGCGTCCGCCTTGAACGAGTTGTTAGCCGCGCGCTCAATTGCATCGGCATTGGCCTTTGCTTCAGTCATGGTCTAGGCACGACGTGGATATGAGACATGCTGCGTATGGTGGCCGATTGAACCCATCCTTTCCGTAGTGGCTCAATTGGACAAACGACAAAGTCAGCATATAGCGCATTGTCACCTGCGGCACCCGCTGCTTCGTTGCTAGCCTTTAGCAAGTCGACGGCCTTATCCCAGGATGCGCCTCCGTCGCTACCGGTGTATTCGGGCTGAAATTCATGGTGCGTCCCGATATGCCACAAACGTAGTTGACCATCCGCAGGATAGAGAACCATGCGTCCGTAGAACGCCTGACAGCGTTCAGTCGCTAGACACGGAGATGGTCCAGCGGCTACTAGTAACAATAAAGCTAGAGGCAGAACTAATCGCATG
>Ga0302317_10002244_pt1 | contig 13393 bp, 16 predicted proteins | sample III_Palsa_N3_3_FD_200450 | JGI IMG/M metagenome (GOLD analysis project Ga0302317, IMG submission 200450) | Peat permafrost microbial communities from Stordalen Mire near Abisko, Sweden - III_Palsa_N3_3 | ecosystem: Environmental > Terrestrial > Soil > Palsa > Peat permafrost | place: Sweden...
GCCGTTGGCAGCCGGCGGCCAGTGGCTCCCGAGCACCCCCAAGAACTAGGGAAGATACCCTCCGCCACCGGTTTCGCAAGCCATGGCCTTGGCTCCGCAAGTCAGTGCTATTGACGACCCGACCGACCATAGTTGCGACACGCGCTTCAGTAACAGTTTCAGCGCCGCCAGGCCCTCCACAGAGCAGCCGGCGACCACCGGGGCAAAACCCCTGGCGCAGAAACTTGAATTGTCCGCGAGGGGTTTCAAGGTTCGATATTCATAGACTCTATCTGGAGAGACAAACATGCAAATGCTCAAGCTTACGGCCATCGCTGCCGCCCTCGTCGCCGCTTCGATGTCGGCCTCGGCCATGACCGCCATCGCCGACCAAGACCTGAGCGCCGTTGCCGGCCAGGACGGCGTGTCGATCGCTGCCAACCTGAACATCAACATCGGTTCGTTCACCTACGGCGAAAACAACAGCGCCACCACCGGCGGCACCGCGTCCGTCTCGTTCAACAACATCGCGATCGGCGGCCTGGTTGCCATGACCGTTGACGTCATCAGCGCCAACACGTTCTCGGCGATCCTGAGCGGCGTCACCGGCGGCGCCGCTGGCACGGGCTCGTCTGCGGCCAGCGGTTTCGAAACGACCCAATTGGCCGCCGCGCAAACGTACGTCGCCGGCACGGGCACCACCGGCACCGTCGGCACCTGGTACACCGGCACGGACGTCGTCCAGTTCGCATTCCCGAACGTCGCCGTCGCCAGCAAGGCGGAACTGCTGAACATCTCGGTCGGCGGCATCACCATGGGCACGAACGGCGTGCAAAGCGCGACGACGCCGAACCCGTCCTTCGGTTCGTTCGCGATCAACGGCCTCGACCTGCGCGGCACCACCGTGTGGCTGTGGGCTCACTGATCTGCCTGAATGAATCGCGACTCTGCACTGCGTAGGGTAGCGACCATTCTTCGAGAGGCCCCGTGATCTTCGTCACGGGGCCTTTCTCCTGATAAGCGCGAACTTCGTCCCATGCATGCCCACTTCGTGGCCCGCGCTTCAACGGACAATCCGACCATGAATTCCCGCCCTGCTCTCGTCTTCCGGATCACGATGCTCGCCTGCGCGCTCTTCGTCGGATCGGCGCATGCGCAGGACAAGCCGGCGCTCAAGCCGCTCGACGACGCCGAACTTTCCGGCGTCTGGGGCCAGGCCTTGCTGGACCTGACCAACACCACGTTGAACGGCTACGACTTCTCGCGCCTGACGCTGAACGCCGACATCACGCTGTCGATGTCGCTCAGCGGCCTGAAGCTGGGGACGCAGGCCAACGGCACGTCCGACATCGACATCAGCACGCTGAACTTCGGGCGCAGCGACCTGGGCGATGCCAATCGCACGGTCGCCATCACCGACCCGTATTTCGAGTGGGTGTATTCGGGCACGCCGGGCAGCGCGAACAGCCAGGTCGTGGGCATGCGATTGGGGTTCGGCGGCATCACGGGCGACATCGGCCTGGCCATGAACACCGTCAGCGGCGCACTGACCATCAACACGCCTTCGGGTACGGCCACGTCCGTCGGCTCGCAATCGACATCGCTCACGAGTTGCTCGGGCTCGTGCTCGATCGCCCTGAACCAGATCGGCGGCGTGACGGCGGGCGATGCCAACGGCGCCAGTCGCGACTTCTTCCTGTCGATCCTGAAGACGGCCCTCACCTATCCGACGACGCCAGGGCTCGCCGCACCGGCCACGTCGCAAGCCGGTTTCTGGCTGAACTGGACCGATCGCCTGAACGCGCTCAACACCACCGGCCTCGTGCCGCCCAACGTGCCCAAGATCGGGCCGTGATGCCAGGGCGGGCGGTCAGCGTGATCCTGGATGCCATCGCGAAGCGATGCGAAGGAGTCCTGCGAGCCGGCTTCTCGACCAGTCGATCGAGCGTCGGAAGGATCCAGCTCGCGGCAGCGCTGGCCCTTGGCGTGCTGTGCATGTCGCCGGCTCGCGGCGCCATCGAGCCGGCGCCCGCGAACCACGCCATGCAGCCGCTGGGTGACGACGAACTGGCCGCGGTCCGCGGCGCGGATGGCATCGCGTTCAACCTGAGCAACTTCTCGCTCACCAGCATCGCCAGCAACCCGCTGACGCTGACCTACCTGTCGCCCAACGGCAGCTCGCTGACGCTGTCCGGCCTGGACCTGTCGCGCACCGACGATGCCGATCAATTCGCCGATCCGTACTCGCTGACGCTGCAGTCGCGCGGGTCGCTGCCGGACATGATCGCGATCGATTTCCCGCTGAACATCGCCGGCGCCCAGAAGTGGTCGCTGACGGCGGACTTCGCCAACTGCGACGCCGTCACCGCTGGCGTATGCACCGGTACCAACTTCCTGGGCGGCACGCTGCAGGTGCTCGACCTGACGATGAAGGGCGGCGGCCTCTACGTCTCGCCCACGACACTGGCCGACACCCAGGGCATCGCGTTCGGGCTCGGCACCCAGTTGGACATCGGCAGCCTGGCCGTCTACTCGCGCGGCCGCGCCGCCGACGGCACGATCGACACCAGCGATTCGCTCGTGGTCTCTGGCATCCACCTGGCCGACGCCAACACCGGCGGGGCCTGGATGCTGGCCGACCTGACCAACCACCCGGGGCTGATCAACGCGGACACCGACGCCACCGGCTCGTACCTGCACATCCAGATCGGCTGGCCCACCACCGCCGACCCGGTACCGGCGGCGACGCTGAGCATCGCCAACATCACGTTCACGACGGCCGGCGTCAACGGCGCGGCCCCGACCACTACCAATCTGGGCTCGGCCAGCATCGCCTCGATGCAGATCAACTACGTCGACATCAAGTTCAGGACGGGGCAATGAGCAAGCATCCCGCGGTCCTGCCGCCTTCGTCTTCACCCGGCATCCGCCCCATGCGCCATCCTCTCGCCTTCGCCTGCGCCCTCGCGCTCGTCTCCGCCAACGCCTGCGCGGAAAAGAAGCCCCTGGACGACGACGAGTTGCGCGCCGTCCACGGCCAGGGCATCAGCATCGCCGTGCATCTGTCCCTGAACACGAGCGTCGCGGCCGGATTCACCACCAACGGCGTCACCACCTACGCCATCGCGCAGGGGTTCGGCGGCCTGCTGGATCTCTTCGCGGTCACCATCGACCCGTCCGTCAAGCCGGACGGCACCGGCTATCTCGCGATCGGCATGCCTTCCTACCTGGGCGCGCAGGACTTCGGCGTGCGCGCGATCGGCGTGCAGACGGACGCGAGCGCGCCCGTCACCAGCAGCCTCGGATCGCTGCTGCTCAACGGCTCCGCGAACATGACCGGCCAATTGAACGTGTGGGCGAAATGATCGCCTGCGCCTGACGAAAGACAACCATGCTGCTGATCCTTCTGGGCGTCATCGCCGCCGCCATCATCGGCGCGGGCGTGGGCTCGCGCAACGTCCCGCTGAACCACCCGCCGCTCGAGTACGAGATCAACGTGGCGAAGATGAACGGCGGCATCGCGCCCGAGCCCGTCCAGGTCTTTCCGAACCAGTACTTCAAATACAAGCACATCGTCCACCAGGCGTTCGACTACAGCTGCGGCTCCGCCGCGCTCACCACGATCCTCGAATTCCACCTGGGCCTGGCCGTGACCGAGAAGGACGCGATGGAGGGCATGCTGGAACACGGCGAGAAGGACAAGATCATCGCGCGCCGCGGCTTCTCGCTGCTGGACATGAAGCGCTATGTCGCAACGCTGGGCAGCGACAGCGGCGGCTTTCGCGGCGACATGAAGGATCTCGCCGCGCTGGACCAGCCGGCCATCGTGCCGATCGACTATGCCGGCTTCAAGCACTTCGTCGTCGTCAAGGGCGTGCGCGACGGCAAGGTCTACATCGCCGATCCGTCCGCCGGCAACATTGCGTTTTCCGTCACGGAATTCGCGGGCCTGTGGGACAAGGGCACGCTGTTCGTCATCTATCCTTCCAAGACCCATCCCGCGGTGCAGTCCAGCCTCACGCTGACCGACCAGGAGCTGGGCGTCATCTCTCCCGACCTCGTGCGCGAGGACGTTGCCCTGCGCCCCGTCGACAACCGCGACGCGCTGGAACGGGCCGTACAGTCCGGCCTCGGCACTCTCCAATTCAAGCGTCAATGAACATGAAATCGGCAAACTGGAACGGCGTGATCCTGGCGCTCGCCTGCGGTCTTCTCACGAGCATCTGCGCGCAGGCGCAACCCGACACACAACCCGCGCCGACAACTCCGGCAGCGCCCGACGCGCCGGCGCCTGCGGCGGCGACGCCCCCCGCAGCCAGTGCCAGCGCCGCGGCGGATGCGCTGAAGAAGCAGTCCGGCGACGTCGACCAGGCCACCCTGCTCAAGGACACGCTGACCAAGACCGAGCGCCAGTACTCGCTGCTGCGAGCCGGCCGCGTCGCAGCCAACTACGACCTGAACTACAGCTATGTCGGCAGCGAGGCGATCAATGTCGGATTCGCGACCGGCGGCAGCATCGACCTGTTCCAGATCGAGACCACCCGCGCCCACACGATCACCAATACGCTTTCGGTGGACTACGGACTGTTCGACAACCTGACCCTCAGCGGCACGTTCCCGTTCGTCAGCAAGTTCACGCAGAGCACGAATTTCAGCGGCATCACGTCGGATATCGGCGACCTGACGGTGGGAGCGCGCTACCAGCCCTTCGTCCAGTCGGGCGGCGGACCCACGTACACCCTGACGGGGTCGCTCTCGTTGCCGACAGGCCGCAGCCCCTTCGACCAGATCATCGGCCAGAACCTGTCGACGGGAAATGGCTACGCGGCGGGCACCGTCGGGGTCAACGCGTCGCAGGTGTTCGATCCGGTGGCGCTGTTCGGCTCGCTGAACTTCACCGCCGCCAAGAGCGTCGACCACCTGCACCAGTACAACCAGGCGGACGGCAGCACCCTCACCGGCGTCACACCGGGCAAGAGCATCGGCATCGGCGCCGGCTTCACCTATGCGCTGTCGTACAACATCTCGACGAGCGTGTCGTTCCAGGAAACCGTCACGACCTCGTCGCACATCGCCTACGTCGACGTCAACAACCTTCCGGGCAGCCGCGCCACGACGATGCAGGTCGCCGCGATCCTGAATTTCGGCATCGGCATCCGCCTCAATCCGAAGACCACCGTCAACCTGACGGCCGGCGTCGGCCTGACGACGGATTCACCGGACTTCAGCCTCGGGTTGAACGTGCCGCTGACCTTCGCGCTGTTCTGATCCCATGAACGGCCTCCCGACGACGCGCACCGCGCGCCAGCGGCCTCCCGCCCGGAGCACCTTGCCCGCCCTGGCCGCCGCGACGGCGCTGGCGGCCGCGGGCACGCTGGCATCGACCTCGGCCCGCGCCGCCCTCACCGACAACCTCGCGGTGAGCCCCGTGGCGATGTCGATGGGCAACGCCGTGACGGCCGATCCGCCCGGCCTGGACTCGATCCACTTCAACCCGGCCGGGCTGGCCAGGATCAAGGCCGACACGCGCTCGGACACGATCTTCGGCGCCGTGCTGCGCACCACCGCCGACTTCCATCAGCCCGCCGGCTTCGACATCGGTGGCTACACCGAGGATCCGCTGGACGGCACCCACTCGGATCACAACAAGCAGGCGATCTTCATCCCGATCGCCGGCGTGCCGAGCCCGCGCCTGCCGCTCGCCGTGGCCGCCGGCCTCGCGCTGGCGTGGCACAACGAAGGCTCGCCGTGGACTTTCGCCACGGGCACGTACGTGCCGCAGGCCGTGGGTATCGACCGCACGAAGAACCCGGACGACCCGGCGCGCTTCGACGGCAAGCAGGTGGTGATCCAGCGCCTCGTCTACCTGTCGCCGTCGGTCGGCTACCAGGTCAACGACAAGTTCAGCGTCGGCTTCGCCGTGCCCATCGCCCACCAGGGTTTCGCGCTCGACACCGAGATGCGCTTCCCCAACAAGCTGCTGGGCATCATCGGCAAGCTGCAGGACGCCTGGTGCGGCAACAACGGCAATCCGCTGGACACGCTCGGCTTCGGCCTGTGCGGCACCGATGCGAACGGCCAGCAAAGCGGTCGCCTGCGCCCGTTCGACAGCGTGGGCGAGATGCGCTTTTCCGGCACCTCGCCCGCCGACGTCACGTTCAACGTGGGCGCCCTGTGGAACCCGACCGACTATCTCGGCTTCGGCGCGGTGTACCAGTCGGGCTCGAAAACGGTGATCACCGGCGACTACAACTTCCACGCCAACCCGATGCTGCCGGATTTCGTGCATCACATGTACAGCTCGCTGTTCGGCCCGGTGGTCGCCGCGATGTTCGGCTTTCCGACGTCGATCCCCACCGACCAGGGCGGCAATTTCTCGCTGATCCTGCCGTTCCCCGCGCACTGGCAGTTCGGCCTCAAGGCCAAGCCGCTGCCCGGTGTGCAGTGGAATTTCGATGCGGGGTGGACCGACTGGGCGAAGTGGAACCAGTTGACGTTCCAGTTCGACCAGAACGTCAACCTGCTCGACATGGCCCGCCTTTTCGGCCAGGCCGACTCGAGCAAGCTGGTCATTCCGCGCGGCTATCGCAGCGTCTGGAGCTACGGCACCGGGCTGCAGTTCGACGTGTGGGACGGCTTCAAGCTGCGCCTGGGCTACGAGCCGCGCAAGAGCTCGGTGCCCGCCAACAAGATCGACCTGATCGCGCCGATGCCGGACCTGCCGGTCAAGAGCATCGGCTTCAGCTACGCCATGAAGGACGGCATGAAGCTCGAGACGGGCTTCAGCTACGCCAAGGGGCACTTCAACGTGCCCGCCAATACCGACTGCAATCTCAATTGCGACAATTTCTTCAACGTGATCTACAACCCGTATGCCGGCCTCGACGTCTCCGGGACGCTCGTGCTGCGCTACTTCGGCTTGAAGCTCACGCAACCCTTCTGATGTTTCCTCGGTCCCACACCATGAACCCCATTCTTCGCCCCCTCTCGCAAATCGCTCTCGTCGTCACGTTGATCGCCTCGTCGGCCGTCCATGCCCAGGCCGCCTCCGCCGCGGCGGCACCGGACGCGGAGAAGCAGAAGCTGATCGATCGTGTCCTCGTGCTGTTCCACCCCGAGAACGGCGTCCTCCAGGCCGTGCAGCAGCAAGGCGTCAAGGCGATGCAGCAATCGAGCATCGCGCTGCAGACCGCGCAGGTGCCGCAGGATCGCAAGGACAAGACCATGAAGGACATCGGCACCGACGTCCAGAAGTACATCGACACCACGATGCCGATGGCGGTCGCCAGCGCGAAGAAGCTCACCGGGCCGGCCGTCACGCCCATCCTCGCGCAGAACTTCAGCAACGACGAACTGCGCCAGCTGATCGCGCTGCTTGAGTCGCCGATCAAGGACAAGTTCGAGAAACTCGTGCCGCAGATGGAGAACGCGGTCGGCCAGAAGGTGACTGCGGAAATCGCGCCGCAGGTCAACAAGAACGTCCAGGTGATGACCGAGGCCGTCGGCACCAAGCTGCGCGTGGCAGTCACGCTGAAGTGACCATGGCCACCCCCCGCACGCTCGCTTCGCTTGGCGCCCTGTTCGCGCTCGTCGCCTGCGGCGGCGGGGGTGGTGGCAGCGCATCTCCCGCACCGTCGCCCGGCGCGCCGCAGGCCGCCGTGCTGAGCATCTCGCTGGCCGGCGGCGCCAGTGTCGGCATCGACCATCTTTGGGTGACGGTGACAGGCTTCGCGATGCACGCCGACGCGTCGCATGTGTACGGCGATGGCGACCCCGGTTGGGTCGTCCAGACGTTGGCGACGCCGGTCACGGTCGACCTGGCGGATCCGTCGCTGTCCGACGGCGGCGCGATCTCGCTGCTGAAGCAGAGCGTCAGCACGCTCGGAACGTACAACCAGCTCCGGCTGCTCGTGGCGCCTTCCGACCCCAACTTGACGCTGTCGGCGTCGGCCTCGGCCAAGGGCCTGCTGTTCAACGACCAGGTGCAATACACCGATGCCAGTGGCGTGCACGTCGTGCCGCTGGAGACACCGGACACCCAGGCCGGCCTGCGCCTGCTGACACCCTTCAACCTGAGCGCGGACACGACCACCCCGCTGTCCATCGAGTGGAACGCCAACTCGTCGCTCGTGCGCCGCGCGTCCACCAGCGGCGCGGACCGGTTCGCGCTGCGCAACGAGCTGCAGTTGTACAACCAACAGTTGCTGACGGCACTCGGCGACGGCAACCTGGAGATCGACGGCAGCATCTTCGATTCGATCTCCGGCCAGCTGGCCACCACGAATTTCTGCACCGGCGCCAGCCACGCCGGCTGCATCCACGACGTCGTCGCGAGCGCCACCAGCATCTCGTCCGACAGCCGCTTCCACCAGGACGTGCGCAGCGTCAACGTCAGTGCGACGGGCAGCTTCCTGCTCTATCCGTTGCCCAGCCAGTCGCTGTACGACGTGGTGATCCGCGGCGGCAACATGCAGACGATCGTCGTGCACAACGTGTTCGTCGATCCGACCGGGCTGCTCAAGCCCGCGCCGACGTCGCTGAGCAGCGCCGCCACGCCGCTCGTGCCGGTGCTCGATACCAGCGAGCGCGCCGTCACGGTCACGAACGCACTCGTCCCGGGCGGCAGTCGGGTGTTCTTCGGCCAGACCGTCGCCGGCAGCGGCGGCACGACGGCCGACATCCCCTACGCGATCGCGTCGGGCAGCGCCGATCCGGCGACCGGAAACCTGTTGTATGCGGTGACGCTGCCCGGCGGCCCGCTGCACTACGCGTCGTTCGACACCACCACGGACGGCAACGGCGTGCCGCCGGCGTTCACCACGGTGACGCCGACCGAGGGCGCGGCCGCGTGGACGGTGTGGTCGCAAGGCACGCTGGCGACGACGACCAGCGCAGCTACCATCCTTGCGGCCGCCGCGACGACCGTGGCAGCCCCCAATCCCGTGGCACGCACGGAGTTCGTCACCGGAACGTTGACGGTCACGCTGTCAGGCACGCCCGGCGGCAGCGCCGATCACGCCGAGATCATCGTGTCCAACGACGGCGGCACGGTGGGCGTCGTGGACGTGTCGTCGCTGCTCGCGTCGCATGGGGGCTCGGCCACGGTCAGCGTGCCGAGCGGCACATCGACAGCCGCGCCAGCCGCGGCGGTGTACGGCGTCGCGTTGCGAACGTGGGTGGGCGGATCGGACACGACGACGGCGCGCTGGTCGCACTCGGCGGCGCCTGTCGACATGTCGGCGAACACGACCGCCAACGTCGCCCTGCTGTTGCCCTGATTCGCTGGCGTCGCCGCCAGTCGACGATCACGTGATCGAGCGACACCGCCCCCGAGCTTCATCCTGGGGATGGTGACGCCCCGGTGCCGGTGATTTGATCCGGAGCACCGGGTCGAAGCGTTCGACCGTCCGCAAAGGATCGCCATGGAGCCGTTTCTCGCCGAGATCCGCATCACGAGCTTCCAGTTTGCGCCCAAGGGCTGGGCGATGTGCAACGGACAGGTGCTGCCGATCAACCAGAACCAGGCGCTGTTCTCGCTCCTGGGCACGACCTACGGCGGCAACGGCACCAGCAACTTCGCGCTGCCCGACATGATGGGCCGGGCGCCGATGCATTCGTCGGGCGCGCACGCGCTGGGCGAGTCGCTCGGCGAAGAGTCGCACACGCTCACCGTCGCGGAGATGCCCACGCACGTCCACGCGCTGCGGGCCTCCGGCAAGGCGGCCGCGTCCTCGTCGCCCAACGCGGGCGTCCTGGCGGCGCCCGCGCGCGGCGGCACGCCGGCCTTCGCGGCAGCCACCAGCCTCGTGCCCTTGAACCCGGCGTCCATCGCCGTGGCCGGCGGTGGCCAGCCGCACGAGAACCGTGCGCCCTACCTCGCGGTGAATTTCATCATCGCGTTGCAAGGCATCTTCCCGTCCCGCAACTAGGTGGCCCCATGTCCAATCCTTTTGTCGGCGAGATTCGCCTGTTCGCGGGAAACTTCGCCCCGCAGGGCTGGGCCTTCTGCGACGGCCAACTGCTTTCGATCGCGGAAAGCGAGGTGCTGTTCAACCTGATCGGTACCACCTACGGCGGCGACGGGCAGACCACGTTCGCGTTGCCCGACCTGCGCGGGCGCGTGCCCGTGCACCAGGGCAGCAACGGCCAATCCAGCTACATCGTCGGCCAGAAAGGCGGCGTGGAAACGGTCACGCTCACCCCGAGCCAGATGCCGCGGCACACGCACGCGATGCTCGCGAGCACGTCGCCCGCCAGTGCCACGCACGGGCCCTCCGAAGTGCTCGGCAGCTCGGCGACGATGAATTTCTACGGCGCCGGCACGCCCGACATGGCGATGGACCCGAACGCCCTGACGCAGGTCGGCGGCGGCCAGCCGCACGACAACATGCCGCCCTTCGTCGCGCTCAGCTACATCGTGTCGATGTTCGGCATCTTTCCTTCGCAAAACTGACTGGAGCCCCCCATGGCAGATGCTTTCGTCGGCGAAGTGCGCATGTTCGGCGGCAACTTCGCGCCGGTCGGCTGGGCGTTCTGCAACGGCGCCATACTGCCGATCTCGCAGAACACCGCCCTCTTCTCGCTGCTCGGCACGAACTACGGTGGCAACGGCACCAGCAACTTCGCGCTGCCGAACCTGCAGGGGGCGTTTCCCGTCCACGCCGGCGCCGGTCCGGGCCTGAGCCAGCGCTCCGTCGGCGAGACCGGCGGCAGCGACACGGTCACGCTGACCAGCGCCCAACTGCCGGCCCACGGGCACGGCCTCGAGGCCGTGTCTGCCGCCACCACCGGCACGCCGGGCAACACCGTCAGTCTCGGGCCGACGTCCAACGGCAGCGCGCTTTACCGCGCGCCGGATGTCTACCTGAACACCGCCCCGTCCGACATGGGCGGCAGCGGCGGCAACGGCGCGCACGACAACCTGCCGCCGTACCTGGCCGTCTCGTTCATCATCGCCCTGCAAGGCATCTTCCCGCCGCGGTCGTGAACGCCGGCGACGCCATGACCGACGACGATGCGATCACGCTGCGCGACGCACTGCCGGCCGACCGGGCATTCCTGCTCGCGCTGTACGCCAGCACGCGGGCCGACGAGTTCGCGCAGTTCGGCTGGCCCGTCGAGATGGAGCGCGCGTTCGTGCGGATGCAGTTCGAGGCGCAGCGCGGCGACTACGAGCGCAAGCACCCCGGCGCGCTGTGCCAGATCATCGAGCTGCGCCGCTGCCCCATCGGCCGCCTGTGGCTGGCGCAGGACGGACACTGCCTGACGGTGCTCGACATCTCGCTGATCGCGGAACTGCGCGGGCAAGGCATCGGCACCGACTGCCTGCTGCGCGTGCAGCAACGCGCCGCCGCGGCCCGGCTGGACGTCGAGCTGCAGGTCGTGCTCGGCAACCCGGCGCAGCATCTGTACGAACGCCTGGGCTTTCGCTGCATCGGCGACAGCGGCGTGCGCCAGGCCATGGTCTGGACGCCTTGCGTCGAAGCGCCGTCTGTGCGGCCCACCAACACTCCCGGGGAGATTCATCATGAACAAACGTGAATTCGTGGCGGGCGGCGTGGCGGCCGTCGTCGCGACGCCTGTGCTGGCCCAATCTTCCACGGGCGACGCCGAGCGCGTCACCTTGAGCGGCCTGCTCTCGCGCACGCAACGCCTGCCCGACCTGGTCGAACACCCGGGTGCCGACGCGTTCGAGGCCTACGTCGGCGAGCGCTTCGCGGTCGTCGGTGGTGTGGGCACGGGCGAGCAACTGGTCGTCGCCACGGTCGAACGCGTGGCGCGATGCCCTGCCACCGAGCAGTTCACCGTGTCGTTCGCGTCCGCCGTCCCGGGCAGCGCGCCAGCCGCCGCGGACGGCATCCGCCTGTTGATGCACGCCACGGGCCAGCGCCTGGCGCTGCACCTGGAACGGAGCCGAACGGGCTACGACGCGCGCTTCAACCTGCTGACCTGAAGCCTGTTGTTCAGTTCGTGCGCGGCCGATCCCACCAGATCACCGCGCACAGCGCGATGCCCACGCCATAAAGCAGCCACGTGGGCCGCGTCAGGTAGGGATAGAACATCAGCGCCACGCCCAGCCAGCGGATGCGCGGGTGCTCCACCACCTTGCCGTAGCGCCAGGCCGCGAGCCCGATCAGGCCGAACAGGATGCAACCGAACATCCACCAGGGACTCGGGAACGTGAAACCGGCCTCTTTGGCGGCTTGGAGAGCGTCTGCGGGATTCATGGCACGGGGAGGTGAAGTGTGCGCAGTATGCCAAGGCGACGTGAACACTGCGCCGACGTGGGGCCGGCGGCGTCCGTACGGGCAGTTCGTCGCCACGACGGTCGATGCCGATCGCCTGGTTCGGCCGGTCGGCTCGGACTGCCCTCAATGGGCCTTTTCCGTGAAGGCCTTCTCGCCTTCTTGCTGCAGCGCAACAGCTCCCGTATTATAGTTAGCAAGCTAACTAATATAAAGACGACATGACCAAGCCCACCCGCCCCCACCGCCAGCAATCGCGCATGGCCTTCGGCGCCTCGTTGCAGGTGATGGCGCGCGCCTACAAGGCAGCGGCGGACAAGGCCGTGGTGCACATCGGCCTGTCGCAGGCGATGGCTTGGCCGCTGGTGATGATCGGCCGACTGGGCAACGGCATCCGCCCCGGCGTGCTGGCCGACGTGCTGGCGATCGAGGGCGCCTCGCTGGTGCGCCAGCTCGACCAGCTGGTGGATGCGGGCCTCGTAGAGCGACGCGAGGACACGATCGACCGGCGTGCCAAGACGCTGCATCTCACGCCCGCGGGAACGCGCGCCGGCGCGAAGATCGAGGCGTCGCTGTCCGCCATGCGCGAGGAGATGTTCGAGGGCATCGCCGACGCCGACCTCGACGCCTGCCTGCGCGTCTTCGTGGCCCTGGACGCCCGCCTGGGCCGCTCGGCCCGCCCGCTGCTGCCCGGCATCCTGACGAGCGCGGAATGAAGCTCCCCACGCTGCCGCGCTTCTCGAACGCGGAACTCCTGTTCTCGGCCAAGAGCTTCGCCGCCGCGATGCTGGCGATGTACATCGCCAGCCGCGCCGGGCTGCCGCGCCCGTTCTGGGCGATGCTGACCAGCTACGTGGTGGCCGCGCCGATGGCCGGCAACGTGCGCTCGAAGGCGCTGTACCGCTTCTGCGGCACGCTGATCGGCTGCACGGCCACCGTGCTGATGGTGCCGGCGCTGGCCAACGCGCCCGAACTGCTGTCGCTGGTGCTCGCGTTGTGGGTGGGCGGCTGCCTGTACATGTCGCTGCAGGATCGCACCGCACGCTCCTACGTCTTCATGCTGGCCGGCTACACGGCGGCGCTGATCGGCTTTCCGTCCGTGGAGACGCCGCTGAACCTGTTCGACAACGCCGTTGCGCGCGTCGAGGAGATCGGCCTGGGCATCCTGT
>Ga0302317_10002245_pt1 | contig 13388 bp, 14 predicted proteins | sample III_Palsa_N3_3_FD_200450 | JGI IMG/M metagenome (GOLD analysis project Ga0302317, IMG submission 200450) | Peat permafrost microbial communities from Stordalen Mire near Abisko, Sweden - III_Palsa_N3_3 | ecosystem: Environmental > Terrestrial > Soil > Palsa > Peat permafrost | place: Sweden...
AGCACCCCGCCGATGCCGACGCCGCCGGACAGGTGACAGTTCTTGCCGATCTGGGCGCAGGAGCCGACGGTGGTCCAGGTGTCGACCATGGTCCCCTCGTCCACATAGGCGCCGATGTTGACGAAGGACGGCATCAGCACCGCGTTGCGGGCCACGTAGGCGCCGCGCCGGACGATGGCGCCGGGGACGGACCGGAAGCCGGCCTCGCCGTAGTGCGACGCTTCCCAGCCGTCGAACTTGTTGTCCACCTTGTCCCACCAGGGACCGACCGCGCCGCCCAGTTCGCCGGCGCGCATGATGGCGTTGGGGCTGAGGCGGAAGGACAACAGCACGGCCTTCTTCAGCCACTGGTGGACGACCCATTCGCCATCGACCTTTTCGGCCACGCGCACCTTGCCGCTATCCAGCAGCGCCAGGGTCTCGTGCACCGCCGTGCGGATCGGGCCCTTGGTCTCCGGGGACAGCGACTGGACCTGGGCCCAGCCGGCCTCGATCTCGGTCTCCAGGTCGGCGAGGGCGATGTCGGTCATCGGACGGTCTCCTTGACCCGCGCGGCGTTCAGGAACGGCGCGAGCTTGTCGGTGCGGTGATGGACGAAGGCAGCGGCCGAGACGGCTGCGTGCGGGCCGACCAGCACCGTGGTCATGCCCAGGGCCGCGGCGGGCGCGAGGTTCTTCTCAGAGTCCTCGAAGAAGGCGGTGGCGCGCGGATCGAGGCCGTGGTCGGCAACGATCTTGTCGAAGGTCTTCGGGTTGGGTTTGGGCAGGTAGTCCGCCGAGGCGATGTGGAAGATCGCCTCGAACCGGTCGGCCAGGTTCAGCTTGTCCAGCACCCGGGCGGCATGGGGGGCGTCGCCATTGGTGAACACCAGGCGGCGGCCGGGTAGACGGGCAAGGGCGTGGCGAAGGGCCGGGTCGGGTGTGAGGCTGTCCAGCGAGACGTCGTGCACCTCGTCCAGATAGGCCTGCGGGTCGATGCCGTGGTTGGCCATCAGACCGGCCAGGGTGGTGCCGTGTTCGCGCAGGTAGCGCTTCTGCAGGGCGAAGGCCTCGTCGTGCGCCAGGCCGAACTCCCGCGCCACATAGGCGGTCATCTTCTTCTCGATCAGCCCCATGAAGGCCGCCTCGACCGGGTAGAGGGTATTGTCCAGGTCGAACAGCCAGACGTCGACGTGGCGCAGGTCCGCGCTCACGGGCACACCAGGGTGCCCGCGCCGTGCTCGGTGAAGAGTTCGGTGAGCATGGCGTGGGGGCGGCGGCCGTCGAGGATGACCACGGCCTCGACCCCAGCCTCCACGGCGGCGATGGCGGTCTCCAGCTTGGGGATCATGCCGCCGGTGGCGACGCCGTCGGCGATGGCGGCGCGGGCCTGGGCCACGGTCAGTTGGCGGATCAGCTGTCCGCTCTTGTCCAGCACCCCCGCCACGTCGGTAAGCAGCAGCATCCGCTTGGCCTTCAGCGCCCCGGCGACGGCGCCGGCCACGGTGTCGGCGTTGATGTTGTAGGTGTCGCCTTCCACCGAAACGCCGATCGGGGCGATGACCGGCACATAGTCCTCGGCGGCATAGATCAGCGCATTGACGATCTGCGGGTCGACCTTCTTCGGCTCGCCGACGAAGCCCATGTCGACAATGTGCTCGATGTTGGAGTCCGGGTCGCGTGTGGTCTTGGTGGTCTTCTCGACCGTGATCAGCCAGGCGTCCTTGCCGGACAGGCCCACCGCCCGCACATCCGCCTTGCGGCCGGCGCGGTTGATCAGGTGGACGATCTCCTTGTTGATGGCGCCGGAGAGGACCATCTCGGCCACTTCCATGGTGGCGGCGTCGGTGACCCGCAGGCCGTCGACGAAGGTGGACTTGACCCCGGCCTTCTCCAGCATGCGGCTGATCTGCGGGCCGCCGCCATGGACGACCACCGGATGCACGCCCAGCAGCTTCAGCAGCACCGCGTCGGCGGCGAACAGGGCGGCGACCGCCTCCTCGCCCATGGCGTGGCCGCCGTATTTGATCACCACGATGCTGCGATCATAGGTCTGGATATAGGGCAGCGCCTCCGCCAGGGTCCGGGCGGTGGCCCAGCCGGGCTCTTCGGTATCGGCGGCGGTCATGGCTGGTCCGGAACGGCTGACTTGAGGCGGCCCCGGATAGAACAGCGGGGCGGCGTTGTCACGCGGCAGGGCTGGCTATGCCGCTTCGATGTCCGTTTGCGGAAAGTCGTCGCCTTTATAAAGCAGCGGAACGCTGGCCTGTTTGGCGCAGGCGTAGGCGAAACAATCGCCAAAATTCAACGCCGCGGGATGTCGACCTTTGCCAAAGCGCACGAAGGCGTCGATCGCCACGCCGCGGGCCTCGGCGGGGACGGGCGCGACGACAATATTGGCCAGCGCAAGGAATTCCTCGACAGCCGCCTCCGCCGCCTTCACCTCAAGACCCAGGACGCGCGCGACCGCCAGCACAGTCTCCCAAACCGCCAGCGGTGAAGTGACGCGCACGTCGTAGTTTTGCACACGCGCAAGCAGTTCGCTGGCGTCCCGCTCGTCGACCAGCATGGCGGTCAATGCGGACGCATCGGCGAACATCAGGGCTGGCCGTACAGGTCGTCGATGAACGCCTTATCGGCGGGCAGTCCCTTTTCCGGCGCTGCGCGCGCTCGAAGCGCCCGGACGAAGGCGACTCCTCGTTCGACCAGGGACGGGACGCCCTCAAGCCGCTCCAGTTCGTGCACCAAAGCCTGGCGCACCACCTCGGTCTTGCTGGTTCGCTGAAGCGCGGCGAGACGCCCGGCAAGGCGATCGACATCGGCGTCTTTGACATATAGCGGCATCTAATATCCTCAAATGGATATGCGGATATTACATGAGGAATATACAAATGTCACCTACAGCCCGAACCAAGGGCGAGGCGCTAAACCGTCGTCGCCGCGATGATCTCCGCGCGCAGCTCCGGCATGCCGGTTCCCTTCTCCGACGACGTCGCCAGTACGCGGGGAAAGGCCGCGGGGCGTTTGGAGATGGCTTTCAGGGTCGCGGCGATCAACGGGGCGACTTGCGGGGCCTTCAGCTTGTCGGCCTTGGTCAGGACGATCTGGTAGGAGACGGCGGACAGGTCCAGGGCGTCCAGCGCCTCGCCATCGACGGCTTTCAGGCCATGGCGGGCGTCGATCAGCAGATAGACCCGCTTCAGGTTGGGGCGTCCGCGCAGGTAGGCGCGGCCGAGGTTCTGGAACTGGGATGTGGCGGTCTTGGAGGCCCTTGCGAAGCCGTAGCCGGGCAGGTCGACCAGGCGCAGCCGTTCCTCGAGAACGAAGAAATTCACCTCGCGCGTTCGGCCCGGCTCGTTGGAGGCGCGGGCCAGGTGTTTCTGCCCCACCAGGGCATTGATCAGCGAGGACTTGCCGACGTTGGAGCGGCCGGCGAAGGCCACCTCCGGCAGGTCGGGCGCGGGCAGGCCGTCGATCGCCGCCGCGCCCATCAGGAAGGCCACGGGCCGGGCAAAGGCGACCCTTGCGGTCTCCAGCGCCTCCTCGTCGAAGACGCCGCCAGAGCCGCTTTCTGGCGTGCTCACTCCGCCGCCTTGGGCCTGAAGCGGTTGATGACGCTGTCGATCGGGTTGTCGACCCCGAACCGGTGCATGATGAAATACTGCTGCAGGATCGAGAGCAGGTTGGACCAGGTCCAGTAGATCAACAGACCGACGGTGAACTGCGACAGGGTGAAGGTGAAGATCAGCGGCATCAGGGCGAAGATGCGTTGCTGTGTCGGGTCGGCGGCCGGCGGGTTCATGGCCTGGCTCAGCCACATGGTGAAGCCGTAGATCATCGGCCACAGGCCGATGTGCAGCGGGCCGTCCAGGTAGGTCCCGATGAGGGGAACGACGCCGGGATGCCAGGGGATCAGGCCGAACAGGGTCCAGATCGAGGTCGGATCGCGGGTGGACAGGTCGTGGATCCAGCCAAAGAAGGGCGCCTGGCGCATTTCTATGGTGACGCTGAGCACCTTGTAGAGGGAGTAGAAGACCGGGATTTGCACCAGCATCGGCAGGCAGCCCATCAGCGGATTGATCTTCTCCTGCTGATAAAGCTGCATGGTCGCCTGCTGCAGCGCGGTCTGGTCCGCGTGCTGCTTTTTCAGCGCCTCGATCTGCGGCTGGATCTTCTTCATCTTGGAGATGGATTCGTAGCTCTTGTTGGCCAGCGGAAAGAGGATGGCCTTCAGCAGCACGGTCAGCGCCAGGATGGCCAGGGCGATCGAACCGAGGGTGTGGTTGAGGAACTCCAGCACGCTGAACAGCGGCCGGGTGAGGAACCAGAAATTGCCCCAGTCCACCGCCTGGTCGAATTTGGGCGCGCCCACCTTGGCCTCGTAGTCCTTCAGCAGCGGCACCACCTTGGCGCCGGCGAAGATGTGGGAGGTTTCGGTCAGGCTGGCGCCGGGGGCTATGGTCTGCTGCGGGCCGATGTAGCCAACCTCGTAGTTGTCGACGTTGTCGACCGGCAGGACGCGGAACACGCCCTTGATCGCCATGGACTGGTCGGGGATCAGGGCCGTCAGCCAGTACTTCTGGGTGATGCCCAGCCAGCCGCCGGTGGAGGTGAATTCGACGACGCCGTCCTTCTTCCAGGACTTGTACTTGGACTGTTTCAGCACGCCGTCGAGGATGCCGATGGCGCCCTCGTGGATGATGTTGCTGTTGGCCAGATCGCCGGGCAGGCCGCGCTGCTGCACCGAGCCGAACGACTGCATCACCACGGGCTGACCGGTGGTGTTGGTCACCGTGTCGCTGATGGCGAACATATAGTGGTCGTCGACGGCGATCAGGCGATGGAACATCAGGCCGTGGCCGCTGTCATAGGTCAGGGCCACCGGCGAGGTCGGCGTCAGCTTCGCGCCGGGCGTCGCAGTCCAGACGGTATTGAGGTCGGGGGCGCCGACGATGTTGGCGCCGGTCCAGCCGACGTCGGCGAACCAGGCGTGCTCAACCCCGGCCGGACGCAGCAGCTCCACCGGCGGGGACTTGGGGTCGACGGTCTGGTGGTAGGTCTTCAGGTAAAGGTCGTCGATCATCGCGCCGCGCAGGTTGATCGAGCCGGAAAGGCTGGGCGTGTCCACGGCCAGGCGCGGGCTCTGGGCCACCACCTGGGCGCGGGGCATGAAGTCCCCGGCGGGTGCGGAGGCGGCGGCCTGCGGATGCTGCCTGGCCGCCGCGGCCTGGGCTTGCGCCGCCGCCTGCTGGCGCTTGGTTACCGGACCCAGGACGAAAACTTGGTAGCCGATGAACAGCACCGCGGCGCACACCATGAAGATGATGGTGTTGCGGTTGGACTCATTATCCATGGAGCGTTTTACCGAGGGGCTGTCTTGGCGCGGCGGGCGCGGGGACCTGATTGGCGGCGAGGCTTATCAGCGCGGTTTTGACATCGTCAAGCAGCCGCTCCCAGGGACGCATCGCCGTGCCCCCCCGGGCGATGAATACATAGTCATGACCGGGGCGCGCATGAAGGGGCGCCATGCGCCGCGCCGCCTCGCGCAGGCGACGTTTGGCGCGGTTGCGCACCACCGATCCGCCGATGCGTTTTGTCGCGGTGAAGCCGAGCCGAACAAGGTCGCTGTCGTCGGCCCGATCGCGCGCCTGCACCACCACGCCGCCCTTGGCGCACGACGCCGCCTTGGCCGCGGCCAGGAAGTCGGGGCGCTTCTTCAGGCGTTCGATTTTGAGAGGCGGGACGTCGGTCAGAGGGGTGCTCCGAACTCGCGCCGAAAGTCTCGGGCGTGTCGACGTCGTCGAGCAGGGCGAAAACGCCCTAGGCGGTCAGGCGCTTGCGGCCCTTGGCGCGACGGCGCGCAACGACCTTCTGGCCGTTCTTGGTGGCCATGCGCGCACGATAGCCGTGACGGCGCTTGCGCACGAGTCTCGACGGCTGATAGGTCCGCTTCACGGCAAGTGGCTCCAGGTCCAAAGGCATAGGGCTCCGCGCGCCAGCGAGGCGGGCGGAAACGAGCGGCGGTGGATAGGCGATGAGGCGCCTGCTGTCAACGGGCCGGTTGCGATCCGACGTAGGCGGCCAGGTCGATCATGTCCGGCGTCGACAGCTGTCCCACCACCGATTTCATCGGCTCGGCGAGAGTTCCGTTCCGGACGTTCGTCTTGAAGGCGTAGAGCTGGCGGAAGATGTAGGTGGGCGAGCGGCCGGCGATGGGCGGCGCGGCCGGCGTTCCGGTCAGGGCTGGGCCATGGCAGCTGACGCAGGGGCGGGCCTGACTGTCGCCGCGCTTGGCCAGCGTCGCGCCCTTGGCGAGGCTGCCGGGTGGGACAAAGGCGACATAGACCGTCCTGGGATCGCGCAGTTCGAACAGGCTCCAGTTGAGCGGGCCTTCCATGATCCGCGCGCCGATCGGCTCCGGCGGGGCCTTGTGGAGGTCGAAGTCGAGGCGATAGACGAAGTCCGCCGCGACAGCGCGAGGCGCGCGCGCCGCCTCAATCACCTGGACGCGGCTTGTGAACGGCAGCTTGGCGAAATAGCCCGCGGCGGCGGCGAGATCGGCGTCGCTGACCCCGTGCGCGGTCTGGCGCATCAACGCCGCCGGGGCCCAGTCGGCAGAGGGGCTGACACGGTCGCCTGAGCGCAGCTCGGTGACCTGGCGGACAATGTAGTCGGCGGGCAGGCCGGCCAGGGCGGCGTTCTCAGGCCGTCCCATCCCAGTCATCAGATGGCAATAGCCGCAGGCCATGGCGTCGGGCGGCTTGCCGGTGGTGACTGCGGTTGGCGCCGGCGGATGTTCCGATGGCCGCCAGTCCGCCGCGTGGAACAGATCGTCGATCTGGCCCTGGGTGAAGCTGGCGTCGATGTCCGGGAGATGCTGGACGGTGGACGCCGACGGTTCAGGCGCGCCGGCTCCTTCGCCGGGGAAGGCCCAGGCGACGGCGGGGTCGAGCGGCTTGGTTTCCGGCGCGTGCGGCCCGCAGGCGGCGAGCACGGTCGCAACGGCGAGACCAGCGACGGCGGGCCAGTGGCGGAACGTGGAAGTGATCATCGAATCCGGTGCGAGACAGTCACAGTGGCGGACCAGCCTTATTCCTTCTCCCCTTGCGGGAGTAGGTGGTCCGAAGGACCGGATGAGGGGTCGCGCCGGCCCATCGGCGCTGGAACATCAACCACGACAATCCCTTACGCCGGCGCGACCCCTCATCCGTCGGCTTCGCCGCCACCTTCTCCCGCAAGGGGAGAAGGGGAGCTGTGTGGCTCCTCGCGCTACTTCGGCTGATACCTCGGATCCCCTGTGCGCCAGAAGGTGAAGGCGAGGATGTCGCCGGTCTCCTTGTCGCGCTGGCCGCGGGTCGAGCCGATGCCGTGGCCGGCGTCGACGTCGATGCGCAGGATGATCGGGTTGGGGCCGCCATTGGCCGCCTGCAGCCGGGCGGTCATCTTGGTCGGCTCCCAGGACGAGACGCGCGGGTCGTTCAGGCCGGTGGTCAGCAGCACGGAGGGATATTTCACCCCGTCCTTCACATGCAGCATGGCGTCCATCTCGTAGAGGGCCTTGAAGCCGGCCTCTTCGGCGACGGTGCCGAACTCGGGGATGTTGGGCGGGCCGTTGGGCGAGAACTCGCTGCGGGTGGCGTTGGAGACGCCCACCTGGTCGATCACCACGGCCGCCAGGTCGGGCCGCTCGGTCATGAACCGGCCGACGGTGATGCCCCCCGCCGAGCCGCCGACCACCGCCAGCTTGGCCTTGGAGGTATAGCCCTCGCGGATCAAATGTTCGGCGCAGGCTATGGTGTCGCGCCAGGTGTGGGGCTTGTTCAGCTTCTGGCCGGCCAGGTGCCAGTCCTCGCCCAGTTCGCCCCCGCCGCGCACATGGCCGACCGCGAAGACGCCGCCGGCGTCCAGCAGCGGCAGCCAGCGGGCGATGAAGGCCGGATCCTCGGTGATGCCGTAGGCGCCATAGGCGTTGAGCATCAGCGGCGCCGAGCCATCGCGCTTCAGACCCTTCCTGTAGACGATCGACAGCGGCACCTTGGTCCCGTCCCCGGCGGTGGCGAACACCTCCTCGGAGGTGTAGGGCGTCACGTCGATGGGCGGCTGTGGCGCGATGTCGGTCTGGGTCACCACCCCGTCCGCGCCCACGTGGCAGAGCACGGTCGGCCGCGCCCAGCTCTGCAGGAAGAACCAGGCGCCGTCGTGCAGGGTGTCGGTGTAGAGGGCGTCGATGGATCCGGCGAAGGGCATCTGAATGGTGGTCAGCACTCCGTCGTAGCTCAGCCGGCGCAGGCCGCCGATACCGGCGTTAAGATCCTGGATGAAGAGGGCGTCCTTGGCCGCGCTCAGGCCGCGGATCACCGAACTGGTCTCGGGCACGGCCAACGACGCCGTGGCCACGGCCGGGCTGGCCGCGGTGGTCTTCAGCACCTTGTAGCGGGAGGCGCCCTTGTGGGAGAGCAGATAGATGTCCGGACCATGGATGGCGCCGCTGGTGACGTCATCGTCGGCGGAGCAGACCTGGGTCCAGGTCGGCTTGCCGGCCTGGGCGGCGCTGGCCGAGGCGATGTAGAGCGCCAGCTCGTTCTGGACCCCGGAGACCACCGCGCCCACGGCGATGTCCGATCCCGGCGTGACGCCCAGGCCCGGAAAGTCGCTGTCCTGCATCTGCACGACCGGGCTTGAGCCCTTCCAGAGCACCTTGGTGTCGCCGGCCGGATCGGTGTTCAGGCGGTGGAACCAGCCGGCGCTGAGCTTGTACTTGTCGGTGCTGTCCGGCGAGACGCCCGGCTGCAGCCGGTTGTAGAAGAAGCCGGACCCGTCGGCGGTCCAGCTTGGGCCGGCGTTCTCGGTGCGGTCGATGGTCTCGGGCAGGATGGCGCCGGTGGTGGTGACCATGATCCGGGCGGTGGAGTTCTCCGACCCGCCAGGCGACGTGCCGAACACCACATGGCTGCCGTCGGGCGAGGCGGACCACCAGTCCAGCGAGGCGTGCGAGCCCTGGGGCGCATAGGCGTCCGGATCCAGCAGCATGCGGTCGGTCCCGCCGACGCCCTTGCGGACATAGAGCTTGAAGGTGTTGGCGCCGGCGGGCCGCACCTGGGTGAAGATGTAGTCGCCGCCGATCTGCACGGCGCTGACGGCGACCACCGCCGAGGTGAAGTGGGCCACCGCGTCCGTCAGGGCGTCGCGGCCGGGGATCGCGTCCAGCACCGACTTGGCGTAGGCGGCCTCGGCCAGGGCGTAGGTCTTCCACTCCGGCCCTTCGGCCTCCATCCAGCGATAGGGATCGACGACGGTGGTGCCGAAATAGGTCTCGGTCACGGGGCGCACCGGGGCGACGGGCGGGGCGGCCTGGGCGAAAGCCAGCCTGGGCGCGGCGAGCGCGCCGGCGAACGCGGCCGACGAGGCGAGCAGGGTCCGTCGATCCATGGAATGAGTGGGCATCGGTTTCTCCCAAACGATTTGGCGTGCGGCCGGCGTGGCGCGGCTTGCGCGCCCGAACCCGGCCCATTTGGCAGGCATCCTTGCCGCTCCGGCAACGGCGACGCCAGATAATTGTTTGTAAGGATTGGGGCTCAGCGGCTCGGCAGTCCCGCCGCCTTCAGGATCAGGGCCTCGGTCGCCGCGCCCGAGGGGGTGGTCGGCGACAGCATGTCGAAGTGGCCGGCGTCCTTGAGCACCAGCACCTCGACCTTGTCACCCTTGGCTGTCGCCGCCCGGCGAAAATCTTCCGCATCCTTGGGTGGGAGCACCACCGAGGCCACCAGCGCGGCGGGAACGTGGCTGGGCAGCAGCTGGATCGGGTTGCCCTGCGCATAGCGGGCGGGAACCTGGCCGGGCAGGCCGCCCATCAGGTTGGCGATCACCGGCGCGCCGCAGATCTGCTGGTCGGGGCCGATGAAGGCCGTGATGTCGCCGGGGCCGTCGATCGGGACCGTCGCCTTGATCGCAAGCGGATGATCGCCTCGGATCGGGCTCGCGACCGGAAGGCGCGAGCGGGCGGCGAGCCAGAGGGCTGCGTGGGCGCCGGCGGAGTGGCCGATGACCACCACGCGGGTCAGATCGAGCGGGTAGGCCTTGGCCAGGGCGCGGACATGATCGGTCGCAGCCGCCCAATCCTGGAAGGTCCCGGGCCAGCCGCCGCCCGCGTCGCCGAGCTGGCGGTACTCCACATTCCAGGTCGCCGCGCCCTTGGCGGTCAGGTCGGCGGCCAGCGGGGACATGTAGCTTAAGTCCGCGAAGCCCTTGGTCCAGCAGCCGCCGTGGATGATCACCACCACGGGAAACGGCCCGGCGCCCTTGGGCAGGCGCAGTTGGCCGAACTCGAGCGGGTCGGGTCCATAGGCCTGGGTCAGGATCGGCGGCGGAACAGGCATCTTCGCCAGGCCGTCTGGCCGCAGATGCTGAGCGCAGGCTGGCGCGGCCGCGCAGAGCAGGGCCACGAGCGCAAACGCCAAGAGACGCATGATGGTTTCCCCTATTCCGCCGCCGCCAACCGCGCCGGCCGCAGCATGCGCTCTACAACGATCAGCACCGCCCCCACCACCAGAACGCCCGCGCCATAGAGCGCGCCGACGCCCAGGTCGAGCAGCGACGAGACGAACATATAGGCGGCGATGAGCAGGAAGCTCACCGGAAACAGCGGATAGAGCGGCGTCTTCACCGGCCGCGCGGCGTCCGGAAAGCGCCGGCGCAGGATCATCAGCGCGCCCATGCTGGCGATGATGAACAGCCAGTAGACCGGGGTCATGTAGGAGACCATGGCGCTGAAGCCGCTGGTGGCGAAGGCGCCGGCCACCACCAGGATCATGGCGAAGCCGCCCTCCGCCAGCACCGCGCGCGCCGGCACGCCGCGCCCGCCGTCCCAGCGGCCGATGAAGGCCAGCGCCGGCAGGTCGCGGGCGGCGGCGTAGGTGGTGCGGCCGCCGATGATCAGGGTCGAGTTGATGCTGGCGATGGCCGAGACGCCGACCACGACCACGATCAGCGTCTTGCCGGCGGCGCCGAAAGCGCGGCCCATCAGGTCGGCGGCCGGCGCGGTAGAATGCGCCAGACCGTTCAGACCAAGACCAGCCAGCATGGCGCCATTCAGGGCCAGATAGATCACCATCAACGCCGCCAGGCTGCCGATGATGGTTATCAGCATGCCGCGCCGGTCCGAGCGGACCTCGGCCGACAGGGTGGCCGCATCGCTCCAGCCGCCGTACGCCAGGAAGATGTAGATCAAGGCCACCGACATCTGTTTGAGAGTAGGCATGGAGGCGGCTGCCGGCGTCGGGGCAGCGGCGGGCAGATGGCCTTCCACGCCCAGCTTGATCGCCGCCGCAGCCACGCTGGCGAAGCCCAGGGCGACCAGGCCCACCAGCGCCGCCTGGGTGATGAAGCCGGTCTTCACATGCATCAGGTTCAGGCCCACCAGCGCGCCGACGGTCGCCAGGGCGAACAGGGTGTGTCCGAACGGGTTCATCGGGATCAGCGCCGCGGCGTAGTCGGCGAACATGAAGGCCATCAGGGCGATCCAGCCGGTGTGCATGATCGAGAACCTCGACCAGGCGAACAGCAGGCCGACTTGTCGCCCATAGGCTTTCGACAGAAAATTATAGTCCCCGCCGGGGTCGGGGAAGGCGGTGGCCATCTCCACATAGACCATGGCCCCGATCATCGAGAGCAGGCCGCCCAGCACCCACATGCCGTAGAAGTGCCAGCCGCCGATGTTCAGCGCCACGGTGGGCGCCGTCTTCAGCGTGTCGGTGGTCATGATCATGCCCAGCGCCAGGATGGTCGCGTGCGCGACCCCCAGGTGGCGCCTGGGCGCATCCGCCGGATCTGTGGCGTGATCGTCTGACACGGGGCTGGCGGCGTCCTGGCGTGGCGGGGGCGGCCAAGCTAACGCGACCGGCGGCGCGGCGCTATCGGCGAAACCTCTCCGGAACGGCCAGGGCCCGAAATCCTCGCAGGCTTCACCTAGGCCGTGATCCGAAGGCCTTGCGCCGGGGCTGGACGCATGGGAGCGTCCGCCGCCTTCGGATGGAGCTGTCCCATGACCCGTCTGCCGATCATGATCGCCATGCTGGCCGGGTCGCTCTCGCTGGCGACCGCGGCGCGGTCGGCGGATGATGAGAACACTGCTGACGTCCGCTGCGTGGTGATCGCCTTCGAACTCTCTCAGTCGCCTGACCCCCAATTGAAGTCCTTGGCGACGACGGCCGGCCTCTATTTCGTCGGCCGCTTGAGCGGCCGCGCGCCGGAGCTCGATCTGGAGGCGGCCATGCTTGAGCAGTTCAAGGCCATGAGCGTGGAAGACAGGCAAAGCGAGCAACAGCGGTGCGGCGCGATTCTCGAGGGTCAGGCCAACAGGCTGGTCGTGATGGCTCATGACATGCAAAGCAGGGTGACGGTCGACCGATCAACGCCGCCTACCGCGTCGCCGCCGAAATAGCACCGTTCCCTCATCCGATCGAAACAACTCGACGTACAAAGGCGCGGCCGCCGTTGTCACGGTCGGAGTCAATTCGTCGCGCGGCGCGCCGAAGGAGTGATCATGGTCGCCGACCTCGGCAAAGGTCTGTCCCTGGAGGCGCTGCGTCGGGCCGGCGAGGCCAACGCGGCCGTGCGCCTGCTTGCGCAAGCGGCCACCGAGGTGCGCGCCGGGGCGGATTTCGCCGCATTGGACGCCGACCCGATCGGCGGCGCCCTGCTGGTCGATGAGGCTCCCGTGGCGCTGGACGACCAGTCCCTGGCGCGCGCCCTGGCCCGTATCGAAGACGACGAAGCGGCCGACCTGCGCGCCGCGCAACTGGCCGGTCGCGGTGGCGCGTTCGCGCAGGAACTGCTCGGCCTGCCCGCGCCCGTTCGTGACGCCGGCCTGAAGGCGCTGGACCGGCGCGGCTGGAGTTTTGGCGGCTTCGGCATCCGCCGGCTGCCGCTGGTCGCCAGCGGCGGGGCGACTGCCGAACTGGTGCGGGTCGAGCCCGGCTTCGGCGCCGCCGAGCACGACCACACCGCCGACGAGCTGACCCTGGTGCTGACCGGAGCCTATAACGACGGGCACGCCCGGTACGCGCCGGGTGAGATTTCCCGCGCCAGCCCCGGTTTCCTGCACGCGCCCAGCGCCGAGCCGGGCGAGCTCTGCTACCTGATGCTGATCAGCTTCGGCCCCGCCCGGTTCACCGGCCAGTTCGGCCTGCTGCAGCGGCTCACCGGATTTCCCTGGCAGCCCAGGGCGGGCGAGACGCCCTGAGATCGGCCGGCGCGCGGAACCGCCTCGCCGATCGCGCGTACTGGCTGGGTGACAAGATCAAAGGGCCAGGTCCCCAGCGTTTTCACCGGACTGGTTCTCGCGTCGCTGGCGCTGCTGCTCTACGCCTGCTCTCCCGCCGGACCCCCGCCCCCACCGAACAAGCCGGCCCC
>Ga0302317_10002247_pt1 | contig 13371 bp, 13 predicted proteins | sample III_Palsa_N3_3_FD_200450 | JGI IMG/M metagenome (GOLD analysis project Ga0302317, IMG submission 200450) | Peat permafrost microbial communities from Stordalen Mire near Abisko, Sweden - III_Palsa_N3_3 | ecosystem: Environmental > Terrestrial > Soil > Palsa > Peat permafrost | place: Sweden...
GCCGCGGCCGCCGCGATCATGGCCCACAACATCACGGCGATGACCGCGATGCTGAAGCGCTATCCCGATAGTCACTACGACATCAAACAGGTGATCGTGTCCGGCGACATGGTGATGGTGCGGGCGCTCTATACCGGTGGCCCGGCAACCGGCCAGATCATCCACGACGAAAAGCATGGCGGCATCGTAGGGCCCGAGATCGGCCAGGATGTGGTCAACATATTCCGGACCGAGAACGGCAAGGTGGCGGAGAACTGGGAGGTGACGCAGCCGATCGTGAAACTGGACGGCGTGTTCTAATCTTGGTTACGCGAGTTTATCGCTTTTAAACAGCAATTTAACCTCAGATTAAGGCCGGATTCATGCAATTTCCCGGCGCGGGAACTATCTTTCTTGGGTCTCCACGGAGGCACTTTTTCGCAGGGAGAAGATCATGCGACCCCTTACTACCACGATTCTAGCCGGCTGCGCTGCGCTCGCGATCGCCGGTATTTACCAACACGCGGGCGCCAAGAGCGCGGTGCCGCAGCAGGAGCATGTGCTTACGGTCCAACTCCCCGACGGCCAGGTCGAGCAGATCAGCTACAGCGGGAATGTTGCGCCGGGCGTCTACATCTCGGACTCGCCCTTTGCCGCCTTCATATCGGATGCGCCGGCGGCAGCGCCGGTCACGCCGTTTGCCGATATCGATCAGATGATGGCCAGCATGGACCAGCAGATCGATCAGATGATGCAGCAGAACCAGGCGATGGCGCTGCAGCCGTTCGCCGGTATCGACGCGTCGTCCGGCGAGCTGACCCAGGCTGCGTTCGGCAAGCTGCCGGCCGGCGCTTCGAGCTATCTGCTGGTGTCGACTCTGTCGCCGAAGGGTGAGTGCACCCGTTCGGTGGAGGTAACCGAGCCCACGAACGGTGGCGTCCAGCACGTCGTGTCGCACGATTCCGGCAATTGCCGGGACGTGCCGTCGCCCACGGTGACCACCGGCGCCGCCCACGCCTACAGCTTCTGAGATTCTAAGCGCGCGCGTATCAAAGGCGCAGGGAGGGGGAAGGCAAGGGAAGCAGAAGTCTTCTTTTTCTTGAAAGAAAAAGAAGATTCTTCCCTTACTTGACCCCGGCCACCGTTGCCGCGACGAAGTCGCCCCTGCCTTGCTTCATCGTGTCGTCCAGCAACTTACCGGGTTCGCCACGCCCCCGCGTCCATCCGCGGGCCTGCCGGGTGATCCCGCCGTAGGTGGTGTAGTTCTGGCACAGACCGAAACGATCGAGCAGGTCCCAGCCTTCGGTCGAGGCCCCGGCGGCGTCGTAGTTCGCGCCCATCGGTCTGGTGTGGACCATCGCGACTTCGTCGATCACTGCGATGCGGTTCAGTGGCGCGCCCAGCAGCGCCGGCCAGAGATGGTCGAGGCCATAGCCCGATTGGTTCAGGCCGAAGCTCGGCGCCACCACTGCCAGCGCTTCGCGCGCAAACAGCGGCGCCATGATCTCGACGAAGCTGGTGAAGCGCAGCCGGAAATCGCTCTGCTGTTCGGTGATGCGGTGGTTGACGAAGCATCCGGCAGCCAGCGACGGCTGTGCCAACGCTAGGTCGAACTGCCGCGCCAAGGCGAACATCAAATTGATATCGGCGCCGTCGATCAGCAGGTCGTCGTCGGGGAACCAAATGTAATCGTATTCCCACAGAAACCCGTTCTGCTCGACCAGCCGGCTCAGCCCATCGTATTTGCTGCCTTTTTGCGCCGCGAAATACTCGGGCTGGGCCTCCCAGACGTGGGGTTGGTCGCCGTAGTAGGAGAGGCAGAGGTCCCAATTGCGCTCTGCGCCCGCCAGGCTTTCGAGCCACAACGGGTGCAGCGAATTGTCGCCGGCACGCAGCACGACGAGATTCCGCCGGCCCAGACGTCGCCGCCGGAGTTGGCGGATCGGCCACCCGCCCGTGGGCGTAAGGGTTTGACCTTGGCCGGAAAATCCGTCGGCGCTGGCAGCAAGATTGAACTCAGCCCCGGTGGCGTCGGTGAGTACGATCCCCCCGTCCGCCGCGCGACGCCATGATGTGATCCTGGCGGCAGCGCTCCCGCCGATCCGCCCGTCCGGCAGCAGCAGCACGAACGGCGAGTTCACCGCACCGGCGGCATCCCGCCATTCCCAACCGCCCGCAGTGGCAGATGGCGTTCGATCCCTGTTTTTGGGCGCAGCTCCATGCATGAAAAGCCCCGTGCGTTGCCGCCCGAAGCTTGGCCTTACAGGGTAAAAATAGTCTGAACGGGCGCCGCAGCCGCTCAGGCCGCGGCGGTGGCGGCCTTCTTCGCAGCCGCGCGGACGATCCGGCGCTTCAGCACTTGGGCTTCTTCCGGCAGATCGCGGTTCGGCGTGCCGATCAGGAACGCGTCGATCCCGCCGTTGTGCTCGATGGTGCGGAGCGCGCGGGTCGAAAGCCGCACATGCAGCGAATGGCCAAGCACGTCCGAGAGCAGCGACGTATCCTGCAGATTGGGCAGGAAGCGGCGGCGGGTCTTGTTGTTGGCATGGCTGACGTTGTTGCCAGCGAGCACGGTTTTGCCGGTGAATTGGCAGCGGCGAGACATAGCGGAACCCTCGGATCGATCTTTTAAGGCAGGCGAGCGGAAGCCGGGCTCTATCGCCCATCCGCACCGCTGCGTCAAGCCGTATCCCGTGCCGGTTCGGGCTCCTTGCGCCACATCTTGCCGCTGAAATGGACGAACTCGAGGTCCGGCAGGGTCACGAAAGACTCGAACACGCCCGCCGCGAAATCCTCCCAATGCACCACCGTGGTCTTATTGCCTTCCCGCCAGCCGACCAGAAATCCGCCTGGCGTCACTTCTTTCACGTCGATCGGCACGGTTTCCGCGACCCCGGCGAAGTGTCCATTCAGAATTAGATAGTGCATCTCACGGTCGGAGAGATAATGATGCTCGATCTGGGCCGGACCGATGTCGAAAATCCAGGTTTCGCCGATCGGCGGATATTCGCTCATCCCACCACTCCGCGCAGCCAGGCGGTGAAGCCGTCGTTCACGCCGTCGAGTTCGATCTCGCCGATGAAATTGGTATAATCGATGACCTCGGCCACCGCGACGCGAATCGCGTCGCGCTTTTCGGCCACGGATTTCACGATCAGCACGGTCTCGGCACCCTCCTTGATTTCGTTGTCCCAGAGGTAGGCGCAGGTAATCGGAAACCAGTTGCAGCACACCGCATCGCGCCGACTGAGCAGCAGATTGGCGAGCGAGCGCGCCTCGGCGTCGCTATTCAGCGTGATATAGAAGATCCGCATCCCGCACCCGATCGCCCCTAGTGTAAACCTGAAACCCGTCGGCGCGCGCCAGCGCCACCAGCGTAAGACCGGCAAGCTCGGCCCGCTCGATCGCGAGCGAGGTCGGCGCCGACACCGCAACCAGCACCGGCGCGCCGATCCGCGCAGTCTTTTCCACCATCTCGAACGAGCAGCGCGAGGTGATCAGGACGAAACCATCGCCGGCAGAATACCCGGCGCGACCCATCGCACCGGCGAGCTTGTCGAGCGCGTTGTGCCGCCCAACATCCTCGCGCAGCAGCAGAATCCGCCCGTCGTGATCGGCATATGCGGCGGCGTGGGTCGCCCGCGTGCGCTGCCCCAGCTCCTGTCCGCTTTCCATGCCGGAGAGCGCGCGCATGATCGCCGCCCGAGCGATCGGCTCGCTTTCCGGCAGCCTCGGCAATGGGCGCACCACATCTCGCAGCCGGCTGGTGCCGCATACCCCGCAACCCGACCGGCTTTCGATCGCGCGCGCCCGAGGCAGCCGGCGCTGGGCACCCGCCGCCCGCACGATGTTGACCCTCACACCCTCCGGGGTCGCTTCGGTCGCCACTTCCGCGATCTCGGTGGCGCTCGCGATCCCCTCGGTGAGCGCGAACCCGTACGCCAGATCGACAATGTCGAGCGGTGTCGCCATCAGCACAGCAAACGGCACATCCTCGAAGCAGAGCCCCACGGCCCGCTCCTCGGCGATCTCGCGCGGAGGCTGGATGGTGTCCATTGGCACAGTCTGGGCCTGATACGGCGACCAAGACAATGGCAAGTTTGTCGAGTCAGGCATAGAACAAGGGTCTTCTTTTTGTGAACAAAAAGAAGCAAAAAAACTTTGTCAACCTGGACTGGGGGACGCGGTGAGGCACACGCGAGAATGCGTTACGTAGTGCGGGCGAGGGTGAGATGCGGGTTTCTGGCGCATTGGTGGAAGGGCTCGCAAAGACGGGGGTGGGTCGTGCTTCAATGATCAAAAGTTTTTTGCTTCTTTTTTCCAAAAAAGAAGACTTACTTACTCAAATCCCGTTGCACTTCCGGCTGATGCAACAACTCGTCAATGTGCATCGCGTATTCCAGTGCCGTATCCGGCTGGAACGACAAATCCGGGATCACGCGCAGGTTGCGCAGTGCCTTCGCCAGTTCGGCGCGCAGGAATGGTGCCACTCGTTTCAGCCCGGGCAGCAGCTCGGCCACGTCGGTCCGCCCTAGCCGGGTTACGAACACTGTCGCGTGTTTCATATCCGGGCTGATCCGCACCTCGGTCACGGTCACGATCACGCCGGCCAGCAGCGGATCGCGGAACTCAGTACGGGCGAACACCCCGGCCAGCACGTGGCGGATTTCCTCCGCCACGCGCAGCTGGCGTTGGGTCGGCGCGGCGGATCTCGCCTTCACCCCGGCACCATCTCGGTTTCGTAGCATTCCACCACGTCACCCTCTTTCAGATCATTGAAGCCCGCAAAGGAAAGCCCGCATTCGTAGTTGCGCGCCACTTCCTTCACATCGTCCTTGAAGCGCTTCAACTGCGACAGCTCGCCCTGGTGGATCACCGTGCCTTCGCGCAGCAGGCGCACGCCGGCGCCACGGCGGACCACGCCTTCGGTCACCAGGCAGCCGGCGACCTTGCCGACCTTGGTGATGTCGAAGACCTTGCGAATTTCGGCGTAGCCGAGGAATTTTTCGCGGGCCTTCGGCGCGACCTTGCCGCGCACCAGCTTTTCAACGTCGTCGGCCACTTCATAGATGATCGAATAGTAGCGGATGTCGACTTCGTCACGGTTGGCGAGTTCGCGGGCCTGCGCGGTGGCGCGCACATTGAAGGCAACTATCACCGCGTCGGAAGCCTTGGCGAGCTGCACGTCGCTTTCGGTGATCTGGCCGACACCGGAGTGCAGCACGCGCACTTTCACTTCTTCGTGCGCAAGTTTCATCACCGTAGCGGCGATCGCCTCGGCGCTGCCCTGCACGTCGGCCTTGATCAGGACGGCAACTTCTTTCTGCACCCCGGCCTGGATCCGGGCCAGCATCTGGTCGAGCGTGCCGCGGCCGGCGGCGATGCCGGCGGCGCTCTTTTCGCGCAGTTTGCGCTGGCGGAATTCGCTGATCTCGCGGGCGCGGCCTTCGCTTTCCACCACCACGAACGGCTCGCCGGCGACCGGCACGCCCGACAGGCCGAGGATCTCCACCGGCATCGCCGGCGGCGCGTCCTTTAGCGGCTGGCCGCGGTAATCCTGCATCGCGCGCACGCGGCCCCATTCGGCGCCGGCGACCACGATTTCGCCCTGGTGCAGCGTGCCGCGCTGGACCAGGATGGTTGCGACCGGGCCGCGGCCGCGGTCGAGGCGGCTTTCCACCACCGTGCCTTCGGCCATGCGCTCCGGATTGGCGCGCAGATCGAGCACTTCGGCTTGCAGCAGGATCGCTTCTTCCAATTGCGCCAGGCCGGTGCGGGCTTTGGCGGAGACCTCGACGTCCTGGGTTTCGCCGCCCATTTCCTCGACCACCACGTCGTATTGCAGCAATTCTTGCCGCACCTTGGCCGGGTTGGCGTCGGGCTTGTCGATCTTGTTGATCGCGACAATCAACGGCGCGTTGGCGGCCTTGGCGTGGCGGATCGCTTCGATCGTTTGCGGCATCACGCCGTCGTCGGCCGCGACCACCAACACCACGATGTCAGTGACCGAGGCGCCGCGCGCGCGCATGGCGGTGAAGGCCTCGTGGCCCGGAGTGTCGATGAAGGTGATTTTCTGCCCGGTCGGCAGGGTCACCTGGTAGGCGCCGATGTGCTGGGTGATGCCGCCGGCTTCGCTTGCCGCCACGTCGGTCGCGCGCAACGCGTCGAGCAGCGAGGTTTTGCCGTGATCGACGTGGCCCATGATGGTCACCACCGGCGGGCGATGGAACAGGTCGCTGACTTCGTCGGTCTCGCCGTCGAGGCCGATTTCGACATCGGCTTCGGTCACCCGCTTGGCGCGGTGGCCGAATTCCTGCACCACCAGATCGGCGGTGTCGGCGTCGATCGACTGGGTGATGGTCGCCATCACACCGAGCTTCATCAGCGCCTTCATCACTTCCGGCGCGCGTGCGGCCATACGGTTGGCGAGTTCCTGCACCGTGATGGTTTCGGGCAGCACCACGTCGCGCACCACCTTGACCTGATCGGTGCGGAGTCGCTCGAGCTCGGCCTGGCGGCGTTCGCGGTCGCGCTGACGGCGCACCGAGGCGAGGCTGCGAGTGCGCTCGTCCTCGCCCTCGATCGCGGCCTGCACATCGATGCGGCCGGGACGTCGGCGGTCTTCCACCACCTTTTTGGGCGCGGCCGGCGTCGCTGCCTGTTGCTTGCGCGCGGGCAATGCGGACGGGCCGGCGCGGCGAACCGGACGATCATCCTCGTCGTCGCGCGGGCGGCCGGTGCCGCGCAGGCGCAGGGTTTCGGCCGGGGGCGCGATGATCGGCGGCGGTGTCGGCGCCCCGGAACGGCCGGCGGGACGCGGGCCGCTGGTGCCGGTGCGGCCCTGGTAGCCGCCGCGATCACCGCTGGGCGGGCCGCTGCGATCGCCGCCGGGACCGCCCGGACGCGGCGCGTAAGGGGTGCGCTGGTCGCCGCTGCGAGCTTCACCGCTGCGTCCCTGATAGGGAGTGCGCGGCTGATCGCCGGGAGCGCTGGGGCGAGGCTGATAGGGTGGACGCGAATCGCCGGTGCGCGGCGGGCCTTGATAGCTGGTTCGCTGGTCGTCGCGGCGGGGTTCGCCGGTGCGAGGCTGATACGGCGGGCGCTCGCCGGAACGATCGCTGCTGGGGGGGCGCGGTTCGCCGCCGCGCGCCTGGTAGCCACTGCGCTGATCGTCGCGGCGGGGCTCGCCGGTGCGGGGCTGGTAGGCCGGACGTGGTTCGCCGCTGCGTTGATCGTTGGTTCTGGGCGTCGGCGCGGAGCGATGTTCCTCGCGGCGCGGTTCTTCGCGCGGGGCAGCGGCGGGCTGTGCTACCTCGGTGCGGGCGACCACGGCGGCGGGCTCGGCGTGATGGGCCGGCTCGGGTGCAGCGCGGATTTCCTCGGCGGCGCGTTCGGCCGCTTCCTGGCTCGCACGGCGGTTGTCTTCGTCGCGCCGGCGCGATTCCTCGGCGGCCGAAAGGATATGGATCTTTTCGGCTTCGCGGCGCTCCGCTTCACGCTTTTGCGATTCGCGTTGCTGCTCGATCACCGCCTTCTGGCGCGCGGCGAGTTCCCCCGCGGTCAGCGCGCGGCCACCGCCGCCGGCGCGCGAGGGCTGCTGCTGCGGCCTGGGTGCCGGGGTGATCTGCGGCACTGTGCGCGCTTCGGTTTGCGGCGCGGGGCCGCTTGCCGAAGCGCCCGCCGGCGCCGGGGTTTCCGCGGCGGGCCCGATTCCGGGGCCGCTGCGCTTCTTGCGCACCTCGACCTGGACCACCTTGGAGCGGCCGTGGCTGAAGCTCTGCCGGACCGAGCCCGCATCGACGGTGCGCCCAAGCTCCAGCCGTCCCGCGGGCCGCAGCGAGAGCCGGTTCTTGTTCACATCTTGATCACTGCCGTCGGTCATGCATTCGCCCGCTTGTTCACTTGGTACTCAATCAGTCCCGGCCGCCCGGAAATCCCGGCCAGCCGTTCGGTCTCAATCATCAGCAGCTCGGCCAACCGGCCCGCCGCCACCGCCACATGCACCGCCTGGTCGCGCCCGAACAGCGTCCCCAATCCGGCGGCGTCGAGCGGCGTAATTACCGCCCCGCCAAAGCCGCTCACAAAGCGCGCGCGCTCCTCGAAGCTGCCGTCGCTGGCCTCGACCACCAGCGCTGCGCGCCCGGCCTCGATCCACTCCCGCGCCTTCTGGAAGCCCGCCACCGCCTGACCCGCCCGCCGAGCCAGACCCAGACACTCCGCAATGCGGCGCTCGAGGTTTGACACCAGTAATTCCGGCAGACCGGCGGGAACCGTAACCGCACCCTTGGTCGCCCTGGCAAAGGCTCCCTTGGTGAGCGCGGTTTCTAACACATCGCGGCGCGCGCTCAACCAGATTCCCCGTCCCGGCAGACGTGCAAGCAGATCGGGCACCAGATTCCGTTCCGGCCCGACCACGAAGCGGATCATGCCGGCTTTTTCGCCGCGCTCGCGCGTTACCACGCAGCGCCGCAGCGGCCCGGTTTCGCGCACCTCGGTTTCGGGATCGTAATCCGCTGGGGCGAGTTCCGCGCGCGTGTCAGCTCTCCCCTTCGCTGTCACCGACCGGACCGCCTTCGTTTTCTTCGGCGATCGCACCCGGTTCGGCCCCTTCTTCGCCTTCGAACCAGTGGGCGCGCGCGCCCATGATGATTTCGTTGGCGGTCTCCTCCGTCATCTGATCGGCACCGACAATTTCGATCAATTCGTCCGAGGCCAGATCGGCAAGATCGTCGAGCGTCTTCACGCCCTTTTCGCCCAGCGCCACCTGCATCGCGGGCGTCAGCGCCTCGACTGCCGCGATATCGTCGCTCACGCCGAGTTCGAGTCGCCTCTCGTTGAGCGCGGTATCGCGGCGGATCAGCGCTTCCTCGGCGCGGCGGATCAATTCGGCCGCGATGTTCTCGTCGAACCCCTCGATGTCGGCGAGTTCCTCGGGCGGGATGTACGCCAGCTCCTCCAATGTGGTGAATCCTTCGGTCACCAGCAAGCCCGCGATCACGTCGTCCACGTCCAGACCTTCCACGAACAGGCCGGTGCGGCGGCGGAATTCTTCCTGGCGCCGCTCGCTCTCTTCAGCCTCGGTCAGAATATCGATATCCCATCTTGTGAGCTGACTCGCGAGCCGGACGTTCTGGCCGCGGCGGCCGATCGCGAGGCTGAGCTGTTCGTCCGGCACCACCACTTCGACCCGCCCGGATTCTTCATCCATCACCACTTTGGTGACTTCAGCCGGGGCCAGCGCGTTCACCACGAAGGTGGCGGCCTGTGGCGACCACGGAATGATGTCGATCTTTTCGCCCTGCAGTTCCTGCACCACGGCTTGCACCCGCGATCCGCGCATGCCGACGCAGGCGCCCACCGGATCGATCGAGGCGTCGCGCGAAATCACCGCCATCTTGGCGCGCGATCCCGGGTCGCGCGCGACCGCCTTGATCTCGATGATGCCGTCGTAGATTTCCGGCACCTCTTGGGCGAACAGTTTGGCCAAAAATCCCGGATGGGTGCGGGAGAGGAAAATCTGCGGTCCGCGCGGTTCCTCGCGCACGTCGTAGATATAGGCGCGCACCCGGTCGCCGTTCCTGAAACTTTCGCGTCCGATCAGCTCGTCACGGCGCAGCAGCGCCTCGGCGCGGCCGACTTCCACCATCAGATTGCCGTACTCGGTGCGCTTCACCACGCCGTTGATGATCTCGCCGACGCGATCCTTATAATCGTCGTATTGCCGCTTGCGCTCGTATTCGCGCACGCCCTGCACCAGCACCTGCTTGGCGGTCTGCGCCGCGATCCGGCCGAAATCGATCGGCGGCAGCGGGTCGACCAGGTGTTCGCCGAGCTTGATCTCGGGCTTGAATTTGCGCGCGATGTGCAGAGGAATCTGGGTTTCCTCATTTTCCACGGTCTCGACCGCCTCGGTCCAGCGCGAAAGCCGCACGTCGCCGGTTTTGCGGTCGATGGTGGCGCGAATGTCCTTCTCGTGCCCGTATTTGGCGCGGCCCGCCTTCTGGATCGCGCGCTCGATCACTTCCAGCACTTCTTCCCGGTCGATCGATTTCTCGCGCGCCACCGCGTCGGCGACGAGCAGCAATTCCGGACGGGCAATGGCGGTATCCATAACGGCCTCCCTAGTTGGTCGGAGTGAGATTGGAAGTAAAATCTATCAGCGCATCGGTCAGTACCAGCCGCGCCCGGCGAATATCGATCAAAGGCAGCGCCACATCGCCGCCGTCATCAAGCCTGAGCCGGCCATGCTCGACGTCCGCGCCCAGCACCACGCCGGTGAAACGCTTGCGGCCGTCCACCGGTACCACCATCTCCACCCGCGCCTGATGGCCGGCGAAACGGTTCCAGTCCTTCACCCGGGTGAGCGGCCGGTCGATCCCGGCGGAACTGACCTCGAGCATCCACGCGCCGCTGATCGGATCATTCACATCCAGCACCGCACCGACCGAGTGGCTGATCAACTCACAATCCTCGACGCTGATCGGCGCACCATCGGCTCGGTCGGCCATGATCTGTACGGTCGGCCGCTCGCGCCCCATGATCGCGACCCGCACCAACTCGTAACCCATGCCGGCCAGAGCGGGAATAATAAGGTCCGCGACCTTGGCCTCGAGCCCAATATGATGCGGAATATCTTGATCCAAAACAAAAAAGGCGGCCCGCGAAGGCCACCCCCTACTTTCCATCGCAGAGACTGATTACTCGCGATTTAGGCGCAGAAGCGATCAAAAGCAAGGGGAAAACAAGTAAGACAAGAATCTTCTTTTTTGAAAAAAAGCAGCAAAAAACTTTCATTCAATAGGACCGGAGCGCCAACTCTAAATTGACAAAGTTTTTTTGCTTCTTTTTGTTCACAAAAGAAGATTCTTCCCCTTCCCTGCGGAGCCGTCGAATGACTGACTGGAATGCCGGTATCACGCGTCGCCTGGTGCTGGCTGGCGCCGGTGCGTTGCCGCTGGCCGCAGCGTTCGCGGCCGAACCCGCGAGCAGGCTCGCGCGCGGCAGCGTATTCGAGGGTCTGGACGGCAGCACGCTGCGTCCCGCCAATGCGCCCGGCATCGCAGGAGTGATGGTATCCAACGGCCGCGACGTGGTGGTGACCGCCCAGGACGGGCGCTATCAGATCCCGGTGTCGCCAGGTCAGTCGATTTTCGTGATCAAGCCTTCGGGTTGGATCAGCCCGCTCGCATCCGGCACCAACCTGCCGCGCTTCAGCTATGTCTACATGCCGGATGGCACGCCTGCCGCACTCGATCTGCGCTACCGCGGCGTCGATCCCACCGGGCCGCTGCCGGCGCAGATCGATTTTCCGCTGCGCAAACAGGTCGAAAGCGACCGGTTCGACGTTTTTCTGCTCACCGACCCACAGCCTGAAGACGCAGACGAGCTCTGCTTTGTCCGCGACGACGTGATCGCCCAGCTGCCCAAGGCAGCCGATGCGGCATTCGGCATCACCCTCGGCGATCTGATGTTCGACGATCTGTCGCTCTATGCCCGCCACAACCGGATCTTCGGGACTGTCGGCGTGCCGTGGTTCAACGTCACCGGCAATCACGACATGAACTATGAAGCGCCCGATAATTTCTATTCGCGTGAAACCTGGAAGCGGGTGTTCGGGGCCCGCTACCACGCCTGGAACTGGGGCGCGGCAACGTTCTTTGCGCTTGATAACGTGGAATATCTCGGCAACGACAAGTATCACGGCCGCTTCGGCGACGACCAGTTGGCGTTTGTCGCCGCAGTGCTGAGCAAGCTGCCGCGCGAACGGCTGGTGGTGTTTTGCATGCACATTCCGCTGGCGACGGTGCTGGCCGACGACCCCCACAACGTCATTGCCGATAGCGCCGCGTTCTTGCGGCTGATCCGCGATCGTCCCAATACGCTGAGCTTCTCCGGTCACACCCACACCAACGAGCATTGGTATTTGGACGCCGGCGGTGGCCCGGCGCATCACCATCACGTGTTGTCCGCCGTCTGCGGCAGCTGGTGGAGCGGCCCGTTCGATGCCCGAGGTATCCCCGTGGCGGTAGCGTGGGATGGCGCGCCGAACGGGTTCCACATTTTGTCGGTCGATGGGACGCAAGCGTCTTGCCGGCTGGTCCCGGCGCACGATCCGGCGCAGGGCAAGATGCGGCTGATGTTCGATGCGGCGTTTCATACTTCGGGCCCGGAGGAAGCGCGCGACCAGCCGCAGCCCGATCTGGTGCCGCCGCCGATCGCGCTTTCGGCGTTGGATGGCGCCCATTTGGTGGTGAATTTGTTCGAAGGCGGGCCGAAATCGAATGTCGCCTGGCGGCTCAACCGCCAAACATCCTGGCGCCCGGCGACGCGCGTTGCGGCAAAAGATCCCTATTGCGTCGAGCTGTTCGCGCGCAATTCGGCAACGGTGAAACCCTGGGTCACGCCGCAAATCTCGACCCATCTTTGGCAAGCTGCGTTGCCCAGCGACCTGGTGGCCGGCACCCATCGGATCGAGGTGCGAAGCCGTGACGAGTACGGGGTCGAAACCACCGCGCAGCTCGTGTTTGAAGTGTTGGAGGGATAAGGTCCGTTGGTGTCCGTCCGGATAATAATAAACAAAATCAGTAAGTGGAAGCGAAGGAGGAAGCCTTCTTTTTGAAACAAGAAGCAAAAACTTTTGATCGAAAGGGTTGGGACGCCTGATCGGTCGCATCGGCGCCCCAAACCAAATTAGCAAAGTTTTTTTGCTTCTTTTTGTTCACAAAAAGAAGACTGTCCTTCACTTCCTCCCGCGTGACCAGCGATCCGTTTCATGGGCATCTTGTTACCTGGTCCGGCTCTCTATAGGTTCCGGGGCGAAATCATCGGGCCGAGGAAACGCCATGGTCGCCGACCGCCGGAAAACATTGAATTGGCTCATCGTCATTGCGGGCACGATGAGCGCCCCCGCCTTTGCCGATAGCAATACGGCACCGGCTGGCGCACCCTTTTCGGTGAGGCAAAACCAAGCCCAGATCGTGGACTACTGCACGCTCGAAAATCTGCCCCCCGGCGCGTGCAGCCCCGGAACCTTCTGGGAGGTCAAGGGTTCTTGTCCGGCGCCGGCAAAAGTGGCGGCGGTGTCGTGCGCGCTCGATGATTTCGACGGCGGGCCGAGGCTGATCAGCAACGGCATGAGTGCGAACCGCGCCACCGGGTCTTGCGTCTGGCAATTTACCAACCTCAGGCAAAGCGACGCGCCGACGGGAACCGTGACCTTGCTCTGCACCCAGCAATAGGTGCGTTCCGGGATCAGCCTCGGCTCAGCGAAATCCGCCCGGGTCGCGCCGTGAGCGGCATCCGTCCGGACGCTGGAATGCCTCTGTCCAACGCACCCTTGTCTCGTCCAAACCCCAAAGAAACCAATCAGCTTTGGCGGCTTGTTGCCGTCCA
>Ga0302317_10002257_pt1 | contig 13331 bp, 10 predicted proteins | sample III_Palsa_N3_3_FD_200450 | JGI IMG/M metagenome (GOLD analysis project Ga0302317, IMG submission 200450) | Peat permafrost microbial communities from Stordalen Mire near Abisko, Sweden - III_Palsa_N3_3 | ecosystem: Environmental > Terrestrial > Soil > Palsa > Peat permafrost | place: Sweden...
GCTTCCGGTGGCATCCTACAAGCATTGCCTCATCACGGATTTCACCATGCGCCGTTTCTTTACCGCTGTTCTTTTGCTGGCCCCGCTATCCGCGTTCGCGGCGGCGCCGTGCAAATACCAGGCGCCCCGCAACATGCAGATCAATCTGGCCGGCGTGAAAGCGGTGCAGATCGAAGTGCACAGCCACAATCTGCACCTGATCGCCAACAATGCGGCGCAGAAGCTGATCGTTACGGGCCACGCCTGCACGTCGGACAACGCCGTGCTCAACAGCCTGCAGGTCAGCCAGAAGCTCGCCGGCGATCAGCTGCTGATCGACATCGGCGCCGACAGTCAAGCGCCCTCGAATATTTTTGGCAGCTCCTATGCGTATCTGGATATCGCCATGCAGATGCCGGCGCGTATACCGGTAACGCTGGGGGTGGGCTCGGGCAACGCCACGGTCAACGGCGTGCAGCAGCTGCAGAGCCACGTGAACTCCGGTGATCTGCACGTGCGCCATATCGCGGGCAAGTACACCGCCAGCTTGGGCGCCGGCGATATCGACGCCAACGACATCGGCAGCCTCGAGCTGACCTCGGTGGGTTCGGGCGACGTCAAAATCGAGGGCATCAAGGGCGATGCAAAGATCGGCAGCATCGGTTCGGGCGACGTCATGCTGCGCAAGGTCGGCGGGAGCGTGCATGCCGACACGCTGGGATCGGGCGATCTGGGCGTCAAGGACGTCGGCGGCAGCTTCAGCCTCGGCGCAATGGGCAGCGGCGACGTCATCCACGCGCGCGTCAAGGGCAAGCTCAGCCTGCCGCGCGACGACGATTGAGCTGCGCGAACCTCAGCCCAACAGGCGCCAGACCAGATACACCAGCGGTGCGCTCACCAGTAAAAACGGGATCGACACCAGATGCAGCAGACGCAGCCCGTGCGGCTGCTTCGCGAGCCGCAGCGCGATCAAGTTGGCCAATGACCCAATCACAAGGCCGAAGCCGCCGACGTTCACCGCCACGGCCAGAGCGATGGCGTCGGGCGCGCGATCAAGCAGCAAGACAGTTGCCGGCACGTTGCTGATCAGCTGCGAGGCGAGAATGCCGCCGATGAAGACGGTCAGCGGCTGGTTGAAATTGAACTGATCCAGCGCGTGCTTTATCAGCGGCAGCTCGGCGAAGTGGCCCAGGCCCAGAAAGATCGCGGCAAACGTCACCAGCAGGAGCCAGTCGATACACGCCAGGCTGGCGCGGGCCAGGAGCGCAAACAGCACCAGCAGCGCGACCGCGCCCAGCGGTGCCTGGTCGTATTCCATCACCACCACCATGCCGGCCAGCGCGATCATCGAGGCAATACCCAAACGGCGCGAAATCGTTTGGCCGTCCATTTTTTCTCGGCTAAGCTCGATGCTGTCGCGCGGTAGCCAGAGCAGGGTGAAAGCTGCCAGCAGCGCAAACATCACCACGGCAGCGGGCAGCATACCCAGCACAAAATGCAGGAACGGCATCTTCGCGTGCTGCCACAGCAGCAGGTTCTGCGGATTGCCGATCGGACTCAGGGTGGAGCCGGCGTTCACCGCCAGCGCCTCCAAGACCACCATGCGCAGTACGGGCAGGTTGGACATGCCGCCAATGGCTACCGTCAGCGGCACAATCAGGAACAGGCTCACGTCGTTCGTCAGCACCATCGACAGTATCGCCGTGGCGGCCACCAGCAGCAGGCCCAGCCCGCGCAGCGAATGCGCCCGTGCCGTCACGCCGACCGCCGCGCGCTGCACCAGACCGCTGTCGCGAATGCCCTGAATGGCGATAAGCAGGCCCATCAGCCCGGCCAGTGTCGGCAGCTGCAGCCAGCGGTGGTAATTCGACAGCGGCTGTGGATCGATCAACGCCAGCAAAATCGTCAGCGTGCCAAATACCAGAAGCAGCCATTCGCTTTTCAGCTTTTGTCGCCACGAAAACGGCATGGCGTTCGAACCTGCAGAATCACTCATGCGACGACACACCCGTACGCCCGCGTGCCATCACCATCCGCTCAGGCCTTCGATCTCGTACAGCTTCTGCCAGCTCGGTCGCGCGCGGATCAGATCCGCCAATCGATTCAACGCGGGCCACTCGTTCGCCGGCCGCGGCATGTTGCGCGACCAGCGCATCAGCATCGCCAGCAGCAGGTCCGTGCCGGAAAATTCCGTGCCCAGCAGATACGGCCCCTGGTTTTTCAGATGCGCCTCAAGGCGATCCCACACGCCTTCGATTTTTTTCTGTAGCGCTGCGCGTATCGCCGGATCGTGCTCGCCGCTGCCGAGGTCGGCCGGGTAAAACCACAGTCGGTACGTCGACATCAGCGCGTTGCTGAGATACACGATCCACTGCGTCCAGGCATCGTGCGCCGGCGTGTCAATCGGCGGCGCCAGCTTCGCCTCTGGATGTCGCTCGGCCAGGATCATCAGCAGCGCCGCGGACTCGGTCAGCGCGCGGCCGTCGACCACCAGCGTCGGCACATGACCGCCAGCGTTGAGCTGCAAATACTCGTCTGAATGCTGTTCGTCGGCCTCGAAATCGACCAGCCGAAGCTCATGCGGCGCGCCGATTTCCAGCAGCGCCAGATGCACGACCATGCTGGCGGTGCCTGGCGAATAGTAAAGCGTATACATGGGCGTTTTCCGACTGCTGCCGCGATCTTTGAGAAACGGTATCCGGCAGCAGTTTACCTATCCCTCGCGAAGCAAACGCATAGGCGACGTCTGCGTGACCTTGCGCGTGCCCGCCAACCCCAGCAACATCACGACGAGGGCTGCGCCTAACGCGCCCAGCGCCAGTGGCCATAGCGGCGGCACGAAGCCGTCGATATGAAATACGGCATGGCCCATCCACAGGCCCGCACCAGCGGCGCCCAAGGCCGCGGTGAGTCCGGCGACGAGGCCGAGCAAGGCGAACTCGCAGGCCGCGGCCGCGCGCAGCTGGTTGCGGCGCGCGCCGAGCGTGCGCAGAAGCGCGGCTTCATGTCGGCGTTCGGCGGCGCTGGCGGCCAGTGCCGCCGACAGCACCAGCGCGCCGGCGAGCAGGCTGAAGCCGAGTATCCAGCGCACCGCATTGCCCACGCGATCGACGATTTCGCGTACGCGGTCGAGCAGCGCATCCACGTCGATCAGGCTGAGGTTGCTGTACGTGCGCGACAGCTGCGCCAGCTGGGTCGCCTGCGTGCGCGGCAGGTAGAAGCTGGCCAGCCAGGTATGCGGCAGGCTACTGGCGTGGTCGGGATCGAGCAGCAGGAAAAAATTGACTCGAAACGAGCTCCAGTCGACCTTGCGAATGCTGCCGACCTTCGCGTCGAGATTGCCTTCGCCGACGTTGAAGCTCAGCGTGTCGCCTATCTTCAGCGAAAACATGTCGCGCCACATCGTGTCGATCGAGACCACGGCCTGCGGCGGGTGCGCGGGCGGCCACTGGCCGGCAATGATCTGGTTAGCGGGCGGGAGTTCGCTGGCCCACGACAGGCGCAGCTGGCGGTCGGCCGAATCCTTCGAGCGTTCGTCGGGGAATTTAATCGAATCGACCGGCTTGCCGTTGATCGCCGTGAGCTTGCCTACCGCCAGCGGCGCCATATTGAGTTTGTTGCCGCCGATGTCGGTGAGCGCCTTCTCGAAGCCGGCGCGCTGATCGTCCTGCAAATTCAGCGCAAACCAGTTCGGCGTGTCGCTTGGCAGCTCCTGCCGCCAACCCTGCAGCAGCGAGGGCGCCACGACGGCGAGCAGCAGTAGCGCGCACAGGCCAAGGCTGAGCGCTGTCGCCTGGATCAGGCTCAGCGTGCGACGCCGCGCCAGCGCGGCGAGGCCGAGCCGCAGCGCGGGATGCGCACCCGGCGCGACGCGGCGTGCGATGAACAGCAAGAGTGCTGCCAGCAGCGCGGCGACGATTGCCACGCCAAACAGACTGGCGGCGAGAATACCCGCCAGCTGCACCGAGCCGCTTTGCGTCCAGATCAGCGCCAGCGCCACCACCAGCGGAATCAGATACAGCGCATCGAAGCGCCGCACGCGCCGCTCCATGCTTTGACGAAACACCGCCACCGGAGGTACTTCGGCCAGCCGCGCCAGCGGCGGGAGGGCAAAACCGATCAACACGGCGATGCCCATGGCGGCCGCGGCGAACGACGGACCGATCGGCAACACAGTCGGCACGCTGCCGAACAGCTGGCTGGCAAACGCCCAGGCGAGTTGAGATAGCCCCAGCGCGAGGATGAGGCCAACGGCCGCCGCGGGAACGGCGAGCGCGGCCAGGGTGTAAACCAGCAGCCCAAGCACACGTTTGCGCGACGTGCCTAGCGCCCGCAGCAGGGCCACTTCGGCGGTCTTGCGCCGCGCGTAGCGCTGCGCCGCCAGCGCAATGGCCACGCCGGCCAGCAGCGCCGACAGCAGGGCGGTCAGTCGCAGGAACGCGCCGGCGCGATCGAAAGCCGTACGCATGCGTTCCTGCGTCTGTTCGGTGGTGATCAGCTCGGCGCCCTGCGGCAGTTTTGTCGACTGCACCCAGTCGCGCCAGCTCTGCACGGCTGTCGGGTCACCCGCCAGCAGCAGGCGATGGCGCGCGCGGCTGCCGGCGCCCAACAGCCCGGCCTGTTCGGCGTCGGTAAGACTCATCAGCGCGCGCGGCGCCAGTGCGAACAGTTCGCCGCCGTCGGGCTGCCGCAGCAGTTCGGCGGCAATGGTCAGCTGGCGCCCGCCGAGCTGCAGCGTCTGGCCGACCTTGAGGCTCAGCGCCACCAGCGCGCGATGATCGAGATACACGCTGCCGGCCGGCGGCGCGTGGCCGATATGCGAATGGCCGGTGGCGTCGCCAAGCTCCAGCGTGCCGCGCAGCGGGTAGTGCTGGTCGCTGGCCTGCACGTCGAGCAGCTGGGTTTTCTGGTTGGCGAAGGCGACGCTGGGAAAGCTGGCGTTGACCGTGGCGTTCAATCCGCGCTGGCGCGCTTCGTTGGCGAACGTGTCGGGCAAGTCCTGCGGAGATTCGATGCCGATGTCGCCACCGATCAGTTCGGCAGCGCTGGCCAGCATGCCGCGCTCGATCCGGGTCGACAGCGTCGCGACAACGCCGAGCGCGACCACCGCTAGCACCAGCGAGGCGGCCAGAGTGCGCAGCTCCGGCAGGTGCCATTCGCGGCGTACGGTGCGCAGGGCAAGCAGAAACAGCTTCATGCGCGAGCGCCCGCGGCGCTGGCTGGATCCGATGAAAGCACGACGCGGCCTTCTTCCAGCTCAATCCGGCGATCGCAGCGCGCGGCGAGCGTGGCGTCGTGCGTCACCAGCACCAGGGTGGTGTGGTGATCGCGGTTCAGCGCGAAGAGCATGTCGCAGATGTGGTGACCGGTGCGCTGGTCGAGGTTGCCGGTAGGCTCGTCGGCGAACAGCACGCGCGGACGGTGCACGAAGGCGCGGGCGATCGCCACGCGCTGCTGCTCGCCGCCGGAGAGTTGGGCGGGATAGTGCTTGCGACGTGCGCTCAGACCCACCGCTTCAAGCGCCGCACGTGCGCGCATGCGCGCATCGCTGCTGCCTTCGAGCTCCAGCGGCAGCATCACGTTTTCTTCGGCGGTGAGCGCGGGCAGCAGGTGGAAGGACTGGAACACAAATCCCACCAGACGCCGGCGCAGATCCGCGCGCGCCTCTTCGTCCATCTGTTCCAAAGCGTTGCCATCGAGAATGATGCTGCCGCTGTTTGGCGTGTCCAGGCCGGCGAGCAGGCCGAGCAGGGTGGTCTTGCCCGAGCCTGACGCGCCGACGATGGCGAAGCTTTCTCCCGGCTGAATCTGCAGGCTGACATGTTGCAGGATGTCGAGCTTACCCTCGGGACCGCTGACCGACTTGCTAACATCGCGGGTCTCTAGAAGCGCGCGGGAAGAATCAGTCATGCGTCGATGCCTTGGTTGGATGATGTGTTGCGGGCTGTTGCTGGGTGGCATGGGCGGAGCGGTAGCGCAGGTGGCAAGCACGCCAGCCATAAGAACCGTACTGGTGCTGGGTGACTCGCTTTCTGCCGCCCACAACATACCGATCGAATCCGGCTGGGTATCGCTGCTGGATGCGCGCCTGTCGAAGATGGTGCCGAAGGCGACCGCGGTCAATGCCAGCATCAGCGGTGAAACGTCGCTGAGCGGGCGCAACCGCTTGCCGGCCTTGCTGCAGAAATATCATCCCTCAGTGCTCGTGATCGAACTGGGAGCAAATGACGGCCTGCAAGGACTGTCCTTGCCCGCACTGAAAGACAATCTCGCAGCGATGATCGATCTGGCGCAGAAGGCCAAGGTCCGCGTCTTGTTGCTGGGCATCGAGCTGCCGGTGAATTACGGCCCGCAATATCGCGACGGCCTGCGTGCCGTCTACGCGGATCTGGCGAAAGCCAAACACACCGGACTGGTGCCATTTCTACTGGAAGATGTAGCGATGGATCCGGCGAAAATGCAGGAAGACGGCCTGCATCCCGTGGCTTCTGCAGAGCCGCAAGTGCTGGGCACCGTATGGCCGCAACTGGCGCCGCTCCTGAAGTGACACCGTGAGCCGGCAGCGCTGACCGCGGCGGCAACACACCACGCGCCGCCGTGCTTCACGTTGCGATCACCGTCAAGGCGTTTAATCTCCGGCCTTCACATTTGTGAAACCGCACAAGACCGTAGCCAGAGCCACGAGGACGAGATATGACCGTACATGAAGATCAAGCCGGCCTAATTCTGCTGGTCGAGGACAACCGCCAAATCGCCGAGATGGTGGGCGAGTTTCTCGAGCGACGTGGCTATTCGGTGGATTACGCCGCCGACGGCGTAAGCGGCCTGCACCTTGCCGTGTCCAACAGTTACGACGTGATCGTGCTCGACCTGATGCTGCCGGGCTTGGACGGTCTGGAAGTGTGCCGCAAGTTGCGCAAGGAGGCGAAGAAGTCCACGCCTGTGCTGATGCTCACCGCGCGCGACACGCTGGACGACAAGCTGGTCGGTCTGGAAGCCGGTGCCGACGATTACCTGGTCAAGCCATTTGAGGTTCGGGAACTCGAGGCACGCCTGCGCGCGCTGATTCGCCGCGATCGTCGTCAAGTGTCGACCGAAGTCCTCACCGTGGGCGACATGACGCTCGATACAGCGACCCTGCGTCTGACTCGCGAAGGTCAGGAGCTGACCGTGTCGCCGATTGGCCTGAAGCTGCTGGCGATTCTGATGCGCGAGTCGCCGCGTGTCGTCAGCCGGCGCGATATCGAGCGCGAAATTTGGGGCGATACGCTGCCTGACTCGGATACGTTGCGTTCGCATCTCTACAACCTGCGTCGCGTCATCGACAAACCCTTCGCACAGCCCCTGTTACACACGATCCATTCGGCGGGTTATCGTCTCGCCGAACTGGAGTCGGAGGTGGCATCGTCCACCCAGTCGGCTTGATGCCTATTTCGGCATGTCCACGATGGTCACGTAAATGACGAGCAAGGCCGACGCCGTAACAACATTCCGCACCGGCGCCTTCAAGCGCCGCATTGCGTGGGTGTTTACACTGCAGCTGGTTGCAGTGGTGATCACGTGCGTGATGGGCATGTACAACGTCGCGCCGCTGGCTGCAGTTCTGGCGGTCATCGTGATCGTGCTCATCCTTGGCTTTATGGCCACCCAGCGGGAGTGGCGCCCCATTAGCGCGCTTGCGCTCGCACTCGCCACTTGGGACGAATCCAACGGCGACTCGAACCTGCTCAGTCCGGACAAGTTGGCGCGTGGTACCGATGCGGATATTGCGCAGCTGCATAAAGGCTTATATGGGCTCGTTAGCCGCATCGCCGACTACAACCAGCGAGAGCGTAACTTTACCCGCGACGCCAGCCACGAGCTGCGCAGTCCGCTCACCGTGATCAAGATGTCGATCGACATGCTGGCCGATGAGGAAAACCTCAGCGATTTCGGCGAGCGCTCGGTGCGCCGTATCCAGCGCGCCACACGCGAGATGGAGACAGTAGTCGATGCCTTGCTGATCCTCGCGCGCGAGGCCGATACCGGCGTGGACAGCGAGCGGTTTGTGGTCAATGACGTACTGGTGCACGAACTCGACGCCGCGCGCATGCTGCTTGCCGGCCGTCCGATAGAACTGGAGCTGGAGGAACCGGCACGTTTTGCGCTGCAGGGCTCACGCCGCGTTTTTTCGGTACTTTGCTGGCAACTGATCCGCAACGCCTGTCAGCAGACCGAGCAAGGTCGCGTCGTGATCACGGTTTTGCCGGGAGCGGTGACGGTGAGCAACCACGCCGATCCGAATCCAGCCGGTGTCACGGCACATCCGGTACGGGTGTTCGGCGCCGATCGGCATGGTTTCGAGTTGGCCATTGCGCAGCGGATCAGCGATCGGTTCTCCTGGCCGCTGGAGCTGCAGACGAAGCCCGGGCAGGAAAACGTCGCGCGCATCCGGTTCCCGAAGCCTCTACCAGCGGAACCCGTGGAAGCCTGAATTTGCGGGTCTTGCTGCGCGTAGCCTCAGTACGCGCAGCCGGCAGGCCGTTCCTTAGCGCTGCAAATCCGAGGGAACGACGAAGCTACAGCCGGTCTTCTGCTTCACCTCGTCAACGGTGACGCCCTCGTTGAGCTCAATTAGCGTCAGCCCCTGACCCTTCGCGACTTCAAACACGCACAGGTCGGTGATAATCAAATCGACCACCTGCTTGCCGGTGAGCGGCAACTGGCACTCCTCGCGGATTTTCGGCGTGCCGTCTTTGGCGTTGTGCTCCATCAGCACCACCACGCGTTTCACGCCGCTGACCAGATCCATCGCTCCGCCGGGTCCTTTGACCATCTTGCCCGGCACCATCCAGTTGGCCAGGTCGCCGGTGGCCGATACTTCGAGCCCGCCGAGAATCGACAGGTCGATGTGGCCGCCGCGGATCATCGCAAACGACTCGGCGCTGGAGAAAAAGCTTGAGCCCGGCAGCGTAGTGATGGTCTGCTTGCCGGCGTTGATGAGATCCGGATCAACCTTGTCGTCGGTCGGAAACGGACCAATGCCGAGCAGGCCGTTTTCCGACTGCAGCGTCACGTCGATGCCTTCCGGGATGAAGTTGGCCACCAGAGTTGGAATGCCGATGCCCAGATTGACGTAGAAGCCGTCGCGCAGTTCTTTTGCCGCACGCTGGGCCATTGCTGTACGCACCGGGCTTTCCTTGCCGGTGTTGGCGCCTGCTACCGTGCGAAACTCGATACGCTTCTCGTATTTTTCGCCCGCGATAATACGGTCGACGTAGATGCCCGGCACGTGGATGTTGTCCGGATCGAGCTCGCCCACGGCGACGAGATGTTCGACCTCGGCCACACAGATCTTGCCGCAGGTGGCGATCATCGGATTGAAGTTGCGCGCGGTTTCGCGAAACACCAGATTGCCGTGTGCGTCGCCCTTCCACGCCTTGACGATCGAGAGGTCGGCGTGAATCGCTTCCTCCAGGACATATTCCTTGTCGCCGAAGACCTTAGTTTCCTTGCCCTCGGCCAGCTTGGTACCGAAGCCGGTGCGCGTATAGAAACCGGGGATGCCCGCGCCGCCGGCGCGCAGCTTCTCGGCCAGCGTACCTTGCGGGGTGAGATGCAGCTCGAGCTCGCCGGCCAGCACCTGCCGCTCGAACTCCTTGTTCTCGCCCACGTACGAGGCGTAAACGCGCTTCACCTGGTGCGTTTTCAGCAGCGGCCCCATACCGAAGTCGTCCACCCCGGCGTTGTTGCCGACGATAGTCAGTTCCTTGGTACCGGCAGCAAGCAGTGCGCCGATCAGGTTTTCCGGAATACCGCAAAGGCCGAAACCGCCGGCGGCGATTGTCATGCCGTCAACCAGTAGTCCTTCGAGAGCGGATGCCGCCGTCGCAAACACCTTATCCATTGCCGGTTCCTGCAGTTGAGTCAGCTGCCTAGGATACGACGGATTGATCGGTGGTCAGTCGGCGGGTAATCAATAGAATTGGCCAGGTAGAGCTTTTGCGATGCAGCAGTTTTTCAGTCTTCCCGCTCCGGCCGCTCACGTACCGGATGCTTGCTGAGTTTGCGCTGCAGGGTGCGTCGATGCATGCCGAGGCGGCGCGCCGTTTCCGAGATGTTGCCGTCACATTCGGTCAGCACGCGCTGGATGTGTTCCCACTCGAGTCGGCGCAGGGCCAGGGGAGCTTCGGGGGCATCCGGTGGATCGTTCTCTTCACCGTCGGCGTTGTCGCCGTCGAGCAGCGCGCGCACAACCGCATCGGCATCGACCGGTTTGGCGAGGTAATCGTGCGCGCCGCGCTTGATCGCTTCCACTGCGGTGGCGATCGACGCGTAGCCAGTCAGCAGCAGTACGCGGATATCGGGAACCAGCGCGTGCAGTTCGGGAATCAGCCGCAGGCCGTTTTCCTCGCCCAGCTTGAGGTCGAGTACGCAATAGCGCGGATGGTGCCGGCGCGCGAGAGCGCGCGCTTCGTCGAAGTTGGTGGCGGTGAGTACTTCGAATCCGCGCGATGCCAGCGCCCGCGCCAGTACGCGCACGAAGGTGGCGTCATCGTCGAGCAGCAGCAGGGGCCGGGCGATCGTTGCTGGGGCCAACGTGGAGGCGCCCGATGCGGCGGCGTTCGGCGTGAGGTTGGCGGAATTATTCATGGCGTCGCTTCTTTCAGGCGGATCAGCGGGTATTGTGGACTCATGCAGCGTCGCTTTCACGTCGTCGCCGTCATTACCCTGGCGAAACCGCTCTTTATTCAGCGGTCGGCGATCACGGCAAGCGGCAGGCGCAGGCACATTTCCGCGCCGTGTTCGGTATTGCCGGCGATCAGCTCGCCGTTGAGACGCTCGGCTGTCGCTTCGGCCAGGGCCAGGCCGATGCCCAGACCGGTCTGCTTTTGCGACTCGCCGAGCAGGGCCAATTCGCCGGTGGCGGCAAAACCCGGGCCCTCGTCCCGTACACACAGCTGCAGCCAGCTGCCTTCGCGCACCACGATCAGTGCGACCACTTGCGAACTGCGGCTAGCCGAGGCGTCGGCCGCGTTGTTGAGCAGGTTGAGCAGGGCGTGGCGCAGACCTGGCGGGGTACGCAACACCGTGCGCGCGGTGTTGTCGTCCAGCATCAGCGATATCTCGGCTTCCGGCCGCAGCAGTTGAAAGCGCTCCAGGCAGCCGTGGATAAACTGGGCGACGGTAAGCCGCTCCGGTTCCTGCGACAGCTGCGCCTTGCCGAAAGCCACCATCTCGCGAAGAATCGTGCGGCAGCGGTTGACCTGATGCTGCAGCAGCAGCAGGTCTTCTGATAGAAGATGGTCGGCGGCGTAATCCCGGCGCAGTTCGGGCAGAAGCGTCAGCATGGTCGACAGCGGTGTGTTGAGTTCGTGCGCCGCACCGGCCGCCTGCGTGGCAATCGCCAGAATGCCCTCGTCGCGCAGCGCCCGCTCGCGCACTCGCTGCACTTCGGTCTGTTGCAGCCGAAGGGCATGCGATAGCCGGTTGATGAAAAAGCCGAGCAGCAGTGCACTGATCAGCAGGTTCACGCCCGTGCCGGCCTCGCTCAGGGTAAGGCCACCGTGCGAGTCGTCGTGCATCGGCACCGGCAACGTGACATGCCAGTTCAGCAGAATCACGTAGGCAATGGCCGCCAGCGCGGATACCACCAGCAGCGCACGCGCCGATAACGCCGCCGCGCTCAGCGCGATAGGCACCAGCAGAAGTGTAATGAAGGGATTGCTGGCGCCTCCCGTGAAGTACAGCAGGTAGCCCAGTACCAGGATATCCGTGGCGATGTGGCCGACGGTTTCCCACTCGCGCATCGGCCACGGCTGGCTTAGTCGCCAAGCGGCAAACACCGCAAACACGCCCAGCAGGCCCACGCCGACTAGCAGCGGCAGCAGCGGGATCTGCATATGTAGCCACCAGGCGCAGAAAAGCACGGCGACGCTCTGACCGGCGATGGCGCAGATGCGCAGCCATGCCAGCGTGCGTGTCAGCGCAAACGGGCCGATGCGCTGGGCTGGACGTCGCGTCATGGCTGCCTCTCAGGTGGACGTCATCCAGCAAAACCCGCCGCGCGAGCAGCGGGCGGGCGCTCAGGTGTCAGACGCGGTTGTCGAACTCTTCGCTGTGAACGGCGGGCAGCGGATGGTGGTTGACCGCCGGATCGGAGTGGCTAGCCGACAGCCGGTTCATGATCGGCAGCATGATCAGTGCGATCACTACGCAGGCGATGCCGACAAAGCCGAGCTTGTTGAACAGGCTCACGTAGATCGCCAGCGACTGCACCGGGTCAGTGATGTTGTCCGGGATATGCGCCGCGTTGGCCACCATGCTGCCCAGATACTGCGACAGGCCGACGGCGACGTAGTAGGCACCCATCATGAAGCCGCCCATCCGCGAAGGGACATAGCGCGCGATCATCGCCAGGCCGAGGCCGCTGACCAGCATTTCGCCCAGCGAATACCAGCCGTAGCCCCAGACCATCGTCCACGACGATACCTGGCCGTTGACCGCCGAGTGCGCGCCCACGCCGTACATGAAAAAGCCGACCGCCACGGCCGCGAAGCCCAGAGCAAACTTGAACGCGATGGACGGGTCTTTACCGACGCGGCCAAGGGTGTTGTAGATCAGCACCAGGATCGGGCTGAGGATCACGATCCAGATCGCGTTGAGACTTTGGTACTGCTCCGGGATCCAGGTGTAGATGTGCCAGTTGAATAAATCCAAGGACAGATTCACGTTGTGCTGCGCAAATAGGTTCAGCGACGTCGCCATCTGCGAGTAGAAGATGAAGAAAAAGATCGTTTGCACCGTTAGTACCAGCGCAGCGATCAGGCCAGCGCGCTCGTTTTTCTGGCTGCTGCGGATCAGGTGCGCGAACACGCAGAGGATGATCACACCAGCGGCGTACACGCAGGCTCTGGCGACAGCCTGACTTTGCAAAATGAAAGCGACAACAAACACCAAAATGATCGCCGCGCCCAGGACAGGCAGTGCGTGGCGAAGATCGATCGGACGCTCATCTGCAGGCGAACCGATATGCGCCAATGCGCGACGCATGAATGAGTAAATGATAAGACCGAGCATCAGGCCAACGGCGCAGGCACCAAAGGCCGTGTGCCAGCCAAGGTCTTCGCCGTAATGCGCAGTCACAATTTCACGAATTTTCGGCGTCAACAACATAGAAAACATCGAGCCGAGATTCACTGCCATGTAGTAGATAGTGAATGCACTGTCGATGCGGGTTTCGTCGCCCTCGTAGATCTTGCGTACCAGGTTGCCCGCGTTCGGCTTGAAGAAGCCGTTGCCGACGACGATGACGCCCAGCGCGCAATAGACCATGTACGGATTGTTGGTGGGTACCCATAGCATCGCGTAGC
>Ga0302317_10002258_pt1 | contig 13330 bp, 9 predicted proteins | sample III_Palsa_N3_3_FD_200450 | JGI IMG/M metagenome (GOLD analysis project Ga0302317, IMG submission 200450) | Peat permafrost microbial communities from Stordalen Mire near Abisko, Sweden - III_Palsa_N3_3 | ecosystem: Environmental > Terrestrial > Soil > Palsa > Peat permafrost | place: Sweden...
CGCCAAAATTCAGCAGCTCCTCGCGGCCATGAAACCCATGACCGCCCAACCTCTCGCCAGCTTCGACCACCAGTGGAAGCCGCTCTCGCAACAACTCGTGCCCATCGCGCCCACATCGCCGGTCGCATCTCCGCCTGCCGGCATGGTTCGCATCCCGGCCGCAGATTTTCTCTTCAAAGTCGATGGCATCGAGATAGAGGGCAGCGACAACATCGGCGTCGACGTTCAGTACCCCTGGGAAGACTCCGCCCGCCGTTCCCACGAGCATGTCATTTCAATCAACACCTTCTACATCGACCAATACCCAATCACCAACGCCGATTTCAAGAACTTCCTTGACGCATCCCACTATCACCCTGCCGACGACCTCAACTTCCTCAAAGACTGGCACAACGGCACCTATCCCGCCGGCGTGGCTAACAAGCCAGTCACCTGGGTCTCGCTGGAAGACGCCCGCGCTTACGCCGCATGGGCCGGCAAGCGTCTGCCCCACGAGTGGGAGTGGCAGTACGCTGCGCAAGGTGCTGACCACCGCCTCTACCCGTGGGGCGATGCCTGGAATTCCGCCGCTGTCCCCATGCCTGACAAGTCTCGCACCCTGACCGCACCCGATGCTGTCGAGGCACACCCGCTCGGCGCCAGCCCCTTCGGCGTGATGGATATGGTTGGCAACGTCTGGCAGTGGACGGACGAGTTCGCCGACGAGCACACCCGCGCGACCATCCTGCGCGGCGGCAGCTACTATCAGCCGCAGGGCTCCAAGTGGTATTTTCCCCAGGCCTACCGCAACGACCAGCACGGCAAGCTCCTGCTTATGGCGCCCAGCTACGACCGCTCCGGCACCGTCGGCTTCCGCTGCGTCCAGGACGCCACACCCTAGATCACCTTGCTGTCCACGCTGCTCAACGTTGTATCGGGCGCAGCGCGGCTCAGCAGTATCCGCAGGTCCGTCACTGCGTTCAGCGAAAACGCCGGCGATGGCGCAGTCACCGCGATAAAGTCGGCCCGATGCACATCCTCCAGGTAAAACGCAGGCCGCACATCCGCAGCCTTCGGCGCAATCTCCACGTGGCTCATCTCCAACCGGTTCACATGCCGCACATAGAACCCATGCGACGGAGTATCCCCAAACATCCGCGGCTCGGGGTAGATGTTCTCCCGCTCCAGCGGCCTTAGCGCAGCCTGTTTCGTCGTACCGCCGCCCACATGCTCCACATACACATCGGCGATCTTCACATCCTCAATCGCATGTCCCGGTATTCCATTCAATATCGAACTGAACCCCGCCGCCGAATTCGACGCACACACATTCGAGATCAACACCCGCTTCAGCGTCCCCGGCTTGGTCGACTCAAGCGGTCCACGCAGCCGCGCTCCCAGCCGCAGAAAGATCGGGCAGTTCACCACATCGCGCATCGTAAGGTTGCTCACCACAATATCCTCGACACGCGCTCCATCCGCCGTCTCAATCGCCAGCCCCATGCAGCCATCGAACATGCAGTTGGTGATCGCAATATTCTTGAACCCGCCGTTCGATTCCGTCCCCAGCTTGATCCGCCCTAGCCGCCCAATCCGCGTGCCCGGAGGGTCTGGCGGATACACCTTGAACGTCCCATCCAACACCGTCCCCATCACATAAGACCCCGAAACCACGCAGTTCGAGATCGTCACATTCTGCGTATCGCGCAGATACCCCAGCGCCAGGCTCGACTTCAAACAAATCGCATCGTCCCAAGGCGAGTTGATGTTGCAATTGGTCACCGTCACATTCCGGCAGCAACTTATGTCGATCCCGCCGCGGTCCGTATCCATCGTGATGTTATCCATCAGCACGTTGTCCACGCCGGTAATCAGCAGCCCCAGATGGCCCGTCTTCAACATCGAAAAATCCCGAAACACAACATTCCTGCAGTTCCGCAGCGCAATGGACTTATTGCCCACGCCCGGCTGGTCCATCGTGTACTGCACATACCCGCCGCGGTTGCCGCTCTCGCCCATGCTCAGGCCCTTGCCATAGATCAGCCCCGGCCCGGTAATGCTCACATCCGTAAGCCCCTCACCCCATATCAGTGAGTTCTGCGTATGGCTGTGCCCAAAGTCCTGGTAAGCATCCCATCCCGGCAGCGGTTCAGCAGCGTCATACACACCGCCGTTGTATCCCGTCGTTTCGCCCGGCTTCGGAGAGTCCGCCGCCACAATCGTCGACCCATGCGACAGGTACAACCCCACATGACTCTTCAGCCGTATAGAAAAGCACACATACGTCCCTGCCGGAACAACGACCGTCCCACCGCCCGCCGCAGCGGCAGCCTCAATCGCCTTGTTGATCGCCGCCGAATCCACCGTCTTGCCATCACCGGTAGCGCCATACATGCGCACATTGAAGATGGCTTCGTGCGAGGCATCCGGCGCAGGATTTGTTGTAGCGGCAAACGCAGGCAGCGAAGATGCAGCCAAGCCCATGCTGCCAAGCCGGAGAAGATCGCGCCGCGCGGCGTCAAAAGGCTTCATAGCGAGCCATGCTAGCAGCCATGATGCATGTATCGGAAATATGCCTGCGACTCTACTCCAGATAAGCCTTCAGCCACGGGTCCTGTGAATGAGTCAGCTCCCGAGTCGTCCCATCGAACACCACCTTCCCCTCGTTCAACACCAGGAACTTCGTGTTCGCATCCAGCCCACCGTCAGGAATCTTCACCATCGCGTTTGCTGCCACGTCCCAGCAATGCGTCGCCAGGGTAAACGCGTCCTGCAACCGGTGCGTGATCAGCAGGGAAGTCGTATGCGACACATCGCGCTGCTTCACCACCAGCTCAATAATCGTCGTCGACGTAATCGGATCCAGCCCGCCGGTTGGCGAGTCGTACAGGATCAGGTCGGGGTGGCTGATGATAGCCCGCGCAATCGAAACCCGCCGCCTCATCCCGCCGCTCAGCTCCGAAGGAAACTTCGCGATCGCATGTTCCAGTTCCACGAACTTCAGCACCTCCACCACGCGCTCATGGGCTTCCTCTTCGGGTACGCGCTCCTCGTGCAGCCGGTACGCCACGTTGTCTTCCACCGTCATCGAGTCGAACAGCGCGCTCTCCTGGAACACCATCCCCACATGCGCCCGCATCGCATACACCTCGCGCTCGGTCATCCCGGATAGCTTTCTCCCGAAGATCGAAATCTCGCCGCTGTCGGGCTCAATTAAATCATTGGCCAGCTTCAGCAGCGTGCTCTTGCCGCAGCCCGCGGGCCCTAAAATAATCCGCGTCTCGCCCCGCTCCACGCTGAAGGAAATATCGCGCAACACCTCGTTCTGGTCGAACCCGATCGACACATCCTTGAACTCGACGACCGGCACGCCGTCGGGCATCTCCAGGACTCCACCGGCGCTGATAGCTAGACTCGCTGCGGCCATAATTTACCGTCCGAAGATGCCGATCATCATCTGCGTTACCAGGAAGTCGCACAAAATAATAAGCACCGACGACACCACTACCGCCTGGGTTGTCGCCCGCCCGACGCCGCGCGTTCCACCCGTGGTCGTAAGGCCGTAGTAGCAGCCGATCGTCGCTATAATAAATCCCGAGAAGATCGGCTTCACCAACCCTTCCACCACGTCGCCATAGAGCAGCGACATATACGCTGTATGGAAAAATGCGGGTCCGTTCAGCCGCAGCAGGAAGACGGCAATCAGCGCTCCGCCGCCGGTCCCGCAGGCGTCGGAAATAATGGTCAGAAAGAACAGCATAAAGACCGTGGCCACAATCCGCGGCGTCACCAGCTTGCGGACAGGGTCCGTCCCCAGCGCGCGCATGGCGTCGATCTGTTCCGACACCTTCATCGAGCCCAGCTCACTGGCCATGCCCGACGCATTCCGTCCCGAAACCATCAGCCCCGTCAGCACCGGCCCCAGCTCCTTCACCATGGAGAGCGCGACCAGCCGCCCGGTCATCCCGACCGCCCCAAACTCTTTCAGCGAAACCGCCGCCTGCAACGCCAGCACGCAGCCTGTAAAGAAGCCCGTCAGCACCACAATCGGCAGGGAACCTACGCCGATCGAGTCCATCTGGGTAAATGTGTCGGCAATGTATCGCGGGCGCGAGAAGATGTTGCCCACCGCGCGTCCGGCGAGCAGCGAATACTCCTGCACCGAGGCGACGATGCTCTTGGCGTAGGCTTCTGGGGAGACAAGTCTCATGCGGCTCGCTGGGTCACAGACTATCAGATGCGCTAGGCCCGGCGAACGGTGGCAAACCTGCTCGCATATCCACGAGTCGTTAAAAAGTCACTGCTAAGGAGTCACTGCTAGAAAGCCGCTGCATAAGTCTGCGTTTTGTAGGGGCGGGACTTCAGTCCCGCCGTTAGTTCAGCCATTGCACTGCGGCTTTAGCCGCGGAGGGAATGCCGAAGACATAGGTCAGAGCTTCTCTAAGTTCACCCCAACCGCTCTCGCAATGCGAAAATAGACCGAGGTCCGAGTCCATGAAAGCCGCCGTGTTGCACGCCCGGGAGAATCTGAAAGTCGAGCAGGTCGAGACCCCCACAGCGGGTCCCGGAGAGCTCGTCCTGCGCGTCGAAGCCGCTCTCACCTGCGGCACCGACCTCAAAGTCTTCCGCCGCGGCTACCACGCCAAAATGCTCACCCTCAACCGCCTCTTCGGCCACGAACTCGCCGGGACCGTCGTCGAAATCGGAGCAGGCGTCACGGCCTTCACCCTCGGCGACCGCGTCGTCCCGCTCAACTCCGCGCCCTGCGACGAATGTTTCTTCTGCCTCGCCGGCCAGCAAAACCTCTGCGACGATCTCCTCTTCAATAACGGGGCCTACGCCGAGTACATCCGCATCCCTGCCCGCATCGTCGCCAAAAATACCCTCAAACTCCCCGCCGGAATGCCCTTCGCCCACGCCGCCCTCACCGAGCCCCTGGCCTGCGTCATGCGCGGCCTCGAAGAATCTAACGCCACCGCCGGCCAAACAATGATCGTCCTCGGTGCCGGTCCCATCGGCCTGCTCTTCATCCACGCCGCCTCGCTCGCCGGCCTGCACGTCATCGCCGTCGTCAAACGTACGGATCAAGTCACTACCGCCCGCAACTTCGGCGCCGAGCAAGTCATCCGCATCGCCGACGTAGCCGCCGGGGCAGATGGAAAATCAGACCCCATCGCCACCGCCCGCGCCCTCACCCCCGGAGGCCGCGGCGCCGACATCGTCATCGAAGCCGTCGCCACCCCCGAAGCCTGGCAATCGGCCGTCCAGATGGCCCGCAAAGGCGGCCTCATCAACCTCTTCGGCGGCCCGCCCGCCGGTACCTCCGTGGCCTTCGACACCAACCTCCTGCACTACGGGGACCTCACCCTCAAGGCCAGCTTCCATCACACCCCCGCAACCGCCCGCGCCGCCTTCGATCTCCTCCAATCCGGCCGCTTTCGTTGCGACGCCTTCCTCACCGGCGCCGCCACCCTCGACGAACTCCCCGCAGTCTTCACCCGCATGTTGACCCGCCCCGCCGAAGGCATCGTCCCCGAGATCAAAACCGCCATCTTCCCCCACAAGTCATTCGCCGAAGTCCATGCGCATCCAGCCGCCGAGCAGGTGCCCGCATGACCACCGCTCTCGACGACACACTCACCGGCGCGCCTGAACTCTATTTCACCCCCGCAACCCGTCCCACGCTCGCCGAAGCGCAAGCCTGGTGCAAACACCTCGCCACCACCCACTACGAAAACTTCCACGTCGCCACCTTTTTCCTGCCCGTCGCGCTCCGCCCCCACTTCCACAGCATCTACGCCTTCTGCCGCACCTCCGACGACCTAGGCGACGAAGTAGCCGACACCGCAACAGCCACGCGCCTGCTCAGCCAGTGGCGCGCCATGCTCCATCAGTGCTTCACGCATCCCGGGCAATCCAAACATCCCGTCTTCGTCGCCTTGCAGCCGACCATCGCCGCCCGCAACCTGCCCATCGCTCCCTTCGACGACCTCATCTCCGCCTTCGAGCAGGACCAGATCCACACCCACCACGAATCCCTCGCCAGCCTCGAAGCCTACTCCCGCTACTCAGCCAATCCCGTAGGCAGGCTCGTTCTCCTCGTCAGTGGCTACCGCTCCGAAGAACTCTTCCAACTCTCCGACGACATCTGCACCGGCCTGCAACTCGCCAACTTCTACCAGGACATGGTCGAAGACGACGCCCGCAACCGCCGCTACATCCCCGCCGACGCCATGCAGCGCTTCGGCGTCACCGGCGAGCAAATTCACAGCCGCCGCTTCGACGACAACTTCCGCGCCATGATGCAGTTCCTCGTCGACGACGCCCGCGCCCGCCTCACCCGCGGCCAGCGCATCGTCTCGCTCGTCGACCGCGATCTGGCCGCCACGCTCAGCCTCTTCGTCAAAGGCGGCCACGCCATCCTCGACGCCATCGCCGCCCAGGGCTATGACACGCTCGAGTCCCGCCCCGTGGTCACCAAAGCCGCCAAGCTGCGCCTGCTCGGCGACGCACTGTTCGGCAAGGCAGGCGCTATACTGCGACCCACTCGAAAACCCACCCAGGAGCTGCCCCGTTGAGTAACACACAGCCCATGCCCCAGCCGGAGATCCTCGCGGCCTATGCCATCTGCCGCGCCGTCGCCAAGCGCGAAGCCAAAAACTTCTACTACGCCTTCCGCGTCCTCCCACGCCACAAATCCGACGCCATGTGCGCCGTCTACGCCTTCATGCGCAAGGCCGACGACCTCGCCGACGACGAATCCCACTCCCTCGACGTCCGCCGCCAAGCCATGGCCGCCTGGACCGCGGAATGGCGCGCCTCCCGCACTGAACCCACAACAGACCCAATCTTCCTCGCCCTCCTTCACACTCAGAAAACCTTCAACATCCCCGACGACCTCCTCGAGCAACTCGTCGCCGGGACCACGCTCGACCTAAACCCCCAACCCGAAGGCGTCCTCACCCTCACTCTCTACGACGAACACGAGCAACCCCTCCATATCCATATCTACGAAAACTTCGCCGCCCTGCATCACTACTGCTATCTCGTCGCCGCGGTCGTCGGCCTCGTCTGCATCCGCATCTTCGGCTACTCCGACCCCCGCGCCGAACACCTCGCCATCGACACCGGCATCGCCTTCCAGCTCACCAACATCCTCCGCGACGTCCGCGAAGACGCCGAACGTAGCCGCATCTACATCTCCGCCGACCTGCTCCACCAGCTCAACATCGACCCCAGCCATCTCCTCGCCGTCACCCAAGGCTCCGTCCCCACCTCCAGCGACATCGCCCTGCTTCGCGGCCTCGAAAAACACGCGCAAGTCCTCTATCTCAGCGCCGCCGAACTCATCCCACTGCTCGACTCCGACTCCCGCGCCGCCATGCGCGTCCTCGTCCGCATCTACCACGGCCTGCTGGACCGCATCGCCGCCGACCCCGCCGCGGTCTTCCGCGAGCGCGTCTCCGTGCCCACCTCGCGCAAGCTCGCCATCCTGGCCACCGGCCTGCTCCAATCCGCAAAGGCCCGCCTCTTCGCATGAACTCCTCTTCCCAGCCAGACGTTCTCATCCTCGGCGCAGGCGTCGCAGGCCTCGCCGCCGCCGTCGCTCTCTCCAGTACAGGCGCCAAGGTCGCCCTCCTCGACCGCAAGCCCTACGTCGGTGGTCGCGCCTACTCCTACCTCCACCCCGCGCTCGACGAGGTCATCGACTCCCAGCACGTCTTGCTCGGCTGCTGCACCAACCTCATCGACCTCTGCAACCTCTCCGGTGCCAGCCGCCACATCCGCTGGTACGACAACATCACCTTTCTCGAGCCCGGCAGCCCCGCTCGCGCCAGCATCATCGGCCCATCCTTCCTGCCCGCGCCCAGCCACTCCACGCTCAGCTTCCTCCGCGCCTCCATGCTTTCGCTGGCCGACAAATCCCGCATAGCCCTCGGCCTCCTCCAATTCCTCCGCGGCTACCCCCAATCCGACGACGAACCCTTCTCCGCCTGGCTCGCCCGCACCCGCCAAACACCCCACGCCATCCGCCACTTCTGGGAGCCCATCATTCTCGGCGCGCTCAATGATTCCTTCGACCGCTGCGCGACCCGCTACGCCGCACAGGTCTTCTACGAGTCCTTCCTCAAGTCCGCCGAAGGCGGCCGCCTCGGCATCCCCACCCAGCCCATGTCCGAGTTCTACGCCCCCGTCGCACAACTCGCCCAGCAGCAGGGGACTGCGCTCCACCTCCGCACGAGCATCGACAAAATCGAACGCACCAGCAACGGCTGGCAAGCCACAGCCTCCGACGGCTCCGTCCACACTGCGCCTCAACTCCTTCTCGCTCTCCCGTTCGAGCAAACCGCAAGCCTCCTCAGAACACTCCTCAATCCGAGCACCAGCGTCGCCGCTCTGCTCTCCAGCCTCGATCGTTTCACCCACGCCCCCATCACCACCCTCCACCTCTGGTTCGACCGAGAGATCACTCCCCTCGACCACGCCGCCCTGCTCGACACCCGCATCCAGTGGGTCTTCAACAAGACCCGCATCCGCCGCGAGGACCCCTCAACCGGCAACCAACCCGGCCAATACCTCGAACTCGTCATCAGCGCTTCCTTCGCCGAGCTTCACACCACCCGCGAAGATCTCCTCGCCTCCGCAATCAAAGAGTTAGCCAGCTTCTTTCCAGCAGTTCACGAAGCCAAACTCCTCAAGTCCGCCATCCTCAAGGAAGCCCGCGCCACCTTCTCGGTCACCCCCGGCCTCGACCGCTTCCGCCCTACCCCCGCTCTCGGCAACGGTCTGTTCCTCGCCGGAGACTGGATCCGCACCGGCTGGCCCTCCACCATGGAAGGCGCCGTCCGCAGCGGCCGTCTTGCCGCCCAGGCCATCTCCGCCGCGGCAGGGAATCAAGCTGTGTTCCTCGCTCCAGATCTGCCCCCCACCGGCCTCATGCGCCTGCTTTCGAAATAATTCCTCATCCGGCGCGGTTTTCCCAGCCGTCTGAAATAAAAGGAGAAACCAGCGCGACAAACTCCGCTATCGGGGTCTATGGTATTGACCGTCCCTTCCAAGGGCATAAGCGCGTGCTGGCGCAACGGCCACGCGTCAGCGTGGAGGCCTCGTTCATGAACTGTAGCCGCTCGTTCCGCGCCCTATCTGTCTCCCTCTTCCTCGCAGCGCTCGCCGGTTGCAGCGACAACCTCGAAACCTCCACTCCGGGCTCAACACTACCGGCGGTCACCGTCACAGTCACCGCCTCTTCCTCGACCACACGTCTCAACGCTACCGCCCAATTCCAGGCCACGGTCACCGGAACCACCAACACTGGCGTCATCTGGCTGGTCAACAACATCGCCGGCGGCAGCGTAGCCGCGGGAACCATCTCTTCCTCCGGCCTCTACACCGCGCCCTCCGCTCTTCCGGCGTCGCCGTACACCGTCACCGTATCCGCGGTCAGCCAGGCCTCGGCAACAGCCTCCGGCTCCATCACGGAGAACCTGGAGAACCCGCTTCCGGTCGCCGTCAACGGCACAGCCACAGAGGTCGGCACCACTCTCAGCTATCTCCTCGATGTCACCGGCTCAGGCTTCGTCCCGTCCTCGGTGCTGCAAGCCAACGGCACGTCCCAGAACACAACCTACATCTCCGCCACCGAACTCCAGGCCACCTACACGGTTGCCCTCGGAGCCACGTCCGTTTCGGTGTTAGTGATCAACCCCAACCCTGGCACAGCCAACTCGGTCACGCTCCCTCTGGCCATTCCCACGACGATCAGCCTCACCGCCGCCGCCCGCATCCTCGACCAGACCAGCTTCGGCCCCACCGCGGCCGGCATCCAGGCCGTCTCCCAGCTAGGCATCAACGCCTATCTCCAGCAGCAGTTCGCCGCCACCCCCACCCTCGGAGCCCAGGTCCCCAGCCCCGAACCCACCCAGTGCCTCAACAACAGCATGTTGTGCGCCCAATCGCAGGTATGGGACGCGGCCATCAACGGCCCCGACCAGCTCCGCCAGCGCGTCGCCTTCGCCCTCGCCGAGATCTTCGTCGTCTCCGCACCCTCCATCCAGGGTTACGCTCTGCCCACCTACCAGAACACCCTCGTCAACGATGCCTTCGGCAACTTCTACGCCATCATGAACGATGTCTCCCTCTCGCCCGCGATGGGCGGCTACCTCAACATGCTCAACAGCGCCGCCGCACCCGCCGGGCAGATCGCCAACGAGAACTACCCGCGCGAACTCATGCAGCTCTTCACCCTCGGCACGGATATGCTCAACCAGGACGGCTCCCTGCAACTCGACGGCAACGGCAACACCATCCAGCCCTACACCGAAACCCAGGTCCAGGCCTTCGCCCGCGCTTACACCGGCTGGACCTACGCCCTCGCCGGTGGCGCCAGCCCCACCAAATATCCCAACAACACCGCCGATTACATCGACCCCATGGCCTCCGTCGCGGCCTACCACGACACCAGCAGCAAGATTCTGCTCAACGGCACCGTCCTGCCCGCCGGACAGACCGCCCAGCAAGACCTCACCGGCGCGCTCACCAACATCTTCAACCACACCAACGTTCCACCGTTCGTCTGCAAGCAACTCATCCAGCATCTCGTCACCAGCACGCCCAGCCCCGCCTACGTCAGCCGTATCGCGGCCGTCTTCATCAACGACGGCACCGGCGTTCGCGGCAACATGAAGGCCGTCGTCACCGCCATCCTCACCGACACCGAAGCCCGTGCCGGCGACACCAACCCCAGCTTCGACGGCGGCCATCTCCGCGAGCCCGTCCTCTTCATCACCGGCTACTACCGCGCTCTCGGCTTCACCGTCAATCAGACCACCAACACCTACTACCCTTACTCCTACGTCAATCTCGGCTCCAGTTACGGCGCCAGCCTCAGCGAAAATCCCTACGCCGCCAACTCCGTCTTCAACTTCTTTCCACCCGACTACGTCATCCCCGGCACGACCCTCAACGCACCAGAGTTCGGCATCGAAAACACCGCCAGCGTAATCCTCGAAGAATCGCTCGCCAACAAGGCCGTCTGGAACGGCATGACCGGCTTCACCGTCGATCTCTCCGCCACCAGCACGCTCGGCGTCCTCGCCGCCAGTCCCACCAACCTGGTCAACTATCTCTCCATGCTCTTCATGCACTCCCAGATGCCCACCGCCATGCAGACAGACATCATCAACGAGATCACGCCGCTCACCGTCACCCAGCGCGCACGGGTAGCCACCTACCTCGTCCTCACCTCACCGCAGTACAAGATCATCCACTAGCTCCAACCTGAAAGAGGGCCATCCGTCATGCCTATGCGCCGCCGCAGCTTCATCAAATACGCATCGCTCGCCGCTGCTGGAAACATCGCCGGCCTCCGCCCCTTCGGCGCCCTCAACTCGCTTGCCCAGACCGGCTCCGGCTATAAGGCCCTGGTCTGCGTCTTCCTCTTCGGCGGAAACGACGCCAACAACACCGTCATCCCCTACGACACCAAGGGCTACGCCAACTACGCCAGCATCCGCGGCCCCATCGCGCTCGCCCAGAACACCCTTCTGCCGCTCACCCCGCTGCCCAACTTCGCGCTGCATCCCAGCCTCGTCGAAGTCCAGTCCCTCTTCAACTCGGGAGTAGCCGGTCTTGTCGCCAACGTCGGCACCCTCACGCAGCCCATCACGCGCGCGCAGTACCTCGCCGGCGCCACCGTCCCCACTAACCTCTTCTCCCATCCCGACCAGCAGCAGGAGTGGCAGAACGCCGCAGCCAGCGGAGCCACCCCCACCGGCTGGGCCGGCCGCGTCTCCGACGCCCTTGCAGGCTCCTACAACGCCGGCGCCACCATCCCCATGATCACCTCCGTCGCCGGAGACACTACTTTCTGCAACGGAGTCTCCACCACCCCGGTCTCGGTCTCGCCCGGCAACGTCGGCGGCGCATCGTGTTCTGAGTCCTCCAGCGTCTGTGCCTCCCGCCAGGCCACCGCGCAGACCCTCATCACCATGAACTCCGGCGTCTCCCTCGTTACCGCCGACAACGCCATCACCTCCAACGCCTTCAGCTACTCCTCGGTCCTCACCGCGGCCACCACCGGCGTCACCCCGCTTAAAACTGTCTTTCCCGCCGGCGCCTTCGGTGCCCAGCTCCAGCAAGTCGCTGAGATCATCCAGGTCCGCGCCGCTCTCGGCGTCCAGCGCCAGATCTTCTTCGTCGGCGCCGGCAACTTCGACACCCACTCCGACCAGCTCGCCCTGCAATCCACGCTGCTCTCCGGCCTTAGCCCAGCGCTCCTCGCCTTCTACCAGGCCACCCAGGAGATGGGCATCGCCAACGAGATCACCACCTTCACCATGTCCGACTTCGCCCGCACCTTCCAGCCCAACTCCAACACCGGCTCCGACCACGCCTGGGGCTCCCACCACATCGTCCTCGGCGGCGCGGTCAACGGCGGCAAGATGTACGGGACGTTTCCAACTCTGACCCTCGGCGGCCCCGATGACTCCGGAAGCAACGGTCGCTGGGTCCCCAGCACCGGTATCGTGCAATACGCCAGCACCCTCGCCCAATGGTTCGGAGTCCCGGTCAGCCAGCTCGCCTCGGTCTTCCCCAACATCGGAGCCTTCCCCACCAACAACCTCGGCTTCGTCTAAGCTGCGCGCTAATGAGGCTGTTACGAAACCAGGCCGTGCCGCTCCAATTTTAACCCCAGAATTTCAACCCCAGCGAAGCTGGTCAATTCTGCTCAGACAGAGTGCCGGCGTCGGCCTAGAGTCTGGGAAGATGCGCGCTGGAACACCATGACGACAATGATCGAGAATCAACTTGCAGTTCCCTTGTCCATGCTCCATCGCTTGAGTACGGAAGATCGGGCCGCGATGGCCGCCATGCGCGCCATCGTAGAACCCAACAAGGGGAAGCTGCAGGGAACAAGCGCCCGGGTTCCATTCGACGCCATCATGGAGCATGTTACTGCGCCTGCAGGGGTAATCTACGAAGCTGACCAAGTTGGCGGCGTTCCCGGGTGGTGGTGCCGCCCCGAAGATGCGCGGCAGCAACAGGCCCTCATGCATATTCATGGTGGCTGGTTCAATTGGGGCTCGGCACTCGCTTTTCGCCATCTGGCGGGCCACATCGCTGTCGCTACTCAGGTAGCGGCGTTTGTGCCGGACTACCGGCTTGCGCCGGAACATGCGTTTCCGGCAGCTTTGGAAGATGTCCGGGCATGCTACCTTGGCCTGAACGAGCAAGGCTTCACAAGAGTTGCGATTACTGGCGATTCGTCTGGCGGCAGCCTGGCGCTTGGATTGCTCGTGCATCTCGCGGCAAACGGTGCCGCCGGCAGCCAAGCTTTGGTGGGTGGGTTGTT
>Ga0302317_10002259_pt1 | contig 13323 bp, 12 predicted proteins | sample III_Palsa_N3_3_FD_200450 | JGI IMG/M metagenome (GOLD analysis project Ga0302317, IMG submission 200450) | Peat permafrost microbial communities from Stordalen Mire near Abisko, Sweden - III_Palsa_N3_3 | ecosystem: Environmental > Terrestrial > Soil > Palsa > Peat permafrost | place: Sweden...
TGCATCAGCGGCGTAATTCTCTATGACGAAACTATTCGGGAAGCGGATGAGCACGGCGCCAAATTCGTGGACTTGCTGACACAAGCCGGCATTTCAATAGGCATCAAGGTGGATACGGGCGCCAAATCAATGGCGGGTCACCCCGGGGAGAAGATCACCGAGGGCCTCGATGGTTTGCGCGATAGGCTACAGGAATACGCGAAGATGGGCGCTGTCTTCGCCAAATGGCGCGCCGTTATTGCTTTGGGGACGGGTTTGCCCACCCGGGCCTGCATCGAAGCCAATGCCCAGGCCTTGGCCCGCTATGCGGCTTTGTGCCAGGAATCCGGTCTCGTCCCTGTGGTTGAGCCAGAAGTTCTGATGGACGGCGCCCATACCCTCGAACAATGCCGCGCAACCACTGAGGACGTTCTGCACACCGTTTTCGACCAGCTTTACCGGCAAAACGTTCTGCTGGAGGGCATGGTTCTAAAGCCCAACATGATTCTGCCCGGATTGGCCTGCCCGCAGCAGGACTCGATAGACGTCATCGCCGAGGTGACAGTGCGCACTTTGCGACGCGTCGTTCCAGCCGCCGTGCCGGGTATTGCATTTTTATCTGGCGGCCAATCTGGCGAGCTAGCCTCAGCTCGGCTGAACCGGATGAATGTCTTGGCCAAAACTCTAAGCTTGCCTTGGAAATTGGCCTTCTCATTCGCTCGGGCGCTCCAAATACCGGCTCTGACAATTTGGCATGGCAGCGAGTCATGCCGCGAGGCGGCGCAGGGCGCCCTGGCGCATCGCGCGCGCTGCAACCTCGCGGCGTTGCACGGCGAGTATGCGCCGTCGATGGAACACCAAGGTGCCTGAGGGGGGTCAGGTCGGGCCAAAACTGTACTTCATCCGGCACGGTGAAACGGCGTGGTCGCTTTCCGGCCAGCATACCGGCCGGACCGATCTGCCACTCACCGAGACCGGGGAAGTCCAGGCCATAGCCCTTAGGCCATGGCTGCAGTCCGTGGAGTTCACGCATGTCCTTACGAGTCCGCTGCACCGGGCGCGCCGGACATGTGTTTTGTCCGGGTTGGGCGCGGCGGCAGTGGTTGAGCCAGACCTGGCTGAATGGAACTACGGCGAATACGAAGGCAAACTGACGAGTGAAATTCGCAGGCAACGCCCGGGCTGGAACGCCTTTCGCGACGGCTGCCCTGGCGGCGAGACGCCCAACCAGGTCTCTGACCGGGCGGACCGCCTGATCCGGCGTCTCTGCAGCTTAAAAGGGAATATCGCGTTGTTCTCGCATGGCGAATTTGCGGGCGCTTTGGCGACGCGGTGGATCGGCCTTCCGGTCGCCGAAGGGCCACATTTCTGCCTCGATACCGGTTCGCTCAGCATTCTCGCCCATAATCCCGGCCATCCGGACGTGCGCGCCTTCGCCCTGTGGAATGCCATACCGGCAATGCTGCGGGACGCAGTCGGCGAACAGAATGTTCCTTCTTAGGAAAGGAAAATCCAAACGGAGGGCGGCGCGTGCGAGACGATCTTCAGCGCCTGCGGCCGACCTCGGCATCAGCCATCGGACGGCCGAGAACCATCGCGCGGCGATCATGGTTCGCACTGGCGCGCGTTCGCTGCCCGCGCTTGGCTCGGTTGGCCATGTCCACCCAGTGGTTATCTGATCGGTGACGGCCGTGAATCTTCATGCCGCGCTCGGCTTGCTTCTCCCCAAACGGAGCACCTCGACCGGCGAGGGCTGAGAGGATGCACCTGGCGCTGGCTCATGGACCGATCCGGATGGCTCAACAGTCTCCAGCTTGAGCGCATTTCTGAGTCCAGCTAGTTGGCGCTGAGTGGAGCTGTCCAACCTCGCCATTTGCTGGTTGGTTGCGTCGAAGATGGCGCCGCGCTCGGCTTCATCTGCGGCCCGGACGGCGGTTTCGAGATTGGCGTAGATCTCCGCAGCGGTCGCCAATGAGGCGGGGAAACGCGAAAACTCGACCATCGCCGCAGCGTCGCTCAGCGATTGGATCGGAAAGGCTGTCAACATTCGCTCAGTAGCTAGAATCGCGCGGCTGGCGGACACGCGGGTCACCCGCCCCCGCCAGGCCTCATCCACAAGAAGGACGTGAAGATCGTGGATTTGCGTCGAGGCCAAGATAGCGAGATTGAGCGCCGCGGTTTTAGTTGCGAGAACACCTCGCTCTTCCTTCAAGATCGCTGCAGCCGCCGCGCGCTCCTCGCGACGCCGCGCGGCACGCGAGTCGCTGGCCGCCACCCAGCCAGAGCCGATTACAGCCGCAATGGCGCCAATGGCTTCCACCCAGGCGGCCGTCTCGGACCAGATCGACTCGCTACCGTGCATCGGCGGAATTGTCCCCGCTGCGCCGACGGCTAGAGATGTGGCGTCGCTGTCGCGCCAGGTTCACGCGACGGTGCTCCGCCGCAGGCTTGCGGATCCTTGAACCTGATCGAGCGTGGGGTAGTCCGTGTATCCGTGGGAGCCGCCGCCGTAGAAGGTCGACGGCTCCATCAGTGGGTTCATCGCTGCGTTCTCTTTCAGCCGTCTCACTAGGTCGGGATTGGCGAGGAAGAGGCGGCCAAACGAGACCAGATCGGCGCGGCCGCTGGCGACGGCGTTGATCGCCATCTGGCGGTCATAGCCATTGTTGACCATCCACACCCCCTCGAAGCGATCGCGCAGTGCGGCGTAGTCGAACGGAAGGCTATCCCTGGCCCCGCCGGTCTCCCCCTCCACCACATGGACATAGGCCAGACGCAGGGGACTGAGCCGATCGACAACATGATCGAATAGCGGCTGGGGATCGCTGTCGTGAGAGTCGCCCGCGGTGGAGACCGGCGAAATCCGTACGCCAAGTCGGTCTGAGCCGATGGCCTTCGCACACGCCTCAGTGACTTCAAGCAGCAGCCGCGCGCGGTTCTCGATCGAGCCGCCATAGGCGTCGGTCCGGTGATTGGTGCCGTTGCGCAGGAAGGCGTCGAGCAGATACCCGTGGGCGCCGTGCAACTCCACGCCGTCGAAGCCGGCGTCGAGAGCCCGCATCGACGCACGCCGGAAGTCGGCGATGACGCCGGGGATTTCCTCAAGCTCGAGCGCGCGTGGCGTCGAGCAGTCGACGAAGCCTTGACCGGCGATGAACGTTTTGGTGTTCGCGCGGATGGCCGAAGGACCAACCGGGGCCAGACCGTCCTTCTGGAAGCTGGTGTGCGAGACCCGGCCTGTGTGCCACAGCTGCACGACGATGGTCCCGCCCTCGGCATGGACTGCGTCGGTGACCTTACGCCAACCATCGACCTGGGCGTTGGAATAGCAGCCCGGCGTCCCCGAATACCCCTGCGCCTGAGCCGAAATCTGGGTCGCCTCAGCGATGATCAGGCCCGCGGAGGCGCGCTGACTGTAATATTCAGCGGCGTACTCACTGGGCACGAGGCCTGGGCCAGCGCGGTTACGCGTCAGAGGCGCCATCACGATCCGATTGGAGAGCTGGAATGCTCCCACCTCTACCCGCTCAAACAACGCGTCGGTGGAACGGGATTTGTAGGTTTGGGGCATGGCCGGCCTCCGGGCCAATTTGGCCATCGCCATTTTACATTCGGAATGAGCGTTCAGCGTCGAGACCCGCCGAAAAGGGCGCCCAGTCGGCGGCAGGTTTGCGGCCGACTGGGCGGGTCTCGTGTTAGGCCACGACAGCGTCGGCCCGCACTGCATCCTTTGTTTGGCCGGCGGCCTTCTCGCTTTTCGTGTCAGTGAAGTCGAGCACGACGCGAGATGGGACATCGCCATGTTCCAACCGCTCGAAGATCTTGTTGATCGACGAGAGCGGCGCCAGTTCGATGTCGGCCTTCACCTTGCCTCTGGCCGCGAAATCCAGGCACTCCGCCATATCCTCGCGCGTGCCGACGAACGAGCCGCGCACCGTGACCGCGCCAGCCACGAGGCCGAAGATCTCCAGGGGGAACTCGCCAGGCGGCAGGCCGACCAGGACGCAGGTCCCACGCTTGCGGGTCATTGCGACGCCCTGCTTGAATGCCGGAAGCGACGGCGCGGTGATCAGCACGCCGTGCGCGCCGCCGCCGGTTTCCTTCTTCAGGACCTCTGACGGATCGTCGGTCTTTGCGTTGATGACCAGATCGGCGCCGAGACGCTTGGCATGCTCGAGCTTGCCGTCTTCGATGTCGACGCCGCAGACCAGTAGGCCCATCGCTTTGGCGTATTGGATCGCCAGATGCCCGAGGCCGCCGCAGCCGGAGACCGCGAGCCACTCACCAGCCCTGGCCTCGGTCTGCTTGATCCCCTTGTAGGTGGTGATGCCGGCGCAGATCAGCGGTGCGGCTTCTTTGGGGCCAAGACCCTTTGGGATATGAGCAACGTAATTTGGGTCGGCCAGGACATACTCGGCGAAGCCGCCGTTCTTGGTGTAGCCGCCGAACTGAGCTTCATCGCAGACCGTCTCCCACGCCGACAGGCAGTATTCGCAGTGGCCGCAGGCCGAATACAGCCAGGGCACGCCGACGCGATCACCTTCCTTGACGATGGTGACCCCGGCGCCCAACCCAACCACGATGCCGATCGCCTCGTGCCCCGGAATGAACGGCGGCGTGGGCTTGAGCGGCCAGTCGCCGTTGGCGGCGTGCAGATCGGTGTGGCAGACGCCGCAGGCCTCGGTCTTGACCAGGATCTGCCCGGGGCCCGGCGTCGGGACGTCCCACTCCTGGATCACCAGGGGCTTCTTGAACGCCGTGACGACGGCGGCTTGCATCTTGGTGGGCATGACTGATCCCCCTTCGGGGTTCGGATTCAGGCGAAATCGCCTCGTCGTAGATTAGGCCGCCGCGGCGCCAAGGCCCCGTACGGCCTCGATCATCTTGATCAAGACCGCCTGGGCGTCGCCGTAGACCATGTTGCAATTGGGTGAGTAGAACAGGGCGTTGACGATGCCCGAGTAGCCTTTGCCCTGGCCGCGCTTGATCACGTAAACCTGCTTGGCCTTGTCGGCGTTGAGGATGGGCATGCCGAAGATGGGCGACGACTTGTCGGCGCGCGCGGCGGGGTTGACCACGTCATTGGCGCCGATGACCAGGGCCACGTCGGTTGTGGCGAAGTCGTCGTTGATGTCGTCGAGTTGGAAGATCATGTCGTAGGGCACGCCGGCCTCGGCCAACAGCACGTCCATCTGCCCCGGCATGCGACCCGCCACCGGGTGGATGGCGAATTTGACCGAGACCTTCGCCGCCAGCAGCAACTTGACGAATTCATAGAGCTTCTGCTGGGCGTGGGCGGCCGCTAGGCCGTAGCCCGGCACGATGATGACGCTCGAGGCGTAGCGCATCTTGATGGCGGCGTCGGAGGCGTCCGTCGGCCGTTCGCTGCCCTTGATGGCGCCGGGCTTGGCCTTGGTCACCGTCCCGAAGTTGGTGAAGAGCACATTGGCGATGGAGCGGTTCATCGCCTTGGCCATGATCACCGTCAAAAGCAGGCCAGCGGCGCCGACCACCATGCCGGCGATCATCAGGGCCGGGTTCTGCAGCACAAAGCCTTCCAGCCCCACGGCCAGGCCGGTGAAGGCGTTGTAGATGGAGATCACAACCGGCATGTCCGCGCCGCCGATCGGCAGGGTCATGAGAATGCCGAACAGCATGGCGCAGCCGAAGAAGATCCAGATCCAGGTCGCGGTCGGCAGCAACAGGCCGGTCACGCCCAGGGCAGACGCCAAGATCACGCCGGCGACAGCGACGGACGCCAGCAGCGCCGTCGCATTGACGAACTGCTGACCCTTGAAGCGCAGGGGCTTCTTCAGGACGCCATCGAGCTTGGCCCAGGCGATGGCCGAACCCGAGAGCGAGACCGCTCCGATGCAGCCGCCCAAAAGCGTCACGACGAGCTGCGTGACCCCCTGCGTGTGTCCGCCGAAGAGCTCGACCGCGGCGATCGAGCCGGCGGCGCCGCCGCCCATGCCGTTGTAGATCGCCACCATCTGCGGCATGGCCGTCATGGCGACCTTGCGCCCGACGAACCAGGCCCCGACGCCGCCGATCAGCAGGGCGGTCACGGCCAGGCCGATATTGACCAGTATGTGCGGTCGCGCCGCGGCGTCGACGGTGAAGAGGTAGAGGAAGCTCGCCGCGACGGCGGCCACCATGCCCACGCCCGCGACCTTGATGCCTTTCGGCGCCGTCGCCGGGGAGGACATCTGCTTGAGGCCGAACATGAACAGGAAGGCGGCGCAAAGATCGGCGGCGCCGATGAGGAGTTGGGAGCCCAGGATAAACATGCTGGGTTCTCAGCTTTTTTTCAGATGATGGACCCGAGCGCCGTGATGGTGGGCGGTCTTGGGCTTGGCGTCGCTGGTCTTGAACATGGCGAGCATGCGGTCGGTGACGGCGTAGCCGCCGGCGGCATTGCCGGCGCCTAGCAGCACCGCGAAAAACCCGATCGCCTGTTCGAGCACGGTGCTGGCGTTGAAGAGGGCGAACAGGCCGCCGACCACGACGATGCCATGGACGAAGTTCGAGCCCGACATCAGAGGGGTGTGCAGGATCGCCGGCACGTTGCCGATGATCACCCAGCCGGCGAAGGCCGCGAGCATGAAGATATAGAGGGCGACAAACCCGGTCATGGCTATGTCGAAGTTCATCGAGCGGCTCCGATCGTTCTCAAGCCGCTTGCGCGGGTGATTTGGCGGCTTTGGTCTTCGCGCCATCGTCCGGCTTGGCCTGGGCGTCGCACAGCTTGCCGTCGTGGGTCAGGGCGGTCTTGGCGATGACCTCATCGGTCCAGTCGATTGTGATGATGTTGTCCTTCACCATCAGGGCCAGCAGCGCATATTGGTTCTTGGCGTAGAGTTCGCTGGCGTCCCTGCCGAGCAGTGACGGCACGTTCAGCGGCGCGACGATCGTCACTCCGCCGACCTCCGTCGTCTGCCCGGGGGTCGTGTCCTCGCAATTGCCGCCGCCCTCGGCGGAAAGGTCGACGATCACCGCGCCAGCCTTCATCCCGGCGACCTGCGCCTTGCTGATCAGCTTGGGCGACGCTTTGCCAGGGATCGCCGCCGTGGTGACGATCAGGTCGGAGGCCTGGATATGCTTTGTCAGGGCCGCATCGACCTTGACCTTCTCCTCGGGCGTGAGGGCGCGGGCATAGCCGCCCTTGCCGGTCGCATCGACGCCGGTGTCGACGAAGGTCGCGCCCAGGGACAGGGCCTGCTCTTTCGTGGCCGGACGCACGTCGTAGCCTTCCACAACGGCGCCTAGGCGCTGGGCGGTGGCAATGGCTTCGAGGCCCGCGACGCCGAGGCCCATCACCAACACCTTGGCTGGTCCGATGACCCCGGCGGCCGAGGTGATCTTGGGCAGCACGCTGGTCATGTGGGTCATGCCGAGCGCGACCGCGTAGTAGCCGGCGAGCGCCGATTGGCTCGACAGGGCGTCCATCGACTGCGCCCGCGAGATCCGCGGGATCCGCTCCATGGCGAAGCAGGTGATCTTCTTCGCCAGCAGCCGCTTGACCAGTTCGGGCTCATTCGCCGCATAGACAAAACAGACCAGGATCGCGCCGGGCTTCATGGCGTCGATCACCGCCAAGGCGGGTGGTTGGACGCATAGGACGACATCGGCGTCCGCCACTAAATCGGCGCGGTCTTCGATGAACTGGACGTCCTTGTAGGCGTCGTCGCCCAGCCTGATCGCCTCGCCCGCTCGGGACTGCATGTGCAGCTTGGCCCCAAGCTTGATCAGCTTTGGCACAACCGAAGGCGTGAGGGCGACGCGCCGTTCGTTAGCTTGAGTCTCCTTCAGGACGGCGACGTTGACGTACATGGGGTGTCCAGTTCTAAAGCAGCAGAGCACGGAGCGAGGGCGCCGGAACGACGCCCTCGCCTCGCCGGATCTAGGCCGGAGCGTGCTCGTTCGCGGTGCGAACCAGCTTCTTGTTGACGAACTCCTGGATGCCCATGTCGCCGAGCTCGCGTCCGTAGCCGGAGTTCTTGATGCCGCCGAAGGGAAGCTCGGCGTCGGACCAGTCGATGTTGTTGATGAACATCATCCCGGTTTCGACCTTGGAGGCGACCCGTTTGCCGCGCGCGACATCCTTGGTCCAGACCGAGCCACCCAGGCCAAAGTCGGAATCATTGGCCAGAGCGATAGCGGCCGCCTCGTCCTTGACCCGGAAGAACAGGGCCACCGGACCGAAGAACTCGTCGCGGAAAGCGGGGTTGTCCGGCTTGATGTCCGTCAGGATCGACGGTTGCATGTAGGAGCCGGCGCGATCGATGCGCTTGCCGCCGATAAGCAGCTTGGCGCCTTTGGCGACGGCGGTGTCCACCTGCTTAAGCAGCTGCACCAAGGCCGCTTCGCTCGACAAGGGACCGAGCGTCGTCTTCTCGTCCATCGGATCGCCGGCCTTAAGCGCGCTCAGAGCCGCCTGGAACCGTTCGATGAATTTGTCGGCGATGCTGTCGACGACGATGAAGCGCTTGGCGGCGCAGCAGGTCTGGCCGGTATTGTACATTCGGCCCCAGACCGCCCAGGGAATGGTGTGGTCGAGGTCGGCGTCCTCGAGCACGATGAAGGCGTCGCTGCCGCCGAGTTCCATTGAAGAGACCTTCAGGTTCTTCCCGGCACGCGCCGCGATGCTCTGGCCCGCCGCCACGCTGCCGGTGAGGCAGACGCCCTTGATGCGGGGATCGTCGACAACCTGGTCAGACTGTTCATGGGAGATGAAGAGGTTGGTGTAGAGGCCGACCGGGGCGCCCGCGTCCAGCAGCAGCTTTTCGAACTTGAGGGCGCATTGCGGCACGATGCCGGCGTGCTTCACGACCAGCGTGTTGCCGGCCATCAGGTGAGGCCCGGCGATCCGCGCCAGCTGATAGTAGGGGAAATTCCAGGGCTCGACGCCGAAGATGACCCCGATCGGGCTGCTCTCCATATGGGCTTCGCCCACGGTCGGGTTGAGCTTTACCGGGGCGAGGAAGCGCTCGGCGTTCTTGGCGTAGTAGGCGAGGATCCTGGAGCTGAACTCGACCTCGCCGCGCGCCTCTCCGATCCGCTTGCCCATTTCCAAGGTCATGGTGTGGGCGAAGGCGTCGGCCTGCTCATGTAACAGCTGCGCGGCCTTGGCGATGATCACCGCCCGCTCGGCATAGGTCTTGTGGCGCCACGTTTCGAAACAGGTTTGGGCCGCCGCCAGTTTGGTCTCGTATTCCGCGGCGTTGATGTCCTCGAAACCCTTGATCAGCTCCCCGTTGAAAGGGCTAAGGCTCTGGTAGGTCATTGGTTTTCCTTTTCCGTGTCGCTGCACCAGATTGGAAAGACCGCACGCCGTCGGTAGATGCCCGCGGCGCCGCTCAGCTGGTCCTAGCTAAACGTTCGGAAATTCTCTGACTCGCCAAATGGCTCGGCACGGGAAGGTTTTAGGCTTCTGACATGGCGCGGGCAGGCTCGGAATCTACTCAAAGGCGGTCGTAACCCCGCAAGCGATAGACGGCGAACGACGCAATCCAGCTCAGCACGAAGAGGCCGATGACCGCGAAACCGAGATACCCAAAGCCGCTGTTGAGGCCGCCAACCACCGTCCAGAAAGGGCCGTTCAGGGACAACCGTCCGGCCATGAGGCCGAGAACCTCGACTGCGCCGATCAGCAAGGCCACCAGAACCGACGCCGCTGTGATGGTGAGATTGTACCAGAGCTTGCGCAGGGGGTTGATGAACGCCCAGCCATAGGCGTGGGTCATCAGGACGCTGTCCAGCGTGTCGACGAGAGCCATGCCAGCCGTGAAGAGGGCGGGAAACACCATCACCTGCCACGGCGACATGCCCCGCGCGGCCTGGGTTGCCGAGAGCCCCAAAACGCCAATTTCCGTCGCGGTGTCGAAGCCCAGGCCGAACAGAAAACCAAGGGGATACATTTGCCAGCTGTGAGTAATGGCCCTGAAAAGAGGCCGAAGCAGGCGCGCCACTAGCCCGGGTCCGGCCAGCACCGCGTCGAGCGCTTCCGCCTCAAGGCTTGCGCCCTGCCTGACGAGACGAAAGCTGCGCCATACGCTTCGGAGAACGAAAAGGTTAGCTATCGCGATCCCAAGCAGGAAGAGCGCCGAGACAAGCGTGCCAGCAACGCCGCCAATCTGGCGCGCGAGGCCCAGCCAGGCTTCGATACCGATCGCCGAGGCCGCAATGGCCAGCGAAGCCAGCACCACGACGGTTGAATGGCCGAGCGAGAACCAAAACCCCACGGTTTCCGCACGACGACCATCGTGGATCAGCTTTCGGACGACGTTGTCGATGGCGGCGATATGGTCAGCATCAACGGCGTGCCGAAGGCCAAAGACCCAAGCCAGCAGGGCCGCCCCAAGCAGAGCGGGATGGTCATGGAACGCCGAGACGGCCCACGCCCAGGCGACCAGATTGAACCCAATCAGCGGACCGAACAGAACTGACCTTCGAAACAACGCTTGCCGAGGCGCGAGTTCTTCGCTGCGCGGTCGCTCGCTGGCCCCCTCGATTAACATATCCGAGGAAGTTGCTCGCCCGCGAGCCAGTCGACGATCCGGCCACCCCCAAAAGACGTGGTCATTTGAACAAAATACTGATCATCGGCAGTGGCCTCGCCAATAACGGAGGCCTCTCGCCCTAGGGGATGAGCGCGCATGGCGGCGAGAAGGGCGTCCGTGGCGCCTCGCTCGGCGACGGCGACAAGCTTGCCTTCGTTGGCCACATAGAGAGGATCCAGCCCGAGCAGTTCGCAAGCCGCGACGACTTCGGGGCGCACCGGAATTGCGGACTCCTCGATCAGGAATCCACACCGCGACTGTTGGGCGATCTCGTTGAGGGTGGCGGCGAGGCCGCCTCGGGTCGGGTCGCGCAGGAGGCGCAGCGACGATCCTCCCGCGGCCACCATATCGGCGACCAGCCCGTGAAGAGAGGCGCTGTCGGACAGTATCTCGGTCTCGAACCCCAGGCTGCTGCGCTTCGACATCACCGCTACGCCGTGGTCGCCGATGGAGCCTGACAGGATCACGCGATCGCCGGGGCGCGCGCGGTCGCCGGACAGATCAAGGCCTGCCGGGACGACGCCAATGCCCGTGGTCGTAATAAAGACCCCGTCCGCCTTGCCGCGCTCGACCACCTTAGTGTCCCCAGTCACAATCGCCACACCCGCCTCGGACGCGGCGCGTCCCATGCTGATGGCGATCCGCTGCAGATCGGCGAGCGGGAAGCCTTCCTCCAGGATATAGCTGGCCGCCAGATGCAGCGGGCGGGCCCCTGCCATCGCCAAGTCATTGATCGTGCCATGGACAGCCAAAGACCCGATGTCGCCGCCTGGGAAGAACAGCGGCCAGATCACATAGCCATCGGTCGAAATCACCATACGGCCGGCCTGCACATCGAACGCGGCCTGGTCGTTGCCTTGGTTGAGGAACGGGTTGTCGAACGCCTCGCGGAAGATCTCGTCGATCAGTTGCGCCGACGCACGCCCACCGGCGCCGTGGGAGAGATCGACAAGCCCGCCGCGTATATCCAGCTTGCGGGCGCGCAGCCTGGGCGAACTCACGCCATCGCCCGAACGGCGCTCGCCTTGGCTCGGTCCCGGAACCGGCCGTAGGTCCAGTGCGCCGCGCAGGCGCCCTCGGGCGAGACCATGCAGGAGCCCATCGGCGTCTCGGGCGAACAGACAGTGCCGAACAGCTTGCAGTCCGCCGGCTTCTTCAACCCCCGAAGCACATCGCCGCACTCGCAGGCCGGGTTGTCGGCCGCAGGCACGGGGACGACGTCGAAGCGCTGCTCGGCGTCAAATTGGGCGTACGTTTCACGCAGGCGCAGAGCGCTCGCCGGGAGTTCCCCCAGGCCGCGCCATTCGAACGTCTCTCGCAGCTCGAAGATTTCGGCGATTTCGCGCTGAGCGATGAGATTGCCCTCGGCTGTCACCGCCCGGATGTACTGATTCTCGACATCACTGCGGCCTTCGTTCACCTGGCGGACCAGCATCAGGATCGCCTGCACCACGTCCAGCGGCTCGAAGCCGGCCACCACGACCGGTTTTTCGAATTCGGCGGCCAGGCCGACATAGGGGCTCGTGCCAATCACGGTGCTGACATGCGCCGGCCCGACGAATCCATCGACCAGCACGCGCTCGACCTCAGGGAGGTTGGCGGTGTCGAGGATGGCGCGGATCGCTGGAGGGGTGAGCACGTGGTTACAGAACACGCTGAAGTTGGTGAGCTGCTTTCGGCGCGCCAGCCCGATGGAGAGGGCCGTCGACGGGGTGGTCGTCTCGAACCCGATCGCGAAGAAGACCACCTGCCGCGCTGGCTCCGCCTCGGCGATCAGCACCGCGTCCATCGACGAATAGATCATGCGAATATCGGCGCCCGCTGCCTTGGCCTTCAACAGACTGGCGCCGCTTGAGGCGGGCACGCGCATCAGATCGGCATAGGTGCACAACGTGACCTCGGGCCGCATCGCTAACCTGATTGCATCGTCGATACGTCCGACGGGCAGAACACAGACCGGACAACCCGGTCCATGAACCATCTCCACATTGGATGGGAGCAAATCCTCGATGCCGTAGCGTGAAATCGCATGGGTGTGGCCGCCGCAGAATTCCATGAACTTGTAGTGGCGACCCGAGACCGCCTCGCGGGCGATCGTCGCGGCGATCGACCGCGCCAAGCCGCCATCGCGATATTCGTCGATGTACTTCATGCGGCGGCCTCTTTCATCGTGGGGAGGCCTGGAACCGCCGCCTCGCGCATGAGGGCCAGGGTCCGTTCGGCTTCATCAGGATCGAGACGGGTGAGGGCGTAGCCGACATGCAGGAGCACGTAGTCGCCAACCCGCACATCCTCCACCAGGGCGATCGAGACGACCTTGGAGACGCCGCCCAGCGTCACGCGGGCCATCTGATCGGGCAGCAGGGCTTCAACGCGAATGGGAATGGCCAGGCACATCTGTTCGGTTCCTATGTCATCGCTACGGCCGGCGGTCGGCCATCAAGTGCGCCCTCGCCATGGCGGCCTGACCGAATGAAATCCCCCCGTCATTGGCTGGAACAAGCCGCGGGAGCCATGGGCTCAGACCGCGCCGGCGCAGGGCTTGGGTCAATCCATCCGCCAAGACGCGGTTCATGAAGCATCCGCCGCCCAGCACGACGTCGGTCTGTCCCATCTGCTTAGCGTATTGGCCAATCCATTCGGCGAGCCCCGCGATGAGCGTGCCGTGGAACAGCGTCGCCCCTTGTCGCGCGCCAAGGCCGGGCTTCAGCATCGCGCTGAGCAGAGGTCTGAAATCCAGGACATTTTGGTCGAGACGAAAGCCCCCCGGGAGGATCTCCGG
>Ga0302317_10002281_pt1 | contig 13243 bp, 14 predicted proteins | sample III_Palsa_N3_3_FD_200450 | JGI IMG/M metagenome (GOLD analysis project Ga0302317, IMG submission 200450) | Peat permafrost microbial communities from Stordalen Mire near Abisko, Sweden - III_Palsa_N3_3 | ecosystem: Environmental > Terrestrial > Soil > Palsa > Peat permafrost | place: Sweden...
CGGGCGGGGTCATTCCCTCAGGCCTCGTTCAAAAACCCCACGATCGCCGGGAACGCCGCGCGGTCCTGGATGACGAAGATGTGGCCGCCGTCGAAAAACTGCAGCCTGGCGTCGGGGATGCGGGCGGCCATGCGTTCCTGGGTCTCGGGCCTGGCGATGCCGTCGTAACGGCCCGCGGCGATGAAGGTGGGGCAGTTTATCTGCGACAGGCGATCCCAGGCGTCGTGCGCGGCGCGGGCTTCCAGTTGGCGTTGGGCGCCCATCAGGTGGCCGGGTTCGTCGGCGTAGGAGTCGGCCGCGCCCATGGCGACGAACTGGGCGTACTGGTCGGGATTGGCCTTGGCCCAGGCCTCGCCCCGGCGGGTGTCCGAAATCGGGATCAGATGGCGGGCGCGGGCCTCGCCCGTCAGATGGCCGATCTCGTGGAAGGGATAGGAGGCGCCGCCCGCGCCGCCGGGCGAGGTGCAGCCCAGCACCAGCCGGCGGACGCGCGCCGGATGCCGGATCGCCAGCTCCTGCGCCACCATGCCGCCGAACGACAGCCCCACCACAAGGGCGCCGTCCCAACCGATCGCGGTCATCAGCCCGGCCGCGTCGTCGGCGTAGTCGGCCATGGTGTAGGTCTTGTCCGGCTTGGAGGTCTGGCCGAGGCCGCGCTGGTCGTAGGCCAGCACGTCGAACGACTTGGGCAGCGGCCCGTCCATGACCCCCGGCCGCACCCGCAGGTCTGAACCCGTGCCGGAAATGAACAACAGCGGCGCGCCCTCGCCCTGGCGTTCGTAATAGACGCTGAGGTCACGGACGGGGATGAAGGACATGGATGGGATCCGGCGCGCTGGGGCGAGCGAACCCTAGCGAAGCGGCGGCCGCCTGTTAACCCGCGCCTACCAGCCTGGGCGGGGCGGCCCGCCGGCGCCGTGGCCGAAGAAGCTGGTGCGGGGCGCGGGCGCGGCCAGGGCCGCCTTGACCTCGGGGGCGAGCTTTGGCGTCTCGGCCACCACCTCGACGGCGTCCGATCCGCTCGCGGACGGCGCCGATCCGGACGCCGGGGCCGTTCGGTCCGCGCGAACCAGGGCCACGACCGGCTGGCCGGCCTGGGCGGCGCTGGCCACGGTGAGGATGGCGGGCGGAGGCGCGGCGACGATCTGCTTGTCCAGGCCCGGGACCATCGAGGGCGGCGACTCGAAGCCGGCGTACTGGCCGTGGAAGGCCTCGGGAGACCCCATTCCACCGGACCAGCGATAGAAGATGTGCGCGCCGATCTGGGTCAGTTTGGTGACGGTGGGTTGCCAATATGGGACGACCCACTGGGTGTGATAGTGGGTGGCCTCGCCGACCTGCTTCATCACATAGCCGCCAAGAGCGCGCTCGGCGATCTTCTCGGCGCGCTTCCAGCCGTCGGCGCTCGGACGGCGGCCCAGCGATCCGTCGCAGGTGAAGGTGAACTGGCAGCCGGTGGGCAGTTCGGAGCCCTGGAACACCACGCCGCAGACCGTCTTGGGAAACAGCGGGTGGCGCATCCGGTTCAGCACCACCTGGGCAACGGCCGCCTCGCCGTCGTCGCTCTCGGACGCCGCCTCGTAATAGATCGCCGAGGTCAGGCAGTTGAGCGCTGTGGCGTGGTCGGCGACGTCGGCGGGGTCGAGCCGGAACGGCCGCGCGGCGGGATTGGCCAGGCTGGAAAAGGGGATGGAGGCGTTGATCGCCTGGGCCTGCTGCGGCGTCAGTTGCCGGTAGGCCTGCGGGGCGACCTGGGACGAGGACTGGACGAGCTGGTTCAGGCCGAACAGATTGGTCTGCGACGCCGCCGCCGCGCCATAGGCCTTGACCAGGGTCAGGACCGCCTCATCCGCCGCGTCGGCGAAACGCGGGCCGTCGGGCGCGCCGGCCGAGGCGTAGCCCAGAGTGGCGAGAGCGCGGGGATCATGCGCCACCGGCAGAACGGGCTTGGCGAGAGCGTGCGCCATGGACAGAACCGACAGGGCGATTGCTGCGCCGCCGAGGGCGAGCAGCACCTTGTGACCATGATCGCCAACCGCAATGGCCGCCCCCTTCCGGTCGCTGCGCGTCAGGGCGCGGCTATATGCGACCATTCCAGACATAAAATCCTTTAATCGCACCGATGAGCCGCCAGCTTCGTTAAGTATATCGCGCCAATACAGGGGTGCGGCGATCCGCCGAGAATCCCACATCTGAAGCCCGCCGGGCTCAGCATCTGCAACTTGGGCGCCAGCCCATATCGGCGCCGCGAAGTTGCGGCTGGAGGGGTCGGCGCTTACTGCTACGTTAGTACATTGTTAATATACAAATATGAGGTCGCTGGAGGCAACCCATTTGTGCGGTGCGTCATGAAAACGCCCGCCTGCGCTCAGGAAACGGGGTCCGGCGCCCAAGTTGGCGGCGCCCAAACGGCGGTTGACCGGGGCTTGGGCTATTCAGCCTGGCGCGAGGCGTCTGATCAGAGGTGCAGGGCGCGCCGCGCGACGAAGACGATGAAGACCCATGCCAGGGTGTTGAGACCAAGCGCGATGACCCTGGGCCAATGGATTGAGATCGAACCCGCGGTCCGGCGACTCTTCGGGCGCGGAACCAACTCCGCGCCCTGGCCGGGCGCGCCCTGGTTGGCCGCGATCTGGGTCGACGTGTCGCTGACGGCGTAAACCATCGGCGTCTCCATCCCGGCCGGACTGACGCCGACTCAATCACACCAGAATCCGATTCGCGGTGATTTGCGCGTAAAATCGACGCACTATTGTTGATCACGTTTGTCGCGGGAATCTGCCTCGCCTCAGCACAAACCTCGGCCGTGGCGCGGGAATCTGGCGCACGGTTGGGCTGGCCAGGATGGCGAACTACTCATTGCGCGGATCGTTTGACTTCATGTGGGCGACAAAATTGGTTAGGGCAGGCGCTGGATCAGGCGGCGACAACCCCGCGTGGACCGGGTGGGGACCAAGCGATGTTGATCAGGGACGAGGATTTCGCCGACAAGGACATCGTCCTGGACGGCGTCGAGTATGAGCGTTGCCGGTTCACCCGCTGCAAGCTGATATATCGCGGCCATGCCGCCACGGCGCTGCGCGACAATGACATCATCGACTGCGATTTCGCGCTTGAGGACGCCGCGGGGATGACCATGAAGTTCCTGATGGGGCTGGCGGACTCCAGCGACGGATTTCTGCTCAACTTCCTCAAGGCGATGCAGCTGGACCCGCGCCGGCTGGACAAGCTGATGGCCAATTGATGATGCGGTCCAAGGGCGCGTCCAGGCGCGTGTCCTGGATTTTGGGCGTGGCGAGTCTCGGCCTTGCGATCGCCTTCGCCGCCCCGGCCGGCGCGCGGGCCGATCCCGCCAAGCCGCCGGTCCACGCACCGGGCCCGTTAGCCCATCACAAGGTCCACAGGTCTGCTAGATCGCGGGCCCATCATACTGGGGCAGGCAAGGCCGCGCCGGTCGGCTCGGGCCTTACGGGGCTCGCGGGCTGCTACGGCCGCTTCATCGCCTGGCGGGACGAACTGTCCGCGCTGATGCTGCAGGCCAGTTCCTACACCCCGTGGCCCGACGATCGTATCCGGTTCGATCGGATGGAGCGGGCCTTCTCCGCCGGCGCCAAGCGATACCGCAGGCTGGACCTTGTCTTGCAGCCTACCTTCAGCGAAGCCGATTTTCCGCCCGACGTTCGGCAGGCTTTCCAAGCCGGCGTGCGGGCGGCGTCGGCCGCCTTCGCCGATGGCGGCTATCGTCACACCCAGATCCTGGTGGTCGGCCAGCCGGACCTTTCACCGCGACAGCGGATGGCGCAGCTGGAAGCCAACGCCGACCAGGCCTTCGCGCCGCTGGCCGCGCCCTGCGAGCGCATGAAGGGCTTCTAGCGGCGTTACCCGCGTCCGGGCTGTTCAACCTTGACCCAGACCAGCTGCTGGCCGGGCGCCTGGCGCGAGATCCAGCGGTAGTCCGGCTGGTTCCAGGGCAGGATCCAGGACGACAGGCTGTCCAGCACCAACTCGCCATGATCGGTGGCGAGCAGCAGAACGGCGTGGGCCACGCCGGTGCGCAGCATCACCACCGCGATGGACAGATCGGCGGCGGGCACCCCCTGCTCAACCAGCGCCTTGCGCTTCTCCAGCACATAGTCCTTGCAGTCGCCGGCCCGCAGGCCGCCGGCCTCAAGCGGCAGCGTCCAATAGTCCTCATTGCCATAGAGGGCGCGGGCGGAGGCGTAGCGGATGGAGTCGTTCACATGACGGTTCACGCCGTTCAGCATGGCCATTATCTGCGGGGAGATGATCACCGGCTGCACGGCCTTGGCGGCGTCGGCGTCGGCGTCGCGCAGATTGAACGGGTCATAGATCTGGTCGGCCGGCGCGGGTGCGGGCGTTGTCTGAAAGGGATCCTGAGGCGGCGACGCCGGCGCGAGTCGGGCGGTCTGCGGCATGGGGGAGGTCAGCAGCGCCGGCTGCAGCAGCGCGCCGCTTCCGCCACCCCAGGTCGCCGGATCGAGTCGCGGCGCGGGGGTGTCGAACGCCACCGGCGGAGCGCCGCGCCACATGGCCTGTGCAGGCGATGAAACATTGGCCGTGGCGACGCCCGAGGCGGGGGTCAGTCGCGGCGGCGGGGCGGTCGAGCCGGCAAGGGCGATCGACCAGTAGTAGCGCCTGCGCAGATCCTGGGCGCGGTGCTCGGCGTCGATGGGCGCGCCGCTGGCGTCGATGACCTGGGGCAGGCCGCACTGTTCCGGCCTGCGCGCGCAGAATTCCAGATAGCCCATCGGCGCGGGCGCCTGGGCGCCGAGACTCATGATGCCGGACTGTGGCGGGGTGCTGGCGCAGGCGCTCAGCAGGCTCAACGTGGCCAGGGCGGCCAGTGCGCCGGCGCGACGCAACAGTATATCGACTTGTGATATCGGCATAACATTCCCTTTCTCAGCGGGAATATTACGTGACGCCATTGAATTATTGGGTAATAGACAGAGTAAATTGTCGTTATTATTGAATTACCATTTACAAACAAACCTAGTTAAACTGCGTACATGATGAATATCGCGTTCACTATCGGAATTAATCTCGTGGAAACCAAGTATTACGTTTCGTTAACGCACACGACGCGACGCGGGCATGCGTCGTCGGGCCTGGGTCGAATGTCGCCCGGATGACGATGGCGGTGGCCTAAACCCCGTCAGATGTCGTATGAGTTGCGCCTTGGATGGAGCGCGCCATGGCCGAAAACCGGCAGACGTCAAATCCCACGCCCTGGATGATCGCGGCCCTGGCGGCCAGCGCCTGGGGGCTGGTGGCCGTGGCGTTCGTCTCTCTGGCGCCGCCCAGCCTGATCCCGCACGTCTTCTATTCCTATCATGTCGAACACTTCGCCGCCTTCTACGTCCTGGCGGCGATCGCGGCGGCCGGCCTGCCCCGGCAGAGTTTGACCACGCTCAGCCTCGGCCTGATCGCCTTCGCCGTGGTCCTCGGGGTGATCCGCATGCTGACGCCGACCCACCGCCTGTCGAGCGCCGAGGACCTGATCTGCGACATCGCCGGGGTGCTGGCTGCCTTTGCGCCGATCCTGATCGGCCGGTTTCGCGACAGCCTGGCGAGTGCGCAGAACTGACTGGCCAGGCGGGGCCTGTGCGATCGGTGCTGGCGGCGGCGGCCCTGGCGACCCTATATTAAGGCCGGGGGTGATATGGGCGGCGAACGCGGCGCGTCCGGCCGCGCATTGAACGAGTATCGAATTTGGTCTCCGGTCTTCTCACCCGATTTGCACCCAAGTCGCGAAACGCGGCCAAACCCACCGCCGGCGACCGGCTCGTCTATGCGGTGGGCGATGTCCACGGGAGACTCGACCTGCTCGAGCCGCTCATTCGCCAGATCGCGGCCGATGTCCTTGATGTAGGCCCCGCGCGGCGACCGGTGCTGGTGTTTGTCGGCGACTATGTGGATCGGGGTCTGGAGTCCAAGGGGGTCATAGACCGTATTCTCGCACTGCGCGCCGAAGCCGCGTTTGAGGTGCGCACCCTTAAGGGCAACCACGAAGAAGCCATGATAAGCTTCCTCAACGACGCCGCGGCGGGTCCGGAATGGTGTGAGTATGGCGGCGCCCAGACCCTGGCGTCCTATGGCGTCGCCCAGCCGAAACTGCGCGGCGACGCGGCGGAGTGGGAGCGGACGCGAGAGGAATTCGGCCGGCTGATCCCGGCGTCGCACCTGGCCTTCCTGTCCAGCCTTGAGTTGATCCTGACCATTGGCGACTATGCGTTCGTGCACGCGGGCCTGCGGCCCGGCCTGTCGATCGAGGATCAGGACGCTCACGACCTGATGTGGATCCGCGATGTGTTCCTGAACGAGCGACGGCCCTTCGAAAAGGTGGTGGTGCATGGCCACACGCCGGAGGAGGAGCCCTATATCGGCCCAAGCCGGATCGGGATCGACACCGGCGCATACGCCACCGGCGTGCTGACGGCGGTCCGTTTGGCCGGCGAAGAGCGCACCATTCTGCAGTCGAAGGCGTCGCGCCTGGGCTGAGGCGTCGAAACGCCGCACTAGCTCAGCGGAGCATCAACCTGGCGGCCAGGAAGACGCCGACCCAAAAGCCTCCGCAGACCAACACCACAAAGCCGAGGGTCGCCCGCGTCGACCATTGGGCGGACGCCGATGCGTCCAGCCGCTGGGCGAGCAGATCCTGCAGTTCATGAACGCCGGAGGCGACCGGAAGCGCCTCATCGGAAGCCAGGGCGGCGACCGGGGCCCGAGCGGCCGGCATGGGTCCCGGCGCGGGCGAGTGTTTTTCGAAGGCGGCCTGCGCCGCTTTTCTGGTCATGACGCCGGCCCCGCACCCTAAAGCCGCCCGAAACTAGTTCAGATTGGTTGACGAACCGCGAACCTGTGTGCTTCTCGGATAACGTTATTCTGCGTGACGTCTAACCTCGGTTTGGCTAGACGTAGGGCGGGCGAAAGTTGCGGGGGCCTATTCAGCTTCGGTGTGAGTTAGGATCAGGCGCGCGCGCCCGTTCAGCAACTTTCACTGGCCCGTCACTTGCTTAGTTCAGACTATGGCCGCGTTTGTCGGTCCGACTTTGGCGCGTTAGGCAGTTACAGTGTATGACGCAACAATGATGCATCAGCGCGACATCGCGGCGGGGTCTGCCGCCGCGAAACCCGTTCGCGTCGGACCGATCGCGGGGGGCGCCCTCTGCCGCGCCTTTGACATCGTCGTCGCCCTCGCCGTCATCCTGTTCACCGCGCCGCTGCTGATCATCATCGCCCTGGGCGTGAAGCTGCACGATGGCGGCCCGGCGCTGTTCGGCCATGAGCGCATCGGCATGGGGGGGCGCACCTTTCGCTGCCTGAAGTTCCGCAGCATGGTGGTGGATGCGGAGGCCCGGCTGGCCGCGCTGCTGGCGGCCGATCCGCAGGCCCGCGCCGAATGGGCCAAGGATTTCAAGCTGAGGCGCGATCCCCGCATCACTCCGCTGGGCGACTTCCTGCGCCGCTCGAGCCTCGATGAGTTGCCGCAACTGTTCAACGTCCTGCGCGGGGACATGAGCATCGTCGGGCCCCGCCCCATCGTCCGATCCGAGGCGGTTCGCTATGGCGCGCGGTTCGAAAGCTATTGCGCGGTGCGCCCGGGCATTACCGGCCTGTGGCAGGTCAGCGGCCGCAGCGACACCACCTATCGACGGCGGGTGGCGATGGACGCGGTGTACGCGCGCAGCAAATGCCTGTCCTGGGACGTCAAGATTCTGCTGCTGACGGTCCCGGCGGTCTTTCTGGCCAGGGGCTCCTACTAACCAGCCAGCCTACCACGGCGGCGCCAGGACCATCTCCAGCCTGGCGAACACCTGCCCATATGGGTTTTTTATGGTTTTCAGGCGCGCCTTCAAATCGGTCGCCGCTGTCAGGTCGTGCTGAAACATCCAGTTCAGCTCCGCCGTCACCACCTGGCGCTGATCCGGCGACAGAGAGTCCCAGTTCTCGAGGGCGAAATTGATGCGCCACGGCGCGATCTGGTGGTCCAGCGGGCTCATGGTGTATGAACGGTCGAGGGCTTCGAGCCCGACCGGGGTCAGATGATGGCCGTGCCGCAGCCAGTCCATATAGCTGACCAGCGCCCAGCTGCTGGCGTTCGCCGGATCCGCCCGCAGCAGCCGCGCCGCCGCCGCCTCGCGGACGGAGAGGGGCGCAGTGGCGGGCAGGGTGTCGTAGGCCCGCTCCGCCGCAGCCCGATCCACGAAGGGAAAGGTCAGGGCGCTGGAATAATCCCTGGCGACGTAGCCCTCATAGAGCAGGCCGGCGCCGTAGGCCGCCAAAAACGCGGATGAAACGCCTATCGCCCAAATCTTGGCTCTCATGGACTCTCTCTATGGGTGACTGTTTAGCGTTAATATTCGCGCGCTCGTTTACAGATATAGAAAATATGCACCTTTACATCTACGTCAACAAACAGCCACTTTTCGCTTGAACACTCCAGGGGTGCATGTCAATCGGATGGCCGCTGCGCAATCGGATGGTTTTGGATGACTCGCTGGCTATTGTCCCTGTTCATCGTCTTCGCCCTGGCGGGCGGAGTCGCGCATGCCCAGACGCCGCCAGCAGCAACCCCGCCGGACGCGTCCGCTTCGGCGGGCGTCCCCGCGAGCGTCCCTGGGGGCGCCGCCACAAGCGTAATGCCCAGCGCGGTCGTCGATCAAGGTTACCGCCTGGGCGCGGGCGACAAGGTTCGCATTATCGTCTTCGGCGAAGACACCCTGACCGGCGAGTACCTGGTCCCGGGCGGGACGGGCAAAATCTCCTTTCCCCTGGTCGGCGACGTTACGGCCGGCGGAAAGACCGTGAGCGAATTAGAGACGGAGCTGGAAGACGCCCTTCGGGACGGCTTCCTCAAACAGCCCCGCGTCAGCATCGAGGTGCTGGAGTACCGACCCTTCTTCATCCTCGGAGAGGTGATGAAGCCTGGCGAATATCCGTACACAAATGGACTGACTGTTCTGAACGCCGTGGCGACGGCGAATGGTTTTACTTACCGCGCCGATACCCACAAGGTGTACATAAGACGGGCAAACGCCACGCAAGAGCAGCAATATCAGCTTACAACGTCAACACCTGTGGAGCCTGGTGATACGATTCGCATAGGCGAGCGTTTCTTTTAGAGTCTAAAAGTTGCTATAAAAACGCTGCCCTGGTATGATCCTTGCTGGGATTTCGCTTAATCAAACGATGGGAGTTGGGGTGATGACGCCTCTGAAAGCCGGTTTTCTCTCGCTCGCCTTGCTCACGGCGTCGCTGTGCGCGGGTGCGCCGGCGATGGCCGACACAACGACGGTCGACCCGGCGCAGGTCTCGACCCTGGTCTCGGATATCGAGGCCGCGATCAACACGCCTGCGACCTGTTCTTCGGTGCCGTCGGTCGAAGCCGCCATCAACGGCGTGATCGCCAAGGACGGATTTTCGCCGGCCGTGGTTTCGACCGCTCTTAAGGTGGTGCAAACGGCCGTGGCCGGGAACGGATGCGCGAGTGTGGGCGTCGCGGTGGCGTCGCTGGAAACCGCCAGCAGCGGCGGAACGGTTGCGCAAGGCGGCGGCGTCGGCGGCGGTTCGCCCATCGGCGGCCTGGCTTCCGGCAGCTCCGGCGGTTCAGGCTACCCATAAGACGATGGCGTCGCCGGCATAGTGGCCGGCGCCGATTAAGACAGACCGGAGGGGGCACGGGGATGTGGCGGCGAAGCAACGCTGACGCCGATGTGCGTCCTCCAAATTCGTGGTGGGGTCATAAAATGAAAGTCCGTTTTCTAGGTCAGCTGGTGACCGGCGTTCTGATCGCCGCGCCGCTTGGCTTTGCCTGGCACAGCCAGGCGGACGCCCAGACTTTTGAGACGGGAGACTACGAACTCGGCAATTTCCAGACCAATGTTTTCGCTGGCGGCGACTTTGACCGCGGCCAGAATGTCGCCGTGCTCGACCGGCCCCGGCCCGACTACCAGGCGATGGGGATTCATACCGGCGGCTTCATGGTCTATCCGTCGATGGCCGTGTCGGCCACCTACGACGACAACATCTACGCCCTGCCGAGCAGCTTCGCGATTCCGACGGGCCTGAAGGGGCCGCGCGGCGACGAGATCTACACGCTGGCGCCTCAGGTGAACTTCAGGTCCACCTGGTCGCGCGACAGCCTGGCCGGCTACGCCCGGCTCTCCGAGGACCTGTACGGTCAGCACGAGAACGAAGACGCGACCCAGTACGGCGCCGGTCTGAACGGCCGTGTCGACCTGGGCTCGAACACGACGATCACGGCGGGGGTCGACTATGGCCACTATGTCGCCCCGCGCGCGTCGGCCACGTCGGGCATCACGGTCAAGCGCGTGCAGTTCGACTTCACCGCGCTCAGCGCCCAGATAGCTCATGAATTCAATCGCGTCCGCCTTTCGGCGCGATACGACCACCAGGACTACGCCTATCAGAACGCCGAAACCGCCGCCGGGACGGTGGTGCTGGAAAAGACCTTCAACCACACCGTCGACGCCGAAACGGGCAAGGCCGAGTATGCGATCAGCCCGGACACGGCGCTGTTCATCGAGGCGGTCTATAATCAGCGTCGCTACACCGACAGTCCGAGCTTCGATCAGAACTCGCACGGCTATGACATCGGCGGCGGCGCCAATTTCGACATCAGCCATCTGATCCGCGGCGAGATCGAACTGGGTTATCTGGATCAGACCTACGCCGCCAACGTTGGCGACGTGAAGGGCTTGTCGACCCGCACCAAGATTCAGTGGTTCCCGTCCGGACTGACCACGGCGACCCTGACGGTGCTGCGAACCGTCAACGACTCGCTGATCATCGGCTCGCCAGGCTTCCTGACGACCGACGCCACGCTTCAGGTCGACCACGAACTGCTGAGAAACGTCATCATCAGTGGTAATGTTTTGACAGGGCAAGACCAGTATCAAGGCATCAGCCGCACCGACAACCGTTGGGGCGCTGGCCTGACAGCCAATTGGCTGTTTAATCGCCACCTCGGCTTGACGGCGGGCTACGCCTACACCGATGTGGATTCGAGTGGAGCCAATCGTGGTTCATCTTTCAAAGACAACCGCGTTTCCATCTCAACCCAGTTGCAGTTCTAGCAGCCGGCGCCAGGCATCCAGCTTGGCGCCTCGAACGACCAGAGTGATTTCATGAACGCCGGCAACTTCACCCTGACGCCCTCGGCCAAGCTGGAGGGCGCCCAGGACGTCGGCGATCTTAACCAAGTTCTCGCCACGTTCCGCCGCCGCTCCCGCCTGTTCATGGCCGTGGGCGTGGTCATCGTCGTGGCGGTGATGCTGGTGACGTTGCAGCAGACGCCGCGCTACACCGCGACCGCCAATGTCATGATCGATACGCGCAAGCACTCGGTCGACAACATCCAGGCGGTGCTTTCGGATCTGCCCGACGACACCGGCGTGGTCGACACCGAAGTCGAGATCCTGAAATCCCGCTCGCTCGCGGAGCGGGTGGTGAACACCCTGAAGCTGGATCAGGACCCCGAATTCAACACCACGCTGATAAAGCCCAATCCGATCCGCGCGGCGATCAATGCGCCAATAGCCGCCATTTCGGGCCTCATGCACGCCGTTTCACCGACCGCCACGCCGCAGTCGAAGGCCGACGCCGCGGCCCTGCACGCTCAGAAGCTGCACGAGTCCGTGGTCGATCACGTCTTGAAGGGGCTGGAAGTCCGCCGGTCGGGGTTGACCTACGTCATCAACATCCAGTTCCAATCAAAAGACCCGGCGAAGGCGGCGGTCATCGCCAACACCTTCGCGGACCGTTATTTGCTCGAGCAGCTGGAAGCCAAGTTCGACGCCACCCAGCAGGCCACCCAATGGCTGAACGAGCGGCTGGCCGAACTGGAGCCGCAGGTCCAGGCCGCCGAGTCCGCCGTCGCAACCTATAAGGCCAGCCACGGCCTGTTGGCCGCCGAGAACTCGACCCTCACCGAGCAGGAGATCTCGCAACTCAACGGTCAGCTGGCCACCGCCCAGGCCGAGCAGGCCGAGCAGGATGCGCGCGTGCGCACGGCGCAGCAGTCCCTGGCCGGTGGGGCGACCGGCGAGGACATCGCCGGCGCGATGAATTCCGACGTCATGAAGAACTTGCGCGCCCAGCGGGCGCAGGTCAGCCAGCAGGCGGCCGACCTCGAGACCAAATATGGGCCAAAACACCCCGACGTCATCAAGATCCAACGCCAGCTCGCCGATATCGACAACCAGATCAAGCAGGAACTGGGGCGGGTTGTGGGTGGCCTGCAGTCCGAAGACCAGGTCGCGCGCCAGCGCACCAGCTCGATCGAGGCCAGCCTGCAACGCACCAAGGGCACCCTGGCCGGCAACAACCAGTCCAGCGTCGAACTGGCCGACCTGCAGCGCAAGGCCGACGCCGCCTCGACGCTCTATAACAGCCTGTTGAACCGGGCGAAGGAGACCTCCACCGACCAGGGGTCCGAGCAGTCCGACGCGCGGGTGGTGTCGCGAGCGAAGATCCCGATCAAGCCCAGCTTCCCGAACGTGACGCTGAACTTCATCATCGGCGTGATCCTCGGCCTGATCGGCGGGGTCGGCGCGGTGCTCTTGATGGAAGCGCTGGACAGCGGCCTGGCGACCTCGGAAGACGTCGAGCGAATCCTCGGCGTTCCGCATCTGGGCGCCATTCCATCGCTGGACTCCACCACCGACGGCAAGGCGTCCGGCATTCCGCCCGGACGCTACATCGTCGAGAAGCCTCTTTCGGCCTTCGCCGAGTCGTTCCGCAACCTGCGCGCCTCCATCCTGTTCTCCAAGGTGGACAGTCCGGTGAAGGTGGCGATCCTGACCTCTTCGCTCCCGGGCGAAGGCAAGACCACCACCACCTTCTGCCTTGGCCGCTCCATGGCCATGTCCGGCGCCAAGACCATCGTCGTCGACTGTGACCTTCGTCGCCGCAACATCAACCGGATGCTCGATGTCGAGCCGGCGGTAGGGTTGATCGAAGTGCTGCAGGGCGTGGCCACGCTGGACGAGGCCATCATTCTCGACAAACCCTCCGGCGCCCACTTCCTGCCTCTGGCCAAGTCGGTCTACACGCCGAAGGACCTGTTCGGGTCCACCGCGATGGATCGGCTGCTGGCCGAGCTGCGCCTGCGCTATGACATCGTTCTCCTGGACACCGCCCCGGTCATCCCGGTGTCGGACACCCGGATCCTGGCGCCCAAGGCGGACGTGGTGGTCTT
>Ga0302317_10002300_pt1 | contig 13196 bp, 12 predicted proteins | sample III_Palsa_N3_3_FD_200450 | JGI IMG/M metagenome (GOLD analysis project Ga0302317, IMG submission 200450) | Peat permafrost microbial communities from Stordalen Mire near Abisko, Sweden - III_Palsa_N3_3 | ecosystem: Environmental > Terrestrial > Soil > Palsa > Peat permafrost | place: Sweden...
GCCGACTTCGTCATTCGCGGCGACGCCAGCAATGCGATGCGGGCGGTGGGGCAGGACCAGATCGTCCAACCCTTCGCGGCCGACGCCGTCGCCCTGATCCTGCAGGCCCAGGAAGCGGCGGGCTGGCGCACGGAAATCCCCCTGACCTTCCAGGCCGGCGTCACCACCCTCGGCCCCGTGGCGATCGGCCCCGCCCCCAAGCCGTTCTGAGGGCGGTCGCCGGTGTGATCATCCAACCCTAAAATACACCGTTCCCCCGGCCTTGTGCCGGGGGCCCATTGAGCGCGAAACCTCGCAGGTTCACCCAGGCCCAGCCATCACTGCGTCGTCCCAACTGTTCGAGCGCAATGGATCCCCGGCACAAGGCCGGGGAAACGACGTGGGTGAACCGACCCAGCATTTTGACCCGATCAACCCTGTGAAGGCGACCACGGCCCACGGACCCCGCCGCTATTGCGCGCCGCGCCTCAATCACTATGGTCCGGCGGCTTTCTTTGGGGACGTCATTTTGGTGGACCAGCCGCCGCAATCCTTGGACGCCGTGCGCGCGCGCATCGATGCGATCGACGCCGAGCTTCTGCGGCTGGTGGACGCGCGGGCGGCGATCGCCGGCGAGGTGGCGCGCGCCAAACAGGCGGCCGGGGACGGCGACAAGTTCGCCCTACGTCCCGCCCGCGAGGCGATGCTGCTCCGCAAGCTGATCGCCGGCTCCAGCCAGGGCGCGGAACCCGCGCTTACGGTGCGGCTTTGGCGCGAATTCATCTCCTACAGCCTGGCCACCCAGGGGCCGTTCCACCTGGCGGTTTGGGGCGGCGCAGAGCCCGCCCGGGCTGTCGAACTGGCGCGCCTGAGGTTCGGCGGCGCGCCGAGCCTGCGCCAGGTCGCCAAACCCGAGGACGCCCTGGCCGCGGCCAAGACCCCCGGCGGGGTCGGCGTGCTGGCCCTGGCGCAAGGCGGCGCCTGGTGGGGCCGGCTGCTGGCGCAGCCCAGGCTGGTGGTGTTCTCAGCCCTGCCCTGCCTGGCGGAATGGGGGCAGATGTCGGCCCTGGCCGTGGCCGAGGTCGAGGTCGAACCTTCCGGCGACGACGAGACCTTCTGGGTCACCGACGCGCCCGAGCCGGCGGCGAAGATCGTCGACTCGCTCAGCCGCGACGGGGTCGCAGCCGAACTCATCGCCGAGACCGGCGGTTTGAAACTGTTCCTGCTGTCCGGCTTCTACCAGCGCGACGACCAGCGGCTCGCCCGCGCGCCGGGCCGGCTTACCGGGGTGATCGGCGCCGCGCCCCGGCCCTTTGACGCGTGAAAGTCCGCTCCTTGAAAGCCATGCGATGAACGCTCCCACACCCATCGACCGCGCCAAGGCCGACCGGCCCGTCCCCAAGCCCGGCATCCTCGACATCAGCCCCTATGTGCCGGGGAAGTCCAAGGTCGACGGCGTCTCCCACCCGGTGAAGCTGTCAGCGAACGAGAACATCCTCGGCTGTAGCCCCAAGGCCAAGGCCGCGTTCGCGGGGGCCGCCGACCGGATCAACATCTATCCCGAAGGCCGCTCCAACATCCTGCGCGCCGCGGTGGCCGAGCGCTATGGCCTGGAGCCGGAGCGGCTGACCTTCGGAACCGGCACCGACGAGATCTTCCAGCAGATCTGCCAGGTCTATCTCGAGCCAGGCGACAACATCATCCAGGGCCAGTACGGCTTCGGCGCCTACGCCATCGCCGCGCGGGCCTGCGGCGGCGAGGTGCGCTTCGCCCCCGAGCCGGACTACCGCATCGATGTGGAGGAGGTGCTGGCCCAGGTCGACGAGCGCACCCGCATCGTCTTCATCGCCAACCCGGCCAATCCCACCGGCACCTGGATCACGTCTGAAGAGGTTGGCCGCCTGCACGCCGGCCTGCCGCGCAGCGTCATGCTGGTGCTGGACGGCGCCTATGCCGAATTCAACACCGACCCTCGCTTCAGCGACGGGCTGGATCTGGCGCGAAATTTCTCAAATGTGATCGTCACCCACACCTTCTCCAAGCTGCACGGCCTGGCGGCCCTGCGGGTGGGTTGGGCCTATGCGCCGGTGGAAGCCACCGACGCCATCGACCGCATCCGCCTGCCGTTCAACACCTCCATCGCGGCGCAGGAAGCGGCCCTCGCCGCCTTAGGCGACACCGAGTTCCAGGCCCAGTCGCTGGCGCTGGTGGAACAGTGGCGGCCGTGGCTGGTGCAGCAACTGGGCGGCCTGGGCCTCGAAGTCCTGCCCTCGGCCGCCAACTTCCTGCTGGCGCATTTCCCCACCACGCCCGGCAGGACCGCAGCAGAAGCCGAGGCCTTCCTGGCCAGCCGGGGCTATCTCACGCGCGGCGTCTCCAGCTACGGCCTGCCGGAATATTTGCGCTTCAACATCGGCCTGGAAGAACACAACCGCGCCATCATCGACCTGATCGCCGAGTTCCTGCAGCCCGAGACCAAGGGACGATGACAGAGCCGGTGTTCGCGCGGATGCCAGTCTTTCAGCGAATGGCTATGATCGGCTGCGGCCTGATCGGCTCGTCGATGATCCGCGCGGCGCGGGCCAACGGCGCGGTGGAAACCGTCGCCGTCTACGACCTCAGCCCCGCGGTGCGCCAGCGCGTGATCGAACTGGGCTACGCCGACGAGGTGTTCGACGATCCGGCCAAGGCCGCCCTTGGCGCCGACCTGGTCATCTTCGCCGCCCCGCCCGCCGCCATCGGTCAGGTCGCCAAGCTCACCGCCAAAGGCCTGAAGCCCGGCGCCGTGGTTTCCGACGTGGGCTCAGTGAAGGCGGCGATTTCCGACGCCCTGCTCGAGGCTCTGCCCGACACCGTCTTCGTCGTCCCCGGCCACCCCATCGCCGGCACCGAGTCCTCTGGCCCAGACGCCGGTTTCGCCAAGCTGTTCGAGGGCCGCTGGACCATCCTCTGCCCACAGGCGCGCGACGATGCGCCATACACCGAGGCCGTCGAGCGGCTGACCGAATTCTGGCATGCCATCGGCGCCAACGTCGAGCTGATGGACGCAAAGCACCACGACCTGGTGCTGGCCGTCACCTCCCATCTGCCGCACCTGATCGCCTACAACATCGTTGGCACCGCCGCCGACCTGGAGGACGTGACCCAGGGCGAGGTGATCAAATATTCCGCCGGCGGCTTCCGCGACTTCACCCGCATCGCCGCCTCCGACCCGGTGATGTGGCGCGACGTCTTCCTGCTCAACAAGGATGCCGTGCTGGAAATCCTCGGCCGCTTCACCGAGGACCTGCAGGCCCTGTCGCGACAGATCCGCTGGGGCGAGGGCGACAAGCTGGAAGCCCTGTTCACCCGCACCCGCGCCATCCGCCGCGGCGTCATCGCCGCGGGCCAGGAAAGCGCGGACACCAACTTCGGGCGGGACAAGAAGGGCGGGTGACTGGGATAGGGCGTGGGTGAATTTCGGTGACAGTGCACTTAATTCAGCCGCCACAACCGATCGGCCAGTGAGGACTGAATTAAGTGCACTGTCACCGAAATTCCTGAGCTGACCTTGGGACAGTCTGGCCAACCGCTGGGGCCAGGCATAGCCTTTGCCCAAGGAGGCCTTCGCGTGGACAGCGACCTGCGGCTCGAGTTCCAATCCCTGGCGCAAGCCGGCGTTCCGAGAGGCCGCGTAGAAGCGCTTGCGCGGCTGTGCCGGAACCCCGCCGCCACGCGGCTGGACCGAATGGAGCTGGCCGCCGCCCTGGCCCATGCCGCCTTCGCCGCGCCGGAGCGTATCGTCGAAACCTACGACGCCGCCGCGGCCGGCTGGCGGGATGCGCCCATCGAGGGGCCGGCTGTGCCGCTGCCCGCTCACGCCCCCGCGCCGATCTCACCCGCCTTCTGGTCCGCCCTGTGGGCGCAACTCGATCCCGACCAGCCCTTGCCAACCGCCGGCGAAGTCACCCTCAACACCGCCGGCCTGGGCGCAGACCTGGACGAGAGCCTCAAAGCGCGCAGCGCGGAGGCAGCGCTGGCCTATCCCGATGTCGCCAAGGCGGCGGCGCAGGGCGAGCCGCTGCGCTTTCGGCTCGAGGACCTGGCTCGCTGCCCCAAGGGCTCCCTTGGCGCCACCTTCCACGACCTGATCGTCGACAACGGTTTCGACCTGGAGGTGCTGGACCGGGACTCGCTAGGGCTGGATACCCTGCCGGCGCCGCTCGGCTATCTGAACGCCCGCATCCTGCAGTGCCACGACCTGTGGCACCTCGTCGCCGGCTATGACACCACCGCCCTGCACGAGGTAGGGATTTCAGCCTTCCAGCTGGCCCAGTTCGGCCACGGCTATTCGGCCATGTTCCTGGCCGTGGTCGCCGCGCGATCGGCGGAAGACCCGACGACGTTCGCCATCCTGATGGACGTGGTGTTCGACGCCTGGCGCGACGGCCGCCAGACCCCGCCGCTGATCGCCGTCCCCTGGGCCGAGGTCTGGAGCGAGACCACCGAGGCGGTGCGGGCGCGGTATGGCGTGACGCCGTTCGCGTCGCCCTATCCGGCCGACCTGTTCGAGCAGCTGCGGGCGGCTTGACGGGCGCAGTTACCTCCCCCGCGAAGCGGCGGGAGGAAGAGCCCTGCGCCTACTCCCCCAGCCGCCCCTTGCGCAGGTCCTTTTCCAACACCCCCAACGTCTCGCTCCAGAACCCGCCCATGCGCATCAGCCAGGCGGCGCATTCGGCCAGGGCGATGCGGTTGACCGAGTAGAACCGCTGCTGGGCGGCGGGGCGCACGCTTACCAGCCCCGCCTTCCGCAACACCTTCAGATGTTGGGAGATCGCCGGCGCGGAACTGTTGAACTGCTCGACGATGTCGCGCACGGGGCTTTCGCCGTCGGCGAGAAACGCCACGATCTGCCGGCGGGTCGGGTCAGCCAGGACCTCGAAGGTGGATGAAACGGACATGCGACTATATTCGCATGCTACTTAATTAAGTCAATGTGCATATATGAAATACGCGGGAATGAGACTTTACAATTGAAGCGCCGCCCGCCCGGGCGATCCCGGCTTGCCCTCATGCGGTCGGGTTTGTAGCAAGGCCCATGCATCAAGCGGGGCGGTCATGCGCGATCTTGCGAACCAGGCGATGAGGCGGGGGCTGATAGGGTTGGTCGCGGCCCTGGCCGTGGTGATGGCCCTGTCAGCGCCAATCGCGACGGCCCAGACGCCGCCGGCCACTTTGCCCCCCACCCTGCCCTTTGTGCTGAAGCAGATCGGCCCCGGCGTCTACGCCGCCATCGACGGCCCCAAAGGGATCTCCGGCTCCAACGCGGGCGTGGTCATCGGCGACGACGGGGTGCTGGTGGTCGACAGCTTCTTCAACCCCAACGCCGCCAAGGCCCTGATCGCCGAAATCCGCAAGCTCACGCCAAAGCCCATCCGCTACCTGGTCAACACCCACTATCACGCCGACCATGTGGGCGGCGATCAGGTGTTTCGTGACGCGGGGGCGGTCATCATCGCCCATCGCAATGTCCACGGCTGGGTCCGCACCGAGAACGCCCACCTGTTCGGCGACAAGATCACCCCCGCCCAGCGCGACTTTATCGCCCACCTGGCGGTGCCGGACCTGACCATCGACAAGGACATGACCGTCTGGCTGGGGTCGCGCAAGGTCGTGATCCGGGCCGAGCCTGGCCATACCGGCGGCGACCTGACCATCGCCGTGCCCGACGCCAAGGTGCTGTTTTGCGGCGACCTGCTCTGGCGCCACACCTCGCCCAACATCATCGACGGCACGGTGAGCCAGTGGATCGCCACGGACGATGGATTTCAGCATCTGCCGGACGCAGCCGCCATGACCTTCGTGCCCGGCCACGGCGATGTGGCCAATGTGAAGGATGTCGCCGACTTCGAGGCCTACCTCACCGACCTCTCGGCGATGACCGCCGAGGCGCGTCACGCCGGCCTGACCGGAGACGCCCTGGTCGCTGCGGTTCAGCCCAAGCTAAAGGCCCGCTATGGCGACTGGGACGCCTTCGACTACTTCGCCGCCAAGGAGATCGGCTTCATGGAGGCCGAGCTGGCCGGGACCAAGCGCGTTCCGACGCCGCGGAACGACTGAGGCCTGGTCGTTCGGGCCCCACAACCAACCGTTGGCGATGGCTTGCGCCCGCGATAGGGTTGTCACCTGGGGCGTTGTCTGGCGGGGATTACATGACCACGGATTTTGGCGTCCGATCGCGGCGTCGCGGGTTTCCGGTCGGTCGGATCATCGTGATCGCCTGGATTGTCGCGCTCCTCGGCGCCGCCGGCGCGAAATTCTATCTGGACCGCCAGGCGGCGATCAACAATGCACGCGTCTGGTCCGCCTCGGGACCGCCCTGCCCCGCCGGCCCAACGCCCCAGGATGACGGATATCAGCCCGGCCTGCGCGCCTTCTTCTTCGAAGGCACGACCTATCTGAGCGATTTCAAAGCGGTGAAGTGCAGCACCGCGCGCGACCACGGCGGCGTCGGCCAGGGCGAGGTCGCGGTCTGCAAGCTGAAGGGCTCGACCTACATCAACCTGAAGACCGCCAAGGGCCGTTTCCGGTTCCTGACCTCGGGCCAGAACGCGACGGTCTCCGTCGAACATGGCGCGCCCGCCTGCGGGCTCGACGCGGGCTAGGGCGGTGCTGGGTTTTGGAATCAGATCGTCCGAATAAATCACCGCTCATCCCGGCGAACGCCGGGACCCAGATGACAAAGCACTGACGCTGGTTGGTCATCCGGGAGCGAGGATCCTCAACCACCGAGCCATACGATCTGGGTCCCGGCATTCGCCGGGATGAGCGGAGTTTGGTTCGGTCTAAACATGAAGTGCACTAACCGTCCGGCTTCGCCAAAAACGCCCCCGTCGCCTCGATGGCCTCCACCAGCCCCATGCGCTGGATGGTCACCCCTTCCGGCAGGCTGGAGAACAGGCGCGTGGGCGCGGCGGGGTCGAGCATGACGAAGACGCCCTTGTCGTCGGCGCGGCGGATCAGCCGGCCGAACGCCTGGGCGATGCGGGCCCTGGCGACGGCGTCGTCATAGGCCTTGCCGCCGAACCGGCCGCGGCGGGCCTTGTGCAGGATGTCCGGCCTGGGCCAGGGCACGCGGTCGAACACCAGAAGCCGCAGCGAACGGCCGGGCACGTCGACCCCGTCGCGCACCGCGTCGGTGCCGAACAGGCAGGCGTCCTCCTCGACCCGGAAGATGTCCACCAACGCGCCGGCCTCCAGCGGGTCCACATGCTGGGCATAGAGGGCCAGCCCGCCCTCGGCCAGAGGGCCGGCGATGCGGTCATAGACCGCGCGCAGCCGGCGGATGGCGGTGAACAGGCCCAGCGCGCCGCCGCCGGCGGCCAGGAACAGCTCACGCATGGCGGCGGCCACCTGGCGCGGGTCTTCGCGCCCCACGTCGGTGACCACGAAGGCCCGGGCATTGGCGGCATAATCGAAGGGCGAAGCCAGCCTGAGCGTCTTGGGCCGGTCGGCGAACCGCGCCGCGCCGGTGCGCATCTCGGCCAGGGAGAAGGGGTCCTCCAGCGCCGAATCCGCCAGGGTCGCGCTGGTCACCAGCACCCCGTGCGCCGGCGCCAGCACCGCCGCCTGCAGCGGTTCGGTGGGGTCGACCCAGTGGCGGCGGCAGGCGGCGTCGACCACTCGGCCATAGAGGAAGGTCGCCTCAAACCAGTCGACGAAGTCCGGATCGTCCTCGGCGTCCTCGGCAATCGCCTGCAGCATGGCGCGCCAGGCCGGCAGGGTCATCCGGGCGCGCCGATCCAGTCCCCGCAAGGCGCCCTCGATGCGCGCCCGTTCGTTGCCGCCGAGGTTGTCGGCCTCCTCGTCGAGCAGATCCTCCAGCCGCCGAGCGAGGGCGACCAGGGGCCCCTCCACATCAGCCAGGGCGCGAGCGGCGAGGCCGGCGCTCTCGCGCACCAGATCCAGCGCCGGCCGCGCGGAACATTCCTGGCCAACCTCCGAGGGCGCGGCGCGGGCGCGGAGCTGTTCCAGGGTCGCGGTGAGAAACGCCTCGATGGGTCCGATGGGATTGGATTCCCCGGATGGCGGGGCGATGCGGCCGGACCAGCCCTCGCCGGGCAGGGCGGCGGCGGCGCGCACCACCTGGTGCAGCGCCTCGCGCGCGTCCTCGCGATCACCGACCAGATCGCCCAGCCGCTGCTCCAGCCCGCGCCCGCGCCGGCCGCGGCCTTCGGGCCCGCGGATCCAGCGGCGCAGCTCGGCGGCCTCGGCGCCGGACAGGGCGGCGCTGAAGGCGGCGTCGGCGGCGTCGAACAGGTGGTGGCCTTCGTCGAACACGATCCGCTTGGGGGCGGTGGTTTCTACATCGGTCTTCAGGCCCCGCGCCGCCCGGGCGCCGTCGAAGGCGGCCTGGGTCAGGACCAGGGCGTGGTTGGCGATCACCAGGTCGGCGCGGCGCGACGCGCGCACGGCCTTCTCGATGAAACAGACCCGGTAGTGCGGGCAGGCCGCGTGCACGCACTCGCCGCGCCGGTCGACCAGGTTGGCCGGGCCGGCCTGCGACGGCGCGCCGACGGAAAACAGCCCCGGCAGCCAGGCGGGAAAATCGCCGCCGGTCATGTCGCCGTCGCGGGTCGCCCGCGCCCAGCGCGCCGCCAGCGCCGTCCCCACCAGATCGCCGCCGCCCGACATGGCCGCGTTGACCTGCTCCTGCAGGTTCAACAGGCAGAGGTAGTTCTCCCGCCCCTTGCGCACCACCGCCTTGCGGGCCCGCACTTCCGGATCGGGATAGATGGCGTGGGTCTCGCGCTCGATCTGCCGCTGCAGGGCGCGGGTGAAGGTGGAGACCCAGACGGACGGTCCATTGGCCTCCGCCCACAGGGACGCCGGCGCCAGATAGCCCAGGGTCTTGCCGACGCCGGTGCCGGCCTCGGCCAGCATCAGGTTGGGCTCGTCCTCGCGGTCGCGGGGCTGGAAGGCGAAGGCGGTCTCGGCGGCGAACTCCGCCTGGGCGGGGCGCGCTTCGTCCAGGCCGGCGCGGCCGAGGATCTCAGCCAGGCGCATGCGGGCGGCGTCTGGATCGACCGGCCGCGAGCCAGCCTCGCCAGTCGGCGCCTGATCCTCCCATTCGGGGATGCGGGTCCAGGGATCCATGCCGGTTCCGCGCCAGCCCTCGCGGACCGCCTTGGTGCGCAGGGCGGCCACCACAGCGCCGGCCCAGGCCCAGCCGGCGCGGCCCAGCATCTCGGCGGCAGCCAGCGCCTCCTCGCGGGTCGGCCAGGGGGTTTCGGCGACCTCGGCGAGCAGCAGGGTGCAGGCCTCACGCAGGGACGCGGCCTTGGCCTCGGCTGTGCGCGGCTCCGCCAGGCCCAGCGCCAGGGCAAGGCCGGTCGCCGATGGGGCGCAGAACCGCGCCGGGCGGACGAAGGCGTAGAGCTCCAGCGCGTCGAAAATGTCCCGCGACCTTGCCGGCGCCGACAGCTCCAGGCGCTTGGCGGTCAGCCCGGCGTGCGCCACCACCACCGGCGCGGACAGGGCCAGCTTGCGCGCCTCGGACGCGCTGACCCGCCGGGCGCCCGCGCCGTCGCAGACGGCCGCCTGCGGTCCGGGCAGGACGACGAGGGCCGGTGCGAGGTCAAGGACGGGCAAGAGAGCGTTCACGCCGTGAGGCTAGCGGATCGCGAACGAAAACGGAACGGGGTTTTGCGCCTCAGAGACGCCCATGGATGGTGGCCAGGTCGCCGGAGGCGTCCAGGGAGGCGTCGTGCCGGATCGACACGCTTGTCCCAGGGTTGGCGTCCGCCACGATGATCTCGGCATGCAGCTGCTTCGCCAACGCCGCGATGATGCTGCTGCCCAGGCCGAGTTTGACCGGCTCCGGGCCCTTGGGCATGCCGATGCCGTCATCGCTGACCGACAGGGTCCAGTCCGAGGACTGGGACTGGAATCCCACGATGATGTTGCCGCCCGCGCCATTGGGGAAGGCGTGCTTCAACGCATTGATCACCAGTTCGGTGACGATCAGGCCGAGACTCACGGAGGCGTCGGCCGTCGCGACGCCATTGTCCGCCTCGACCTTAAGGTGCAGCTTTTCGCGATCCTGGATCATCGAGGCGCCGATACTGTCGCACAACTCGGTGAAATAGCCGCGCAACTCCACGTCGCCCAAGCGGGAGGCGGCCAACTGCTGCTGCAGAGCGGCGACGGACATGACACGGTCGTGGGCGTCGTGGAGGTGGCCGCGGGTTTCAGCGGACGCGACCCGGCGCGCGCTTTGCATCAGGATGCTGGCGATGATCTGCAGGCTGTTGGCGATGCGATGTTGCAGTTCCTGAAACAGCAACGCCTTCTCATGCAGCAGATCGTCCTTCAGCCGCTCGGCCAGCCGCACGTCGGTCACGTCCGAGACCGCCAGCATCACGCGAACATTCGCCACGTCGGCGTAGTCCAGCAGACGCGCGGTGATCACCAGACGGCGCGTTCCGTGGCCGAGACGTTTCAGGTCCATCTCGTACGGCATCACGTCCGCCGCGCGAGAGACCACCGCGTCGAGCAGCGAGCGCAACTGGGGAACATCCCACTCGCCCTCACCAAGTGAAAACAGCGAACGCCCGTCGGTGGCGTCCGGATCAATCTCGAAGGCGCGCGCGAACGACGCGCTGGCGGCGATCACGGACAGGTCTCCGTCCAACAGCAGAATCGGGGCGTCGGAGGCGGCCACCAACGCTAGGGCAAGACTGTCGGCGACTATGGGGGGAAGCGGGGCGGGATCGCCCATACTGGGTCCAATCATCCGTCGGCGACTCGCGGAGCGAAAGTCATCCCGGGCGGAAGGTAAAAGAGATCGGATCAAGCCCGCAATCTGAGGCCCTTCGACGATCGCGGGGTCACCCTAGCATCTAATCCGGCCGTGGCCGGCGCCTATTCTCAATCCAGCGCCTTTGCGTCGATCCGCCTCACCCTCGTCCAATCAGGCTTGGCGGCGGCGGTCCGGCGCGCTCAACTCATCGGCGGACCCCAGATATATGGTCCTGACGGCCATGGCCCGCCATTGCGCGGCGAGCTTCAGAAACTCCCCCGAAACCTGCTCGTCGACCGCCATGAAGGCGTTGGCGGCGCATTCAGCCGCGTGGACTTGGCGCCGATCGGCGTTCATGAGCGGGAGGCCTCCAGAGCACTAGAAGCCCCGCGCGCATCAAAGGTTCCTTAAGACGCTGAAATCATTCGCTTTAAAGCTAAGCTCGTCGGACCGCGCGCAGGATGATCAGCAGCACGATCGCGCCGGCCGCGGCGGTGAGGATGGTGGAGATCCAGCCGCCGCCCACATGGATGTGGAAGACCCCGGCCAGCCAGCCGCCCAGGAAGGCGCCGATGATGCCGACAACAATGTCGCCGATCAGGCCGAAGCCGCCGCCCTTGACGAAGGTTCCGGCGAGCCAGCCGGCGATGGCGCCGATGATCAGCCAGGCGATGAGACTGTGCGTTTCCATTTTCATTTCCCCCTTAGGGCTCGGCTTGCCGCCGACCGGGCGATGGTTCGCCTCAGGTTGAAGAAAGCTTAACCGATCGAAAGGGTTCCACAAGCCAGCGTAGCCGGGACCCGGCTACGCTGGCTGGAGCGTCTTCATGACGTCTTGCGCCACCTTCATCCCGGACGAGTAGGCGCCGCTGCAGGTGCCGTACATGCCGTCCGGGGCGACGGCTTCGCCGGCGAAGAACACCCGATCCTTGACCGGCGTCTTCAGATCGGCCCGCCGGTGATAGTCGCCGGGCGTGGCGGCGGCATAGGCGCCATAGGCCAGGGGATTGGAGGCCCAAGGCGTCAGCAGGCCCTTGGTCACCTTCTTCCTGATGTCCTCGCCGAACAGGTCGGCGAGACGCTGGGTGGCGAAATCGATCGCCGCCCCCTGCCCCTCCGCCGACATCTGCCAGGCGAAGTCGCCGCCGACGAACCCGACCATGAGGTCGGACTCCCAGGGCCAGGCCAGGAAGTAGATGTCGCGACCGCCGGGGCTTTCGTCCAGCACGTTGTCGTAGGGCTTGATCCCGCCCAGGTCGTGCGGAACGCCAGGAAGCTGCAGGGGAATCTTGGCCAGCAATCCCATCTTGAGTTCGCCGATGGCGTCCTGGTGGGCGACAGGCAGTTGCGGGGTGAAACGGATGGCGCCGCTCTGCAACACGCCGGTGGAGCAGGTCACGATCACTGCCCTGGCGGTGATCGCGCCAGGCCTGGCGCCGCCGGTCTCGACCTGAATAAGCGGGCTGCCGGGGCGATCATAGCGGATCTGCTGGACCGGGGTCCTGAGCGAGGTGACGCCGCCGGGCGCGTCGAGCCTGTTCGCACTGGCGACCGCGCGGACCAGCGTCCCATAGCCCTGCCTGACCAGCCGGTTCTTGCCATAGGCGGCGAGGGCCCGGTGGTCGAAGGTGGAGAGGTGCTCCAGGTCCACCGCGGCGTCCATCGGCCCGACGTAGGTGGCCGCGGCGTCCATCGGCGGGCGGCGATCGACGATCACCCTGTTTCCGGCGATATCCAGGTCCTGGTCGGCGGCCAGGGTGAGCGCCTCGCCGATCTTTTCCTCATCGTCTCCCAGCTGCCTCACCATGGCGTCGCTGGCCCGATCGGAGCCGTAGAACAGCGCCTTGACCCCCAGGTCATGGTCGTAGGTCTCGAAGTTGAGGCGCTCTGCCCATTGGCGGAAGGGATCGTTCGGATCCTCCCAGCGATGGATCCAGGCGCAGCCGATATCGAAGGGGATCGGTTGTCTGTTCTTGTCCTGGAAGGTTTTGTTGTCGGTCAGGGCGCGGCCGCCGACGCGATCGGCGGCTTCCACGATGGCGTACTTCAGACCCGAGCTCGCCAGGGCGATGGCGGCGCCGATACCGGCCGCGCCGGCCCCGACAATCACCACATCGACCTCGGATTCGGCCGCCCAGCCGCGGCTCGCCGCCAGCATGGCGGGCGTCGCGGCCAGTCCCGCCAGCAGCATCCGCCGCGTGAGCACGTCGCCTTGAGCCCGATCCAGGAGATAAGGGGACATGATACTTATCCCCCGAACCCTGTCAGACGCGGCCCGCTACGGTGGCTCGGGATAAGTATCATGTCCCCTTATCTCCCCCTTATCTCCCGGAGACCCCCGCAAGAGTCTTGGCCCGTCCTCGACCCTTCGACAGGCTCAGGGTGAGGACTACTGAAGGCGTAGTAGAAATCCTCACGCTGAGTTTGTCGAAGGAGA
>Ga0302317_10002320_pt1 | contig 13135 bp, 10 predicted proteins | sample III_Palsa_N3_3_FD_200450 | JGI IMG/M metagenome (GOLD analysis project Ga0302317, IMG submission 200450) | Peat permafrost microbial communities from Stordalen Mire near Abisko, Sweden - III_Palsa_N3_3 | ecosystem: Environmental > Terrestrial > Soil > Palsa > Peat permafrost | place: Sweden...
GTAAATGATCCAAATAAACGACTTGCGGCTGCTAATGGGCAGTTTTTGATGGTCGAGCGGGAGGCCTATTTTGCTGTAGACGGGCATCGGGGGGTGGGGCGGTCGGTGTTGGAGGATGTGGAGTTGGCGTATGCGGTGAAGCGGAGTGGGAAGGGGATCTGGTTTCGGTATGCGCCGGACGCTTTGAGTACGCGTATGTACTTTGGATTCAGCGACATGGTGGAGGGGTGGACTAAGAATTTGGCGCTACTGTTTCCGCATGCACTGATGCTGGCGGCTTGGAGGCTGCTGGATGTGGGGTTGTTGCTGCTGCCTATCTTGCTGATTCCATTGGCTTATCTCGCAATGTGGCAGAAGGGGGTGATTCTGTTGATATGGGCGCGGACGCTGTTGCGGTACTACACGCGGGTTCGGCGATCAAATTTTAGCCCTTTAGATTGTGCGGTTTCGGTGGTGGTGCTGCCGCTGTTTGTTGGGTTGCTGGTGTGGAGTTGGGTGCGGCATCGCGTGTTGCATGCAGTGGCGTGGAAGGGGCGGGACTACCGGATTTAGGGGGAATTCCGTGTGTTTTGCGTGCGACTTAGCCCTGTTTCGTGCACAAATCGACGTCTTTAGCTGCGTTTCAGGGTGCAGAAAGCGGGAATGCCTGAGTGGTCAGTCAGTTATCCAAAGGCTGTCCAGTGTGGGCGCTGAAGGAGGCGGGACTGATCTGGTAGCATCCGGGTTCTGACGGATGGCATCCGGGGTTCGAGCTGAGCATCCAACCAGAGGTTCGACGTGGTGGAATAACCTTATGATCCTGCTGACGCGCAAAGCCGATTTTTCTGCCGCTCATTTCTACTGGAATCCTGCGTGGAGTGAGGAGGAGAATGAGCGGGTGTTTGGCAAGTGCTCGAATCGCCAGGGGCATGGGCATAACTACACGCTCGAGGTGACGGTGGCGGGGGAGATTGATCCGGTGTCTGGGTTCGTGGTGGATTTGAAACAACTCAAAGACATCATCGAGCGCGAGGTGGTGTCGGTGTATGACCATCGGCATTTGAATTTTGAGGTGCCGGAGTTTGAGCATGTGATTCCGACGACCGAGAACATTGCGGTGGCGATCTGGCGGCGGCTGGAGGGAAAGATTGAGCATGCGAAACTGCATCGCGTGCGGGTGTATGAGATGCCGGATCTGTTTGCTGACTTTTATGGCGAGGGCGCATGAGCCGGGTAATCGCACACTTCGGTCGGAGATATCACTTCAGCGCGTCGCATCGGCTGCATGTGGAGGCGTTGAGCGAGGAGAAGAACCGCGCGACGTTTGGGAAGTGCAATAACCCGTTTGGGCATGGACATAATTATGTGGTCGAGGTGACGGTGTCGGGTCCGATTGATGCTGCGACAGGGATGGTGGTGAATTTATCTGACCTGGACTTGTTCGCGCAGCGTGAGGTGCTGGATTTGTTTGACCACGCGAATCTGAACACGCTGGAGGCCTTTCGCGATCGGGTGACGACGACGGAGAATGTTTGTGTGGAGATGTGGAGTATCTTCTCGCGGTTTGCGGAGTCGAAGGAGTATCCGCAGGTACGGCTGGAGAGGATTCGCATTGAAGAGACTGGGAATAATTCGTTTGAGTATTTTGGTGAAGGCGCGGCGATGCGGTAGCTCGACGGAAGAGCGAAATACAGGGGTCTATCCACTCCGCTGCGCTCCGGTCGAGATGACGAGGTTTTGGTGGTAGTGAAGGGAAGAAAGGCTGGACGATATGGCTACCAAGTTTGAACTCGAGGATGTGGTGAAGAACGGGACGGCGGGAAACGGCAATGGGAGCAGGCATTCAGCGCGGACACACGATGATCCCGCCACGACGTCGGATGCTGCTGCTGTGACGCTTGCGGATGCGAATGTGCAGGAGATTTATGCTGAGCTGCTGAAGCGGTTGGGCGAGGATCCGACGCGGGATGGGCTGCAGCAGACGCCGAAGCGGATGGAGAAGTCCATGGCGTTTTTGACCAAGGGGTATGAGGAGTCGGTTGCAGAAGTGCTGCATGGCGCGCTGTTTGACGTGGATTATGACGAGATGGTGATTGTGCGCGACATTGAGTTTTATTCGCTGTGTGAGCATCATCTGTTGCCATTCTTTGGCAAGGCACACATTGCGTATGTGCCGCAGGGAAAAGTTGTGGGGCTGAGCAAGCTGCCACGGATTGTGGATGTATTTGCGCGCAGGTTACAGGTGCAGGAAAGGCTGACGCAGCAGATTGCCGAGGCGATTGAAGACGCGATTGCGCCGCAGGGAGTGGGCGTGGTGATTGAGGCGCAGCATTTGTGCATGATGATGCGTGGGGTGGAGAAACAGAGTTCGCTGACGGTGACTAGCTCGTTGCGCGGGGTGTTTAAGACGCAGTTGCAGACGCGGAGTGAGTTTTTGTCGCTGGTTAGAGCGGAGAGATAAAGCGGCTTTTAGCTTCTAGCTAAGGGCAACGGCAAAGGCAAAAGAAGAAGCAGATCCCTGCGGGATGACAGCCAGAAAAGCAAAGGCAAGGACTAGAGCAACGACGTCGAGCGTATTGTGATTGACTTACATACGCTGAGTCGCTGGGTGAGCGACAATAGCAGTTGCATGAATGGGCTTTTGATACTCGATAAACCTGCGGGGATGACCTCGCATGATGTGGTGGCGATTGTGCGCCGGGCTACAGGGGAGCGCTCGGTGGGGCACCTTGGGACGCTGGATCCGATGGCTACAGGCGTGCTGCCGCTGCTGCTGGGAAAGTACACGCGGCTGGCGCAGTTCTTTGGGTCGGCGGAGAAGTCGTATAGCGGGACGATACGGTTTGGGTTTGCTACCGATACGTTCGATGCGGAGGGTGAGCGCGTGGGTGAGGCTGTGGCGCTGGGGAAATCGCTCGCGGAGTTGAGAGAGTTGGCGGCGCGATTTCATGGCGAGATGGACCAGATGCCTCCGGTGTTTTCTGCGAAGAAGATTGGTGGGGTCCCGGCGCATAAGCTCGCTCGTGCGGGGAAGGAGGTTCCGGTGAAGGCGGCGCGGATTACGATTCAGGAGTTTGAGTTGACGGGGTTAGAGGGGGATACGGCTTCGTTTGTGATGAGGGTTTCGGCGGGGGGATATGTGCGGTCGGTGGCGCATGAGCTTGGAGGGTTGGCGGGGTGCGGGGCGCACTTGTCGTCGCTGCGGCGGACGCAGGCTGGAGTGTTTGGATTGGATCAGGCAGTCACGGTGGAGGAGTTGAAGGCGATGTCGGCGGCGGAGGTGGAGGCGCGGCTGCCGCATCCGCGGTCGCTGCTCCCAGAGATGCCATCGGTCATTGTGGATGAGCAGACAGCGGGGAAGATTCGGAATGGGATGCAGGTGAATGTTCCGGAGTTTTCGGCGGCGGGGTTGGTGAAGGTGTTTGCGGGGCCGAGGGAGTTGTTGTGCGTGGCCAAGCGGGTGGCGGGGACGCTGGTGCAGCCTATGGTGGTGATGGGGTGACGATGACGCTGGATGAGATCGAACAATTGACGCTGAAGCAGATGGCGGAGTTTAAAGCGCCTCAAAGCACACCGGCTGGTTGCGTTGGAACGCTATGGACGGCGGAGAAGTATGCCGCTGAGATTGATGCAATGCGAATATGTCTACTGCCGCCGCATTGGCAGAATATCTCCGTCTACGACTATCCGAAGCTCTTCACCTTGTTGGAGCGGAGACAGTTTGCAGTGGTTGCGCGTGATGGCGATTACACGCTGCTATTTGATCCACAGCAGCAAGCGTTTGCGCTTGGGTATGGGCCAGATGGCAACATTGCGACCGATGCCTATCCAAGCTGTGCAGTCACAACATTCGCTTCGCGATGACTATTTCTTGAGTAGCGGTTTGAGGAGGGCTTCTACGTTGAGGGCTACTTGTTTGTTGCCTTGGGCGGTGGCGTGGGTGGCGTCTTCCTGCATGTCGCCGGGGACGCCGTAGACGTCTTTGAGGAGGAAGGGTAGGAATCGGACGTGGTGTTGCTTCGCTAGCGCGGGGTACATGGCGTCGAATTTTTTGATGTAGTCGGGGCCATAGCTGGGGGGAAGGGTGATGCCGGCGAGGACTACCTGGGTGCCGCTCTTCTGCAGCTGGTCGAGGATGGCGGAGAGGTTGGCCTGGGTTTGTTCGATGGGCAGGCCGCGGAGGCCGTCGTTGCCGCCGAACTCTACGACAACGATCTCGGGATGGCGGGCGATGACGAGCTGGACGCGCTCGAGGCCATCTTTGGTGGTGTTGCCGCTGATGCCGGCGTTGACGACGTGGTAGTGGTAGCCGTCGGCGTCGAGGAGGCGCTGGAGGTGGTCGGGGTAGGACTGGCCGAGATCGGTGCCCAAGCCGGCGGTGAGCGAGTCGCCGAAGCAGATGATGAGAGGACGGGTGTCGACGGGCGTGGGCGCGGATTGCGCTGGTGCCGGCGCGGGAACCGGGGCGGTCGTTTCCACGTTACTGTTTGCAGGCTTGCAACCGCTGAGGAGGAGGCTGGCGGCGAGGGAGGTCAGAGCGACAAAAGCAATAGTGGATAAACTAGGGACTACGCGCGTTTGATTCACCAATTTATTTTAGTTCGTGCTTTGCGGATTATTTTTTTGCGCTTGTTCTTTGAATCGATTGTTGTGTGTGCGAAATCTTTTTAGACAGAGGTCGGCCGATTTTGAATACTCCTGCTGTTGCGGTCACGGATGCTGGAATGATTGTGGTGAGTGATTTGCGGAAGTCGCTGCGGACCGGTGGGACGACGGTGGATATTTTGCGGGGGATTGATTTTTCGGTGGGGCGCGGGGAGTTTGTCGCGATCATGGGGGCGTCGGGGTCGGGGAAGTCTACGCTGCTGGGGTTGCTGGCGGGGTTGGATAATCCTACGTCGGGCAGTGTTGCGCTGAATGGGACGGTGATCAGCAATCTTGCGGAGGATCGGCTGGCGCAGTTGCGGGGCAAGACGATTGGGTTTGTGTTTCAGAGCTACCAGCTGATTCCTACGCTGACGGCGCTGGAGAATGTGCTGCTGCCTTACGAGTTGAATGATGATGCGGGTGGGTCGAAGGCGGGGGTGGAGCGGGCGCGGGCGCTGCTGGATTCGGTGGGGCTGAGTGGAAGGGTGGATCATTATCCCGTGCAGCTTTCGGGGGGCGAGCAGCAGCGGGTGGCGCTGGCGCGGGCGTTTATTTTGCGGCCTCCGATTGTGTTGGCGGATGAGCCTACGGGGAATTTGGATACCGTGAATGGCGAACATATTTTGCAGCTGCTGTTGCAGTTGAATCGGGTGGAGGGGACGACGCTGGTGCTGGTGACGCATGATCCGGCGCTGGCGGCGCATGCGGGGCGACGGATTACGCTGCGCGATGGGCTGGTGGTTAGCGATGAGCGCCAGGTGGGAAGCTCGGTGAGCGTTTAGATGGCGGGACTTTCGTATGGGACGGCGGCACGGATTGCTACGCGGGAGCTGCATTCTTCGCGGGGACGATTTACGTTTGTGATTTTGTCGGTGGCGATTGGGGTGGCGGCGCTTACAGGGGTACGGGGATTCTCGTCGGCGTTTCGGGTGGAACTGTTGTTGCGGGCGCGGAGCATTATGGCGGCGGACATTGCGTCGCGAACGTATCTGCCGCCGACTCCGGATGAGGCGAGGGGATTGGCGGCGCTGGAGGCGGATGGGGTCGAGGAGTCGCCGGTGACGGAGATGCTGTCGATGGCGTCGGCGGCTACGTCGATGGATCCGCTGCTGGTGTCGTTGAAGGCTGTGGAGCCGGGGAAGTATCCGTTCTATGGGGCGGTGGTGCTGGCGCCGGTGATGCCGTTGAACGCCGCGTTGACGGATACCACCGTCGCGGTGGGCGATGATCTTTTGTTGCGATTGCATTTGAAGGTGGGGGATTCGATTAAGTTGGGGACGGAGACGTTCAGGATTGCGGCGGTGGTGGTGGATGAGCCGGACCGGTTGTCGGGAACATTTGCGGCGGGGCCGCGGGTGTTGATCTCGCAGGCGGCGCTCGGGAGGACGGGGTTGGTGGCGCCGGGGTCTCGCGTGACGCGGAGGTATTTGTTTAAGCTGGCGCCGGTTGCGGGCGGGAAGGCTCTGTCGGATGCGGCGGTAGCAGAGTTGAAGACGAAGCTTGAGACGCTCATGCCGGAGGCGCAGATTTCGGATTACCGCGAGGCGAATCCGGCGCTGACGAAGGCGCTGGATGGAGCTACGGGGTTGTTGTCCCTGATGAGTTTGGTGGCGCTGGTGCTGGGGGCCGTGGGCGTGGCGATGGCCATGCGGTCGCATTTGCAGCAGCGGCTGGATTCGATTGCGATCATGAAGTCGCTGGGTGCGGGGTCGCGACAGATTATGAAAATTTATTTGCTGCAGACGCTGCTACTGGGGTTGGGCGGAGGTTTGCTGGGCGTGGTGCTGGGGATTGGGGTGCAGCTTTCGTTTCCGTTTTTCCTGGCGAAGCTGCTGCACTTGACGCCAACGCTGCACTTGCAGCCGCGGGCGATTGGATTGGGGCTAGGGGCGGGGTTGCTGACGACGCTGCTGTTCACGCTGCCGCCGCTGCTGGATATTCGCGGTGTGAGGCCAATTTTGATTTTGCGACGGAACGTGGAGGCGGATGATGATCCGTTTGCTGCGCGGCTGATGAAGAAGCTGCGTGGGTCGGCGGCGCAGATTGGCGCCAGCGTTTTGATTTTGTTGGGGCTGGTGGGATTGGCTTCGCGGGTGTCGGATTCGGCGCGAGTAGGGTGGACGTTTGCGCTGGGGCTGGCTGCGTCGTTGCTGGTGTTGCTGGGGATGGCTGCGCTGACGCTTTGGTTGTTGCGAAAGTTTTTGCGGGGTGCGGGATTGAAGTTGCCGTCGACCCTGCGGCATGGACTGGCGAATTTGTATCGGCCGGGGAATCCTTCGGCCGCGTTGCTGGCTGCGCTGGGGTTGGGTGTGATGCAGATTGCTGCTGTGTATTTTGTGCAGCACTCGATTGTGAACGAGATGCAGGTGGCGGCTGCGGGTGATTTGCCGAATATTTTTCTGATGGACATGGGGACGAACGAAGTCGGTGGGGTGAAGACGCTGCTATCGCAGCAGCCGATGGTGAAGGGGACGCCGGAGATGATTCCGGTGGTGAGTGCGCGGCTGACGCAGATCAATGGGGAGACGCTGGAGAAGCGGCGGCAGGAGATTGGGGCTGGACCTTCGGGACGCAATGCGCAGACGCTGAATGTTACGTGGCCGCCGTCGACCGACGGGCCGCCGCCGGGAGATACGGTCGTGCGCGGCGCGTGGTGGACGGCGCAGCAGGCGGCGGATGGTGCGGCGCATCCGCTGGTGGCGTTGGAGCGCGGGCGTGCGGACCGGCTGAAGGTCAATGTCGGCGACACGATCACCGTGTCTGCGCAGGACGAGCCGATTACGGCTACAGTTGCGGCGGTGTACGAGGCCGATAGTCAGCATGCGGTGTCGCGCGCGGAGTTTGTGATGCCGCAGGCTACGCTGGCGGCGCTGCCGGTGGTCTGGTATGGCGGTGTGCATTGCGATCCGAAGGAGACGGCTGCGCTAAGGCGGGTGCTGTATGAGCACTATCCTACGGTGACGGTGATTGATGTCGCGGCTACGCTGGAGGTGATTCGGCAGGTGATGCTGCAGGTGATTTATGTGATTCAGTTTCTTGCGGCGTTCAGTATTTTTGCGGGGATTGTGATTTTGGCTAGCGCGATTGCGGGGACGCGGTATCGGCGGATTCGCGAGGTGGTGGTGTTGAAGACGCTGGGGGCTACGCGGGTGCGGATTGCTTCAATTTTTTCGATTGAGTTTGCGGTGTTGGGGTTGATTGCGGGCGTGGTGGGGTTGGTGTTTGCGAATGTGCTGGCGCGGACGTTGCTGCTGCATGCGCTGCACTTTGGGTATGCGTTTCAGTGGGGTTTGAATCTTGGAATGTGGGTGGCGGTGGGCGTGATGACGGTGGCGGCGGGGTGGGCGGCTAGCCATCGGGTGCTGGGGCAGAAGCCGTTGGAGGTTTTGCGGGAGGAGTAAGAACGTTGTCAGTTGTTCGTTGTCAGTTGTCAGTTGGAAGCTTCTAGCTTCTAGCTTCTAGCTTCTCTGACGCGAGACGGGTTCGCTTGGGGGTTGCTTTAGGGGTGGTGGATTTGGTTGTTGATTTTGAGGGCGGAGCACCAGAAGCAGAAGCGGATTTGGTGGGTGGGGGCCAGGTTGGTGAGGTCTAGCTGGCGCTAGCGGTGGATGCCGATGCGGCAACACAAGCTGGCGAGGGCGTTGGATTCGTGCTCGCGGTTGGGCCAGAGGCGGGCTAGCTGGCGGGCTAGCTTGTCGCCGGTGGGGTTGTTGGTGGGCATGAGGGCTGGCTATTTGTTGAGGGCGGTTAGGCGGGTTTGGGCGAGGATGTAGGTGTCGGAGGGATCGATGTAGGTGTGGTCGTCGTTCTCGTGGGCCTGGACTTTTTTGTAGGCGTCGACGGCGGCGGTGTGGGCTCCGTACTGCTCGTAGATGAGGCCGAGGGCGTACCAGACGGCGGAGTTGGGGGCGACCTGGTTGTTGGCGTACATGGCTTCTTCGAGGACCTTGCGAGCTTCGGTGGTTTTGCCTTGCGCGGCGTAGATGCAGGCCAGTGTGTGGAGTTCGGCGAAGCCTGAATTTTTGGAGAGCTGGACGGATTCCTGCGCAGCCTTGCTGATGTCTTCGCCGAGGTCGTTGTGGAAGAGGCCGATCCAGGCGTAGCCGTTGTAGTCGGCGGCCGTGGCTTTGCCGGAGTCGAGAACTTTTTGTTCGGTGGCCTGGGCCGCGGTCCAGTTGCCGGCGAGTTGATAGGCGAGGGCTTGCTGGACGAGGAGGTCGCGGTCGTCGGGCTTGCGGGCTAAGCGCGGAGCTAACATGGCAAGCCAGGATTTGGAGTCATGTTGGAGGGCGTAGGCCTGGCCGACGAGGGAGAGGGCGGTGACGGAATCGGGCTCCTGATCGAGGAGGCGCTGGGCGGCGGGCATGCCGAGGGCGGGCTGCTCGGCGTAGATGGCAGAGAGGGCGAGCAGGAGGTCGAGGTCGGTTTGGGCGAGGCCGTTGGCCTTCTCGCGGGCAGCCGCAATTTCGGCGAGGTAGGGCGCGGCGTCCATGGAACCCGCGAGGAGGGAGATGGCGGCGAGGCGCATGGCTGCTGGGGAATCGGCACCGGGCTTGCTGCTGTTGATGGTCCAGAAGCGGGGGAGGATGGGGCCACCGAAGGCGTCGTCGCCACCTTCTTTGTGGGTGAGGTCGCGCTTCCAGTCGAGCATGGCTTTGGCGGCGGCGGGCTTGTTGTGGTCGAGGGCGTAGAGGATTTCGAGGGCGAGGGGCGTGTTGTCATCGGGACGATATTTGTCGCCGGCGACCATGCGGTAGGCGCCGTCTTCTTTGACGACGTAGGTGTGGTCGGGCTCGGAGCCGGGCATGGTGGCGGTGACAGCATAGCCGAGGTTGTCGTCGCCTTTGGAGGTGAAGGTCATGTTGCCGGCGAGGAGGTCGAGCATGACGCTGGGGGCCATGCCGGAACGGTCGGCGACTTTGGCGAGGAAGCCGAGGTTGGCGAGGGCGCGGTCGGCGGCGCGGTCGAGCGATTGCTGCGAGGAGTAGGCGTGCTTGCTGGTGGCGTCGATGAATTGCTGGCGGGTGAGGGTGCCGGCGAGAGTGCCGACGGTGGCGATCTGCACGGGGTGGGCGGGGTCGGTGGCGGGGAGCGGGATGAGCGAGGCTTTCTTGATGGATTTGTAGAGCTCGACGCGGCGAGCTTCGGCGGCTGCGTCGGTGGCGCCTGCCATGCCGGCGTTGGTGATGTCGGCGGCCTGGGCGTAGAGGCCTAGATTGGCGAGAAGGTTGCCGGCGCCGAGTAGGTTCTGGTTGCGTTCGGCCTGGGCTACGTTGCCGCGCTCGGATTCGGCGATGCCGGCGGGCGCGCCTTGCTGCGCGGTGACGGAGGCGATGGCCAGCTGACGGTGGGAGTTGGTGGAGGGCAGGCTGGCGTTCATGGCGTCGAGCTCTGCGTACTTGCGCGCGTAGAGGAGGGCGTACATCAGGTTTTCGCGATAGGGGGCGAGGGCTGCTTCGCCCTTGCTCTTGTTGCGGTCGATGAGGTCCTGGTAGCTGGCGATGGCGCCGGGGAGGTCGGCGTCGGCGGCGTAGCGTTCACCACGGGTGTCGAACTCTTTGAGGATGGCGAGGTCCATGCGGGGCTCGACGTCGTCGGGGTCTAGCTCGATGGCGTGGTTGTAGGCGGCGATGGCGGCGTGGAGGTCGAAGCCTTTGCCGAAGCGCTCGCCGAGGGCGTTGTGCTCGAGGGTCCAGCCGTATTGGGCGAAGGCGGCGGAGAGTTTGGGATCGAGCTGGGTGGCGCGGAGGGCCTCGGCCTGGGCCTCGTCACCGATGCCGGCGTCGAGTAGAGCGCGGGCTAGCTGGAGGTGGTGGAGGGCGTCGTCGGGGCGGGCGGCGATGAGCTTGCGATCGATGGCGAGGGCTTCGCGGATGTGGCCGGCGGTGAGCTCGCGGGCACCGGTCTGGTCGAAGTAGATGCCGACGTAGTCGCGCTTGTTGAGTTCGAGGACGGCGGTGCGGAGGGCGAGGGCCTGGTCGGTGGTGAGGGTGGATGCGCCGATGTTGAAGCGGAAGCGGGCTTCGACTATGTTGGGCTCCCCTTGTTTGGGCTCGATGCTGAGATAGGTTTCGGTGAGGGTGGCGGGACCCATCTGGGTGGTTTTGTTGGCGGGGAGGGGGCGGACGGTGAAGCCTTCGGGGACGAGGATGCGGGTGCGCTGCTCGTAGATGTAGGGGCGGACGGTGAAGGTGGCCGGGCGGGCCTGGCGCTGGAGATCGAGTTCGCGCTTGGCGTCGGCGGAGAGGTCAGGGCCTTCGGCTGGGGGCTCCTGGTGGAACCAGGGTTGGAGGCCGTTGAGGGTGGCGTTGGGGAAGATGACGACGACTGCGTCGACGAGCGAGGAATTGCCGCGAGAGGCTTTGTCGGCGGCCAGGGTGAGGAGGAATGGACGCTCGAAGTCGTTGGGATCGCCGTGCTCGAACTTGGTGAGCGTCTTGGCGAGGTAGGCGTTCTTGACGTAGGTCTCGATGTTGTCGTGGATACGGGGGGTTTCGGGGCCGCCGAACTGGGCGCGGTAGGCGGCGTCGATGTAGCCGTGGGTTTCGGATTGCTCTTCGACTTGCGAGGGGCCTAGCTCGGCTAGTTTGAAGGTGCGGGTTTCGATGAGGAGGGAGTCTTCGGGTTTGGGTTCGGGGATGCGGGTGAGGGCGGTGGTTTCGGGCGAAACGATGAGGGCCATGCGGCCTGAATCTTCGTAGGGAAGAGAGCCGACGGCGAAGGTTTCGGCGGTGGCGTCGATCCAGAGAGCTGGATTGTGGGGGCCGTCGGCGGGGACGTAGACGATGGCGTGGTTGAAGAGGTTGAGGCCGGGGAGAGCGGTGCTGACGTCCGGGCCGGGGCCTACGGAGAGGAGCGCGAGGTTGGCTTTGATTCCTGCGGCGCGGAGCATGGAGACGAGCAGGTTGGCCTTGTCCTTGCAGTCGCCGTAGTGGCGCTGGATGACTTCGGAGGGGCGCATGGGGGTGAGGCGGGCGGCGCCGAATTCTACGCCGGTGTAGCGGACCTGGTGGTGCAGCTCGCGGACGATGGCGCGGATTTTGGCGAGTCGGTCGGTGGGAAGGGGCGAGGGGAGGATGGTCTCGGCTTCGGCGGTGACGGTCTGGGGGTCGGCCATGGCGGAGAAGGCTTTGGCTACGGAGGCCCAGGAGGCGCCGGTGGCGAATTCTACGGAGGGAACGGTTTGCTGGTTGGTGGCGAGCTCGATGTCGTAGCGGTGGCCGGCGGGGATGTTGGTCTGTTCGTAGACGACGCGGCGGATGCCGTTGGATTCCTCGCGCGTGATTTTGAGGTTGGGGAGATCGTGGATGAGGTCTTTATAGGGCAGCGAGGTTGGCGTCTCGGTGATCATGCGAATGCGGGCCGAGGGGATGTTGGCGCGGAAGGGGAAGCGATAGAGACCGCCGGCGGGGAAGTAGGGAGTTTTTTCTTCGGTGATCTCCTGCTCTTCGATGATGGAGCCGATGGCCATGCCGGGGAGGGGGGCGCGGCGGATGTGGGCGGAGGAGAAGGTGACGTCGTCTTCGGCCTTGACGGGGGCGTCGGTGATGGTTTTCTGATCGAGTTCGACGAAGGTGCCGTCGGGCTGGAGGACGCGCGCGTGGATTTGCGCGGGCTTCTCATACCAGGGATCCCACTGGGCGGAGACCTCGGCCCAACCGCGGACGGCGGCGTCGGAGTCGACGCGGTAGACGGTGCGGTGGATGAGGGTGAGAGTGTTGTCGGGGGCGATTTGATACTTCGCCTCTTCGTAGAGGACTTGCGCGGGGAACTGCTTGTCTACGGGGATGGAGGCGGAGAGGGTTTGCAGGTCGGCGGCGGAGAGGGTGAAGGCGGGGGCCGAGAGGTCGGGGGCCTGGGCGAAGGCGGGTGCGGAGGGGATGAGGGCGAGGAGGAGTGCGGGGACGAACGCTCGGGTCATTTGGTGCGCCTTCTGGAATGCCGGTGGGTGTGAGACGAAAATATCACGGCGGGGGGTGGGGACGACGATGTTGAGAAGAAGATGGGCGGGAGCGGTCGCGCTATACGCGCGATGCCCACATCTCAGAATCGAGATATGGGGCACCCGGCAAGGGCAAGTGCGGCGAGAAGCGGCGGTGGTTACGGGAGGGGGCGGTCGGTCCAGAGGTCTTTGTCGGCTACGGTTTGGACTAAGTAGAGGCGGCCGGCTAAGAGATGCTGGGCTTTTGTTTGGAGGGTGTCCTGGGCGAAGAGCCACTTGCGGTTGCCGGTGCCCCAGGTGGTGGTGAGTTGCTGATCGCTGAGGAAGATGTCGGGGGAGTCGGTGTAGCAGGAACCCCAGAGGAGAGTGGAGCCTTCGCCATGCTGGCCGCAGCGGGGGAGGACGACGTCGGCGGGTTTGCCGTGGAAGAAGTTGTGGGTGTAGAAGACGATGGACGAGGCGTCGGATTGCTCGCCCATGATGATGAAGGTGTCAGAGGGGCTGCCGCGCTGCATGATGGTTTCTGCCATGCGCTCGGAGCTGAGCATGGGGGAGAAACGGGCGAAG
>Ga0302317_10002327_pt1 | contig 13113 bp, 10 predicted proteins | sample III_Palsa_N3_3_FD_200450 | JGI IMG/M metagenome (GOLD analysis project Ga0302317, IMG submission 200450) | Peat permafrost microbial communities from Stordalen Mire near Abisko, Sweden - III_Palsa_N3_3 | ecosystem: Environmental > Terrestrial > Soil > Palsa > Peat permafrost | place: Sweden...
TGAAGCCGATCTCCCGCGCGCCGATCTCGGCGGCCTCCTTGCCGTCCTTGCCCTGCTCGATGTAGCGCACGATGTTCTCGATCATCACGATCGCATCGTCGACCACGAAGCCGGTGGCCACGGTCAAGGCCATCAGCGAGAGGTTGTCCAGCGACATGCCGGTGAACGCCATCACGCCGAACGTACCCAGCAGCGACAGCGGCACCGCGACGGACGGGATGATCGTGGCCCACAGGCGGCGCAGGAACACGAAGATCACCGCCACCACCAGGAAGATGGTCAGTAGCAGGGTGAACTCGACGTCATGCACCGAGGCGCGGATGGTCACCGTGCGGTCGGCGAACACGTCCAGATGCACGTTGGCCGGCAACACCGCGCGCAGCTGCGGCAGGATCTGGCGGATCGATTCCACCGTCTGCACGATGTTCGCGCCAGGCTGGCGACGGATGTCCAGCAGCACCGCCGGCTTGCCGTTCGCCCATGCGGCAAGCTGGTCGTTCTCCGCACCATCCACCACGCTGGCCACGTCGGACAGACGCACCGCCGAGTTGTTCTGATAGCTGATGATGGTGTTCTTGTATTCCTCGGCGGTGGCCAGCTGATCATTGGTGCCGATGCTGTAGCTCTGCGTCGCGCCATTGAGCGTGCCCTTGGGCGCGTTCACGTTGGCCTCGGTGAGCGCGTTGCGCACGTCCTCCATGGTCAGGCCGAGGTTGGCCAGCTGCGCCGGATTCACCTGCACGCGCACCGCGGGGCGCACATTGCCGGCGATCGAGACCAGGCCCACGCCCTGCACCTGCGACAGTTTCTGCGCCAGGATCGAATCGGCGTAATTGTTGACGTCACGCAGCGGCAGGCTGGTGGAAGTCAGCTCCAGCGTCAGGATCGGCGCATCGGCCGGATTCACCCGGTTGTACACCGGCGGATACGGCAGCGTGCTGGGCAGCGTGCCGCGCGCCTGGTTGAGCGCCGACTGCACGTCCTGCGCCGCGATGTCGATATCGCGATCCATGTTGAATTGCAGCACGATCGTCGACAGCCCGGCCGACGAATCGGAGGTCATCATCGACAGGCCGGAAATCTGGCCGAGGTTGCGCTCCAGCGGCGTGGTGACGAGCGAGGCCATGGTGGCGGCGCTGGCACCCGGATACTGCGTACTCACGACCAGGCTGGGTGCCTCGATTTCCGGCAGCGCCGATACCGGCAGCTGGCGGTAGCCGAGGATGCCGAGCAGCAGGATCGCCACCATCAGCAGCGAGGTGGCGATCGGCCGGCGAATGAAGAGTGTCGAAAATCCCATGGGGCGTCGCAACCGTCAGTAGGCGTGGTCGCGGGCGACCAGCAATGGATGTACTGAATAAAATCCGAGCGAATCAAGCCGGCGCAAATACAGGTTTCGCGAAAGCCGGTCGTTGCAGGTGATCGGCGGATACGCCGTGATCACCTGCAACGCGAAGCGGGGCTTGTCAGCCACCACCACGGCGGCCACCACCCTTCTGACCGTTCTGCTTGGATTTCTGCAGTTCGGCCGCGGAAGGTGCCGCCGGCACTTCACCCGGCTTGAGCGCCTGCACCTTGCTGCCGGGCTTGAGCCGGAACTGACCTTCGGTGACCACCTGCTCACCCACCGCCAGACCCTTGCTGATCATCACCTTGCTGGCGCCCACTTCGTTGGCCACCGTGACCGGCTGCATCTTCACCGTCTGGTCGTCCTGCAACTGGTACACGTAGTCACCGTCCGGACCGCGCTGCACCGCCTGCGCCGGGATCACCAGGCCACCGGCCGTGGTGCTGACCTTCAGCTGCACGTTGACGAACTGTCCTGGCCACAGGACGTTGTCGGCATTCGGGAACTGTGCGCGCAACTTGAACGTGCCGGTGGTGGTGTCGATCTGGTTGTCGATCACCTGCAGCACGCCACCGCTGGCGAGCGGATGCGAATCGGTGCGATCCAGCGCCGCCACCTCGAGCTGGGCGCCGCCCTTGAACGCGCCGCGCACGGTTTCCAGGTTCTGCTCGGGCAGGTAGAAGATGACGTAGATCGGATGCACCTGGGTCAGCGTGACGATCGCCGTGGTGGTGGTCACCACATTGCCCGGATCCACGCTGCGGATACCGGTGACGCAGTCGCAGGGCGCGATGATGCGGGTGAAATCAAGCTGCACCTTGGACGAGTGCATCGCGGCCTCGTCGGCAGCGACCGTGGCGACCAGCTGCCCCACGTTGTTGCGGTAGGTATCCATGTCCAGCGCGGCCACATAGCCGCTGGCCACCAGCGCCTGGTTGCGCTTGAGTGTGCTTTGCGCGGTGGCGAGCAGAGCCTGGTCCTGCTTCTGCTTGGCGACCGCCTGGTCATAGTTCGCCTGGAAAGTGCGTGGATCGATCTGCGCCAGCAGATCGCCCTTCTTCACCGACTGGCCTTCGATGAAGTTGATGCTCATCATCTGCCCGGCGACCTGCGAGTTGATCGTCACGGTGTTGAGCGCCTGCACGGTACCCAGTCCGGTCAGATAGATCGGCACGCTCTCGCTTACCACCGGCTCGACCGTGACCGGCACCGGCGCATTGTCCTGGCCTGCCTGCCCGCTCTTGCTCGAATCAGCGCTGGCGTCTGCGCTCGCACCATGCCGGTGCTTGCCACTGGTTGCAGCAGGCGTGTGCAGCAACCGGAAGCCGATCGCGGCCACCACGATCACGGCAATGACGATCAATGCGATCTTCCAAAAACGCGACATGTAAAACTCCTGGACTGAACTGGAACCGCGCGGCTACCCGGCACACCACCACGCAGCATGCATATCTAATGTGTCCGGAGCTTGTCGGCTTCACCCGCCAGGACAAAGCCCGACCGACTCCTCTCGGGGTGAAAGCATAGGGGCAGTTGAACAAACTTGGACAATGCCGGTTGACAGGGGTCGGGCATGACCGATGGCAGGGTGAACGGCCCGTGCCACGCACACTCAGGCTGCCGGCCGATTGTACGGAATCAGGCCGGCACCGTCAGGCACTCTCAAGAAGGCCTGAAACTTGCCTCGCGCTTCGTTTATAATCCGCGACTGGTTGCCAGTCCGCCCCGAATCACGGGTCTGTCGGTGACACGGCACCCACACCATCCATTCGCGGTGCGGGACCCACGCCGGAACGGGTTCGCCAGACCGGTGATTCAGTACAAGCAACTCAGGCATGCCGGGAAGGCCATCGTGGCCTCGCCGCCTGCCCACTGACAGGAGTACGTGCGTGAGTGGTCCCATGAACAAAACCGATCAGGCAACCATCCGCCAACTTACGCTCATGATCGGCGGCCTGGCTGTGCTGACGCTGGTGCTGATCCTGTCGGCGCTGGCGATCTACGAACATGCGCCGCATGAAACCAATCCGGATCAGCCGGCACAGATCACCGAGCGGATTGCTCCAGCTGGCGCCGTGTACGCCGGCAATACCGGCCGCGCCGCGATGCAGGCAGCGGCCGATGCCGCCACCAAGGCCGCCGCGTCGCAGGTCGCCTACGGTGGCACCACCGACGGCAAGACCATCTACCAAAACCTGTGCACCAGCTGCCATACCGCGGGTATCGCCGGCGCGCCGAAGCTGGGTGACAAGAGCATGTGGGGGCCGCGCATCGCCGAAGGCCTCGACACTCTGATCAAGCATGCCACCGAGGGCTACCACGGTCCGGATGGCAACTTCATGCCGCCGAAGGGCGGCAACCCGGCACTCACCGACGCGCAGATCAAGGCCGCCGTCACCTGGATCGTCGGTCAGGCCAAGTAAGCCCCTCTTCAATAAAGCGAGATCAAACGCCGCCACTGGGCGGCGTTTTCGTTTGCCCCTTCCCCTGCAAGCAGGGGAAGGTTGGGATGGGGTTGCCCGCGCTTGCGAGAAGATCAAAAGCACCCCTCCCCAGCCCTCCCCTGCACGCAGGGGAGGGAGCACATCACGCGCGGCTTTCAACCTCCATGCACCTCAACCCACTGCCGCGCAAACCCTTGCAACTGCGGAAAGAACACCTCGAAGTGCTCCTGCAGCACCGCTTCCCGCGCCACCAGCACGGGTAATGCCGAATGCAGCGGATTGTCCCGGCTCAAGCGTTGCCCGATCCCCGCCAGCGCCTGCCCCAGCATCGCGCGATCGGCATAGCCAGCCGGCAGCCCATGCGCATCCATATAGCCACGAAACCGCCGCAGCGCCGGTGGCAGCAAGGCATCGTGACGGTGCAGCAACCTGCGCAACGCATCGGAATAGTCCTCCAGCGGTTGCACGCACCAGCACGCAAAATCCCGCGCCAGGCAATGGTCGAACCACATGTCGAGCAGGATCCCGGCATAGCGCCGGTACGGCGGTGGCAGCTGCGCCTTGGCCGCCAGCACCTCGGGATGGGCGTCGGTATACACGTCGATGGCGCGATGCAGGCGGATGCCGGCGATCACCCGCGATGGAAACAGCTGCGGATCGGGCTGGCCGTGCACGAAGTCACCCAGCATGCCGCCCAGCTGCAGCCACTCGTCGTCGCCAGCTAGCAGCGCATGCGCCAGGTGGTTCATCGACGGCGCCCGCGGCGGCAAATCGCGGCGACGGTTATCATCCTGTACATGAATCCCACCGAGCTCCCCGCCGAACCTGCCAGCTTTCCTGATATCGCCGCCAGTTTCATGCTCGACGGCCCCGCCGGCAAGCTCGAAACCATCAGCGACATCGCCGAGGCTGCCTGCGCGCGCCGCGGCGTGGTGGTGATCTGCCATCCGCTCACGCCGGAAGGCGGCACCATGCACAACAAGGTGGTGACCATGGTCGAGCGCGCGCTGCGCGAATCCGGCCTCGACACGGTGCGTTTCAATTTCCGTGAAGCCGGCAACTCGCAGGGCACCTATGACAAAGGCCACGGCGAAGGTGACGATCTGGCCGCCGTGGTCGCCTGGGTGCGCCGCACCCGTCCGGACGACGCGCTGTGGCTGGCGGGTTTCTCGTTCGGCAGCTATGTGAGCATCGCCAACGCGGTGCGGCTGCATGCCGATACGCTGATCAGCATCGCGCCGCCGGTCGGGCGCTGGGCGTTCGAGCAACTCGCTCTGCCCACCTGCCCGTGGCTGGTCGTGCAGGGTGAAGCCGATGAGGTGGTCGAGCCGCAGGCGGTATTCGACTGGATCGATGCGCTGGAGCACCCGCCGGAACTGGTGCGCATGCCCGACACCAGCCACTTCTTCCACCGCCGGTTGATGGATCTGCGCGGCGCGATCAAGCACGCCGTGCGCGGCTGGCTGCCACCGCCGCGTCAACCGTGAAGTGCGTTGCGCGTCACGCCTGACGACCGTCATCACTCCCTCCAAGACCTGTCCGATCCATGAGTGAAACCCCACCGCTCGCGCCCAGTGCGCGCTACCAGGAAGGCGTCGCCGCGCATCGCTGGGAGTCCGATCCTACCCAACTGGCACTGCTGCCCGAGTTCGACCGCATGCATGCGGCGCTATGCGTGCAACCTGAAGCAAACAACGGTTTGTTCGGGCGGCTGAAATCGCTGCTCGGCAACGATCAGTCCGAGGCACTGCCCGGCCTGTACCTGTGGGGCACGGTCGGTCGCGGCAAGACCTTCCTGATGGACCTGTTCGTCTCCAGCCTGCCGCATGGCATCGCGCTGCGTCGGCACTACCACCGCTTCATGGGCGAGGTGCACGAAAGCCTGCGCGCGCTGGGCGAGCGGCAGAGTCCGCTGGTCGACGTTGCGGCCGAACTCGCTGCACGCTGCCGCGTGCTGTGCCTGGACGAATTCCTGGTCAACGACATCGGCGATGCGATGATCCTGGCCAACCTGCTCGATGCGCTGTTCGCGCGCGGCGTGACCCTGGTCACCACCTCCAACACCGCACCGGCCAACCTCTACAAGGACGGTCTGCAGCGTGCCCGTTTCCTGCCCGCGATCGCACTGCTCGAACAGCGCTGCCACGTAGTCGAGATGGCCTCGTCGCATGACTGGCGCCTGCGTGCGCTGGCACAGGCGCCGGTATACCTGACCCCACCCGGCGCGGAAGCCGAGCGTGCGCTTGGGCGCATCTTCAGCAATCAGGCCAGTGGCTCCATCCAACAGGGTGGCTCGCTGCAGATCAATGGCCGTGACATCCCGTATCGCAAACGCGCCGACAATATCCTGTGGTTCGATTTCGATGCGCTGTGCGAAGGTCCGCGCGCGGTCGCCGATTACATCGCACTGGCCAAGGCCGGCCCGGCGATCATCATCTCCAACGTGCCGCAGTTCAGCATCTACAGCGAGGACGCCGCAAAGCGCTTCGTGCAGCTGGTCGACGAGTTCTACGACCGCCACGTCAAGCTGGTGCTGTCCGCCGCCGCACCGATCACCGAGCTGTACGACGGCGAGCGCCTGCGCGCCGAATTCGGCCGCACCGAGTCTCGTCTGATCGAGATGCAGAGCAAGGACTATCTGGCGCTGGAACATCGCGCGGACTAGCCTTGATAGCCTGCCTCCGCGGGATCCTGCCATGCATGCCACGCCGACCAGTTCGCCCCACGACAACGTCGAGGCGGTATTCCGTGATACCAATGGCAGGTCGACACGTCATGTCAGCTAGCGACTGGATGTTCGGGCTTGAAGATGCCCTGGCAAAGCTTCCGGACAACCCGGATGAGTTCCGCTTCCATTACGGCCTGAGGCACGGTTCGATGAAAGTCGGACTCTATGCGCCGCGGGGTACAGACCCGCAGTCGCCGCACCAGCAGGACGAGCTCTACATCGTCATCAGTGGCGCAGGTGAATTTTCAAAAAGCGGGGAACGTCATCCATTCAAAGCTGGTGATGTCCTGTTTGTGGAAGCCGGCACCGAGCATCGGTTTGAAAATTTCTCTGCCGACTTCGCCACGTGGGTCGTGTTCTGGGGGTCGAATGGTGGAGAACACTAGGCGTCAGAACATCCTGGCGATCTTCCGCGTCGTTGGCGGCAATTTCCTTGAGATGTACGACTTCATGGTCTATGGCTATTACGCCTCGGCCATCGCACGCACGTACTTCCCCAGCCACAACGCGTATGCGTCGCTGCTGCTGACCCTGCTGACCTTCGCCGCTGGCTTCGTAATGCGGCCGATCGGCGCGATCGTGCTGGGCGCGTACATCGACCATCACGGCCGCCGCAAGGGATTGATCCTCACCCTCGCAATGATGGCCGTCGGCACCTTGATGGTCGCGGCGGTACCGGGCTACGCCACCATCGGTGCACTAGCGCCGCTGCTGGTATTGGCCGGACGCTTGCTGCAGGGATTCTCCGCCGGCGTCGAGCTGGGCGGCGTATCGGTCTACCTGTCCGAGATCGCCACGCCGGGGCACCGCGGCTTCTACTGTTCCTGGCAATCGGCCAGCCAGCAGGTCGCGGTGATGTTCGCCGCCCTGCTCGGCCTGTTGCTGCAACGCTGGCTGTCGCCGCAGGCGATGAGCGACTGGGGCTGGCGTATACCGTTCCTGATCGGCTGCCTGATTGTGCCGTTCGTATTCCTGATCCGCCGTTCGCTGCAGGAAACCGAGGCCTTCCTCGCCCGCAAGCATCGCCTCAACGCCAACGAAATCTACCGCTCGATGATCACCCACTGGCGCATCGTGCTGCTCGGCATGGCGATGGTGCTGATGACCACGGTGTCGTTCTACCTGATCACCGCATACACACCAACCTTCGGCAAGGAAGTGCTGAAGCTGTCGGAGTCCGACGTGTTCGTGGTGACGCTGTGCATCGGCGTCTCCAACCTGATCTGGCTGCCGCTGATGGGCGCGTTGTCCGACCGCATCGGTCGCTGGCCCTTGCTGTTCGCCTGCACCGTACTCGCCCTGCTTACCGCGTATCCGGTGCTGCACTGGCTGGTGGCCAAGCCCGGTTTCGATCGGCTGCTCGGCGTGGAGCTGTGGCTGTCCTTCATCTACGCCAGCTACAACGGCGCACTGGTAGTGGCGCTCACCGAGATCATGCCGGTCGAGGTGCGCACCGCCGGCTTCTCGCTCGCCTACAGTCTCGCCACCACGTTGGGCGGATCAAGCCTGGCGATCTCGCAATGGCTGATCCATCTCACCGGCAACAACGCCGCGCCCGGGCTGTGGTTGTCGTTCGCGGCGCTGTGCGGATTGATCGCCACTGTGCTGGTGTATCGCAACCCGGAGCGCCGGATGCTGCATCAAGCCTAGGTTGTTGTGCTTCGTTCAAGTCCAGGTCCGCTTCGATAGCGGGCATGAATACTTCGCGATACATGCAAAGAACTTCGCTCCTCATTGCTGGCTATTTCGCTCCTCATTGCTGGCTATATCGCCGATCGCAGTTCCGCCAACAGCGCCATATCGGTCCAGCGCCGCGGTGCTTCCTCGGCCTCGTGAATCAATGCGCACAACTTCGCGTTGACCGGCGCCAATCGACCTTTTGCTGCGGCCAGCTTCACTACTTCGCCGTTGATGTAGTCGACCTCCGTGCGTTTGCCGGCTTGCAGGTCGTCCCAGGTCGACGAGCGCGCCAGTGGATCGATCGCCAGCATGCGTGAGGCGATGCGGCCGAAGATTGCATCGGGAAGCTCCAGTACACGCGGCATCCATGTGGGCGGTAACGGTGTCAACTTCGCCACGGGCAATCCTGCAACACGAAACACATCGAGCGCCTCGCGCTGCGCGAGGGCGACGCAACGGCGCCAACCGCGTCGTGACAACTCGTCGCGCAGCGGCAGATTCGACAGTGCATTGATCGCGTTGTTGAGATTGAGCAGCAACTTGGCGTGCTGCACGGCGGCCATATCGTCACGCGGCTGCAGCGGCAGGCCAGCGCTCGCGAACACGGGCAGCCACGCATCAATCGCCGGATGCGACTGCACCATCAACTCGCCCGACGAGGCCTGATGGAACGCGCCGGGCGCGCGCTGCACCACATTGAACGGCACCATGCCCGCCAGCACCGTGCAGTGGGACAATCCCTCGCGCAGCACATCCGCGTTATGCAGTCCGTTCTGCAGGCTGATCACCAGGGCACCGGGTTGTAGCACCTCGGCCAGTTCGCGCGCCGCCTCCGCCGTGGCGGCGGATTTCACACAGACCAGAACCAGCGAGGCATCCGCAGCCGCCGCCGGATCGGTGTGCAAATCGAGTGCATGGCCATCGAACCGATATCGATGGCCCTGGTAGTCACTGACCGTGAGTCCATGTTCGCGTAAGCGGCGAAACATTCTTTCCCGACCGATGTAACGTACCGGTGCATGGACCGCCAGACGCGCGCCGACATAGCAGCCGATGCTGCCGGCACCATGAATCGCGATCATCCCGTGCGCTGGTGATGTCATGCACACGCGGCTGCGGCTGCGCGACCGGCGATGCGGCCGGAGAACAGGCAACCACCGAGGAAACTGCCTTCCAGCGCACGATATCCGTGCAATCCACCGCCACCGAAACCGGCGGCCTCGCCGGCTGCATACAGACCTGCCAACGGCTGGCCATCGGGCGCCAAGACGCGGGCATCGAGGTCGGTCTGGAAGCCGCCGAGGCTCTTGCGGGTGAGGATGTTCAATCGCACCGCGATCAACGGCCCGTTGGCCGGGTCGAGCATGCGATGGGGCTTGGCCACGCGCACCAGTTTGTCGCCGCGATAGCGCCGAGCATTGTGGATCGCCATCACCTGGCCATCCTTGGCGTAGGGATTGTCGAATTGCAGGTCGCGCGCCTCGACCTCGCGGCGGATCTGCGCCACGTCGAGCAGCCGGTTGCCGGCGAGCGCATTCATGCCGTCGACCAGCGCTTCCAGCGTATCGCGCACGATGAAATCGCGGCCATGCTGCTTGAACGCTTCGACCGGTGCCGGTGCGCCCTTGCCGATCGCGCGCTTCGCCACCATCCGCCAGCTCTTGCCGGTGAGGTCGGGATTCTGTTCCGAACCGGACAGCGCGAACTCACGCCGGATGATCTGCTGGTCGAGGATGAACCAGCTGTAGTCGTGGCCGGTGCGGCGCAGGTGCTCCAGCGTGCCCAGCGTATCGAAGCCCGGCCACAGCGGACCGGGCAGGCGCTGGCCAGTGGCGTCAAACCACAGTGATGATGGGCCAGGCAGGATGCGGATCGCATGCATCGGCCAAATCGGGTTCCAGTTCTCGATGCCTTCGACGTAATGCCACATGCGATCACGGTTGATCAGGTTCGCGCCCGCCGTCGCACCGATGTCGAGCATGCGGCCATCCACGTGCGCAGGCACGCCGCTGAGCATGTGCGCGGGCGGCGCACCCATGCGCGGAGGCCAGTAGCGCCGCACCAGTTCGTGGTTGCCGCCGATACCGCCGGAGCAGACGATCACCGCCTGCGCGCGCCGCTCGAAATCGCCTGTCACTTGGCGCGAGCTCGGCTTGCCACGCTCGACTGCATCGTCGGCCAGCACCGCGCCGCGGGCACCGACTACCGCGCCGTTCTCGACGAGGAGTTCATCGACGCGATGACGGAAGGCAAAGCGCAGAAGCCCTTTCGCTTCGGCTTCGCGCGCGCGGCGCACGAACGGTTCGATCACGCCCGGGCCGGTACCCCAGGTGACATGGAAACGCGGCACCGAATTACCGTGGCCGAACGCGCCATAACCACCGCGCTCGGCCCAGCCCACTACCGGAAACCAGCGCATGCCCAGCCCATGCAGCCACGCACGCTTCTCGCCCGCCGCGAAATCCACATAGGCCTCGGCCCAGCGTCGTGGCCAGTGGTCCTCGTCACGATCGAAACCGGCACTGCCCATCCAGTCACTCAAGGCCAGCGTGTGCGAATCGCGCACACCCATGCGCCGCTGCTCGGGCGAATCGACAAAGAACAAGCCGCCAAACGACCAGAACGCCTGGCCGCCCAGGTTCTGCCCTGACTCCTGCTCCAGCACCAGCACGCGCCGGCCGGCATCCGTCAGTTCGGTGGCCGCCACCAGCCCGGCCAGTCCTGCGCCAATCACGATCACATCGGTGCTCTCGCGCATGCGTGCTCCGGCGTTGCCTAGAGTGGCGAACTTAGCGCGCGGCGGCCGGCTTGACTATGCGCAATGCGGCAAAGGCTGACGAGATTGCGGAGATTATCGGCCACCTTCAATAGCGGCCATCGCTGATAAAAACATGGATGCCTGCATATCACCACGTGAATGGCCTCAAAAGCCCTCATCCATTCCACTAACCTTCGATAAGGAAGGTCGGCCATTGCGGGCGGCGCCCGCACGACCAAGAAATGCTGTAGTGGTGGTTGCGCTTTCGGGCGCGACAATTCCTCAAGATTGCCGACAAAGGACTCTCATGAAGATCTTCTACGCCCTTGCTTTCGTATTGATAGCCACTTCGGCGCGTGCTCAGGATAGTGTTTGCCACAATGATGGCTCGGGACGAGATGCCGCGATATGTACCAGGCAAGCTGCTGATGTAGCGGATGCGAACCTCAACGCAGCCTATCAAAACGAACTGAACCAGCTCAGCGGCAGTGACAACATGGCGCGGGCTAGAGCTTCACTTGTCGACTCCGAGCGGGCTTGGATAAAGTTTCGTGATACCGACTGTGCCGTGCAAGACCACATCTTCGAGAAGGGTTCCATGCGAGGTGCTATGGTCGAACAGTGCTTGAAAGATCTCACCGAACGGCGAACCAAAGAACTCCAAAGCATCTGGATTCCATAAAGCGTTCATGTGCTGGAGTCGATGCTGCAGGCGAGTCTGGATTATCTCAACGCACCGACTTCGTGAGAGGCGAACAACGCGCATGGCCCGCATCCTGATCCCGCTGCCGCATCGTGATTTCGATCCATCCGAAGTCGCGGTGAGCTGGCACACGCTGTATGCCGCCGGGCATGAGGTGATCTTCGCCACGCCCGACGGGCAACCGGCCAGCGCCGACGAGCTGATGCTCAGCGGTGTCGGCCTCGATCCATGGGGTTGGTTGCCAGGGCTGAATCGCCTGCGTGTGGTCGGGCTGCTGCTACGTGCGAACGCCGATGCGCGCAAGGCCTATGCGGCGATGCTGCAGGATGCCGCGTTCCGTGCACCGTTGTGCTGGGATGCGCTGGACGCGGCGGTGTTTGATGGCTTGCTGCTGCCGGGCGGACATCGCGCGCGCGGCATGCGCGAGTATCTGGAAAGTCCCCTGCTGCAGAAGCTGGTCGCTGCGTTTTTTGCTGCTGACAAACCGGTCGCCGCGATCTGCCATGGCGTGCTGCTGGCTGCACGCAGCCGTTCTGCGAATGGCAAGTCGGTGCTGTTCGGTCGCCGCACTACTGCACTGACCTGGGCACTGGAAACGAAAGCCTGGACGACGGCGCGGATCAGCCGCTTCTGGGATCCGCTCTATTACCGCACCTATGCCGAAGCACCCGGCGAGCCGGCTGGTTACATGTCGGTGCAGCAGGAAGTGACGCGCACGCTGGCTGATCCAGCCGACTTTCTCGACGTGCCGCGCGATGCACCGGATTACCGCCGCAAGACGAACGGACTGGCCCGTGACAGCGAGCGCGATGCCTCGCCGGCTTTCGTGGTGCGCGACGGCAACTACCTCTCCGCGCGCTGGCCGGGCGACGCGCACCGTTTTGCGCGGGAATTTTCGGCGATGTTCGCCAAGCCGTAACGGCCGCCTATTACAGGGCGGTCGCGCCCGGATGCGCTTGCTGGAAACGGCGGTGATGAATCAGCAGGCCGCTGAAGTAGACGATGTAGTAGCCGACCCACAAGCCGACCACCAGCATGGTCAACGGGCTATAGGTGTAGCTCGCCGAGTAGCCTGCGGCCTGCGTGGCCGCTGAGATCTGCTGCATCTCCATGAACTTCCATATCAGCCGGCCGAGCAGCAAGACGGTGAGCAGGGCGCCGATCCACGGGTTTGGCACGTAGCAGTCGCCCTTGACCGGATCGACTTCAAAGCGGGTGAGCCTAATCCCGACCATGCCGATCAAGGCACCGATCAGCACCCCCACGAGCAGTCCCTCGAGCAGCTGGATGCTGTGCAAGCCGGCAAGGCTCAGCAGGCAGCCAATCACCGCAAAGATCGCGATGCGCGCGATCATCCGCTTGCGCTGGATCGGCTGGCGGCCGAACTGGCGGCTCACGCGCCGCCACACGATCCACGCCAGCAGCGGCAGCATGATCAGGTAATTGGTCAGA
>Ga0302317_10002340_pt1 | contig 13060 bp, 15 predicted proteins | sample III_Palsa_N3_3_FD_200450 | JGI IMG/M metagenome (GOLD analysis project Ga0302317, IMG submission 200450) | Peat permafrost microbial communities from Stordalen Mire near Abisko, Sweden - III_Palsa_N3_3 | ecosystem: Environmental > Terrestrial > Soil > Palsa > Peat permafrost | place: Sweden...
GCGTCGTGCGTCAGCGCTTGCGCGCTCGAACCGTTGGCCGCCGCGCGCCACACGTCGATCGCTCCGTCGATCAGGGCGAGGTAATAAATCCAGCGACCGTCGGGGGACCACACCAGCTTCGGCGACAACGATCCGCCCGCCGAATCGCGCAACGGCACGCCGCCATCGCCGACGCGTCGTGGCCACGGCTCGTCCAGGCCCTGCACGTACCACTCGGCGTCGTAGGTGTTGCGCGCCACCGACGCGCGCTCGACCCGAAACGCCACGCGACTACCGTCCGGCGATACCGTCGGGCTGGCGATATCCGCCACCTCCAGCAGCCGACGCGGCGACACGTCATCCGCATGGCACACGCCCACGCCGGCAACAAACAACGCGCCGACCACCCACAGCCGCCGCACCATCCACTTCATCAAAGACATGCTCGTTCTCTCCCGCCATCGCGGGATGCCGGCCGCGCCGGCACCCCGCCGGCATCACCAGTGCTTGGATACGGAAACGCTCACAAAGCGGCCGATCGGCAAATAGTTGGTCGAGTCGTACGCCGCCACATACAGCGGCGACGTCACCCGGTACAACGGCGGATCGCGATCGAGCAGGTTGTCCAGCGTCAAGGCGAATTCCAGCCCCGACAGCGCATCGTCGCGCGGGCCGATGGCATAGCGCAGCGCGGCATCGAACGTGATGAACGAGGCGGATTTAATCCCGTCGATCCGGTTGATCACGCCGCTGCGATAGTTGGCAAACAGCGAGGCGGTAAACCCTTCCCGCTTCCAGTCCGCGCCGACGCGGCTGCTGATCTTCGGCGGGTTGAACAGCGTGCCCGACAGCGCGTACGCCGGCCCGCCGGCCACGGTTTGCTGCGAGCTGTCCAGCCAGCTGGTGGCGCCGCGCAGCGTCAACGCGCCCTGCCCCAGGTGGAAGCGGTACGAGCCCGACAGGTCGACGCCTTGAATGCGCTGCTGCGCGGTGTTGGCGTACTGCGTGTAGATAATCGCCGCCACCTTGCTCGGGTCGTACGGCGCGCCGACATAGTTGTAGAACGTTTCCGCATTCGCCAGCACATCCGCCTGCGCCTGCGCGGTCGGCGCCGTGTCGACGAAAGGCGCGTAGATCGGGTTGTTCAACGCCTGGCTCGAATTGGCGATCGGCTGAATCACCCGATCGCGATAGTCGATGCGAAACCAGCTCAGCTCCGCCTCCAGCTCGCGCAGCGCCTCGGGATGAAACGCCAGCGACACCGAGCGGGTATCGGCCCGCTCCGGCCTGAGCTGCTTGTTGCCGCCATTGAGCACCAGCACCGTGGCACCGGCGGGATAGCCCACGCCGCCGAAACTGCTCGGCGAAAACAGATACGCGTTCTGCGCATAGTTCTGCTCGAACAGCGTGGGCGCCTTGAACGACTTACCCCACGACGCTTTCAACGTAAAGTCGAGGTTGGGGTCGTACAGCAGGCCCAGCTTCGGCGTCGTCACGCCGCCGAAGGTGCTGTAGTCCTCGCCGCGCACCGCAGCGGTTACGTCCAGACGCTGCACGCCGCGCACCTGCTGGTCCGCGCCGATCAGCGGCAGATTGAATTCCGCATACGCAAACCGCGTGCCCTCGCTGCCGCGGAATGTATCGGCCGCGGTCACGTGGTCGACATCGCGAAAGCCGTTGTCCCGATAGCCGACGCCGGCCGCCAGCCGCGCATCGCCACCGGGCAACGCAAACAGCGGGCCTTCGGCACCCAGCTCGTAGCTGTGGCTGGTATTGCAGTAGCAGGCGTCGGTCAGCGCCGCCGCGCCGCTGGCGGTCACCGTCTGCACTAGATACTCGTGGTGCTCGCTTTGGCCGGCCGTCGCACCCAGCGTCAGCGACCAGTCGCCCGGCAACCAGAACGCCAGGCTCGGCGAGATCAGCGTCGTCGTGGTGTGTGGCGTCGCGCGGCTGACGACGCCTTTGTAGTTGTACGAAAACAGCTGGTCGCGCGTGGTGCTCAGCGCATCCAGACGCAGTTCGGCAAAGTCACCCAGCGACTGGTGCACGCTGAGCAGGCCGCTGCGCAAATCGCTGCCGGGATACAACGTGGCGGGGTCGACCAGCTGCTCCGTGTAACTGCGCTGGCTGCTGTAGATCGGATCGACCGACGCGTCCTTGTACGTCGCTATCAGCCCGCCGGTGCTCCACGTGGTGCCGGCCGTGGCGTCGTACTCGCGCGTGGTCATGCCGCCCTGCGTCGCCGTGCCGAAGCGCGTGCCCACGGTCACGCCGTCGTAGTCGCGTTTCAAGATCACATTGCCCACGCCGCCCACCGCATCGGAGCCGTAGATCGCCGACGCGCCGTCGGCGACGATCTCGACGCGATCGACCGCCTCCACCGGTATCGCGCTGATATCCACCGCCTGGGTGAAGCCGCCGTAGGTCATGCGGCGGCCGTTGAGCAGGGTCAACGTGGCGTCCGCACCCAGGCCACGCAGGTTCAGGCTCGATCCCCCGGTAAGGTTCTGGTTGGCATTGCCCGCGCCGGCCAGGTTGCCGCTGAGCACGCCCGGATTCTGCCCACCGGAAAAATTCTGCGGCACGCTGCGTATCACCTCGCCGAGGTCGGCGAAGCCTTCCTGCTGAATCTGTTCGCTGCCGATCGACACCACTGGCGACGGTGTGCTGCCGCCGCGGATACGCGTGCCGGTGACGGTCACCGTGGCCAGTTGGGCTGCCGTCGGTGCCGCGGGCGACGCCGTCGTTGCCGCGTCGTTGGCCGCCGAACGCTGGGCGGATGCGGCGCTGTCCGGCACGCGCACGATCACGATGCTTGTGTCGTCGGCCTGCCGATACGCGAGCCCACTGCCCTGCAGCAGACGGCCGAGTGCGTCGCGCCAGCTCATGCGGCCATGCACCGCCCTCGCCTGCTTGCCCGCCACCAACGCGGGAGGGTAGTCCATCCGCAGCTCGCTCTGTTTGCCGAGCGCATCGAGCGCAGCGGAAAGCGTGCCGGCCGGCAGATCGATATCGGCGTCGATCGGCGAACCGGTCACCGCGGCCCGTGGCGGCGGGCTCGTATCCGCTGCGGCTTTCTGCGCCCGCGTCGGCTCGGCTGTGCCGGTGGCAGCCACCAGCAAGGCGATGGAAACGGCGTGTCGTAACGTGTTTGTTTTCATAGTTGCGTCCTTTGCTTTCCCCTGGGTTGGCCCTATGGGCCTGCCGGTCCGGTCGTGTCCGGGCCTTGGCAAGGTCGTCGGGCAAGAGCTGTTTTGTGTGTGGCTTGCAGAGGCAGCGGGTACGGCATCGCCAGTCAAAAAACTCTCAATCGACCGATCCGATTGCCGCAGCATCGCCACAGTGTTACTTATACGGTAACAGACAAGACAAAGGCAAGACTGCATGCTGGCTTCACGATTCACATCTTTATGGCAGTGCTTTGGACGACGCCCGCCTCATCTTTGCCAACCGCTTGCGCGCGGCCCGACTAGCATCAGGGCTAACCCAGGAAGCGCTTGGCGTCGCCACAGGGATCGCGGCTGAAGTGGCGCGCACCCGAATTAACCGTTACGAACACGGCGTCAATGAGTGCGACCTTCGCACCGCAAAGAGACTCGCCGACGCACTCGGAATGCCACTCGCGGCGCTGTACGCGGATACAGACGAGATCGCGGAGGTGATCGTCGCATTTGCGACGTTACCTCGCTCTGAGCAGCGTGCGGTGGTGAACGATCTAAAGGCGCGAGCTAAGAAGCGATAAGTTGCCGCCAAACGATACTAGAGTTGAAAGCAGTCCTCTCAAGCGTATTGGATTGCCTGGTGGAACTAATTGGCTGGGCCAGCCTCCCAGCACAGGAACCAGTTCCAGTCATGATTTGTTCAAGGACTTGGAAGCCGACCAGCGTCTTGGATCAGCCGCCCTTCCTTTCATTCTTCGGCACTACCTCAACGCAACAACCTACTCATCGAATCTGGTCAATTTCTAACAACACGTCCGTTTGAAGCTCGGCCAGTTCATAAGCACTCACGTATCTATCGGTCTGTATGCCAGAAATTCGATGAGCCTTTCTGCCAACGCTAGAAAATGGACGCCACCCTTAAACAAGACGCAGCCTAGCTCTGTTTAGGGAAGAAGATGGTTTGTTGGCTGAGCTTCCTCCGCTCAGCACGTTCAACATCAACCCAAAAGTCAGCTCGTTGATTTCTTCTGGTGCTATGTCGATTTGACTTGCGACGGAGGCCTTAGAAGTACCCTCTTGTCGCAATGCTGAGAAAACTTTCTCCAGCAACAATGATTTTTCATGGGGCACGCCTTCCGGCTCTTTTTTTCGAAACCCCGCTTCAGCCAATTGAATGCACAAGGTTCGATAAATCCAATCAGTTGTTAGGCCGAGTGCATGCAAACGATAGTTCAGAGCAGCCACTGAAACAGACCAATATTTTTTATGTTTGATCAGCGTTGGCAACGTGGCGGTACGGGGGGCATTTGCAAGGACACTTGCTCTTGGCATCAATAGAGCCGAAGCAAATGCATTTGCCTCCCGTTCGAGTTCAGGCCCCTGTGCTTGACCGTGCTTGTGCAACACCAAGTGGCCTAGTTCGTGTGCCGCATCAAATCGGCAGTGTTCGGCCGATTTGTAGGTATTGAGAAATACAAAAGGCTTGCCACCACTCCACATTGAAAAAGCATCAACCTCTTTCGCATCAATCGCCAAGGAGTAGACACGAACGCCCTTTGATTCAAGCAAGGCAATCATGTTTTTGATAGGTAATTCCCCCAGACCCCAGTGGGCTCGCAGCATTTCTGCCGCCGCTTCTGGATCTTGACTACCTGCGTGACTTGGGTACTCATCACTTTCATCGACAATCAATAATTTCTCTTCAGCATCAAGTCCCGTATGGTCTCGCCCTAAATCTGGGAGATCAGGCGACGGCAAGGCGAACTTTGACTCAATCCAATCATTGAGCATCAGGGCCACGGAACCCGCGCCCAAAGCCGAGTCTCTTTGTTTCGCACTCATTTTTGAGAGCGAGCGAAAACTGGCAACATCAGGAGTCAGTAACTCCGGGTCGTCACCAAAAAAGAACGCTTCGGGGAACCGAAGCGCTTCAGAAATTTTTCGTAACGTGGGCATCTCCGGCTCTTGAGTCCCACTTTCATAGCCAGTGATTGATCGTTCGCTTACACCCACATGCGCCGCAAGCATTTTTTTTGTCATTCCACGCCTTCGTCTGGCGAGGGTGAACCTTTTTTCATTGAACATAGGCAGTCACTCGGTCTTGCGATAAATCTCGAAATCGATATCAGGGCTCTCAGGCAAGATAAGGTCGCCAAAATCACCATCGAACGGCAGCGGCGTGAGGATGATGCGCTCTGACCACTCTATGATTTTTCCGTCAGAATCCATGTCTGATGGCCTTGAAAGTTCGATGCGCCGCTCCCTTTTTCCCGCATCAAAATAATGGAGTAGCACCCAGGTTTCGAGCTTGGAAGGCGCAGGCTTTGAGGGCAGCATCTGAGCAAACATGTCTGCCTGCCGATTCGCATCAACCGCCTTAACGGTGTAGCGACCTTTCGGTGACTTATTTGAAGGATGCACGTCTGGACGCCCCGTCCCTTCATCACCTGACGCAACCGCTATACCAATGGTGTCGTCTGAATTCACCGCGAGTTCGTAAACACTCGAATCTGGGCGATGCCAGCCCTGCGGCCTGAGCAAATTGCGAAGGGCCGCGACCACCTCAGCCCACATAACTAAGCCTGGATAGATACGAGGGTGATTTTCAGTAAGCCTTGCCGCATGGACTTGGGATAGACGGATGGCCTCAACAAGCACCTCTTCCGTCAATTCCATTTGCGCAAGCCTGTCTTCGACGGCTTGAGGTTCAACGTGCACGACATTGGTCTTCATAGATCTCGCTCAGGTCAACTGGATGGATTTCCCCCTGCTTCTTGAAATTTTCCCTCATTTGCGGAAGAAAAACAAGAAGTCGAAGATTTCCATTTCGGAAGCGTGGCGAAGGGATACCTAGCGCTCCATCCTCCATCCTCGATCCAGATCTGACGGAAAATTCAATACTAGACAAGCACACTTGGTAGGCTTCTCAACCAAGCGCATACTGCCCCGGGGCCAACGTGCGCCTCGCACATGGAGACGTGGCATGAGTGCAACCGTCGTAAGCCTTATCAACATGAAAGGTGGCGTGGGCAAGACCACGCTCGCAGCGCAATTGGCGCACGCGGCAGATGGAAGGAACCTTCGTACACTTGCGGTTGACCTTGATCCGCAATCGAACCTCAGTCAAGCGTTGATGGGTGCAAAAGCATATGTAAAGCATCTGAACCAAAAAAAACCTACCATAGCGAACATATTCGAAAAATATCTACCACCGACAATTAGCACCCCATCGCCGACACCATTTAAGGTCCACGACGCTATTGTCAAAGCTGCTGGCTATTGGAATAACACCACACTCGACCTTATACCAAGCCGGCTGGAGCTATCGAATACGTTAAAGAATCCAACTGGCAAGGAAAGAAATTTAGCAAAAGCGCTAGCAAAAATGAGCACCGACTATGATCTGATTCTAATAGATTGCGCGCCAACGGAGTCGATTCTTACCGACGCTGCTTACTTCTCAAGCCGCTATGCTCTTGTTCCTGTAAAACCGGAATTTCTTGCTACGATCGGCCTTCCCTTACTAGCAAGTTCAATACGGGATTTTAAGGCAGAAAACGCTGATCATTCGCTCGATATTTGCGGAGTAGTTTTTAATCATTCTTCTTCGTATTCGGATGGCCCAGAGACCGCTGCTTCAATAAACGAAGTAACGGCACTTTCCCAAAAACATAAATGGCATGTATTTGAGACACACGTTCGATACTCACGGTCTTACGCCAAAGCAGCGAGAGAGGCGACACCAATTCAGTCGACGAGTTATGTACGAGGCAATGTTCCTAAACAATTTGCGGCTTTCGTAGAAGAATTTTTTACATCTATCGGATTTTGATTTAGCCATGACCACAAAAGGACTGATTAGCTTCGACATTTCCATTCTGATTATCCGATACGGCAAGTCTGCCGTTTTGAGAGAGCTTTCGGATCAGCTCGGCTTATCAGAATCCGACCTGGAAATGAAGCTTCATATAATTCATCAAAAAAAACACGTGGAGAAGAAAAAAAAGGCAGCTGAATTTTCTCTTGAAAATCAGCTGACATCAGACCCAGAAAAAGACAAAGCATTACGTAAATTGAAGGCGCGATTTGATAATCGGACATTTTTACCCGAATTAAGGGACATCAAGCGACTTCTTGATCGAAGGGGAATAAGTAGTCGCACACTCAAATCCCGCGCGACATCACAAAAAATTCTGTTCAGTGCCCTCGCAAAAGAAGATATCAAGTCTCTTACAAGATTACTTGAAGAACCGACTAGCAACGGGAGTTTCTCCTCGCTAGGAATTATTTCTGAAGAAATTCTTAAGAATAAAAAATCTTAACCGGATCATGGAAATTGAGGCGGAGCCAATATAGGCTCACATGGCCCCTCCCAGCCATGCTCACGCAGCTGCCAGCTCCAAAACCCAACAAATGAACAAATGAGGGTCAGGTTCACTTCTTAGTAATCGAAGAGTTGAATCTGAGCTGGCCTCTTTTCGATCCGGTTAGCTCCGCTCAGCTTTTCCACCTCTAGAAGTGAACCCGCTGTGCGTACCACCAGCGACCAAAGAGAGTGGCGACGAAGAGTGATCCCACGCCGAGAAGGATACCGGGCATGCGTGCATTGCCCAGATCCTCGCGAGTGAGGAGATCGACCACGGAGTAGGCCTGCCCCAACAACAGCACCACGAATCCGGCCCACCACGCGAACAGGTAACGACGGTAGATGCCATAGGCGCACGCCAACAACATCAGGCCGTTGACGACGGCTCCCAACCGTACGGCTTGCGGATAGCGCTCGATCAGTGCACCACTGACATGGATAACGCCTGCGCCCCGCCCCTGTAGTGCACCGACAAAGCACATCACACCGAACAGGCAGAAAACGCCGGTAACGATAAGGATGAACTGCGGACGCGCGTCGGACGGCCTCGATGCAGGCAATGCCAAAGCGGCCTCTGGCGATACCGGCGCATGCAGCGCCGTGCGAATCACCTGCGAAAGCCACGCGGGGTCGCCGCGCGAGAACCAAGCAAAGAGACGCGTCATGCCAAGCCCCAACGCGAACATGCCGACACCCGCCAACGGCGTGAATGCGGCGGCAGATCCTTGCGCGGCGGCCGGCAGCGACACCAGCACAAACAGCGCACAAAACCCGAACCAGTACGCCATGAATAACTTCACGAACCAACTAAGCCCGAACCGCCCGGTCAGCACCACCTGACCGTGGGCCTGCCCAAACCGCCCCGTAAACACCGGCTTGAACGAATTGGCGAACATCGGCACCACGCGTCGCAACGACACCCGCGTCTCGCTCACGCGACCCACCGCCGCCTGCTCGGCAACCCGAAACAGCGACCACGACTTCGTCGCCGCCTTCAACCGCGCCACGGATTCCGCCAGCCCGTAGGCACTAATGAACTCAACGGGTTCAGAACCGCCCCAGATATCCTTGATCCATCGAAACATAACGCCCCCGCATCCCTTCCCATTAGTGCCCCGACCCGGTTGGCTAGCTGACCCGCCTCGCTAGCTATGCTGCCATATCTTTGCGGCGACCCATGGCCATCTCGTCTAACACATGGCACACCGACGTATTTGATCAGTAAAACCCATCGATCTTGATCAGCACGCCGGCCTCCTGTCCAGCGCGAGGCCACCGGCTGGGATCGACCAGTAGCGGCGTTGAACAGCTAAAGTTAAGTCGACTGCCCGGCTTTTCGGGCCGGTCGGCTTGAACGCCCGGTTGGCCCTTGCTAGGCCATCGAGATAGCAAGCCTGATCAGCGGCGCAGTGCTGCCATCATTACGTCTGGCGGAGGCATTTCAGAGTATGCAGGAACGCCTTCCGGTAGGGATAACCAGCACTGCTTATAAGCCACGAAAATGTGCAGCACGCAATCCAATTCCTCGGAACGATCAAGGGTGCCGGCGCGAACAACAGCCATGCCTGGGCGACGCGTATTAGTGTTGTAGATTCGTCCGTGGCAAACCGAACAGCAGCGCTGAATGCTTGTTCGGTCGGCTGTCGTGAGCTCGAATACCGTTAATTCGCCCCTAAGGCTCAATGCCGCCTCCGCAACAATCAGTTGTTGGCTAAATGCGCTTCCGCTCCAACGCTGGCACTGATGGCAATGGCAGGCGTAGCTTCGAGGAAGGCGGTCGACAGCGAGCTTGTAGCGAACAGCTCCACAGCGACAACCTCCGTCAAGGCCATCGACAATGGTCCCACCGTGGGTATCCATCTTTCTGTTACCTCTCTATAGAACTACCGTGAAGCAGATATGCGACTCGTACTGCAGCCAACTCGACCTGATTTGAGGCCCAACGCTGGAATCAAGCGGCGCCGGAGGACTCCGCTTGGATGAGTGGTTAGGGTTGATGCCTAGGAAGTAGCTTACTAAAAGCATACGTTGGGGGCCCCCAACCTCCCGTTGACTCTGTCAGTAGCACTTGTGAACCGCGAGCGATTGGCTGCGAGGTAGGGATAGTAATTTGGAGCCCATTGCCATCCGGGAGGCGCACGAATGCCACCATAGCAACGCGTCCATGTAGTTGGGTGCCGCCGTTGTCCACATAACCTGCAGACTCGACGACACACAAAACTAGGCCAATAGGCCGTTGAAAGATCGTCATGCTGCTCCTCACAAGCACGAACAATATGAGGAGTGTCATCAGTATTGAAGGTACGAGAGATTTCACGGTGTGAAGCCTAACGCTGGAGTTAAGCGGCGCCGGAGGCGTCCGCCTTGTACAAATTGTTAGGGTTCGTTGCCGTGAGCATTGCTAGCGCGCCATCTTTTGAGCGAAATGAATTCAGCAGATGGCATGTCCTCGACAAGAATTGTCCTCGTATGGACGGCGAACACATATCGTAGATCAAGGTCATGATTCGGATTGACTCCGTATACGTAGACCGTGTCGTAACACCATCTCCCGACTTTTTCTCTGCTCCCGGTGTCAAACACTATTGAATTTCTACTGTGGGTCCAGCCGGCTAGCTCCGGTAAGCGCTGAACTATCTCTGTGGCGCGAAGCAAATCGTTTTGGGAGCTCTCAGATGGTTTGCATTCCGGGGTAGCACAGACAGCCCCGCTGAGCATTAGAAGCACGAGAATGAGCCGCCACATACGATAGAGCCCTAGCGCTAAAGTTGAGCGGCGGCGAAGCCGTCCGCCTTGAACGAAATGTTAGAACTCAACAACCTGTACGTCACCAGCGAACTCCTCTGTTAGCGATCGGGCAAAGTCCACAACCTCAGCGAGCGTCTCGTGCTCATGAAACGAATTGAGCATCTTGTAGGGTGCGGAACCATCGCCCACGCACAACTCCATAATGATGTCCTCAATACGGGAGGCATCTACGCCAACAACGCCAACGTAGACCACGCCGCCATCCATGAACTGCCGCACAAGCTGATCAAGCTCTGGGCGGTACCCCGAAAGAGAGTGGAGGACGATCTTGCGGAGAAATTGCATGGTGAGTTCTAACGCTAGTGCTAAGCGGCGCCGGAGGCGTCCGCTTGGACGAATAGTTAGTGCCCAGCGACGAGGTAAGCATTTAAGACCTCGTCTCTGAGCTCTGATGGAAGAGCATCGTAGTCTTTGGAGCGATCACTGAGCTTTACTGACAGATCCGTAGAAAGGTCAAAGCCACTGACGACCGCACTGATGACTAACAGAGTACAAATAGCAAACTCGCGCTCGTGACCTGGATTAAGAGCGTGAGAACCCAGCTCGATGACCTCGTATGGATGCCAAACCTGACCATCTTTGAACTTGCCACCCTGATTGAAGATTACGGTGCGTAAAGCATCGAGATGCTTCGAAGTATCTTGGCCGTAGTCTAATGCCGCGACGTATGCGAGCTCACTATCTGTGATTGATGTGATCACGGGACTCCACATGGGGGCTAACGTTGGAGTTAAGTGGCGGCGCAGCCGTCCGCTTGGACGAATGGTTAGGTGCAACCGTTACGGCAGTGATCGAACTTCGACTGCAGCAGTTGTGCGATTTACAGTGACGGCGAAACCGCAATCGACGCCAGGCTTTTTGCAGACATATAAAAAGAACCATTCATTCCCGTCGGTGCTGAGGTCGTTACCGTCGGAAAGGAGCGAATACTCTTCTATATCGTAGTGCTGTTTGACTGCTGCCTGTCGAGCCAAGTCGAGCGCTCTGCCATGCGTAACAAGCCCTTGAGTGGTTTGCTCTTGAGAAAATACCTGCATGGTGCATAGAGATACAGCAACTAAAGTTGAGCAAAGCCTAAGTTTCACTGTTGCACCTAACGCTGGAGTTAAGCGGCGACGTAGCCGCTTGGACGAATTGTTAGGCCTCAGCCGGCTCATACTGAAGCAGCTCAGACCCGAAGAAGTAGTTGCCGTAGTACTCGCTCTCTCTGAGGCCCGGGTTGTCCCTGAAGTTGATATAGGGCTCGCCGCAATGCGGGCACCGAAATGGGTTTAGGTAACTATAAGTTGTGCCGTCAGGTGCCTTGGGGAGCGCCTGCTCTAGAGCAGTGAGAGCTTCGGGGTCTGGCGCTGAAAGAGGCGCAGGGCTCCCTGCCACGTGTGTGTTAACCGTTAGAGTGTGTTTGCCTGACCCCGAATAGAAGTACCCAGCATTGCTGAATCCTGCATGGTAAGAGCGTATTAGAAAGCTCCGGTGGCACTTGTCACACTCACACGACAACAAGATGTTGCCAGGGGTGATGTTGCCGCTAAAGTGCAGACCGCGAGCGAAGAGGCCTTTTCCAGCTAGGTCATGGTTCGAAACAAAAGCGCCTTCTAGAAAAAACGGTTGGAAGCGAATGCCTGTTGCTTTGCCTTGCATCAGAGCGTTGGGATCAAAGGTCTCCGAATCCGATATGACGCAATCCGCTTGGCAGGCCCGGTTGGCGTGAACTCTGATAGAAAGGTGGACCCAGCCTTGGGCAACGCCAAGTGCATGAGTGTGGGTTGTTCCGCTTGAGTCGGCGAAAGAGACCACTGAATTGGCTGGAACCCGAATTGACGGAGTCTTCTCGCACGGCAGCTCATCAACGCGAATGGAGCAGAGTGACTCGCCATTGACGAGCACGCTAAGAAGCGCTGCTAACTTCTTCTCGAATCGACCGGATAGTTCCATTTGAGGCCTAGCGCTGGAGTTAAGCGGCGCCGGAGGCAATCCGCCTTGAACGAATTGTTAGGCCACATTAGTAAGGCATCGACTGAGTATCAGAGCCTTGTAGTACGGACCATCATTGCTTAGATCGTGCTGCGGCGTATCGAACTTAACCCAGTAAAAGTAATCCTCGCCTTGCACAGTTTGAATGGATTCCGGAGCGCTAGATATGACCCCACGACAATCATTGCGCCACCCGCCGCCGACCGCTGAAACCATGACGCGCGTGCCGATGGAAAAATCTTGCCTCATTGCATAAGGGCAATACGGATCGCTCACTTGGTTTTCCTTGCGGCCTAACGCTGGAATTAAGCGGCGGCGAAGCCGCCCTGAACGAGTGGTTAGGCCTCACGTCACAGCTCCGAGGGACGAGGTGGACGAACATGGAGAATATCTTTCTCGCAACACGCGCCGAACAGCTTGTAGTTAACGCGGGCCTGAGCAAGGCTTAAGTCGCCGTTGGGGCCGCCCCAAATTTCACTTGCGTTTGAATCATCTTGCCCGTCGTCCTCCCAAAAGCAGACCTTGCAAATGTCATATGCAGCTCTTTCACTGAGGGTCTTGTATCCACAGCATGGGCAGCGAAGTGGAATGTGCTCGAACTCTGTCATTGAGGCCTAACGCTGGAGTTAAGCGGCGGCGAAGCCGGAGAGTTCCTACGCAAAAGTGGACACCGACTGGTTAGCCGCATTGTGCCTCGAACTCGATGGGAGAACGATACCCCAACGCGGAGTGCAAGCGCTTGGTGTTGTAGAACTCAATATAGCTGCGCACG
>Ga0302317_10002342_pt1 | contig 13058 bp, 11 predicted proteins | sample III_Palsa_N3_3_FD_200450 | JGI IMG/M metagenome (GOLD analysis project Ga0302317, IMG submission 200450) | Peat permafrost microbial communities from Stordalen Mire near Abisko, Sweden - III_Palsa_N3_3 | ecosystem: Environmental > Terrestrial > Soil > Palsa > Peat permafrost | place: Sweden...
ATGAGCACACCCGGCTGAAGCGGCTTCACAATATAGTCGTCGGCGCCTGCGTTGAGGCCCTCGACGATGTCGGACGCGTCGGCTCGGCAGGTAAGCATCAGGATCGGGATCTGCTCGCCGGCGTTCTCTCGCACCCAGGAGGTCAGCTGCAGCCCCGAGAGCCCTGGCAAGCCCCAGTCAACAACAAGTAGATCAAAGTTTTCGCGACGGCTTACGCTGATAAACTGCTCTGCGGTTGTGAACAAAGCGCAGGAATAACCTGCCCCCGTCATCAAGCCGCATAGAAATTCCAGCTGTTCGGCGTCGTCATCGAGCACGGCTATTCGCATGCGATATCCAGAAAATGCCCAGCACCTTGAAGGCGCTGCAGATCTAAATTCGTAGTCTACAACCTTCCGCCCGCCCCAGCCGCAAACGGTCGCAACGGCCAGGCCGATCTCGCGCGTCGCCATCGGACCTCGCCGCCGGCGCGGCGACCGGCGTCGATTGGGAGAGGCGAACCCGAGCGGAAACGGCTCGCGTCGGAGCCACACTTATGTTCGGTCGTCAACGCGGGGATCTGACGCACCTGTCGAACTCGAAATGGCGGCGCTCGATCAATCGACGCAGATTCACTGCCGTCATTGCCGCCGAGCCTTAGTAAATGTTCGGTGCTATATTCAGTGGTCGATGATGGCTCGCGTTTCAATTTACTAATACCTTATGATACCAAAATAGCGCCATCATAATACCAATATGAAATGGCTTAGCCATACGCTAGATAAACCTGCTCAAGGCTGAATTGCGAGGCGCGTCGTTCAACATTTTACGCTTGTTTACATGGGCTCTGCCTTGGCTCGTGTATGAATTCCCGAGGCAATGCCGACGCACCTGTCTTCTTGCACGGCGCTATTGGGACAGTCGCCAGAGTTCGCCCGGGCGGTCCTTGGCATTTTCGAAGCTATCGGCGCAGCGCGGGCGGCTGGAGGCGAGCGCGCGCTTTCCGCCAGAGGGGTACGCGCTGACATGCGTCCTTTTGGTGGTCGTGCGCGGCGCGGGCCCAGGTTCTTCTGGCCGACGGAAGAGATCGTCAGACCTTGTACGCCATGAGCGAAACCACACCGCCTCGCCGCACTCTGGCGCATAGAGATTTCTGCGCCACCGGCCGGGCGATACTCGGCCCGGATTGGCGGCAGGAACTCGCCGGCACGCTCGATCTTGATGTGGCGATGGTCGACAGTTGGGCCGCTGGCGGAACGCCGCTGCCCTACGTGGTCGTCAAGACGCTGGCGGCGCTCGCCCAATTCCGTGCTGACGAACTGTCGCGGATATCCGAACGACTGACCAAAGACCTCAACACGTGGCTCGGGCAGCCTTAGGGGCGCGAGGCGGCCCGGCCGTCACAGGCAGGTGAACACGGCTTCGCAGAGACCGCTTGATCGCGGATCGCCGACCACCCGCTCGCCCATCTGATTGAGCACATAGCCGATGGCGATGCCCGTCCCGAGGTCGGCGCAGGCGAAAGAACCGCCCCAGCCGGCGTGCCCGAACGTGCCCGAGTGCGGACCGTAGAGTCCGATCGGGTTGCGCGTCACGCCGTGACCCCAGTGAGGCGCGATTCCGAGCAGTAGATCGACCCGCTCGGTCTGCACGGCGATCATCGCCTCCACCGTCTCGCGCCGCATGAGCTGAAAGCCTTCCAGTGTCCCACCGTTGGCCATGGCCGCATAAAGCCGCGCGAGACCGCGAGCGGTGGCCTGTCCATTGCCGGCCGGAATCTCCGCCGCTCGCCAAGCCCGGTCGTTCGGCAGGGTGGGCTCCATCGCCGGGTTGCTCACCGCGATCAACCCTTCAGGGGTCATGGCGGCGGCGTCGAATGGCGCGGCGATCCTGGGCGCAATCAAAGGCGCGACGCGTGGCTCCAACGTCTGCGGCAGGCCGATGAAGATGTCGGCGCCGAGCGGCCCGGCGATCTCTTCGGCGAGATAGGCGCCAACGGAGCGGCCGCTCGCCCGCCGGATCAGCTCGCCGGCCAGGAAACCGAACGTCATGGCGTGATAGCTATTCTTCGTCCCTGGCGGCCACATCGGCGCCTGGGCGGCCAGGCGCGTGGTCACGGATTCCCAATCGTAGAACTCCGCCATTGTGATCGGCTCGGCGAAGCCCGGCAGGCCGGCCTGATGTGAGAGCAGCTGCGAGATCGTGATCGCCGCTTTGCCGTTGGCGCCGAATTCCGGCCAGTAGCGGGTGACCGGCGCCTCGTAGTCGAGCCGGCCCTGGTCGACGAGGCGGGCAACCGCGATGGCGGTCACCCCCTTGGTGGTCGACCAGACGTTGACCAGGGTGTCGGGCGTCCATGGGGTGGTTTCGGCAGCGTCTCGCCAGCCGCCCCACAGATCGACCACCAGAGTCTCACCGGTCCAAACCGCCAGCGACGCCCCGACTTCGCGGTAGGCGTCGTCACGTTCGAAGTTGGCGGCAAAGCGGTCGCGGACCTTTTCGAAACCCGGCGCCGCGAAGCCGCCGATCGTGGCGCTCACTTAAGACCTCCTCCCCGGCTCGGCGCTCAGGCCGAGCATGTGGAAATCGCTGATCTCGTCAGCCAATTGGCGCGGCGACCGTGGATCGCCTGGCGCCAGCCATTTGGGTAGCCATCCGAAGGCCCCGGCTCCCATCAGCGAAGTCATGGCCGCATCGACAGACCGGCAGGAGCCGTCGGCGACCCCCTCGCGTGTCAAGCGATCGAACAGGCGATTGAGCCGCCGGGCGCGGGCGACCAGGGCCGCACGTCGCGGTTCCGGCAGGGAGGCCAAGCCTGGTTGAGGCATCAGGGGAGCGAGCGCGCCCGCCTGGGCCTGGACATTGACATGGGTCCCCACCAGGGCCCGCTCCACCCCGCAGCCATCGTGGTTCTGCGCCGCCTCGGCGAAGCGATCGAAGAGATCGAAGCCGCGCTCGTAGCAGCGGGTCACCAGGTCGGCCTTATCGCGAAGGTAGTGGTAGAGCGCCCCCTTGGTGGCGCCGAGCGAGGCGGTGATCTCGTCAAGCGACACCGCCTCGATGCCGTCGCGGTTGAACGCCCGCGACGCCGCGGCAAGCAGCTGCTCCACCTTCATTTCCGAGGCCTCGCGCCGGTCAAAGGCGTTGAATGGGCCTGGCCGGAAGGAGTCGGCGTCGATTGGACAGACGAAACGGCGGCGCCGGTCGACGGAAAGGCCGTGAGTGAGGAGATCTAGCATCGCGTCCGATAGTCGGGCGCGGAACGCATGGCTGCGCCGTTCAGACACCCAATCGGGTGACAGCTGAGCCCAGGCGAGCGTTCCGACGATGGTCTGGGCCGCGACCTCGGCGTCGCAGGACCTCACGCTGCCGTCAGCGACCCCGGCCTCAATGAATCCGATCAGAGCGACGACGTTGCGGGCGTGGGCCGTGCGGATCACCTCCGCATAGTGGGGCGGCAGATAGTTGATCTCGCTCAGCACCGCGACCGGCGGCCGGTGGGGCGTCAGGGCGCGCGCGACGAAGGCCAGGACCCGCCGCAGCCCGTTCTCCGCTTCGTCGGCGACAGCAAGATCCTCGGCGACGAGATCGCAGGCGCGCTGGTAGCACTGGAAGACCAGCTCGGCCCGGTCGTCGACGTAGTAATAGACCGAGGCGCGGGCGAGACCGAGCGCCTCGGCGATCTCGGCCAGTGAGGTCGCTGCGATGCCGCGGCCGTTGAACACCGCCGCCGCCCCTTCCAGCAACGCCTCGCGGCGGGCCCCGCGATGCGAGGGCCGTCCGCGCCCCCGCGCAGGCTCAGCGGTCTCGCGTGGGGAGTCTTCGGCAGCCAAGGCGATCGCGTCCAATGTTCCGAACCCTCGTAACAGGGCCGTACTTCAGTGTCGAATAACTTGACACGGAATAATCGACGTGACGATATTCTGACATTCTCAAAAGTTGAATAAATGCCGCGACAGGCCGGAAAGGCGGAGCGGCTGGGAGGAGCAGGGGACATGCCGAAAGTCGAACGGATTGGGGGCGGATGGCTCGCAGGGGCCTCACTCGCCGCCCTCGTGCCAATCCTGGCTCCCGCCGTGGCGCGCGCGGCCGAGTCCTCTTCCGGCGGCGAGGCCGTTTCAGTTCAGGAGATCGTCGTCACGGCGGAAAAGCGGCAGGAGACCGCGAACAAGGTGCCGATGACGATCACTGCCGCCACCGGCGCCCAGCTCGAGACCCTTGGCGTCAAACAGCCGCGTGACCTCGTCAGGATCACCCCGGCCTTCACCTACGCCGACTCCTATGTCGGTTCGCCGATCTACACCCTGCGCGGGGTCGGTTTCAGCGACATCAGCCTGGGCGGCCGGCCGACCGTCAGCATCTATACCGACGAGGCGCCCCTACCCTTCGCCATCGAAACGCGCGGCGCGAACCTCGATCTCGAGAGGGTCGAAGTGCTCAAGGGTCCGCAAGGCACCCTGTTCGGCCAGAACGCCACCGGCGGCGCAATCAATTTCATTGCCGCCAAGCCGACCAGCGCGCCACAGGCCGGCATCGATGTCAGCTACGGCAACTACAATTCCGTCGACGTCGGCGGCTTCGTCAGTGGACCGATCACCGATACTCTGGGCGTGCGACTGGCGGTCGAACACACCCAGAACGATCCCTGGCAGCAGAGCTACACCACCGGAGCGAAGAACGGCTCGGGCGACTTCACCAACGGCCGGCTGATCCTGGCCTGGACGCCGACCAGCCGCCTCAAGGTCCAGCTCAATCTCAACGGCTGGATCGACCATTCCGAGGTGCAGGCCGCGCAGGTGATCGCCATCACGCCCAGCATCCCCGCCGCCCTGCCGTTCATTCCAGGCCTGGCGACCTATCCGCTGGCGCCTCAAGACCCGACCGCGGCCGACTTCAACCCAGGCGAAGACTACCACCGCCACAACAACTTCGGTCAGGTCAACCTGCGCATCGACTACGACCTGCCGCACGATCTGACACTGACCTCGATCACCTCCTACAGCCGCTACACCGAGCGCCAGCTGCAGGACATCGACGCGACGACGCTCTCCAATCTCAGCCAGGAGACCCTTGGAGGCATCACGTCGTGGTCGGAGGAAACTCGCCTCGCGGGCGGTCTATTCGGACGCGGACACTTCGTGGTCGGCTTCAACTACGCCCATGATAACGTCCTGGAGACCGACTACGACAACATCGCGCAGAGCACGACGGCTTTCATCTTCGTCCCTTTCGGCCTGCCCGTGTACACCGACTTCCGCGACATGGATAACCAGGAGACCACCACGGTCGCGGGCTTCTCCAGCGCCGACTTTTCGGTCACGAATACGGTGAAAATCTACGGCGGGATCCGCTACACGCGCGCCATCGACAAGTTCAACGGCTGCACCTCCGATACGGGCGACGGCATCGCGGCGGAGGACTTCACGTTCTTTTACGCGCTGCTGCGCGCCGGCGCTGGCTTGCCGCCGATACCGCCCATCCCCGCCGGCGGTTGCATCACCGCCGGTCCCGGCTATGTCCCCGGTCTTGTGACCAGCACCTTGGACCAGGACAACGTGTCGTGGCGCGTCGGGACGGAGTGGACGCCGACCAGCGCCCTTCTTCTCTACGCCAATATCAGCAAGGGTTATAAGTCAGGCGGTTTCCCAGATCTGGCCGCCAGCACGGCCGCCCAGCTGTCGCCCGCCACGCAGGAAGCCGTGTTGGCCTATGAGGCCGGCTTCAAGGCGACGTTGCTCGACCACACCCTGCAGCTCAATGGCGCAGGCTTCTACTACGACTACACCGACAAGCAGATCCTCGGTCGCGTGCTCGATCCGGTGTTCGGGCCGCTTCTGAAGCTGATCAATGTGCCGCATTCCCAGATCATCGGCGCGGAGTTGCAGCTGGTCTGGACGCCGTTGCGCGGGCTTAACCTCAGCGCCGGCGGCTCGTACATCGACTCCGAAATCCTCGACAACTTCACCAACTACGATCCGAACGGCATCGTCGCCGACTTCGGCGGCCAGCCCTTCCCCAACACGCCGAAATGGCAGTTCGTCTCGGATGTCGACTATCATTTCGGCCTGACCGACCACTTGGACGGCTTCGTCGGCGGCGACCTCACCTGGCAGGACACCACCAACAGCCAGCTGGGCGAACTGCCGCTCCTCAAGATCAACGCCTATTCGCTTCTCGGCCTACGGGCAGGTGTCGAGACCAAGGATGGGGCCTGGAGGCTTTCCGTCTGGGGTCACAACGTGACCAACACCTACTACTCGACCGCCGCCAACCGCGACCTGGACACCACGGTTCGCTTCGCCGGCATGCCGGCGACCTACGGCGTGACGCTCAGCTGGCGGTACAAGTAGCCGATCTCTACCGCGCGGAAGCCAAGTCGCCCTGACCGCTCATCAGGTCGACGGGGACCGATACGTGTTCGTGGACGATGCGCCAGGCGCCGCCACGCTTGCGGTAGACGTCCGTAACGCGCGCGGTCAGGCTGTGCGACGCGCCCTTGGGGTCGTTCCAGGTCCAGCTCTGGATGCTGGTGGAATAGGCGAGGTCCCCGCCGGTCTCGATGTTGAGGTCCGACAGGGTGAAGGTAAGGGAGCCGCCGACGCCGGACAGGAACGCGCCCCAGTCGGCTCTGTAGGCGTCGATGCCGTCGTATTCGCGCGGCGGCGAAACGTCGAAGACCCGCACCCCGGGCGCGTAAACGCGCATGATGCCGTCCAGGTTCTTGGCCCGCACCGAGTCGGCGAAGCGGGCTTCCAAGGCCCGGATCTGCGCTGCGTCGCTGACCGGCGCGGCCGCCGCCGATGTCGCCAGGATGAGCGCGCACGCGGCGCCGATTGCGATCGAATTCTGCATGATGTTCAGCCTCCCGGCGCCGAGCACGCACGCATTGCGGCGTCAGGTCAAGCTCTGGGCGGCGCGGTCTTGGCAGGCGGCGCGGGGCAGTACCACTGCTTCTTCTGGCAAAGATAGATGAGACCCCCGGCCCGGCTGGAGGTTGGCGCGCAGAGGCACTGGCACGCCGGCTGGGGCGCCGGGCCGTGGCAGACGAGCGGCGCGCCGACGTGGGTCACGGCCGCCAGGACGAAAATCAGGATGCGCAAACCTTATCCGGAATATTTGACGCTGCAGCCGTACGACTTGGTGACCGCCGGAGAAACCGGCTTTCCGGCCCTGAGGTCGGCGAGGGCGAGAGTGACATAGTTCTTCGCGCTGCGCGCGTCGGCCGGATTCGTCGAGGGATTGTCGTCAATGGCGCCGGCGTAGACCAGCTTGCCGGCCGGATCGATCACGAACATGTCCGGCGTGGTGCGGGCGTCGTATTCGTGGCCGAGCGCGCCGGCCGGGTCGAGCAGAACGTGGGCTGGCGCGGCGCCGAGCCGCGCTTTCCACGGCGCCACCTCGGCCGCCGGCAGATAGCCCTGCTGGCCTGGCGCCGAGGAGACGACAGTCAGCCAGACGATCCCCTCGGCCGCAGCCTGTTTCTGCAGGCCCTGCATGACGCCGCTGGCATACATGTGATGAACGAACGGACAGCCCTCGTTGGTCCACTCCAGAACCACCGTCTTGCCGCGCAGGGCCGCCAGGCTGACGGGACTGCCATCGGCGTCCTTGACGGCAAAGGCCGGCGCCGGCTGGCCAGGTATAGGCGCAGCCTGGACGGCCGTGGCGGTCAGCGCGACGGCGAGGACGAGCATCTTCATGACGGTGGCCTCCACAACCTCATCCTAACGCAGATCGCGGCGATCGGGCGCCCGGCTGGCGAGACTCTGCTTTTCCGACTAATACGGTATGCATTGCCGTCCGGAGGGGTGCGGATGATCGATAGGCGAAGCCTCGCAGTTGGAATGCTCGCCGCGCCGATCCTGGCGCGTGCCGACACGGTGACCCTGCCGTTCGGCAACGGCGAGCGCCCACTGGTTCGCTATCCCGGCAAGCGGCCCCTGATCCGGCTGACCACCCGGCCGCCGCAGCTGGAGACGCCGTTCGCGGTGTTCGACGAAGGCCCGATCACACCCGCCGACGCCTTCTTCGTCCGCTATCATCTGGCCGGCGCGCCGCCGCTGGTCGACCCCGAGACCTTCAGGCTCCAGGTCGGCGGTCATGTGGCGACGGAGCTCTCACTCAGCCTCGACGATCTGAAACGCCTGCCGGCCGTCGAGTTCGTCGCGGTCAACCAGTGCTCGGGCAACAGCCGCGGCCTCTCGACCCCGCGCGTCGGCGGCGGCCAGGCCGGCAATGGTCTGATGGGCAACGCCCGCTGGACAGGCGTGCCGCTCAAGGCCGTGCTGGCAAGGGCCGGCGTCAAGGCCGGAGCCGTGCAGGTGGAGTTCGCCGGCCTCGACAAACCGGTCGTCGCCGGCCCGCCCCCCTTCGCCAAGGCTCTGGACATCGACCACGCCCAGGACGGCGAGGTGATGCTGGCCTGGGCGATGAACAGCCGGCCACTACCCGTTCTCAACGGCTATCCGCTGCGCCTCGTCGTGCCCGGCTGGTACGGGACCTACTGGGTCAAGCACCTCTCCGAAATCACCGTGCTCGACCAGCCGCTGGACAATTTCTGGATGTCGACCGCCTACCGGGTGCCGGACAACGATTGCCACTGCGTCGCGCCGGGAGCCGCGCCGGCAAAGACCCTCCCCATCAGCCGCCTCGACGTGCGCAGTTTCATCACCAATCTCTCGGCCGGCGCGAAGGCCCCGGCGAGTCGGCCGCTGCTGGTGCGCGGGATCGCCTTCGACGGCGGGTCCGGGATCGCCAAGGTCGAAATCTCGTCGGATGGCGGAGCGGCCTGGACCGAGGCGAGCCTGGGGCCGGACCTCGGCCGCTACGCCTTTCGGATGTGGACCACCCGCCTGCGCCTCCCGCCTGGCGCCTACGGCCTCAAGGTGCGCGCCACCACCCGCTCAGGCGAGACCCAGCCGAGCGAGTCGCGCTGGAACCCGGCGGGCTACATGCGCAACGTCATCGAGACCGTCTGGGTGGAGTCGATCTGATGCGCGCCGGCATCGCTGCGCTGACAACGAGTTTCGCCACGGCCCTCGCCGTCGGGGCGCCAGCCGCCCCGGTACGCTACGAGGCCCCGCCGGAGACCGCCCGGCTCGCGCCCGGTGAGGGAAGCGATCTCGCCCAGGCTCACTGCCTCGTTTGCCACTCGGCCGACTATGTCATCACCCAGCCGCGCGGCCTTCCCAATCCCACCGCCTTCTGGACGGCGGAGGTGGCCAAGATGAGGAAGGCCTATGGCGCCCAGCTCACCGACGAGGAGAGCGCCAAGATCGTCGCCTATCTCGTGGCGGCCTACGGCAAGTGAGCTAGCGCCCCCAGCCCTCCGGGCCGGTGCTGAGCGCCAGCACCCGGCTGATCGCGGTGAGATCGCGGCCACTCTCCGCCGCCCAGGCGTTGAACGCCGCCTGCACCGCCTGCAGATCCTTCTTGCCGCTGGGCGGTTTGTCGACCACGCCCGCGGTGATCAGCGCGGCGGCGACGTCACGGCTGGTGATGAAGCTCGCCTTGCCCATGAAGCGGAACAGCCGCATGGCCGTTTCGCCGGAAAGCCGCGAAGCGCGCGCCTTCATCACGTCGAGCAGCCCGATAAAGTCCGAGTCCGGCCAGGCGGCGAAGAAGGCCGCGGCGCTGCCGTGTTCGTGCGCCAGGTCGACCAGGAAGGCGGCGTTGTTCCGCACCGAGATGATCTTCTGGGCGTTGCGGATGATGCCGGTGTCCTTGAGATGTTCATCGAGTTCGTCGTCGGACATCACCGCGTTGATCTTCGGATCGAAGGCGTGGAAAGCGCGCTCGAAGCCGGGCCACTTGGTCTCGATCACCTTCCAGGAGAAGCCGGCCTGAAAGACGCTCTTGCTCATCTGGGCGAGCCAGCGGTGGTCGGGAACGGCCGCGAGCTCCGCCGAAGTCTTGACCGGATGTTCGGCGACGAGCGCCTCCAGCGCCGCATCGCCGCCCTTGCGCGCCGCCGCCTCTCGCCAGATTTCGCTGAACGGTCTCATGGCGGAGCAGTCTGGAGCGCTGGCTTCCAGCCCGCAAGGCCAGGAGCCTCAGGCGGCGCGCGACGCCCGTCGGGGCTTTGGCGCCAGGCCGCCGAACAGCACCGCCCAGACCGGCTGTTCAGGCGGCTTGGAGAGCACGGCCATCTGGCACGGGCCGCCCTCGCTGTTGGGATAGGTCTGCCAGGCGCCGCTGGATTCCTCGGCATAGAACTCGCTGGCGACGCCCTGCCCAACGCCCGCCTGGGTAAAGGCCCAGTCGAGCGAGGAACTCTGCCCTTCCGCCGGGGCCATGACGACCCAGTAACGCGCCTCCGGCCGCAATTCAGCGGGAAGGTCGAAGGTCATCGGCTGGTGGGCCGTCGGTAGAATGGAGTCCGGGATCGGGCCGGTGGTGGCGATGGCCTCGCCTGGCAGAGCGCCGGCGTCGGCGTGGAGGCTGACCATGAAGGCGCCCCCGTCGTCGGCCCCGCGCACGAGCGCCTTGACCCCCCAGAGCTTGAGGCCCTCCCCGCCTGTCGAGAAGGACGCGGCCCACCGGCCGGCCGCTGAGACCGGACCGTTCCCCTGCGGGTGACCGCCGAGACTGTCGAAGACCATGATGAATTCCGAGCGTTGGATCCGCGAAGCTTGATTACGCATACTAAAGCTTACTCGACATAACGCGGCTGCCTGGCGCCAACACTCTCACCGGCGCGACGGACGCTAGCCCGTCGTTCCAGCTCGGCACACGACATCCTAGAACAGGATGCGACAAAATGTCTCGATTGTTCGTTAAAAAGGCGACGTCGCGGCCAAAAAAAGGCGGGTTGCTCAGGCCGCCAGGATTTCGGCCAACATTTCGCGGTCGATATTGCCGCCGCTAACCACCGCCACGCTGGCCCTTGGATCGGCCGCGGAGGCCAGGGCGCCGGCCGTGGCGACCGCCCCGCTCGGTTCGGCGATCAGGCGCGCTTCGCCCGCGATCCGCCGTATCGCCGCCGCAATCTCCGCCTCCGAAACGGTGACGATGTCGTCGACGAAGGCGCGGATGTGAGGCCAGGTGCGGGCGCCCAGCCGCTGAACGCGCAGGCCGTCGGCGATGGTGCGCATGGCCTGCTCGGCCGGAATGGTGACCACCTCGCCGGCCCGGAAGCTCTGTTGCGCGTCGTTGGCCAGCTCCGGCTCTACGCCGATAACCTTAACGCCTGGCCGCGACTGCTTGATCGCCGCCGCCAGGCCGCCCAGCAGACCGCCGCCGGAGACCGGGGCGAACACGGTCGTCACATCCGGCGCCTGCTCCAGGATCTCCAGGCCGATCGTCCCCGTGCCGCACATGATCTCGTCCATGTCGAAGGGCTCGACGCGGGCCCAGCCGCGCGCCTCGGCCAGCTTGCGCGCCATCTCGGCCCGCTCGATGCTGCCGACATTGGCCGAAACGATCTCCGCCCCGGCCCGGCGCACGCCCTCCCGCTTGGGGGCCGGCGCGGCGTCAGGCATCAGGATCGCCGCCTTGACGCCCAGGGCCGCCGCGGCCCAGGCCACCGCCTGGGCGTGGTTGCCGCTCGAATGGGCGACGACGCCGGCCGCGCGCTGCTCGTCGCTGAGGCTGAGCAGGGCGTTGAAAGCGCCGCGGATCTTGAAGGCCCCGATGACGGTGAGGTTCTCGGCCTTGAGCCGCAGGCCGGTGGGCGTCATCGGCACGATCGGCGTCGCCGGCACGAAAGGCGCGATGCGCGCCCGCGCCGCCTCGATCTCCGCCAGCGTGATCAGGCGCCCGTCGCTCATTCGGCCGTCCAGCCGCCGTCGATGGAGAGGTTGGCGCCGGTGATCTGCTTGGCCGCGTCCGAGGTGAGGAAGACGACGAGGGCCGCCACCTCGTCCACAGTCACGAACTGCTTGGTCGGCTGTGCTTCGAGCAGGACATCGTTGATCACCTGCTCGCGCGTCAGGCCGCGGGCCTTCATGGTGTCGGGGATCTGGGCTTCGACCAGCGGCGTCCAGACGTAGCCGGGCGAGACGCAGTTGACCGTGACCCCGTGGGTGGCGAGCTCGAGAGCGGCGGTCTTGGTCAGGCCGGCGATGCCGTGCTTGGCCGACACGTAAGCCGACTTGAACGGCGAGGCGACCAGCGAGTGGGCCGAGGCGGTGGAGACGATCCGGCCCCAGCCGCGCGTCTTCATGCCGGGGATCGCCGCGCGGATGGCGTGAAACGCCGCCGACAGGTTGATGGCGATGATCTGGTCCCACTTCTCGATCGGGAAGTCCTCGATCGGCGAGACGAACTGGATGCCCGCGTTGTTGACCAGGACGTCCACCGACCCGAACGCTTTCTCGGCGTCGGCGATCATGCCGGCGATCTCGGCCGGCTTGGTCATGTCGGCGGCCGAGTAGCGGGCCTTGACCTTGAAGTCGGCCTCGATCCTGGCGCGCTCGGTTTCGATGTCCTCGGGCTTGCCGAAGCCGTTGATGGTGACGTTGGCGCCCTCGGCCGCCAGCGCCCGCGCGATGGCGAGGCCGATGCCGCTGGTGGAGCCGGTGACGACGGCGGACTTCGAGGCGAGGGACATGGCGCGCTCCGATCTGGACCTTGGGGGACGGCTTCGCCTTACGGGAGAAGGCGCGCCACCGCCACTCACGAACTTCGGAGCCCGCATGGGTCGGCGCCAGCATGCGGGCGGGACGCCCGCGCTCCGGGAAGGGTCGGCCGGCGTTGGGAGGCTCGGACCGCGGGCGTCTCGCCCGCATGGCGCTCTGGGTGTCGCTATGGAGGCGCCTGGACCGCGGCCGCCGACTGCGGCCAGGGATTGAAGCGGGGCCGGGCGGCGAGATAGCCGCACGCCCAGCCTTCGGCGACCCGGCTGCTGAGCTCGGGGCCAAGACCAAGGCGGGCGCAGACGGTTTCGATCGTCGGAGCCAGGCGCTGATCGCCTTTGAAGGAGGCCTCGACCTGGTCAAGCGTCTCGGCCAGGGCATCGAAGAGCTTTTCAGCGCTTTCCAGGCTCTCGCCTTCGCTTTCCGAAACGGCGACGAGGAGATCGAAGGCGTCGGCCTTGTCCTCCCGGATCGCCCGCTTGCGGCGCTCGAAGTCGTCCAGGG
>Ga0302317_10002344_pt1 | contig 13046 bp, 10 predicted proteins | sample III_Palsa_N3_3_FD_200450 | JGI IMG/M metagenome (GOLD analysis project Ga0302317, IMG submission 200450) | Peat permafrost microbial communities from Stordalen Mire near Abisko, Sweden - III_Palsa_N3_3 | ecosystem: Environmental > Terrestrial > Soil > Palsa > Peat permafrost | place: Sweden...
TCTGCGGCCCATCCAGCCGCGAGATCGGCTGGCCGATGATGCCCGGCGCCGCGATCAGCGGATCGGGCGTGCCGCCCGGCATCAGCTTGTCGGGCGCGTGCTCGACGACCTTTTCCATCACGGCCATCGCCGCGCCCTGCACCTTCTCGACGGCGGTCTTGACGACGTTCATGCGGAGTCTCCGTTGAGTTCGTTCAGCACCGCCACGATCGTGCGCATGGCGAGTTCGATCTTGAAGGCGTTGTGGGCCAGCGGCCTCGCATCGGCGAGCTCGACCTGCGCCGCGGCGCGGAACGCGTCCTCGGTGGCGGGCCCGCCGCGCAGCGTTTGTTCGGCCTTCCACGCACGCCAGGGCTTGTGCGCGACGCCGCCGAGCGCGATGCGAACATCGGCGACGACGCCGTCCTGCACCTCTAGCGCGGCCGCGACCGACACCAGCGCGAACGCATAACTCGAGCGATCGCGCACCTTGCGATAGGTCGAGCGCACGTACAGCTGGCGTGCGGGCAGTTCCACGCCGGTGATCAGCTCGCCGGGCGCAAGCTCGGTCTCGATGTCCGGCCGGTCACCGGGCAGTCGATGCAGGTCGTTGATCGAGACCGTGCGTTCGCCGCCGGCCCCGTTGAGATGGACGACGGCGTCGAGCGCCGCGAGCGCGACGGCCATGTCGGACGGATGCGTCGCCACGCACGACGGCGACGCACCGAGGATCGCATGGTTGCGATTGAAACCGCCGACCGCGTCGCAGCCCTGGCCCGGCGTGCGCTTGTTGCAGCGCGAGCCCTCGTCGTCGAAGAAGTACGTGCAACGCGTGCGCTGCAGCAGGTTGCCGCCCAGCGTGGCCATGTTGCGGATCTGTGCCGACGCGCCGGCGAGAATTGCGCGCGACAGCACGGGGTAGCGCTCGCGCACGGCGCGGTGCTCCGCGATCGCCGTGTTGCGCGTCGCGGCATCGATCATGAGGCTGCCGTCGTCGCGCTCGACGATGGCAGCGTTCAGGCGGCTGACATCGATCAGCGCGGACGGCCGCTCGACCCTCTCGCGCATCAGGTCGACCAGATTCGTTCCGCCGCCGAGGTATTTGACGCCGGTGACTCCGGCGCGCTGCACGGCGTCGGGCACGCTCGCGGCACGTGCATAGGTGAACGGCGTCATTGCGCCTCCTCGTGGAACTCGGTGATCGCATCGACGATGCCGTTGTAGGCGCCGCAGCGGCAAAGATTGCCGCTCATGCGCTCACGCAGTTCGTCATGCGTCAGCGCGAACTGCTCGTCGGTGAGGATGGACGTGACGTGACTGGGAACCCCGCGATCGAACTCGCGCAGCATGCCGATCGCCGAGCAGATCTGGCCCGGGGTGCAGTAGCCGCACTGGAGCCCGTCGTGCTCAACGAAGGCACGCTGCAGCGGATGCAGCGCGGTGGCCGTGCCGAGGCCCTCGATAGTCGTGATCTCGCGGCCCTCGTACTGCACCGCCAGCGCGAGGCACGAATTGATGCGCTCGCCTTCGGCCAGCACCGTGCACGCCCCGCATGCGCCCTGGTTGCAGCCCTTCTTGGTGCCACTCAGGTGGAGATGATCCCGCAACAGGTCGAGAAGCGAGGTGCGGAGATCGCACTCCACGTCGACTGGTTGTCCGTTGACCGTGAAGTGCATGTCGCCGCCCTCGGGTTGCGTTGAATGGAAACGCGACCGGAGTGACCTGGCACTGCGGCTGCGTCCTTGCAAGAATGCAGCTGCAGCAATCGAAATGCCCGAGTCGGGAACTCCCTCTCACGACCTCAGTGCCGGTCCGTTTGGAGAAGCATGCGCTCCTTCTTCCTGATTTCAGGCCGGACGCCGCCGACCCCGCCGAAAAGGCACCCGAGCGCAACTGCGGCGGGATTGCGTCGGGCCTGAACTCGAACAGTGCTTTGCTGTGCAGAGCCGCCCGTCGCGAGTGGCGGCTTCCGGGTAGGAAGCCATACTTGGCGCCGGCGGCCGCTTCATCCGCCGTGCATCCTTGGTACCGCTGCGAAACTGAAGTAACCGGTCCGCCACGTCGGGACTGCCATATGCGTCACTGGTCGCGGTCGCGAGTTGTTGCACCGCTTGTCGCTGGCGGAGCTGTCCGCCGAACTGGGCGTCCCCCCGTCGAGTGCAACGATGTGGACCCGTCCAGGAACTTTTATCCTCGGGTCACGCTCGTGGCTTTAGTACCGGTTGACATGGCGCACGCGCGGTGGATGCGTCGGAAGCCTGGAACTGGTTGCCTGCGCTCTTGCTGTGCTATTCCTCGACTGTTCGAACCGGCGTCTCCGGCTTCAGGCCGGGGCGGCGTCTTGTCCAGCTATCGGCGCCGTTCTTCTCCCAGGCGCCATCGACGGCGTTGCGGGCGAAGGCGTCCCAGGTGTCGCTCCAGTCGCCGAGTGAGTAGCCGTGCCAGGGGGACGAAACTTTCAGCGGCGGCAGGCCGAGCTCTTTCCACAAGACCTGCGCGCGTTCCATGTAGGGCTTGGCCGGCAATGCGAGCGGTGGCATCGGGAATTTCAGCGTCGCGTCGATCAGCAGCGTCGAGCCGGCCTTCGCGGGTCCGGATTTCGGCGAGTGGCCCGGCGAGCGGTAGGGCACAACATGGACGTCCTCGGTCGGGTTTGAGCGGTAGGCGATGGCCCACAGGACGGCGTCGGCGTGTTCGGGGTCGATGTCCTCGCTCACCGCGATGATGATCTTTCCGCAGTCGGCCTGGCGCGACGCCGCGCCTTGCATCGCGCGCCAGACCTCGCTGCGTGGCGCGTCGTTGGCGAACTGGACGAAGATGATCGGGCGCAGGTTGCTCAGCGGTTCGTGCATGACGACGCGCAGCACGCTCTTGATCGAGAGCTCGTTGCGAAGGTGGTTGAGGAACAGCGGCTGCAGCGCGAGCTTCTTGATAACGCTCGACTCGCTGGGCGTCACCTGGCTGAGGATCGAGACGAAGACCGGCGCGTTGCGGTGCGTGATCGCGGTCACCTGCATCGACATGTTGAAGTCCTCGAGCGCGACGTAGCCGTCGCTCTCCCCGAACGGGCCTTCTGGTTCGAGCATGTCGGTGTCGATGAGGCCTTCGATCACGATCTCGGCGTCGGCCGGCACGCGCAGGTCGACGGTGAGGGCCTTGGCGGTGCGAATCGGGCTGCCCGCCAGCGCGCCCGCGACGGACAACTCGTCCTGGTCGATCGCCAGTTTCTCCGCGCCGGTGTAGACGACGACCGGCGCCGCACCGATGACGATCGCGCACGGCATCTTTCGGCCCTGGTCGCGGTACTTGCACCAGTGCAGATACCCGCCGGCGCCACCGATGCGCGACGACATCCGCACGCCGAGTCGGTCGGTGCTCTTCAACGCGGCGCGATAGGTGCCGACGTTGCGGATGCCACTGTCGGGATCGGCGGTAATGCACAGGGTCATCGTCAGGTACGGCGCGGCGTCGTAGCCGGGCGTCGAGATTGGCACCGGCAGCGCCGCGAGCCCGCCGCCCGGCTGCCGCAACGCATCGCCGGTGATGATGACCTCCTGGCAAGCCGGCGACTCCACAGTGATCGGCTCGATCGGATGCGCGATTGCGTTCAGCCAGTCGGCGCCGATGTCCGCGATCGCACGGCCCACGCCCATCGCGTAGATCCGTGGCGACGCGGCCATCGCGCCGACGACGACGGGCATGTCGTAGCGGCGGCCGTGCGCGTCGACGACGTTCGTGAACAAGAACGCGCGGCGCTCGTCTTCCGGAATGCCACCGATGAACTGGCAGCGGACCAGCGGATGCAGCTCGGTGTCCTTGTCGACCGGATGATCGACCCGCACCAGCAATCCCGCGGCCTCGAGCTTGGCGAGATGAGACTGGAGATCGAGGCTGGGCGGCTCGATGCATGTGGTCTGCTGCTTCGCAGGCCTCTGGGCTGGCGTCTTCTCGTCATCGGTCATCGCAACGGCACTCCAGGAGAAATCGGGAACGGGGTACTGCACGGCGCGCGGCTAATCCCCATGCCCCGACTATCGGGCAGTTCGCAACCGCGCGTAGGCAGCGATTCATGCGAGTCCGCGGAGCGCAGGGTCTTGATCGGTTCAGGGAAAGCGAACGCACATTTCTGGGGAGGCGCGACCCCACGGCGGCCGCGCTCGACCGGATGATTCGAGGCCCCCCATTCCTGACCCCGCCACCAGAGCCCCCAAGCTCCGCGCCGCGGGCTGCCGACGTATCCAGCGCCTCGTGCACGTTCGCCAGGCGGCGCTTCATGCCGCCAGACGTTCCAGGATCAATTTCGCCATCGGCGACGGCGTGCGCCCGCGCAGTGTGATGGTTCCGATATGCGCCGCGACGGTAGGCAGTTCGGGCACGACAAGCTGCTTCAATGCCCCTGTAGTGACCTCGTCTGCCACCGCAGCGTGAGGTGACGCGAGCACCGCTTCCGAATGCATCGCCACCGTCTTCAGCACATGCAGGTTGTCGCACTCGAGGGCCAGCGGCAACGGCGCGCCGGGCTCTGCGTCGAGGAGGCGCGAGAGCAACGTGCGCACTCCCTGGGGCAGCCGCACCGTGACGACCCCGTACTGCCAGACCTCGCAGATCGGCACGCTACGGCGCCGCGCGAGCGGGTGGCCGCGCCGCACATAGAAGCCGCCCGGCTCTTCGCGCAGCGGCGCGATATGAAGCAGCGGGTTGGCGGGCAAGTCCCGCATGTCGGCCACGAAGAATTCGATGTCCTCCTCCAGCAGGCGCTTGACGAGCAACTCCCAGTTGCTGATCTCGACGCGCAAGTTGACGCCGGGGTGCTCGCGACGCAGGTCAGCCAACAGCGGCGGCAGGAACGTGGCGGCCGGCACCGGGCCGACGCCGAAGGCTGCGTCGCCGAGGCCGCGATTGCGATAGAGCTTGACGTCGCGCTCGAGGCAACGACTATTGAACACGAGCTGGCGCGCGCGCTCGATCACGAATTCGCCGGCCGGCGTAGCGGTGACCTCCTGCGTACCACGCTCGAACAGCAACAGTCCCAGCTCCGCCTCAGCGGCCTGGATGCTGCGGGTCAGCGCCGACTGGCTCAGATGCACCTGCTCTGCGGCGCGCACGAAGCTGCGTCGATCAGCGACTGCCAGAACGTGTATCCAGCGCTTCAGATCCATGTTCGTCTCCCCGGAAAGGCTATGCATCCACTGCAATCATCGTAGCCTCAATATGCATTGGACATCATAAGAGGTTGCTGCAAAAAATAGGTTCCAAAGCCCGGACCACCGGGCCTCATCGACTGGAGACACCGCGATGAACCTCGTGCAGAACCTCGTCCTCGCGGCAATCATCCTCGGCTTCGCGGGGGTGGAGATCGGCACGCGCAGCTATCGCGACCATAAGGCGACTGCCGGAGACACGAAGCTCGAGCTGGCCATGTTCCTCGCGCTCGTAGCATTCACGCAGCCGTTCATCTTCGCGGTCGCCGGCAAGCTGTGCGCGCTGGCCATGCCGCTGCAGCGCGACGCCTGGTCTGGCCTGCCGTGGTGGGCGATGGCCGCGGCGTTGCTGGTCGGCGACGACCTCACGCAGTACCTCTGGCACCGGGCGTCGCACACGCCGCTGCTGTGGCCATTGCATCGGGCGCACCACACCGCGCACTACATGAGCGTCCGCATCACGTACCGCAACAATTTCTTCTACTACCTGATGATGCCGGGGCTGTGGGTGTCCGGCGTGCTGATCTATCTGGGCTTGGGCAACGCGTACCTGGTGTACGTCGTGCTGAAGCTGACCATCATCATGGGCGCGCACTGCACCGTGCCATGGGATCGGCCGCTGTACTGCATCCGCGCGCTGCGACCGCTCGCTTGGTTGCTCGAGCGCACCGTTTCGACGCCAGCGACGCACTGGGCCCATCACGCGCTCACCAACGACGACGGCGTCGGCCACTACAAGGGCAACTTCGGGAACATGCTGTTCGTGTGGGACCTGCTGTTCCGCACTGCCAAGATCACGCGCCGCTACCCGGCTCGCGTCGGCCTGAACGACGACGAACTGTTCGGCAAAGAGCGCTGGTTCGTCGAGATGTTCTATCCGCTGTTGCAGTCGAAACGCCGCCACTCGGCGCTCGTGTGGGGCGGCAAGGCGTACGTCGAAGGAGACGGGCCTGATGCCTCCGGTGCCAACGACGCGGCTCGCCTTTAGGCCAAACGATCCAATCCCCGAACCCCGGGCCACGAAGCAGCCGCCAGTGCTGCAAGACACCGCGTATCCGCAATGGAGACAACATTGAAGACCTGGAAGAAGAACACCCTGACGCTGGCCGCACTCGGCGCTGGCCTGGCCTGCACGCACGCCGCCAACGCCGCCGAAGCGTTCCAGCTGCGCTACAACATCGCCGGCAGCCTCGGCGGCGAGATGTTCGGCGCACCCGACCGTTCGGGCATCGCAGCCGGCATCGCCTGGACCGACATCCTGATCGACAAGATCACAGGCGACGACGGTCACCCGCTGACCTCCACGCTGCCAGGCGCCACCGTTGCCTTGCCCGCTCCGACGCCGACCGCGCTTTACCCGACCTACGGCGCGACGACCGCCGATGTCGACTCCAAGGGTTCGCAACGCCAATGGAACTTGGCGCTCGGCTACGTGACCAGCGACACCTATGGCGGCGGCCGTCTCGCGTTCGGCGTCAGTGTGCCCTACGCCACGAAGAAGCAGACCATCGACATCAGCGCGATGCCGCCGCAACTGCAGTGGAACCCGGCCGTTCCCACCGCGACGCAGACCGCCGTGCAGGGCCAGTTCGACACCAGGTTCGCCGGCGGCCTGGCCGCGCAATCGGCCGCCTCCACCGGCGAGGTGACCGCCTTCGGCGACGCCGACATCCAGTTCGGCTGGCTGCACGCCGACGAACAGTTCCGCATGTTGGCCGGCGCCTCACTGGTGCTACCCACCGGCCAGTACCACACCGGCCCGGCGCCAAACATCGGCTTCGGCAACTTCTATACGCTGCGCCCGTCGTTCCAGGCCGCGTACCTGCCAACGCCCGACATCGCCTTCTCCGGCAAGATCACCGTCGGCCTGAACACGCGCAACAAGGACAACCAGTTGCACAGCGGCGATTGGGTCGGACTGGAGGCCGCGGCTGGCTACAAGACAGCGATCGGCCCGATCGGCCTGCACTCGGTGTGGGTGCAGCAGACGCAAGCCGACAGCAACAACTCGTTCGGCGCGAGCAAGCTGATGTCCACCAACGTCGGCGCGTTCCTCACCACCAAGGTGCCGGTCGTCGACGCGATCCTTACGCTGCAATACATGGCTACCGTCGATTCGCGCAACGCGCGATCGGGCACCTACACCCAGGCGCGGATGATCAAGCTGTTCTGACGAAGCCACGCACCGATTTCGGATCACCGCACCGGAGGCGCGCTGATGCGGGATGACGTAGCAGCTCCACGAATTCGGAAGTCAACGGGCTTCTGGAACAAGCGTCCGAGAAACCCGCGGCGAACTCGCCGCGGTGCGCTGTCTATGCAAAGCGAAATGGCCGGACACCAAGGCCACCTGCGCAACAGACCGTGCATGCGTTCGCTGTCACCGTGTTCGGCCGCCAGCCTATTGACTTTCCAGCTCTCGAATCAAGTCGATGAACACGCGCAGCCCCGCAGGCATGTGCCGACCCGCCGGGTAGTACAGAGCAGGCCCCGGGAAAGGCGGTGTCCATTCCTGCAGCACGCGCACGAGACGGCCGGCCGCGACATCCTCGGCCACGTACCACTCGGCGAGGTGCGCCAGCCCCACGCCGGCTCGCACCGCATCGAGCATGAGCAGCGGTGCGTCGAGGACGAGATTGCCAGGGACATCGACGTGCAGCGTCTCGCCTCGCTTTGCGAACTCCCATCGGTACGGCGCACCGTTGGGCAGGCGAGCCCGGATGCATTGGTGGCGCGCCAGGTCTGACGGTGACTTCGGCAACGGACGGCGCGTGAAGTATTCCGGCGTGGCCACCACGGCCATGCGCATGTCGTGGCCGATCGGCACGCGGATCATGTCGCGCGGCACCAGCTCGCTCGGCCGCAGGCCCGCGTCGTAGCCCTCGGCCACGATGTCGATCATGCGGCCCTCGGTCACGATGTCGATGGTCATGTCCGGGTAGCGCCGCAGGTACTCCACGACAAGGGGAGCGAACACCATGCGGGCTGCGCCCAGTGCGGCGTTGATCCGGAGCGTCCCCGCCGGCCTTTGCCGTTGGCTGGTCGCCGCTTCGGTCGCACTCCGGATTTCGGACAGAGCCGGCCCGACACGCGCGACGAACTGCTCGCCCGCTTCGGTCAGCGACACGCTGCGCGTCGTTCCAACCGATCCGCCTGGGTCGAAGAGCAAGCCGCACGGTAACTGGTTCTCAGGGAGCCAGGATCGAGCCGCGCCCAAGTTCGCGGTCGTGCTCGAGGCGATGGCGCGCCATGCGCCGCAATGCACCGTGGTGACTATCACCGGCGGCGGATCCTGCTGGGTGCATCTGCCCGCGGGCGTCGGCGCCGTCGAACTGGCCGCGCCGCCGCCGCGCGCCTGCTTCCGCCTGGGCTTGCAGTCGATCCCGGCCCGGTCCATCGAGCCGGGCATCGCCCTGCTGGGCGGCGCGATCGCGGCGTTGCAAGCCGGCTGCTGAAGCGCCCTGGCGCCGCCTTGGCGGGCCACGCTGGCCTCATTGAATCTCCACAACTGGCGCTAAGCGCACCGCGGCCGAGGACGTAGTCTGGACGGATCGAATGCGACGTTGCGCCCCGTGCGCGGCGCTGCACGACCCGAATGGACCCGCCGCCCGCGCACAACGCCACTGACCCGATGGAGACCCGCATGGCCACCCCACCTGCCCCGTTGACGCCGAATTCCTGAAGCAGTTCGCCGAGGCCTGGAACCGTCACGACATCGACGCGTTGACGACCTTCATGGCCGAGGACTGCCGATTCCACGCGGTCGCCGGCCCCGCCCTGTACGGTCGCAGCTTCGTCGGGCGCGACGCGGTGCGTACGGCCTTTGCAGCCCCCCGCTGCCGATCGCCGCGCTGATCGATCCGCTGCACCTGCGCGCCTTCGACGCGCTGATCCGCCATCTCGAGCAGGCGCCGCTGGCCTCCAGTCAGGCTTGAGGCAAGCGCCGGCCGGGATCACACGGGGTTGTCGTGTTCGCCGTGGTATCGCCACCGCCGGGCAACTGCAGTTCGCCGGCCACGCCATCGATCGGCGCAACGAAGCGGGCGAATTCGACCTGAAGGCGCGCGTCGTCCAGGAAGGCCTCATCCGGTTTGAGTGTCGCGCGCGTCGCCTTCAGGTCCGACTCCGACAAGCTCAATCCGCCGAGGGAAATGAACCCTTGGACCGACAGCGACTTGTTGCGGTCGAAATCGGCACTCAGGTGGGCGAGTTCCGCCTGGTCGCGCGCGACCACCCCTCGGCCTGGCGGCGTTGCACATCGAGGGTCGCGCTGTCCATGCGCACAAGGAATTGCCCTCGATGGACTGGTTTGCGCTCCTTGAAATCGACTTCGGCCACTCGTCCGTCCACGCGCGACGTGACCGGGACCGACGTCCTCGCCTCGGCCCGTCCCACCGCCTCCGTCATCGCAGGCAGATCACGACTCAGCACGGAGTCGATGGTCACCGGCGCGGAAACCCCCGGGGCGGCAGCGTTCTTGTCGGAACCAGGCTGCGCCGAACGCAGCCAGGCCGCGGCAACAAGACGAACTCGCTGCGGCAGATCTCTCGCGGCTCGCGCGCGCCTGACATCCGATCATTAGGAACGTCTTAGCTCCCGCTTGCGCACACCGATGGTGTTGTGCAACTGCCTCCTGGCAGAAATGGTCAGCTCGACTTCAACGAAATGACCCGGGGTTGTCATGTCGACTTTCTAGGATTCGAGGTTTTGCCAATTGCTCCCTCCTTCCTCTAAATCGAGTTCCTTCATGAATCGTGTCTGCCCGTTCCCATTGAAAAAGCTCTTGGCCTTCTCCTCGGTCGTCACACTGTCTGCCATGGGCAGCGGCTTGGCCCAGGCGGACACCGTCGACCTCGGTACCGTTGGCGGCAGCGCCGGAGCGGCGAACACGTCGTCGGTCAGCGCCCAGAAGGGAACCGCAGCGGCCGTCGCACCGACTCAAGCCAACTTGAATGCCACCGAACCGCAGTCGGTCATCTCGCGTGCCTTCATCGAGGATTCGACGCCGCCGACCGGCAACTTCAACACGATCCTGGCAGTCGCTCCCAGCGTCGTCTCGATGCCATCGACCAATGGCCCTGGACTGGCGGACCAGAAGATGTCGCTGCGCGGCTTTCAGGACGGTGAATACAACGTGACGTTCGACGGCATCCCGTTTGGCGACACCAACGGACCGACGCACCATTCCACGTCCTATTTCCCGGCTTCCGTCATTGGTGGCATGGTGATCGAGCGCGGCCCCGGCAACGCCAGCAACATCGGGTATTCGACGTATGGCGGCAGCGTCAACATCTTCTCGAAGGCGCCTTCGTCGACTCAGCTCACCAGCGTCTACACATCCCTGGGAACCTGGGGCACGAACCTCGAAGGCGCATCCTACGAAAGCGGGCGCATGGCGGGCAGCGACGCGACGCTGCAACTCAATATCCAGCGCATGGCCAGCACGGGCTATCTGTCGCACTCCCCCATCAACGACAACAATTTCACGCTGAAGTACCAGCGCCCTCTCGCAGAGTCGTCCCTGTTGACGCTGTTCTCCAGCGTCAATCTCGTCAAGACCAATGTCACCGACAACGCGTCGGGCCCGACGGCCGCCCAGGTCGCGGTACTGGGCAAGACCTACGTCATGAACAACGATCCAGGCAGCCAGGGCTATTTCAAGTTCAACGAGCAACGCAAGCAGACCGACATGGACTACATGCGCCTCCAGAGCAGTTGGGGCGGCGGTTGGGAGTCCGACAACAACCTCTACACCTACGCCTATCGGAACACCACGATCGCCGGCCAGGACCCGTCCCAGTTCGACGGCACCGCGGACGCCTCGCTCAAGTTCACCAACCTGAAGAAGGTGTCCGTGACACTGCCCGACGGCGACGTCCCGGGCTATGACAAACTGAACAAGTACCGCGTCTGGGGCGACCTCCTCAAGGCGACGCGCCAGTTCGATTCAGGCCTGCTGCGCGTCGGCCTGTGGTTCGAATCCTCGACCACCCAGCGCCACAACCTGGAAGAAGACCTCACCACGAGCACGCTGCTGCCGGGAGCGACCGCGGCGTATCCGACGGGCGTGGTCACTTCGACCAACTTTGCTCGACAGGCCTCGGGCTGGCGCCAGTTCCAGCCGTTCTTCGAGTATGAATGGACCGTCGCCCCCGGCTTGACGGTGACGCCGGGCTACAAGTTCATGAAGTACGACTTCAGCCTGAATTCGCCGCTGAACCAGAAGGCGCTCGTCGCGCAGGCCTACGACTACACGTACCACGCCTCGCTGCCTTTCCTCACCGTGAACAAGAAGCTGGGTGACGAAGACTCCCTGTACGCACAGTACGCGCAAGGCATGGAGGTGCCGTTCCTGGGCGTCGGCACGCCGACATCGTCGCGCCCGGTGCCCCAGACCACCACCAACTACCAGGTGGGCGGCGTGCACAAGTCCGACCGCCTGACCCTCGATGGCGATGTGTACTACATCACCATGAACAACATGCAGTTGAACACGGGGACGAACGCCAACCCGGAATACGCGAATGTGGGCGGCGCGACCTACAAGGGCATCGAGGCCCAGGCCACCTACATGATCGGCTGGGGTGTGTCGGCCTACGGCAATTTCGGCATCAACAAGGCTGACTACGCCGCCGGCAACGGCGCCAGTGGCCAGCCGACCGGCGAAGTGCCGAACGCGCCGAAGTTCACCGCTGCGCTCGGCGAGCTGTTCAACCAGGACGCGTGGAGCGAGTCGCTGATCTACAAGCACATCGGCGAGCAGCTCAACACGAAGCTGGGCGGACAACTTCCGGCGATCGACAACATCGATTTCAACGTCGCGTACACCTTCAAGCAGCTCAACGTGGCGTCGATCAAGGCCCTGAAGCTGGAGCTGAGCGTCTTCAACGTCACCGACAAGCGAGCCATCGTCGGCGTGACGGGGCCGCTGAGCAGCGCGTCGACGCAGTACCAGTGGCAGGCGCCGCGCAGCTTCATGCTGACGGCCAAGGCCGACTTCTGACCTGGCTCGGCAGGCCGGACCCTGCTTGATCTCGCAAGGCCGGTTCGCGCCGGCTTTGCCCATTGCAAAGCGTACCCCCATGACAATCTCCCATCTCATCGCTCTCGCCAACGGCTCGGGCGGCACGCTCTACCTGATGGCCATCCTGCTCCTGGTCGCCCTCACGGTCATCATCGAGCGCAGCCGCTACTTGCTCAACATGCAGCAAGGCGGTGAGTCGCTGATGACCTTGCTGCGCAGCGACCCCAACCTGCAGGCGCCTGCGAGCGTGTCCGAGCTGAAGCGACTGGACGGCCTGCCGCACACGCGCGTGTTGCGGGCCATCGAAGCCGAGCCGGAAAGCGCGAGCCGCGAAGCGGTGGCCAGCCACCTGGAGGAGGCATTGATGCACGAAGTGCCGCTGCTCGACCGGTCGCTGTGGATGCTTGACACGGTCATCACGCTCGCGCCACTGGTGGGCCTGTTCGGCACCATCGTCGGCATGTTCCACGCGTTTTCCGTTCTCGGCGACGTGCAGGACGGCGCGTCGCAGGTGACCGGCGGCATCGCCGAAGCGCTTGTCTCGACGGCCTGCGGCCTGTTCCTGGCGATGCTCGGTCTGGTCTTCTTCAACTGGCTGAGCACCCGAGTGCGCGTCATCGTTCACCAGCTCGAGACGATCAAGGTGATGCTGGTCAATCGCCGCGAAGGCCTGGAGGATGCCATCAATCACGGCAGCGTCCGGATGCTGGCGCGAGCGTAAGACGGCCATGCGTTACTTCGAAACGCGGAAGGCCCGCATCGAGATCATCCCGATGATCGACATCATGTTGTTCCTGCTGGTCTTCTTCGCCATGATGACCTTGCGCATGATCCCGACGTCG
>Ga0302317_10002346_pt1 | contig 13036 bp, 10 predicted proteins | sample III_Palsa_N3_3_FD_200450 | JGI IMG/M metagenome (GOLD analysis project Ga0302317, IMG submission 200450) | Peat permafrost microbial communities from Stordalen Mire near Abisko, Sweden - III_Palsa_N3_3 | ecosystem: Environmental > Terrestrial > Soil > Palsa > Peat permafrost | place: Sweden...
GGAAGATTTCTGCTGTCAATTGATTTTATACATTAAATCAAACCACTGCACCCCACCCCGAGTGGGCTGAAAGCCTGTCTTGGCAACGCTTTGCGGGTACTTATGGTCATCATTGATTGGACGTCCATACGTCCAATCATTATTGTCGATAAAAATGATGAAACCCTTTAAAACCCTTACGGCACAACGATTTCGCGTCATTTGACGAACAATCAGGAAAAAAAATATCGTTCTTGCAAGCTTCGAAAATTGGGTGATTTCAAGGCGGCTCGGCGAGGCCGTGGAGATGAACAGAACACGACTGAAAATTCTCAAATGAGTCCTCGGTCGCAGGCGCGAAATTTCCGATATTTTGTTCGCCGACGACCCGATGATGTGGCTGAGCGGATCTTCTTCGACAGTCCAGGCACACCTCGTCGAGTGAAAAGCAGGTGACGTTTTTTTCCTTCGCATGGGTCTCGACTGTCTCGCGCGCATCCCCTGGAACGTCAAACCGACCCGACAAAAAAATGAAGATCGAAGGTCGCCTGATGTGCACGATGGGAGTCCGCTGATTTTGCGACGGACGCGTGTTGCGGATGTCGTTCACGCCGACGCGACTCAAGCCACTGAGCTTGCCATCGCGTAGCTCGTCGTCGACGCAGCGGCTAGCAGGTCAAAGTGCTGCGCCTGAAACTTGGACATCCAGGCGGCCACCCTATAGCGGCAGCTCGACCACTTCCTTTAGCCCATGGGACGCTCACTGGATCGACTCCGCGTCTGTGCCCGACCGGCCGGGATCTCGGTGGAAATATCGATGTAGCGACCTTCAACGGGATGGCGCCGTGCGCACCGAAGCACGCTCCCGTCGCGGGCTGTGCCAAGCCACCCCACCTCTGAAACAACAACGGCCGCAGAGGCGGCCGTTGTTATTTCAGAGGTGGGCGATGACTCAGTGATCTTCGCTTTCGACCAGCTCTTCGTAGGCATTCGCATCGAGCAACTCGTCGAGTTCCGCACGGTCGCTGGGGCGTACCAGGAAGATCCAGCCGTCGCCGTAGGCGTCTTCGTTGATCGTTTCCGGCTTGTCGTTGAGCGACTCGTTGACTTCGACAACCTCGCCGGAAACCGGCGAATAGATGTCCGAGGCGGCCTTCACCGATTCCACCACGGCGGCGCCGGTACCAGCCTTCACGCTGGAGCCGACTTCCGGCAGCTCGACATAGACCAGGTCACCGAGCTGACCCTGCGCGTGGTCGGAGATACCCACACGGACCAGACCATCGTCTTCGATGCGGGCCCACTCGTGGGACTTGAGGAATTTCAGATCGCCAGGAATCTCGCTCATGATCAGGTCCAGTCGTTGGTTTCAGTCAAATGTGAGGGGCTAATTCTAGCCGCATACGCCGTGACGAAGGTGTGCCGTACGTGACACTCGGGCTCAGATTCCGTCACAGGGCTTGCCGTCGCGCACGAACGGATACTTCACCAGCCGCACCGGCACCTCGCGGCCGCGGATGTCGACGCGGATGGCACCCGGCTCACCGACCGGGATGCGCGCAAACGCGACAGCCTTTTCCAGGGTGGGTGCAAAACTGCCGGAAAGAATCTCACCCTCTCCGTTCGCGGTCAGCACCTTCTGACCATGCCGCAGCACGCCCTTGTCATCCAGCACCAAGCCGACCATCACACGCTTTACGCCAGCGGCCTTCTGCGCCTCCAGTGCCTCGCGGCCAATGAACGCACGACCTTCGTCCAGCGCGATGGTCCAGCCCAGGTTCGCCTCCCATGGCGACACGCTCTCGTCCATGTCCTGGCCATACAGATTCATGCCAGCTTCCAGCCGCAGCGTGTCGCGCGCACCCAGGCCCGCCACTGCCACACCCGCGGAGACAAGCGCGTGCCACAGCGCGACCGTGTGTTCGGCCGGCACGATGATTTCGAAACCATCCTCACCGGTGTAGCCGGTGCGCGCGACGAACAACGGCATGCCGTGCGGCCCCTGGGCGGCGGCGGCAGCGAACTTGCCGAGCTTTTCGATGCGCGCACGATCGACCTCGTGCAGCAGATCGAGTACTTTTGCACGTGCGTTCGGACCCTGCACCGCGATCATCGCGAACTCGGGGCGCTCTTTCACCTGCACGTCAAACGCGGCGGCCTGCTTTTCGATCCAGGCCAGATCCTTCGCACGAGTGCCGGCGTTGACCACCAGCCGGAAGAACTCCTCGCCGAGGTAATACACGATGAGGTCGTCGATCACGCCGCCCTGCTCGTTCAACATGCACGAATAAAGCGCCTTCCCGTGCACCTTCAGCTTGTCGATGCTGTTGGCCAGCAGATGGCGCAGGAATTGCCGGGTACGTGGACCATGCAGGTCGATCACGGTCATGTGCGAAACGTCGAACATGCCGGCGTCACGGCGTACGGCATGATGCTCGTCGATCTGCGAACCGTAATTGATCGGCATATCCCAGCCGCCAAAGTCGACCATGCGCGCGCCATGTGCACGATGGGTGGCGTTGAGTACGGTCTTCTCGGTCATCGCGGCAAGGCCTTGCAGGAAAGTTCCACATTATCGCCGCCAGCCCGAGGCAATCCAAGCACTGATGCAATCCAGGCGGCGATGCGCCGCCAGCTTGTGAGCTAGATCAGGTGTTGCGCCGATTCACCCAACGAAACGTGAGATTGAGCCGCGCCGAATGCACCGTGCCGGCTTTCGGCAAATCGTGCCGGTACAGCCGCTGGGTCTCCCCGGCCATGCGCAATAGACTTCCATGCGGCAACGGCAGACGAAGCGTGTCATCCGGCAACGCGCGCACCCCGCGCGGCAGCTTGCGACGCAGGCGGAAATAGCGCTCGGCCCCCAGGCTCAGCGAGGCAATCACCGGCCGCTCGCCCAGCTCCGGCTCATCATCACTATGCCAGCCCATCGAGTCGCTGCCGTCGCGATAGAGATTTGCCAGCACACTGTTGAACTGTGCGGCGCAAGCGGTCTCGACGCGGCTACGCAAGGCCGTCAATGCCCGCGGCCATGGCCGCGGTTCGAAGCGGGTACGCGAATAGGTGTAGCCAGTGCCGGCATCGCCGATCCAGCAACTCAGTCGGGGCGAGGCGACCTCCCGGCCGAACAGACGGATGCGATGGGTCTCCCATGGAATCGTCGCCGATAGCTCGGCAAACAACGCGTCGGCTTCGTCCGGCGCCAGCCACTGTGACTGCAGCGCAACATCGGCGTCGGGCAGATCGATGCGTTGCCAGACCGCGCCCAGCACGTTGGTCATGATGCGTTTGTCACCGGCAAGGCGGTCATCATCGAAACCACCGTCAACATCACCGCGTCACGTCATCCTCACATGGATGGCGATGGCGGTGCCTGCCTGCGCCGATCATGCGATTCCACCACCATCGTGCTCTACGGCTCCCTGCGGGGCGGCGATCACGGCAAGCAACTGTTCGGTCAGCTTCTCAGCCAGGTACTCGGCATGCTGCCCGCCCGCCAGCAGATGCACATCAGGCGATTCGGGCCGCTCGTAGGGAGCGTCGATACCGGTGAAGTTGCGGATCGTACCGGCCCGCGCCTTTCGGTAGAGGCCCTTGGGGTCGCGCCGCTCGCACTCCTCCAGCGGCGTATCCACGAACACCTCCATGAACTCGCCCTGCGCGAACAGCTCCCGCGCCGACCGCCGCTCACTGCGATAGGGCGAGATCACGCTGACCAGCACGATCAGGCCGGCGTCCACCATCAGATGAGCCACCTCGGCGATCCGGCGGATATTCTCGACGCGGGCCTCGGGCGTGAAGCCGAGATCCTTGTTGATGCCATGGCGCACGTTGTCGCCATCCAGCAGGTAGGTGTGATAACCCAGCGCGTGCAGCCGGCGCTCAACCAGATTCGCAATCGTGGATTTGCCCGCGCCCGACAGGCCGGTAAACCAGAGGCATAACGGATGCTGCCCCTTGCTGGTGGCGCGCACTGCCTTGTCGATATCGACGTGCTGCCAGTTCACGTTGGAAGAGCGGCCCAGCGCGTAATCCAGCATGCCGCATGCCACGGTGGCATTGTTCTGGCGGTCGATCAGAATGAATCCACCCAGGGTGCGGTTGGTCGCGTAGGCTTCGAACGCGATCGCGTCGTCCAGGCCCATCGTGCAATAGCCCACTTCGTTGAGCTCAAGGTGCCGCGCGGCGAGTTTCGCCTGGCTGTTGACGTCCACCTTGTACTTGATCGACATCACGCGGGCATTGACCGTGCGCGTGCCGATCTTGAGCCAATAGGTACGGTTGGGCAGCAGCACGGTATCGCCCATCCATAACAGATGGCAGTTGAACTGGTCGGCCACCGGTGCCGGGCGCAGGGCGTCGGCAATCACGTCGCCACGGCTCGCGTCGATCTCGCGATCCAGGCACAGCGTCACCGCCTGCCCATCCGCAGCACTCTGCAGATCGCCGTCCGCAGTGACGATCCGCTCGATTCGGGCGCGCTGTACGCCGGGCTGCACCACGACCTCGTCGCCGCACGCCACGCGACCACCGCAGATGGTGCCGGCATAGCCGCGGAACGATTGATCCGGGCGATTCACCCACTGCACCGGCATCCGGAAATCGTCTGCGCGGGCAACCGCGACATCGGCCGACTCCAGCAGCTCAAGCAGGGAGGGGCCTTCGTACCAGCTCATGCTCGATGAACGCGCACCGACGTTATCGCCAGTGGGCGCGACCACCGGCAGGCACTGCACGTGCGCGATACCCAGGTCTTGCGCGAGTACGCGGTACTCCTCGGTGATCGCGGCATAAACCGCCTGGTCGTAACCGACCAGATCCATCTTGTTGACGGCAAGTACCACCTGTCGGATGCCCAGCAGTCCACAGATGTAGGTATGCCGGCGGGTCTGTGGCAACAGACCCTTGCGCGCGTCGACCAGCACTACCGCCAACTCGGCGTTGGATGCACCAGTCGCCATGTTGCGGGTGTACTGCTCGTGCCCCGGGCAGTCGGCAACAATGAAACTGCGGTGCTTGGTGTGAAAATAGCGATACGCCACGTCGATGGTGATGCCCTGCTGTCGCTCGGCATCCAGACCATCAGTCAGCAGGGCGAAATCGAGCGCGTCGCCAGCATCGGCATGCTGCCGACGACTGTCGCGAGCAAGGGCGGCCAGTTGGTCGTCCGGCACCATGCCGACGTCATATAGCAGACGTCCGAGCAAGGTGCTCTTGCCGTCATCCACGCTGCCGCAGGTAATGAAGCGCAGCAAACCCTTCGCGGGTAGCGCGCCGGGAGTTTCAGTATCCGTCACAGGCAAGACAGTCGTTGTCGGGGCTGTCGTCATCAGAAATAGCCTTCCTGTTTCTTGCGCTCCATCGACGCGGAGGGATCCTGGTCGATCACCCGCCCCTGCCGCTCCGAGCTGGACGATCCGGCCATTTCCTCGATGACCTTGTCCAGCGAGTCGGCCGATGATTCCACCGCGCCCGTGAGCGGGTAGCAGCCCAATGTACGGAAGCGCACTTCACGCATCTGCACCGTTTCGCCGTCACGCAGGGTGAAACGGTCGTCGTCAACCATGATCAGCGCGCCGTCGCGCTCGACCACCGGTCGCGGCTTGGCGAAGTACAAAGGCACGATCGGAATGTTTTCGCGCTGGATGTAAAGCCATACATCCATTTCGGTCCAATTCGATAGCGGAAAGACCCGCACGCTTTCACCCTTGCGGATCCGTGTGTTGTAGGTGCCCCAAAACTCGGGACGTTGATTCTTGGGGTCCCAGCGATGCTGAGCATTGCGGAACGAAAAGATGCGCTCCTTGGCGCGCGACTTTTCCTCGTCGCGCCGGGCCCCACCAATGGCCGCATCGAAACCGTACTTGTCCAGCGCCTGCTTGAGCGCGACGGTCTTCATCACGTCGGTATGCACGGTGGCGCCATGGGTCAGCGGGGAAATTCCCTGCCGCACGCCCTCTTCATTGATGTGCACCAGGACATCCACATCACCAGCCGCCGCCACTTGTTCGCGAAACTCGATCATTTCGCGGAATTTCCACGTGGTATCGACGTGCAGCAAGGGCATTGGCGGGCGTGCCGGATAGAACGCCTTGCGCAGAAGATGCAGCAGGACCGACGAATCCTTGCCGATCGAATACAGCATCACCGGACACTGAAAGCCCGCCAGCACCTCGCGAAAGATGTAGATGCTCTCGGCTTCGAGGTCATCCAGATGGGAGTGCGTGGTCAGGGAAAGTGTCGTCATATCGTGGAAGATTCGTCATGGGGTTTTGCCGCAACCCAGTGCCATTGCGCTAATGGCGCTGCACTGGACTAGCCATCTTACGCAATATTCAAGCGATGACCGGATAGGTCGGCTCGACATCCAGGGTGGCCGCGCAGACCGAGGCCAGTTCCAGCAGACGCAGATCGGAGCCACGTGCACCGACAAGTTGCAGACCAACCGGCAGACCATTCGGCAACGTGCCCATCGGCAGACTGACCGCCGGACAACCGGCCAGGCTGGCGAAGCTGGTCAGGTCGGCCTGGGAATCGGGTGCGGGGCCGTCCAGCGGGAACGCACCTTGCGGCGTGGTGGGCAGTACCAGCACATCGACCTGGGCGAACAGCCGGCGCATCTTCAAGGTCGCCGCATCAAGCACCCGGTCGGCCACGGCGTAGTCGGCCGCGCTCTTGCCTGCTGCGAATCCGAGCATGTTGCGGAAGCGGGCGGACACCGGATTTCGGGTATTCGCCAGATCCTCGGCGAAGGTGCCGAGCATCTCCGCCTCCATCAACAGCAGGCCCGCGCGACGGGTGCGACTGAAATTCCAGTCGGCGAAATCCACCGTGCGCCGATCACCCAACGCATGCGGCAATTTCGCCAGCGCCGCCTCGAACACTTCGATGACTTCCGGCTGTACCCCGACTGCCGCCAGATCCGGCAACAAACCGGTGCGCAGATTGCCCGGCTCCCAGTCCGGCAACGCAAAGGCGACCCGGCGCCGGCGCGAGCGTGCATCGTCGGCGTCGTAACCGGCCAGCACCTGCAACAGTACGGTGAGATCGTCTGCGCTACGTGCGAGCAACCCCACCGCGTCGAGCCGCCGCGCCGCCGGCACCAGGCCGCGCGCGGAAATTTCGCCATGCGTCGGCTTCAGTGCGTAGATCCCGCAATAGCTGGCCGGAATGCGGATCGAACCCAAGCTGTCCGACCCCACCGCCGCTGCCGCCAGCCCAGCCGCCACGGCTGCCGCCGCACCGCCGGACGAGCCGCCCGCGCTATAGCCGTGCCGATGCGGATTGTGGGTGGCGCCGAAATGAGGATTGTCGGTCATCGCGCCCAGCGCGCCTTCGTCCATATTGGTTTTGCCGACCAGCACCGCGCCGGATGCGCGCAACCGTGCCACCACATGCGCATCGCTCAGTACCGGCTGCTCGCGCGCAGGCAGGCCGGCGCGAGTCGGCCAGCCTGCCATATCGAAATTGTCCTTCAGTGCCAGCGGAATGCCGTCGAGCCGTCCGATCACACCGTCACGGCGGCGCCGGTCCGCCATATGGGCTTGATCCTGCAGCAGACCCGAGCGCAGGTCGATATAAGCGTTGAGCTGCGGATTGATCCGTTCGATCGCCGCCTGGTAAGCGTCAGCCAGCGCCTGCGGCTGCACCCGCCCCACCGCCAGCCAGTGCAGCAACTGGCATAACGAGGCTCGACGCAGGTCAAGATCAGTGATCGGCGGCATCTGGTTCATGGGCGTTTCCTTCGGATAGGCCCCGATTTATGCCTCTATTTATCAGATTGCGCGGTGAATTGATTGCAAGCTGTCCGGGATCGGGGTGCCCTGTTCTATTCTGCACGAACGCTAGGACGTCCAGAAGGCCCGTGAATGCCGTTTGCCGCCCAGTACGCGAAACCGGACAATAGGCATCCACGTAATCCGCGCGCGACGTCGTTACGGATACCTACACAACATTCTGCCTGCTGATTGGAGTCCGCCATGAGCGAACGCGAAACCATGGAATACGACGTCGTCGTCGTTGGTGCCGGCCCGGCCGGACTGTCGTTCGCGATCCGCCTCAAGCAGCTCAAGCCCGAGGTCAGCGTGTGCGTGATCGAGAAGGCCTCGACCATCGGCGCGCAGATCCTCTCCGGTGCAGTGATCGAGCCGCAACCGCTGGACGCCCTGCTGCCAGGCTGGCGTGACAACCCGCCGCCGATCTGCGTGCCCGCGGGCGAGGACGAGTTCTGGCTGCTGAACAAGACCGGCGGCCGCAAGCTACCGGTACCGCCGGGGATGAAGAACCACGGCAACTTCATCGTCTCGCTGGGCGCGATGTGCGCATGGCTGGCGCCGCAGGCCGAGGCACTCGGGGTGGATGTGTTCCCCGGCTTCGCCGCCGGCGACACCATATATAACGAGGATGGCTCAGTCGCCGGCGTGCGCATCGGTGATATGGGCGTGGCGAAGGACGGCTCGCACAAGCCCGGTTACACCGAAGGCATCGACATCAAGGCCAAGGTCACCGTGCTCGCCGAAGGCGCACGTGGCAGCCTGACCAAACAGCTGATCAAGCGTTTCAAGCTCGACCAGGACAGCGACCCGCAGGGTTACTCGATCGGCATCAAGGAACTGTGGCAGGTACCGGCCGGGCGCGTGACGCCGGGCAAGATCGTGCACAGCTTCGGCTGGCCGGCGGACAGCCACACCTACGGCGGCAGCTTTCTATATCACCTGGACAAGGATCGCATCGCGCTTGGCTACGTCAGCGGCCTCGACTACAGCGACCCGAACTACCAGCCGTGGGAAGCGTTCCAGCAATGGAAGAACCACCCGCTAATCAAGCCGTTGCTTGAAGACGGCACGATCCTCTCCGCCGGCGCCCGCGCGATCGTCACCGGCGGTTATCAGTCGCTGCCGAAGGTGGAGATGCCCGGTGCGCTGCTGATCGGCGACACTGCAGGGCTGCTCAACGTGCCGAAGGTGAAGGGTACGCATCAGGCGATCAAAAGCGGCATGCTCGCCGCCGAGCACCTCGTCGCCAGCGACCTCAACTCCGCCGGCTTCGACGCCAAACTGCGCGGCTCGGACGTGATGGCCGAGCTGAGGCAAGTGCGCAACATCAAGCCGGCGTTCAAGAAGGGCCTGTGGTTTGGCCTGCTCAACGCCGCCTGGGAAACCATTCTCCGTGGCGCCTCGCCGTGGACGCTGAAGAACAAGCCCGATTGGTCCTCGCTGCACAAGCTGGGTGCGCAGGAAGAACCGAAACACGACTACTTGCAGCGCACACTGGCGCCGCGCGATCGTCTTGCCGGCGTCTACTTCGCGGCCACCGAACACGACGAAGACCAGCCGATCCATCTGCACGTTGCCGACACCTCGATCTGCATCGACCAATGCACCACCGAGTATGGCAACCCGTGCACCCGCTTCTGCCCCGCCAATGTCTATGAGATGGTCGAGGACGCCGGCGGTCGCCGGCTGCAGATCAACGCAGCGAACTGCGTGCACTGCAAGACCTGCGACATCAAGGATCCGTACGAGATCATCACCTGGGTCACGCCGGAAGGCGGTTCAGGGCCGAACTACCAGAACCTGTAGTCGACCTATTGATTCGGCCCGCAAATGCCGCTTCTGTCCCGTTCGCCCTGAGCGTAGCGCAGCAGAGTCGAAGGACATCGCACAAAGCTCTCTGCGGACCGAATCAATAGTGGTAACCGACCACGTTCGCTACGCAGCCGATTGATCCGCTAGCCGGGTCCGGGTCCGGATCTTGGCAACAGTTCGGCCGGGCATGAGCCCTGCCGACCACGCAGACCGTCCCAGAGGCCGCGCAACATGCAGCGCAGGTTGCGTGCACGCGGCCCGATCAGCACGCCGAACAGGAACAGCTTGACCAGCACCCGTGGCAGATCCTGGGCAACCCAGATTCCGGGCGTATGCGGCATCGCATACAAACGCAGACGATTGCGCATCATGTAGTAAAGCCGCACCGGCCCGTGCACGACGACCTGGCCGAGACCGAATGGAACCTCGCGGCGACTATCCCCCAGTCGGTGATTCATCGTTGCAGCGCACACCCCGTAGAGCGCATAGCCTTGCGCCCGCGCCCTGAAACCCCACTCCAGATCCACATTGTCAATAAACAGTCCCGCGTCCATCGGGCCAACCCGATCCAGCACATCCATCGGGATCAAGGCGCCCGAGCTGATCAGGAAATCGCAGGCGATGAGCTGGCTGTCGGTTTCACACCAGAGCTTGCGATTCACTGGAAAGTGGATGCGCACGAACGGTGCATCACGATCCTCGCGCCGGTCGTGGAAACGCGGCCCGACGGCGGCGACCTTTTGTGTTGTCGAAAGCGTTTGCAGCGCCGCCAGCAACGACTCCACGATGCCGGCGCTAGGTTCGCTGTCCTGATCCAGCAGCAACACGTACCGGTATCCGTGCAATCGCGCCCAGTCGATCCCGATGTTCTGGGCGGCGGCCAATCCAATGTTGTCCATCTGACGCAGCAGAGCCCCGCCAAGGGCCGCCAGCGTCTCTGCCAATCCCTGCTGCCAACCACCCTCACTGGCATTGTCGACAACCACCACCGCACCGGCCTGGGGCATCAGCCCATCGACCAGGCTCAGCAGTGCCGCCGGCTCAGGGTGATAGCTCACGATCACCGCACAGACGGTTGTCGCGGAATAGTCAGTCATTGCACAGGATATCCCGCCAGTGGTGCATGCGTACCTTCACGTGCCAGGCCATCGAGACCAGGCGCGCATCATACTGAAACGATTGCCAAACAGGCCCGGATTCAGTCTGTGCGAAATGAACCCTGGCCACGCCGGACCGCGGCACCGGCTCGGGTTAGAATAGTCCACTGTTTCATTACCGCCTGCGTCCCCACAGGCGCCCGCAGAAGGAATCGTTGATGAAAATTCTGGTCGGCTACAAGCGCGTTGTGGATTACAACGTGCGTATCCAGGTCAAGCCTGACGGCAGCGGCGTGGTGACTGACGGCGTCAAGCTCTCCGCCAACCCGTTCGACGACATCGCGCTGGAAGAGGCACTGCGTCTGCGCGAGAAAGGCGTCGCCGAAGAAGTGATCGTGGTCGGCATCGGCCCGGCCGATCTCACTTCGCACCTACGCAACGGCCTGGCCATGGGCGCCAACCGTGCGATTCACGTCATCACCAGCGAGGCAGTGCAGCCGCTGACCGCCGCACGCGTGTTCCTCAAGCTGATCGAGAAGGAGCAGCCAGGGTTGGTGATCCTCGGCAAGCAGGCGATCGACGATGACGCGAACCAGACCGGTCAGATGCTGGCCGCACTGTGGGACCGCCCGCAGGCCACGTTCGCCGGCAAAGTTGAGATCGCCGACGGCAAGGCCACGGTAACCCGCGAAGTCGATGCCGGCCTGGAAGTGATCGAAGCCGAATTGCCGGCAGTGATCACCACCGACCTGCGCCTCAACGAACCGCGCTTCATCAAGCTACCGGACATCATGAAAGCGAAGTCCAAGCCGATCGACAGCATCGAGTTCGGCTCACTTAGCGTCGATACGCACGACCATCTGAAGACCACGCACTATGCCGCGCCAGCCAAGCGCAGCAAGGGCGTGATGGTGAAGGACGCGGCCGAACTGGTCGCGGCGTTGAAGCAGAAAGGTCTGCTTTAAGCAGCCGCACAGGAGACTTCACATGAGCAAGATTCTTGTCATCGCCGAACATCTGGGCGGCAAACTGAACCCCTCCACCGCGCGAGCGGTGAGTGCGGCGGCCGCCGTAAAACCTGAAGCCATCGACGTGCTGGTACTGGCCGACGCGCCCGATGCGATTGCCGCCGAAGCGGCAAAGATCGACGGCGTAAGCCGTGTGCTTACCGTCACCCGGGCAGAGAATGCGCACCCGATGGCCGCCGTGCTGGCGCCACAGATCGCCAAGGCTGCCGCCGGCTACAGCCATGTGTTCGCGCCGTCGACCACGTTCGGCAAAGACGTCGCCCCGCGCGTCGCCGCCCTGCTCGGCGTAGCACAGGTCAGCGACGTGATGAGTGTGGAAGCCGCACATATCTTCAAGCGCCCGATCTACGCGGGCAACGCCATCATCACCGTGGAGGCTGACGCCAATCACGCCGTCGTCGCCACCATCCGCACCGCCTCATGGCCAGCCGCCGCAAATGGCGCCAACAGCGCGCCGATCGAAGCGTTGAGTATCGACGTGGCGCTACCCACGCATACCCGTTTCATCGAGCTCAAGCAGGGCAGCAGCGACCGCCCCGACCTGCAAAGCGCGAGCAAGGTCGTCTCCGGTGGCCGCGGCGTCGGCTCGAAAGAGAACTTCGACATCATCTACAAGTTCGCCGACAAGATCGGCGCCGCCGTCGGCGCCTCGCGCGCCGCCGTCGATGCCGGCTACGTCCCGAACGAAATGCAGGTAGGCCAGACCGGCAAGATCATCGCCCCCGAGCTGTACATGGCGATCGGCATCTCCGGCGCCATTCAGCACCTCACCGGCATCAAGGACGCCGGCACCATCGTCGCCATCAACAAGGACGGCGAAGCGCCGATCTTCGAGATCGCTGACTTCGGATTGGTGGGGGACCTGTTCAAGCTGATTCCCGAGCTTGAACAATCACTCTGAATCTATCGCCAAGGAGGCGGCATGAACCTGAATAGCTTCAAGGCGTATGACATCCGCGGCCGCGTCCCGGACGAGCTGAACGAAGACCTCGCCCGGCGCATTGGCAACGCCACCGCTCAAGTGCTCGGGCCAGGTTCCGTGGTACTCGGCCACGACGTACGTCTCAGCAGTCCAGGGCTGCGGGACGCGCTGATTACCGGCATCAATGATGCTGGGCGAGATGTCATTGACATCGGGCTGTGTGGTACTGAGGAGGTCTATTTCCAGACCGCTCACCGGGGTGTCGCAGGCGGCATCATGGTCACCGCCAGCCACAACCCGATGGATTACAACGGGCTCAAGCTGGTACGTGAAGGCTCGCGCCCTATCAGCGGCGACACGGGTCTGTTCACCATACGAGACCATGTGGCCAACGGCGCCTATGCCCAAGCTCAATCAAGAGGG
>Ga0302317_10002348_pt1 | contig 13032 bp, 14 predicted proteins | sample III_Palsa_N3_3_FD_200450 | JGI IMG/M metagenome (GOLD analysis project Ga0302317, IMG submission 200450) | Peat permafrost microbial communities from Stordalen Mire near Abisko, Sweden - III_Palsa_N3_3 | ecosystem: Environmental > Terrestrial > Soil > Palsa > Peat permafrost | place: Sweden...
ATCCCATCGCAGTCCCCGACAGCCATCGCGCTGTCTCGGAAATGCAAAGCCTAATGACTGAGATTACTCGGGCCCTCGTCGATGATGCGGATGCGGTCAGGGTTGAAGTCCTTGCTGACCAGGACGCAACCGTACTTCGCCTCCATGTCGCCCCCGGTGACATTGGCAAGGTCATCGGCAAGCAGGGCCGCACCGCGCGCTCCCTGCGTACCATCCTTGGTGCAGCCAGCATGAAACTGCAGCGCCGCTTCTCGCTCGATATCGTGGAAGCCGGCCGTACCGACCATCCACGCGAACCCCACGACTACCCTGAGCGCGACTAACCTTCTGCGCACCATGCCTCTTTTGCCGCGCTCACCCAGACCCTGCCCAAGCTTTCCCAGAGTCTTCCTGCGCTATCCCAGAGGCCCCCAGCGTTGAACGGTATCTCCACCTCAGGCTGGTTTCCCATCGCTCGCCTGCTGCGCCCACAAGGGCGCCGCGGCGAACTCCTCGCCGACCCCCTCAGTGATCTCCCCAACCTCTTCGCCCCTAACCGCGAAGTCCTCCTCGCGCCCGCAACCTCCGCCGCACCCGCCCCCAACACCCTCCCCCTGCACATCGAAGAGCACTTCTTTCCCACTGGCAAGAACGCCGGCCGCGTCGTCCTCAAACTCTCCGGCTGCGACAGCATCTCCGCCGCTGAACTACTTGCCGGCCAGCAACTCTTCATCCCCACCTCCGACCTCCCGCCCCTCGACCCCGGCACCTTCTTCGTTGGCGACCTGCTCGGCTGCACCCTCTACGACGCCGCCTCCCCCAACACCCCTGCCGGCACCGTAGTCGACGTAGAATTCGCTACCGCCCCCGACGGCCGCAGCCGCCTCGAAGACGCCGCCCCGCTCCTCTCCATCGAGCTCACCGGCCACCCCCCAGGCTCCGAACCCATTCTCGTCCCGCTAGTCCTCGCCTGGATCGATACCATCGACATCGCCGCCCGCCGCATCACCATGCACCTCCCCGAAGGCCTCTTATCCCCTCCCGACGAACCCGCCCCGTCCGAAGATTGACGCCCAGTCGTACACTCAAATCAGGCCTGTTCCACCCTAGTCCTCTCTCCCTATCCCCTGCTCCTATGCGCTTCGACATCCTCACCATCTTCCCGGAATTCTTCGGCGCTCTACCCGACCAAGGCATCTTGGGCCACGGCGTCGTCTCCCGAGCCCTCCGCACCAACCTCGCCAGCGCGCACATCCACGACCTCCGCGCCTTCACCCACGACCGTCACCGCACCGTCGACGACCGTCCTTTCGGCGGCGGCGAAGGCATGGTCCTCAAGCCCCAACCAATCTTCGAAGCCCTTGAATTCCTCAACCTTCCCTCGAAGTCCACCCGCCAAACAATTCATCCGCAAAGAGAAGCCGTCATCTTACTCTCCGCGCAAGGCAAGCGCTTCACCCAGTCCACCGCCCGCCGGCTCGCCACCCTCGACCGCGTCGTCCTCCTCTGCGGCCGTTACGAAGGCGTCGACGAGCGCGTCTCCCAGCTCTTCTGCGACGAAGAACTCTCCATCGGCGACTACGTCCTCTCCGGCGGTGAACTAGCCGCCGCCATCCTCCTCGACGCCACGGTCCGTCTCCTCCCCGGCGTCCTCGGCCACGCCGACTCCAGCCGCTACGAAAGCTTCGGCGAACCCGACCCCACCGCGCCGTCCGTCACAAATCCGGGTGCCCCGGGTCCGGATTTTCGGACCCGGGCCGTCACTGAACCCACCTCCACCCAACTCCCGCCCCGATCCACCAACGCCTCCAACGGCATACTCGACTACCCCCACTACACCCGTCCCGCCGACTTCCTCGGCCTCCCCATCCCCGACGCCCTTGGCAGCGGCGACCACCTCGCCATCCGTCGCTGGCGCCGCCAAGCCGCCCTCGCCAAAACCCTCGCCAACCGCCCCGACCTACTCCTCACCGCCGACCTATCCGACGACGATCGCGAGTACCTCTTCACCCTCGGCTATCCCCCTCCCAACGAATAGCCAAAAAATTCCCCACAACCACGCTCACCAACCCAACTGCAGCAGCGTTAAACTCCCATCCAGAGGGACCGCCCATGCAGCCACTTCGTCTTCTCGCCGCCAGCCTCCTCGCCTCAGCCTGCGTCCTCCCCGCCCTCGCCCAATCGCCCAGGCCGCTGCTCTCTCCAGACGCCCACTCCCCGGCGAACCCTCTGCTCACCTCGCCCTCACCCTCGCTCGGACCCTCCACCTCATCGACCCTCAAGCTCACCAGCCCCAGCTCACTCCAACTCAGGACCTCGCAAAAGGATCTAGACGCGCTCGTACTGCATTCCGGCACCGAGCCGACAGGTCTGCAGCCTCAACCCAAAGAACTTGCGCTTCTCAAGTCCGACGCCACCCTGCGCCCTCCAACCAACCAACCCTGCGCCAAGCTGCGCTCCTACAACTTCACGGCCAAGGACCTGAAGGCCAGCCACCCCCACGCCTCCAGCGAGACCGACTGCACCCCAGCCTCCGCCGGCCACCTGAAAACCATCCCCGCAACGGCGGCAGACACAAAGTAATAGGTAACCAGAAAGTATCGTAAACAACCGCCCGACTACTACTGCGTCACCGGCAACTGAAACCGCACGCCCACCGCGCGATTCACCTTCTCGGTAGCCGCCAGATCCAGCGCCGCCACAGGAATCTCCTGCCGCCGCGCATCGGTCACATACAGCGTCGTCCGAGTGAGCGCATAGTTGTGAATCGTCTCCGGCGCCCGCCCATCCTTGAAGATCAGCGTCACCGCCTCGTCGTCATACAACGAAGGCTGTGCCACCGGCGAAGGCTTGGCCCCCGGCTCAACCCGCGAGATCGGCGCAGCACCCTGAGCAACACTCGCCCCATACCCGTTCCCCGCGTCCGGACTCTCCGCCACATACGGGATCGGCGGCTCCTCCCCGCCCGGAGCCTGCGTTCCATAGCCGTCGGCCGCTACACCCGACCCATCCGGATACGGCCCACCATCGTAGTACCCTGTGTCTCCGTATCCCGGATCGTACCCCGAACCATTCCCATCCACCCACCCATAACCCAACCCGCCATACCCCACCGATCCCACCCCCACCCCATATCCATACGGCACGGCATACGCATGCCGCCGCCAACCGCCGTAGTAGTACGCCGGTCGTCCATTCGCTACACCCCATCCGCCGCCGCTTCGATACCGCGGGACATATCCCGGCCGCACCGTGCTCATCGGTCGCGAAAACCCACCCGGCGCAGCAAATCCACCGCGACTCGTAACCCCGCCTCCATGGAATCCACCGCCACCACCACCATGCCCGCCACCACCGTGTTGCGCACACGCTGGAGCAGCCACCACCACCAGCGCAACGGCAAACAGCTGCTTCATGCTCAATAGGACGCCCGAAACTTCAAAGAGTTTCGCTTCTCCCGCAGCAATCACCGCTTGATCACCCCATTTTCGCCTTGCTACACTCACGATGTCTCGCAGAGGTCACTCGTGCGCCCCCTAATTGCGCTTGTATCCATCGCCATTTTGGCTGGCGCCTCACGACTCAAGGCTCAATCCACACTCCCTGAATCTGATACCCTCCGCATCGATACGAATCTTGTCGTCGTCGACGTTGTTGTTACCGATGTTAACCAACATCCCGTACACAATCTCTCAGCGTCCGACTTCAACCTGCGCGAAGACGGTCGTCCGCAATCGATCAAAACGTTCGAGCAACATACTCTGAGCGAAGTCCCCGACGCTTCTCATCAACCTCCGCCACTAAAACTCGAACCCGGCGTCTTCACCAACGATCCCGTCACTCCCGCATCTGGCCCTCTCAACATCTTTCTGCTCGATAAACTCAACACCCCCATGGAAGATCAGGCTTACTCCCTGGATCAACTGTCGCTCTATCTCAAGTCTGCCCCGCCCAACACCCGCATTGCCGTCGCGCGACTCACGTCCTGGCAGCTTTCTCTCCTCCAGGGCTTCACCTCCGATCCAGAGATGCTTCGAGCCGCCGTCAGCAAGAAGAACAACGACATGAACGCGTCGCTGTTTCTCGCTGATCCCGTCTCAGGGGGGAACAGCACAAAACAAGGCGCTGACACTCGCTACATCTTTCGGCGCGAACATACCCTCGATGCGCTCAACCAGTTAGGCCGCTATCTCGCCGGATTTCCTGGCCGCAAAAACCTCATATGGTTCTCCGCATCCTTCCCTTTCTCTGTTCTTCCAGCGGGCGCAGAGCGAAGGGCTGAGTCTGTAGGTTCCGACGACGAATTCAAGGAGACCGTCAACCTGCTCGCCAACAATCAGGTCTCGGTCTATCCCATCAATGCTCACGGCATCATCACCAACTCCTGGTTTGACGCCTCCAATTACGGTGCCGCAACTGTCTTGTCGAGTAATCAAAGCCTGGCGACGAGTATCGACAGGACCTCCTCCACTGCGGCCGCCCTGCGAGGCTCCATGACAGATATTGCCGACCCCACCGGAGGCAAAGCTTTCACCAGCACCAACGACCTCAAAGGAATCGTCGCGCAAGCTATCGACGCCGGCTCCAATTACTACACCCTCACCTACTCACCCACCAGCCGCAACTGGAACGGCCAGTACCGCAAAATTGAGATTCAGCTCGATCGGCCCGCACTCAACCTCGCCTACCGCCGCGGCTACTATGCCATCGATCCCAATGCTCCCGCTCACCCTACCGAGCGACAAGCCAACAGCACCGACCCAATTCCCTATAGCCCCATGCGCGCCGCCATGGGCTACGGCGCTCCCCAACCCTCCGAGATCCGATTTGACGTCAGCGTTCAACCCAGCATCGCAGCCACCGAACCTGCCCCGGCATCCGGCAACCACCTGAGCCCTAAAGCAAAGGGGCCCTATCGGCGCTACACCATCCATTACATCGCCCACCAGCGAGATATCCAATGCCCCGCCAACGCCGCCGGCACCAACGTCTGCGTCGTCGAATTCATGGCCTTCGTGTATGACGCCGATGGCCTTCGCGTCAACACCCAGATCAATGCCATCAGCGCCAAGATCGAGCCGACCCACTACGCCCGGCTGCACCAGCCCGGTCTACACCCTGGCTTTCAGTATCACCAGGACATCAGCGTCCCCGCCAAGGGCGAATTCTTCCTGCGGCTCGGCATTCACGATCGAGTCACCAATCACGTCGGGGCCGTGGAACTGCCCGTCGCCGTAGTCAGCACTCTTCCTCCCCTACCCGCCGCGCCCCCCGCTTCAGCCTCGAACCATCCCGGCCCGTAGCAACCCCTCTCGACCCGCATCGATCCCGAACATCTCCGCACCGTCCTTGACCTCCTCCTCTCCAACTCCGACAATGCAAGCGTTGCTTCGCCCAGCAGAAATCCCCAGGAGAGCTTCATGCCACAGAATGCAATCGAACGCAGCAATCATCACAGCCTCCCTCTGCTGATCGCCGCCGCCTTCATCGCGACTGCCTCCTCGCTTGCCCCCTGCCAGACCACCCCCGTCCCGACTCCGCCAGCCACAGCCTCGTCACCACCTCCGCTACCCCCGGCTTACGAGGTCGCAACCATCAAACCCCCCGGGCCCAACGACTATCACATGCCCTTGCGCGGTTACATCAAGGCTTCGTTCGGTATACCCGGCAACGCTGCGGGCTGGGTGATTGGGCCCGACTGGATCAACAGCGCCCAGTACGTGATCCACGGAAAGCCCCCCGACGCGATCCGCGACGCCATGCAAACCATGACCCCCGCCGAGCGAGGCAAGACGGAGCAGGCAATGATGCAGGCCCTCCTCGCCGATCGCTTCCAGTTGAAGGCGCACTTCGAGACCAGGGAGATGCCGCTCTATCAGTTGACCCTCGCCAAGGGCGGCTCGAAGCTCAAAGAAAATTCCGACGCAAGCAAAGGCAGAGCCTCCCTCGGCGCATCCAGGATTCGCGGCACCGCCGTGCCGATCCGCGCCTTGCTCGAGCTGCTGGAAGGAACGCCCGACATCGGCGGCCGCGTCATCATCGATAAAACAGGCCTCACCGGCACCTACGACTTAGACCTCAAGTGGACGCCACTCGAACCGAACGCCTCGACCGGCCCCGCAGCATTGCCCAACCCAGATTCCGCCACGCTGTTCACTGCCATCCAGGAGCAGCTCGGACTCAAGCTCACCCCCACCAAAGGCCCAGGGCAAGTACTGATCATCGACCATATCGAGCGACCCTCGGAGAATTAGCCACCGCCGAGGATCCCGCAATTCACTGCCTGCGGCGACATCGTTCCCAAAAGCACAAACTCCGCGCATCCAATGTGGAAAATCCTTCAAAATCTGCCCAAACTGATGTAAACTGAATCCTGCGACTTTACGTAAGGAATCCATCATGTCTATCCATCCCATCATGCAGAAGCTGGCCGACAAGCTCCAGCGTACCGACCTTCCCGAATTTGCCGCCGGCGACCTCGTCCGCGTTCAGGTAAAAATCAAGGAAGGCGACAAAGAGCGTCTCCAGGCTTTCGAAGGCATGGTCATCGCCATCAAGAAGGGCCCCCAGGGTTCCTTCACAGTCCGCAAAATGAGCTTCGGCCAGGGCGTCGAGCGCATCTTCCCCTACAACTCCAAGGTCGTCGATAAGGTCGAAAAGCTCCGCTCCTACCAGGTTCGCCGCTCCAAGCTCTTCTACCTCCGTGGTCTGCGCGGCAAGGCTGCCCGTCTGCGCGAAGTCGAGCGCACAGCCTAAGTTCCACCAACCCCTTCGCAGCACGAATCACTTTGGAACCAAAAGAGGCGACCCAATCGGGTCGCCTCTTCTTCGCCTCAAACCTTCCCTCTACTGCTGAGGCGCTGGAGCCGGTGTAGGCGTCACCACATTCGGCGCAGGCACGGCAGCTTGCGTACCCGGTGCCGGTGCAGCCGCCGGAGTCTGCGCAGCCACCTGCTTCTTCGCCCCCGGCCCTGATAGCGTCGCCGCGCCCTTAGGAATCACAACGCAGGGCTGTGGCGGTGCTTTCTCTCCCGGCAAAACCGGCGGAGCCGCGCGGCGCATCTGTCCCGTCGGGCACGGCGTCAGCAGCAATACTGGCTGCAGGTTCACAGGTATCGGTGGCGGCTTCACAAACGCACCCTTCAAGTCCGCGTTCTCATGGCTTCCCGGCCACACATACGGCGCCTTCAACAATCCGCCATAGCCCACCACCGGATACGGTGTCGGCAGAACGAAGGTGCGGTCCAACAGCACATACGCAGGCAACGGCTTCTTGCCCAGAAGATTATTGTCCGACGCGACCTGCAGGTGATGGTCTCCCGTCGATATCGTCAGCGTCTTGTCATTGAACGCGTTCTTCTGCAGAGTCCCTCCCGGGAACGGCTCATTCGAGACAACCAGCGTTCCAATCCCCGGCGCATACAGGTACATGAAATGGAAGTCAGGAATCGTGTAGTTCAGCTCCGCCTTGCCGATCATGCCGTCCACGGTAAACGTCCCGCGCGCAATCGTCACCGGCGTCATCTTCGGCGGCTTCACCTTCGACAAGTGGATCTTCTTCCCCTTCTCGTCGTAGCCCAGCTCGGTCGCCGTCTGGAACACCGGTTTGCCCTTATCGTCGAACAGCGGATGACCCTTCTTGTCCCGCTGCTGCCGCACCGCCGGGTTGAACATCGCCTGGCCATCCGGATCTAACCGCTGCGTTCCTACCTCATCCAGCATCGGCGTCGGTGCCAGCACGATCACGTTGGTAGGTCCCGTATAGATCTTTTTCTTCGCCTCTTCCGCCTTCTTTTCCTTCTTCTCTTCCTCGGCCTGAGCCTTCGCCGCCTTCGGATCCACCTTCACCGGCGCCGCCACCTGCGGCGCTGCAGCCGAAGCCGCCACCGGAGCCGGCACTGCCTGAACCGTCGCCTCAGCCGGAGCCGGAGCCGTCGCAGGTTCCGCAGCAGCAGCAGCAGGTGCCGCCGTCGTAGCCGTCGCCGCCTGCGCCGCCGCTGCCGGAGCCGCATCCTGCGCCGCTAACACCTGTACCGCCATCAACATCGGAGCGCCTACCAACAGCAGTCTCCAGCTTCTATCCATTCGCATGCGTCTATCTCCAGCTAAAATCCGTTATTCCGTGCGTGGCCCTTGGTGCTGCAAGCATAGGACAAAAGTTTCCGTTTCGCCAGTAACTACGGGCTTACTCCCTATGCCCGATAGTCCCCTTTCGACACAAACCCTTCCGCTTCCGGCACTCCCCACCGCGCCGCCATTCCCCGTTCACGAAGAATTCATCCACACCCGCTCCCGCTACACTGAAAGTCAGCCCCCACGGGCCTCACGATGGCCACCCTCTTCCACATCCCCAAGGTCGCCGGTGTCACCAAAGCCACTGCCAAGCAGCAGATGCTCAAGCAGCTCATCTGCTCCGACGCCCCCGAGCAGGCCCTCCGCTACCACGGCTTCCGCGTCATCGCCGGAGTCGACGAAGTTGGCCGGGGCGCCCTCTTTGGCCCCGTCGTCGCCGCCGCCGTCATCCTCCCCGTCAAGCTCGCCACCCTCTCCCGCATGGGCCTCAAGGACTCAAAGCAGTTAACCCGCGAGCAGCGCGAAAAGCTCGACCGCAAGATCCGCAAAGTCGCCCTCTGCTTCGCCGTCGCCGAAGTCGATGCCGAAACCATCGACCGCATCAACATCTACCAAGCCTCCCGCCTCGCCATGCTCCTCGCCGTCGAGCGCCTCACCACACCACCCGACCACCTCCTCATCGACGCCCTCTACATCGACCACCCCTGCCCCCAAACCAAGCTCTACTACGGCGACGCTCTCTCCCTCTCCATCGCCGCCGCCTCCGTCATCGCCAAAGTTCATCGCGACGCCCTCATGCGCGAGCTAGACCTCCTCCACCCCCAATACGGCCTGGCCTCGCACAAAGGCTACGCCACCCCCGAACATCGCAAGGCTCTTCGCGACCACGGCCCCTGCACGCTCCACCGCAAAACCTTCGCCCCCGTAGCCGCCGCCAATCTGAACCCGGACCCCAACGCCGTCCTCGACACCCTCATCGAATCCGGCGACCTCTTCCTCGAAGAAGAACAGGGGATAGAGTGTAGGGGATAGAGCGTAGAGAAAACAGAAACATCATCCCGCCGAAGTTCTCTCTATCCCCTATCCTTTATCCCCTGCTCCATCCCCTGCTCTAACGCATCCAATCCCTGGAGGTCTTCCGTGCCCCTCAGGCTTCTCTGCATCACGGCACATCCCGACGACGAGTGCTTTGCCTTCGGTGGCGCGCTGGCCCTCGCCGCCCAGCGTGGCGTCGAAACCAGCCTCATCTGCATCACCGACGGCAGCGCCGGCTCCTATCGCGGCACGGCCTCCACCGCCACCGAGCTAGGCCAGCTTCGCCGCACCGAACTCGCCGCTTCCTGCAAACTCCTCGGCATCCACCATCACGAAGTCCTCGACTATCAGGACGGCCAGCTCGAATTCGCCAGCTTCTCCAACCTCGCCGGCGACCTCGTCCAGCGCATCCGCCTCCTCCGCCCGCACGTCATCCTCACCTTCGGCGGAGACGGCGCCATCAACACGCACCCCGACCACACCGTCACCTCCGGCGTAGCCACCGCAGCCTTCCACTGGGCCGGCCACCCCAAGCGCTTCCCCACCCTCGGCGACCTCCACACCCCGCAGGGCCTCTACTACCTCACCACCGACTTCTTCATCGAAGGCCGCCATCGCCACATCCCCGCCCCCTGGACCCACACCCTCGACGTAGCCTCGGTCCTCCCCCTCCGCCTCGAAGCCATGAAGGCGCACACCACCCAGGCCCCCCTCATGGAGCGCGCCGGCCCGCTGATCTTCGCCAAACACGGCAACACCGAGCACTACCTGCTCGCCGCCTCGCCAACGCCCCAACCCGCCACCCAATCCACCAACCTCTTCGAAGGCGTAGTCGAGTAGCAGGTGCGATCACAAAGCGCGTGGAAGCGTGCGCCGGTCGCGCAGTTCCCTCACCGGTGTGAGTGTCATCACTAGCTCGTAGGGGTCGCCTTCTTGTGCTCCACGAACGCATGTGCCTGATGACAGCTCACGCACGTCTTGCCTTTCATAAATGGATCAGACTTCAACTGTGCGACCTGGTCGGCGTGACAGGTTTCGCAGGTGCTCAAACCCGGCTTGCCCGCGAAGTCTTTTGCGGTTGTCTCGCCATGGCACACAGTGCATTCAACACTGTTGGCGGCATGAGGGCTGGCTTTCCATTGGTCATAGATCGCCTTGTGGCACGTGGCACAGGTATCTCCGGCTGGAATCCCCCGATGGAACACATGCGTGGGTTGATCCTGCTGAGCCATGGCAGGCTGGGCGGCAATAGCCAAAAAGAGAAATCCAAACAGGGTGAGACCGAACAGGCGCGCAAACAAACGATTCACAGACAGACCTCCTGAGTACGGTCTCCAAGTATCGGTCGGGCGATAGCTGCAAGCAGTGATAACCATCACGTTTTACTGAATGTGATCCGCATGCTGGCTGCAAAAAGCTGGAAGCAAAAAGCTAAAAGCCGTTCTAAGCCGCCGCCACGCTCCGCCCCTTCACCCTCTTCCCCACCGCAAACCCCACCCGCACCAGCAACAGCACCGCCAACACCGCCGTCACCTTCCACGGCGTCCGCACCCCCGTCTTCACCGGCCACGGAACAATTTGCTTGCCCGGAACGTACAGGCATTTAATTCTCGCTTTGAGGTAATTCGTGTATCTCGTTCGTCGAATCGTGATCGCCGTCTTCGCTTGTCTGACTCTTCTACCCTGCTGTTCAAGCGCGCAGCAAACCACCGTCACTGAACTGAGTACATATCTGGACCAGGCCCATCAAGCGGGTTTGTTCAACGGAAATGTCCTCGTGGCCGATCATGGGAAGGTCATCCTGCGGCGAGCGCTCGGCGATGCGGACGGCTCGCAGCTGGTACCCCTCACGCTTGCGGACAGGTTCTACATCGGCTCCATCGCCAAAGAGTTCGATGCCGTAGGTTTGTTGATCCTGGCTCAGGACGGAAAACTCGCCCTGACCGACCCCCTGTCGAAGTTTTTCCCCGACCTTCCTCCCTGGGCTGCGACGGTGACGATCGATAATCTGCTGCACTACACAAGCGGATTGCAGGAACCCGATTGGAATATCGTGCACAGCGATGCGGACAACTGGAAAGAACTCCATGCGCTGCAACATCTTAATTCTGTGCCCGGCACCCACTACGCCTACAGCAATAACAATGTATTTCTGCGCAGAAGAGTGATCGAAAAAGTAAGCGGCATGAGCTTCGAGGAGTTCCTCGTGAAGCGGGAGTTTCCCAAAGCAGGCATCCGCAACGCGGTCATCGACCCCGCCGATGCTGAACCCCTGATCGCGAAGTCCTTCGACGCGAACCATAAGCAGGATGCGCCCATCGCCCCAATATCCGGCTGGGTGTGCCTGTCCCTCGATGACTTCCTCCGATGGTCTGATTGCATCCGGGATTTTTGCCTCATCACTCCAAGTTCCACACGTCAGATAGTGACCACCCAGAACCCAGCCTGGCAAACCGGCCTCGGTCAGGCTGAGATGAAAGGCGATCAACTGCTCAGCCACGTGCATGATGGATCGGTATTCCACTACCGCGCACTGTTGATGATGGACGCACCCAAGGGCCGCACGATCATCCTTCTTAGCAATCAGAACCAGAACAATATTTATGACATAGGAAATGCCATCGACGCGATGCTCGATCACAAGGCGTACTCACCCTTGAGTGCGTCAAAAAACGATTGAGGTCACTGACCTGAAATGGACATACGCTTCGGGGAGGAACCTGCATCTCGCCAGCGTAGCGAGCGCCAGTCTCTGCCTTAGCTAATAGCCTTTCTAAGCCGCCACCACGCTCCGCGTCTTCAACCTCTTCCCCACCGCAAACCCCACCCGCACCAGCAACAGCACCGCCAACACCGCCGTCACCTTCCACGGCGTCCGCACCCCCGTCTTCACCAGCCACCAATAATGCACGCACGCCAACGCGCCAGCGAGATACACCAGCCGATGCACCCGCGCCCAATTCTTCCCACCCATCGCGCGTAACACTCGCTGCGGAGACGTCACGGCCAACACCAGCAGAATCGTCCACGCCGCCAGCCCTACTTGAATAAACTTCCGCTTCTTCAAATCATCCAGCATCGTCGGCCAGATCTTCATCATCCAACTCAACCCCGCCCACAACCGACGCAGCGGCGTAATCGCGAGCGACCCAAGCAGCATCCACAGCGCCCAGTTCCCCGTGAAGTGCGTAATGTAGTTGACCGGATCCGCCTCAAGCGCCAGCGTCCCATTGAAGTACATCCGCAGCAGCATCAGCGCCGGCAGCAAACACAGCGCATGCACCACAGCCTTCAAATAAGGAATTGCTCGATTCGGCATCTGTTTCTCAGTTGTCCATTCTCAGTTCTCAGTTGTAAACCCGCGTCAGCATTCTCTCATTCGTAAGATCCCGCACGGCCGCAGAACAGACCGCAACGGAGAACCGACAACTGAGAACTGACAACTAATAGTTCTTCTTCAAATCCATTCCCGCGTACATCGACGCCACCTGGTCCTGGTACCCATTGAACATCAGCGTCGGCACCACCTTCGGGAACACGCTGTTGGTATTCAGCAGCCGCTCATGCGCCTGCGACCACCGCGGATGGTCCACCGTCGGATTCACATTCGAGTAAAAACCATACTCATCCGACGCCAACTCATTCCACGTCGTCGGCGGCATCTTCTCCACAAACTTGATCTTCACAATCGACTTCGCCGACTTGAACCCGTACTTCCACGGAACAATCACCCGCACCGGCGCGCCCTGCTGATTCGCCAGCGTCTGCCCATAGCTTCCAAACGTCAGCAGCGTCAGCGGATTCATTGCCTCATCCATCCGCAGCCCTTCCGTATACGGCCAGGAAATCCCGCTCGGCAGAATCTCCTGCGACGAGTTCTCGTCCGAAATAAACTGCACAAACTTCGCCTTCGGCAGTGGCTCCACCACCTTGATCAGTTCCGAC
>Ga0302317_10002350_pt1 | contig 13027 bp, 13 predicted proteins | sample III_Palsa_N3_3_FD_200450 | JGI IMG/M metagenome (GOLD analysis project Ga0302317, IMG submission 200450) | Peat permafrost microbial communities from Stordalen Mire near Abisko, Sweden - III_Palsa_N3_3 | ecosystem: Environmental > Terrestrial > Soil > Palsa > Peat permafrost | place: Sweden...
GTGCGCGAGGCGGCCGTCTCGTTCTCGATGTTGGCGTTGTCGTTGATGGTGATCAGCACCGTCAGAATATCGCCGACCTTGCTGGCGCGCTGGTCGAAGAAGAAGGCGCGGGCGCCGGACCGCCAGAGCGAGTTGGCCGACGCCGGTTGCGGCACGCCTTCGCGCGCCGACGCCAGGGTCATCACCTGGTTCTCGCCGACCAGCTCGGAGGGGTAGCCCATGGGGGCCATGGTGGGCCCCTTGACCGCTTCGACGACGCTCGAACAGGCGGCGAGCGGGGTCAGCGCGACAAGGGCAAGCAGGTGGATTTTGCGCATGCTATCTCTCAACGGTTGGCGGCAATTTGGACGCCGGCGGGCAGGCCGGTGGATTTGATCTGTTCAGCCTCGGGACCGACGACGGCCCGGTCCGGACCGACCGCCACCGCCTGGATCACCTTCTTGGAGGTGAGGTTCATGACGTTCAGCGTCTCGCCCATGGCGGCTCCGGCGAGCGCCTTGCCCTGCAGGGTCAGGGTCATGCCCTCGGCGTGGAAGGCGACGTCAATCATGTCGTCGCGCTTGATCACCTGGGCGGCGGTGACATCCAGGCTGGCGACGGCGGTCCCGGACCGGAGCGGCCGACGCGCCGCCTTGCCGATGATGTCGGCGGCGTCGCGGGGCGCGTCCTGGGGCGCCTGGAAAGCCGGCAGCTTGGCGTAGGTCAGGTCGGCGGGCTGCACCACCTCGCCGGCGGCGAGGCTGCGGGCATAGGTCAGCACCTCAACCGTCTTGGCGGCCGATGCGGCCGGCGCCGCCTCCGCGACCACCGCGCCGCCGTGGACGATGATCCGCCGGATGCCCGCCGGATTGGTCCAGTCCAGGCCGTTGATGTGAGCGATCTGCTGCACCTGGCCGGCGTCCAGCACGGCATTGAGGCCAGCCGGCGCCCCGGCGCCGACCACCACCCGGGCGGCCGGTCCCGCGCCGTCGAACAGGTCGCCGAGAGTTATCGTCGGGCCGCTGGCCGGATCGGGCCTCAGGGTGACCGGCGTTCCCGCCGCGGCGGCCGTGGCGAGCGCGAGGCAGATGGTGGCGAGGGCCAGGGCGATCTTGATCATCGACCTACTGCTTCATCTGGTTGTTGGTCTGCAGCATCTGGTCGGCCGTGGAGATGACCTTGGAGTTCATCTCGTAGGCGCGCTGGGCGACGATCAGCGAGCTGATCTCGGTCACCGGATCGACGTTTGAAGCTTCGGTGTAGCCCTGCATCAAGGCGCCGACGCCATTGGCGTTGGGCAGGCCGACGGTGGCCGGGCCCGAGGCGGCGGTCTCCATGTAGAGGTTGTTGCCGGTCGCCTCCATGCCGCCTTCGTTGAAGAAGGTGGCGAGCTGGATCTGACCGACTGTGGTCGGCGTCGCCGACCCCGCGGTGGACACCTGCACCTGGCCGGCGGGCGAGATGGTGATGCTGGTTGAGCCGGCGGGAATGGTGATCTGCGGCAGGATCGGATTGCCGTCGGTGGTGACGATCTGGCCTGTCGCGTTCATCGACAGATTGCCGGCGCGGGTGTAGGCGGTCTCGCCTGACGGCAGCAGCACCTGGAAGTAGCCGAGGCCGTTAATCGCCAGGTCCAGATTGTTGCCGGTCTGGGTCGGCGAGCCCTGGGTGGTGATGCGGTAGACCGAGCCGGCCTTCACGCCGGCGCCGATCTGGATGCCGGTGGGGACGATGGTGCCGGTGTCCGAAGACTGCGAACCGGCCCGCTGGACGTCCTGATAGAGCAGATCCTCGAACTCGGCCCGCTGCTTCTTGTAGCCGACGGTGTTCATGTTCGCGATGTTGTTGGAGATCACCTCCACGTTCAGCTGCTGGGCAGCCATGCCGGTGGCGGCGGTGCGTAAAGCCATCATGGTCTAGTCTCCCTTATTGGACCGAGCCAAGACGCTGGATCGCGGTCTTGGAGAGGTCTGAGTTGTCGCTCATCATCTGGCTTACGGACTCGTAGGCGCGGCTGATGCTGATCAGATCGGTGATCTGGACGATCGGCTGCACGTTGGAGCTTTCGAGCATGCCCTGCTGGATCCGCGACGCGGTCGCGGGGGTGGGCGTGGCGTTGGTGGTGTTCTGGTAGAGGCCGTCGCCGGCCTTGGAGAGGCCGCCGAGGCTGTCGAAGGACACCACGCCGATCTTGCCGATCACCACCGCCTGGGCCTGGCCGGGAATCTTCTGGGTGACCGTGCCATCGAGGCCGATCTGTGGGGCGCCGCCGGACGCGTTGAGAGACAGGGGCGAGCCGCCGGCGTCCAGCACGGGATCGCCCTGGGCATCGATCAGCTGGCCCTGGGCGTCGGCGCCGAAGCGGCCGTCGCGAGTGAACCGAACGCCCGAGGCGGTCTGGACCTGGAAGAAGCCCTTGCCGTCGATGGCAAGGTCCAGCGGCGAGCCGGTCTGCTGCATCGCGCCCTGGCTAAAGTTGCGGGCGACGCCTTGGTCGAGGGCGAACTGGACCGGCGTGGCGCCGGGCGGCGCGTGCGACGGCATCACCGGATCGGTCTGGGTGATCAGCGATTCGACCTTGAAGCCGACGGTGTCGACGTTGGCCATATTGTTGGCCGCCACCTCCAGCGCCCGATTCAGGATCATCTGCTTGGACAGGCCGACGTAGAGGGTGTTGTCCATGGCGTTAAGGTCCGCTTTCCTGCGCTTCAATTCGCCACGGTTAGGATGCAAGCGGGGCGCCAGCGGAAAACGTCAATAAAATCAATAAACAATAAGGTTAATTCGCTGCCTGTCGGCGATCTTCACCCGGCAGAATTTGCAGCGCTTAAGGAAGGTTAATCACCGATCCTTAACCATCACCGGGCGATCTGTCGGGGTGACGGAAATGCTGACCCGCACGCGGGCGCGCAGGGGCCCAAAGAACCATGGCTAAGGATGTGGCGGACAAGCCTGACCCGGAGGCGGCCGAAGGCGAGGTCGAGGACGGCGAAGGCAAGAAGAAGGGCCTGCCGCTCAAGCTGATCATCATCATCGCCGTGGCGGCGGTGCTGGTGCTGGGCGGCGGCGGGACCGCGGCCTTCCTGTTGCTGGGCCACAAGGCGCCGACGGCCGACGCGCACAAGGCCAAGCCCAAGAAGGACGACAAGAAGAAGGGCGACAAGAAGGACGACAAGAACGGCGCCCAGATCGCCGACGGTCCGGACGGCGTCGTCTTCTACACCCCCGCCGACATCGTCGTGAACATGCAGACCGCCGATGGCCGGCCGACCTTCCTGAAGCTCAAGCTGACCCTGGAGCTGCCGGACCACGACACCGCCGACACCCTGGACTCCAACATGCCCCGCTTGCAGGACATGTTTCAGACCTTCCTGCGCGAGCTGCGTCCCGAGGACCTGCAGGGCAGCGAGGGCAGCTATGCACTGCGGATGGAGATCGCACGACGGGTCAACCTCGTGATCGCCCCCGCCAAGATCAACTCCGTCCTGATCGAGGAGATGCTGATCAACTAGGGCTGTTTCCCTGGTTGCCGCTTACGCGCATGGCTGATGAATCCGATCTGACAACGATGGGCGCGGGTCCCGAGCTGGCCCCGCTGACGGACCCGGAAGCCACCGATTGGGCCGCCGGCGATGCGCCCGCGTCCTCCGAGCGTATCCTCAACCAGGATGAGATCGACAGCCTGCTGGGCTTTGATCTGTCCGACGACGACGCCGCCGACCGCACCGGCATCCGCGCCATCATCAACTCGGCGCTGGTCTCCTACGAGCGGCTGCCGATGCTGGAAATCGTCTTCGACCGCCTGGTGCGGCTGATGACGACCTCCTTGCGCAACTTCACCTCCGACAACGTCGAGGTCAGCCTCGACAACATTTCCTCGATCCGCTTCGGCGACTATCTCAACTCCATCCCGCTGCCGGCGATCCTGTCGGTGTTCCGGGCCGAGGAGCTGGATAATTTCGGCCTGCTCACCGTCGACTCCAACCTGATCTATTCCATCGTCGACGTGCTGCTGGGCGGGCGTCGCGGCACGGCGGCCATGCGTATCGAAGGTCGGCCCTACACCACCATCGAGCGGGTGCTGGTGCAGCGGATGGTCGAGGTGGTGCTGGGCGACGTGAAGACGGCTTTCGAGCCGCTGACGCCGGTGAACTTCAAGCTGGACCGGCTGGAGACCAACCCGCGCTTCGCCGCCATCGCCCGGCCGGCCAACGCCGCCATCCTGATCAAGCTGCGTATCGACATGGAAGACCGCGGCGGCCGCATCGAGCTGCTGCTGCCCTACGCGACCCTTGAGCCGATCCGCAAGATGCTGCTGCAGCAGTACATGGGCGAGAAGTTCGGCCGCGACAACATCTGGGAAGGCCACCTGGCCACCGAGCTTTGGACCACCCAGCTCGACGTGATGGCCGTCCTCGACGAGCAGAAAGTAGACCTGCGCAAGGTGCTGGACCTGAAGGTCGGCGACACCCTGGTGCTCAACGCCACCGCCGACAGCCTGATCGAGTTGCGCGCCGGGTCGATCCCGCTGACCCGCGGCCGGATGGGTCGCCGCAACCACAACATCGCCGTCCGGGTCGAAGGCCCGCTCTCCACCGCCGCCATGTCAGCCATCCAGAAAGTCCAATGAGCCCAATTTCCATCGGCCTGAATCTGTTGCTCGCGGTGTTGCTTGGCCTGACCCTTTGGCTGGGCTGGCGATTGAACCGCCGGCTCACCACGCTCCGGGACGGCCAGGTTCAGTTCGCCGCCGCCGTCGCCGATCTGGATCGCGCCGCGGCGCGCGCGGAGCGCGGCCTGGCGGAGATCCGCGCCGCCGCGGACGAGACGCTGGAGCTGCTGTCGAGCCGCATCGAAAAGGGCCGCGAGCTGGCGGGTCGCCTGGAACGGCTGAATGATGTGGCGCTGGCCACATTGGATCGGGCCTCCGCCATGCAGCCGGCCCCGGCGTCCGCCAGGCCCTCGTTGCCGCCGGCCATCGCAGCGCTGCAAAAGGTCTGGGGCGAGTCGCCCGGCAAGGCCGCCGAACCGTCGTCGATCGAAGAAGCCGAGGCCGCCGCTGAATCCCTGGTGCTGAAACTCTCCAAGGCCGAGGTGCTTGAGGAGGGGCCAGTCGCCTCGCTCGCGGCCCGCATCGCCGCCAAGTCGCGAACCATTGTCGATGACGACCTGTTTGAATCCCCCGCCCGGCCCGCGCCGCGCATCCTGGTTGGAGGCCGCTGATGGCCGGAATGCCTCGCCTCCTGCCGCTGGTGGCCGTCGCCATCGGCGGCGTCATCGCGGTCAACGCCGTGCGCGGCGCGCCGCAGCTGATCGGATTCGCCAAGGCGTTCGCCGAGGATGTCGCCCCGTCGAAAGCCGGCGGCAAGCCCGCGGTTTCCCCCACCGCCACGATCGGCGGCGATCCCTCCCAGGCCAAGCCCGCGCTCGCGCCCGCCTGCGCGCCATCGGCCGCCGAACTGGCCAAGGAGGCCGGGCTCTCGCCGGCGGAGCTGCAGGTCCTGCAGAGCCTTGGCGCGCGCCGGGGTCAATTGGACCAGCGCGAAGAGGGGCTCGACACCCAGGTCCAGCTGATCGCCGCCGCCGAAGCCAAGCTCGACTCCCGCATCCAGGAAATGAACGGGCTGAAGGCCGACATCCAGGGCCTGGTCGGTCAGGCCGACGCCCAGCAGGAGGCCGAAACGGCGCGGCTGATCAACGTCTATGAGAAAATGAAGCCTGCGCTCGCCGCAGCCCGCATCACCTTGATGGACGACTCCGTGCGCCTGCCCATGACGGCCAAGATGAAGCCGCAGAAACTGTCGGACATCCTGGCGCAGATGCCGGCGGAAGACGCCAAGAACCTGACCGAAAAGCTCGCTCACCGCGTCGACAACGCCAAGCCGGTGCAGGATGCGAAGACCGCGTTGAACCCGCCGGTCACGCCGCCGCCCGCCGCGACGGCGTCCGCGGACTCTGCGCCCGCGGCGTCCGGCGCGCCGCCGGCCTCGCCGAAACGGGCTCCACGCGCCAAGGCCAAGGCGCTTGCCGCGGCCAAGAAGCCCACCGACGTGGCGGCGGCTGACACCGCGGCCTCCGGCGATACCACCAAAAAGCCTTCCGCTAAATCAGGCTAGTAACCGGTGGACTTGAAGCGAAACCTGAAGTCTGGTGTCGCGGCGATCTGCATCGCCAGCGTCGCCGCGCCCGCGGGTTTCGCCGAGACCACCGCGCTGGCGCCCATCGCCGCCGGTGGTCCGCTCAGCGTCCGTGTCGCTCAGTCCGCCGACTTCTCGCGCATCGAGTTTCGCTTCCCCGGCGCCAGGATCACCAGCCGGCGCGACGGCCAGAAGCTGATCGTGCACTTCAGCCGCTACGCCAAGCCGGACATGACCCGGCTCAGGGTCGATCCGCCGCACTGGCTGAAGACGACCGAGGAGGCCCAGACCGGCGGCGGCCTGGATCTGACCCTGACGCTGGCCGACGGCGCCGACGCCAAGGTGGGCGACGGCGACGGGGCGACCTTCGTCAATCTGTTCTCCGCCAAGGCGCCCGAGCCCGCCGACGCCAAGGCCGCCGAAACGAAAGCCGCTGACGCCAAGGCCGCTCAGGCAAAGCCCGCGCCGGCGCCAAACCGTCCCGATCCCGCGCCCGCGAACGGCGTGGTCAAGATGCAGGCGGAGATGGCGGCGGGCCAGGTGGTCCTGCACTTTCCCTGGAAATCGACGCTGGGCGCGGCTGTGTTCCGGCGCGGCGACGCGGTCTGGGTGGTGTTCGACGCCGCCGCCAAGCTGGACCTGTCCGCCGCCCCGCACGGCTTTCGCCAGGCGACCAGCTTCCAGGCGGTGCAGGGCGGCGACTATTCCGCCGTCCGCATCGCCTCGCCGCCGGACGTGACGATATCGGCCAAGGCGGAAGGCGCGCTGTGGATCGTCACCCTGGCGCCCAACGCCGGCCAGACGCCCGACGCGATCAAGGTGGCGCGGGACGCCGGCTCGGCCAACCCCGCGCTGACGGCCACCGTCGCCGGCGCCACCAAGGTGGTGTGGCTGAACGATCCGGTTGTCGGCGACCGGCTGGGCGTGGTCACCGCGCTGGCGCCCGACAAGGGGCTGGCGGCGCGGCGGACCTTTGTCGACCTGACCCTTCTGCCCACCGCCCAAGGCCTGGCGATCGAGCCCGCCGAGGATGACCTGACCGTCACCACCGACGGCGACATCGTCAGCATCGGCCGGCCCAAGGGCCTGGCGCTGTCGGCGAGCTCCGCCCACGCCATGGTCGCCGACCAGGGGCCGGATATTCCGCAGGCGACCACCCGCCCGGGCCTGATCGACTTCGACAACTGGTCGAAGACCGGCGAGGGCGGTTTCAACGCCCGCTACGACGCGCTGCTGGCCGCCGCGGCCGCCGAGGAGACCGGCGGCAAGGATGAATCGGTAAAGGCGCGCATGGGGCTGGCCCGGTTCCTGATCGGCTCGGAATTGTCGTACGAAGGGATCGGCGTGCTCAACATGGTGGCGCGAGCCCACCAGAATATGCTGGGCGACGCCGAATTCCGCGGCCTGCGCGGCGCCGCCAAGGTTATGGCCGGCCGCTACAAGGAGGCTTCGGCGGACCTGTCTTCGCCGGCGGTGGCGGACGATCCGGCCTCCTCGCTCTGGCGCGGCTATATCGCCGCCAAACTGGGGCAATGGACGGAGGCCCGCGCGCAGTTCGGACAAGGGGCGTCGGCTCTCTACCAGTTCTCTGACAAATGGCGGGCGCGGTTCGCCCGCGAAGACGCCGATGCGGCGACCAATCTGGCGCAATATCCGGCCGCGGAGTCCTCCATCGACACGGCGCTTCAGGCCAATGTCGATCCGGTCGAACAGTTGTCGACCCGGCTGATCCAGGCGGAGCTGTTCGAGGCCGAGGGCCAGAGAGACCGGGCGCTGCGCGTGTTCCAGGCGCTGCAGAACGTCCAGCAGGAATGGCTGGCAGCTCCGGCGATGTTGCACGCCACCGAGATCAGGCAGGCCGAAAACCAGATCACCCCGACCCAGGCCGCCGCCGTCTACGACGGCCTGCGCTATCGCTGGCGCGGCGACGCCACCGAACTCGACACCATCCGCGCGCTTGGCCAGATCTATCTGAGCCTGGGCCGCTATCGCGAGGCGCTCGAGGCCCTGCGATCCGCCGGCCAGCGGCTGCCGGACCTGCCCGAGGCTGTCGGGCTGCAGGCCGACCTGAACAACGCCTTCCGATCGCTGTTCCTGGAGGGGCAGGCGGACGGCCTGCAGCCGATCCAGGCGCTGGCCCTGTTCTACGATTTCAAGGAGTTGACGCCCGTCGGCGCCGACGGCGACCAGATGGTTCGCCGGCTGGCCCGCCGGCTGGTGGACGTGGACCTGCTGGGCCAGGCCTCGGAGCTGTTGAAATACCAGGCCGACAACCGGCTGGACGGGGTGCCGCGCGCCGAGGTCTCCACCGACCTGGCCATGATCGACCTGATGGATCGCCGGCCGGAGGATGCGCTGAAGGCGATCGACGCTTCGCGCACGACCCTGCTGCCCAATACCCTGAACGCCCAGCGCCGGGTGATCGAATCTCGCGCCTGGCTGCAGCTGGGCCAATACGATCACGCCCTGGAGATCATCGAGGCCGACAAGACCGGCGACAGCGACGCCATTCGCGCCGAGGTGAGCTGGAAAAAACATGACTGGGCCGGCGCCGGGGGCCTGTTCGAGAAGCAGCTCGGCGACCGCTGGAAGACCAATATGCCGCTCAGCCAGGACGAGGAGTCCAAGCTACTGCGGGCGGCGATCGCCTACAGCCTGGCGGGCGACGACGGCGGCCTGACGCGCATTCGGAGCCATTTCCAGGGGTTCGTCGACAAGGCCAGCGCCCCCGACGCCCTGCGGGTGGCCCTGTCGGGCGTCTCCAACATCCAGCTGACCTCCACCGATTTCACCCGCGCGGCGGCCGAGAACGACAGTTTCGCCGGCTGGGTGCAGGCGATGAAGCAACGGTTCCGCGACCATCCGGCGCCGGTGAGCAACGGCAGTCGGCCCACCCTGGCGGCGGCCAGCGGCGGGACGGCGAAGGGATAGGACGACATTGCTCCCCCGCTGGGGGAGCTGTCAGCGCAGCTGACTGAGGGGGCCCTTAGCTGAGCGACTCGCCCCCTCAGGCGCGCTGCGCACGCCTGCCTCCCCCAGCGGGGGAGGAATTAAGAAAAAGCTCTGCGCTACCGCCAGCCGTAGTTGAAGCTGATGGAAATCCGCTCGCCCTTGCCGGCGACCACCTCGTGGCGCAGCCAGCTTTCCCACATCACTACGTCGCCCGCGCGGGGCTGGAGGTAGATGAAGGACTTCAAGGTCTCCGGCGCATCGGCGCGGCGGGGCGGGGCGGCCATCATGCGGTCGAGGCGCGGGTCCTCCAGCTTCAGCGCGCCGGCGCCCGGCGGGGTCGCCACATAGACCGTGCCGGACAGCACGCTGTGCGGGTGGACGTGGCCGGAATGGGCCGCGCCGGGCTTGAGGATATTGACCCACAGACTGTCCAGCCGAAGCCGGCCGGCGCCCAGATCGAACGCCAGCGAATGGGCGAAGGAGGCGGCGTGTTTGTCTAGCTTGGTCTTCAGCGCCGCGAACGCGCTGGCGCGGGTCGGCAGGTCGTTCAGGGAGGCATAGGAGGTATAGCCGCCGTAGGCGTTGCTCCGACACCAGGCCTTGCCTGCCTCATCCTCCGCCGCCAGCATCCGGCAGGCGTCCGTCAGGTCGGCGTTGAAGGCCTCGAACCCCTTGTCTTTCGCGAGCGAGGCTTCGTAGAGCGGGGTGGTGAACAGGGTGCGCAGAGACATGGACGGCGAATACCCCAGCCATTGCGGCCCGTCATCCGCGGGCGGTGTCTCCGTTCACATTTGGCCGCCATGGTCAAGCATGGCGTTCGGCGAGCGGTCGCCCTAAAATGCCGCGATGGACCTGAGGCAGACCATACCACTGTTCACAATCTCGCTCGTTGTCGGGGTCGTTGTCAGCGTGCTGCTTTTCCTCGCTAGCCCGCTGCCCGTTCATTCGATCGCGCTTGGTTTTGTCGCGGGAGGCGTGGTCTACATAACCTTCCGGCGGAGGCGAAATGCCTAAATGCTCCCAGGGACAGAAGCGCTCGGGCGACGTGATTGGCGCGGCCTTCTCGGTTGGGTTGGTCGCCGCCCTTGGCGCGGCGCTGATGCTGGGCGGCTGTTCGCTGTTGCCGGACAAGCACGCCATCGACAAGGACAAGCTGGAAGCGGCCATCGACGCCAACATGGGCGGAGCCGGCACCTGCGTGGTGCTGCTCGACGCCAAGACAGGCCTGTCGGCCTACCAATACGGCTCGGCCGAGGTGTGCCGGACGCTGCTGCCGCCCTGCGCGACCTTCGACGTGCCCCTGGCGCTGGTCGGCCTGGACCAGGGCCTGATCACGCCTCAGACGGTCTACAAGTGGGACAACACGCCCCAGAAGGTGAAGGCCTGGGAGACGGACGCGGACATCACCAAGGCCTTCCACGACGACATCGGCTGGTGGTGGGCCAATCTGGCGACGGCGATCGGCCATGACAAGATTTCCGACGCCGTGCACCGGTTCGACTATGGCAACAAGTTCGTCGACGGACCGGTCACGTCGTTCTGGATGGGGCCGCCCAACGGCGGCGCCCTGGGGCTGACGACCGATCAGCAGGCGCACTTCTTCAAACGTTTCTACGATGGCGCCCTGGGCCTGAAGCCGGCCACGACCCAGTTCATGCAGGCGCTGCTGGTGCGCGAGGTGCGCGACGACAGCCGCACCGGCCGGGCGACCTTCAGCGCCGCCGAGGGCGCCTGCCCCAGCAACGCCGACGGTTCGAACACGGTCGGCTGGGCGGCCGGACGGCTTCAAACCAAGGACCGCGACCTCGTCTTCGCCGCCTCGGTCAACGCCGCCGACGCCCCGCCAGGGGTGGAAATCCGCGACAAGCTGCGAGACATCTTCGCCAGCGCGGGGTTGTGGCCGAACGCGGGGTAGAGCTGGTCTGATCGGAGCGAACGCGGGCTTTGAGCGCCGGTCATCGCATGCTAACCCGCGAGCCCCTCGCGCTTCGGCTGTTCGGGGGCCCGTAGCTCAATTGGTTAGAGCCGGCCGCTCATAACGGTCTGGTTGCTGGTTCGAGTCCAGCCGGGCCTACCAGCCTTCAGCCTAGGCGCTGCGGTCGAGCATGGCCGCGAGGTCCGCCTGTCGCCAATGCACCCGACAGGCATGGCCGGGGTTCAGGAAGACGCCGCCGTTTCTGGCTATGATTTCAAGAAGGGCGTCGCCCCGCATGCGGAGGTAGCCAAGGCCTGGGCCAAGCGCTTCGGAAATGCGCTCCAGCGACGTGAAGACCGCCGCCACCGGCTTGCCGTCCGGTCCGGGCACGTTGACCAGCGAAAGGGACTCTCCGGCATTCAATATCCGCCCGTTATCCTCCGCGGGAGCTTCAGGCGTGACCGCGTAGAGTTCGGCCAAAAGGACCGCGCTCTGGAAGGCTGGGCGCCTTTTCGGATCGGTCGCCGCGTCCATCAGCGCCTGTTCGAGTTCATTGCGCGGTTGGAACGCCGCAGCGACGTCGGCGGATACAGGGTCCGGCTCCGCAGGCCTGGGCGACACATGGCGATCGAGGATCTTCTTCATAATCGCATCTTGTCAGGCTGGCGGAAGACCGCAACGCCAGATGCTGAGGTCAAGCCGGCCTGCCTCACGCCGCGGGCCGGTACTCGAATTCGATCAGATAGACGTTTTCGCCGGGGCCGTGTTTGGCCACTTTCAGCAGATCGACCACGCCGGCGAAGCCCGAGCGCCGGGCCAGGGCGGGGGTGATGTCGGAAAGCTCGATCCGGCGCATGGAGGTGACCTCGATCACGCCGCTGGGATCCATCTGGTAGACGCCGCCGACCTTCACCTGCGGCCGCTGCCAGATGCGGATGGTGCAGTCGATCTCGCCGGCCATGATCGGCGCTCGCAGCCGCTTGGTGAAGCCGATCCCCATGAACCCTCCCTGGTCTCGGCGGAGACTAAAGCACGCTGCGCACGCTGCTCAACTCCGGAAACAGGCTCTTCTCCAGCACCTTGGCCAGATAGGCGACGCCGGCCGAGCCGCCGGTGCCTTTGCGAAAGCCGATGATGCGTTCGACGATCTTCAGGTGGCCGAACCGCCAGAGCTGCAGATGGTGTTCCACGTCGGTGAGCTTCTCCGCCAGCTCATAGAGGTCCCACCAGCGTTCGGTATCGCCATAGACCATGGCCCAGCAGGCTTCGACCCCGGGGTCTGGCGCATGCATCTGGGCGACGTTGCGCGCCAGCACCGCGGGCGGGACCGGCAATCCCCGGCGGGCGAGCAGCCGCAGGGTTTCGTCATAAAGGCTGGGTCGGGTGAGCTCCTCGCGGAGGCGGGCTGCGTCGGCCGGCGCCTCGGCGTGAATCTCGACCATCTGCGGGTCGCGGTCGCCCAGCACGAATTCCAGCAGGCGGTATTGCAGCGACTGGAAGCCGGAGCTCGTGCCGAGATGGTCGCGCAGGCGCCGGTAGTCGGGCGGGGTCAGGGTGGAGAGCACGTCCCAGGACTGGATCAGTTGCCCCATCGCCCTCACGGTCCGGGCCAGCATCTTCATCGCCTGAGGCAGTTGGTCCGTGGCGATGGCGCGGCGCGCGCCGTCCAGTTCGTGCAGGCAGAGCTTGAGCCAGAGCTCCGCCGCCTGGTGGATGACGATGAACAACAGTTCGTCGTGCTCGTCCGAGAGCGGCGACTGACAGGCCAGCAGGGTGTCCAGCTTGAGATAGCCGCCGTAGGTGAGGTCTTTGTCGGTCATGGGCTCGCGCGTTCCCTTTGCGCAGGTTGGATAGACGATCTGGGCCGCGTCTTCCTGTCAATTCGCGACGCGGGCGGGCCTATCGATCCGGTCTATGGCCGGGCGTAAATCTTCCAATGGATCGGCTTGGCCGTGGGCGCGTTCTCCAGGCTGCCATATCCCTATGCCGGAGCCTTCGCCATGACCCAAGCCGCCCACGACACGCCCTTCCTCAGTGACGTGAA
>Ga0302317_10002357_pt1 | contig 13003 bp, 12 predicted proteins | sample III_Palsa_N3_3_FD_200450 | JGI IMG/M metagenome (GOLD analysis project Ga0302317, IMG submission 200450) | Peat permafrost microbial communities from Stordalen Mire near Abisko, Sweden - III_Palsa_N3_3 | ecosystem: Environmental > Terrestrial > Soil > Palsa > Peat permafrost | place: Sweden...
GCCCTCGGCGGAGCTTTCACCTGCGGCGCGGTGTTGGCCCTGTTCCTCGGCGCGGTGGGGAGCGCCGGCGCGGCCAATCTGCTGTTCATCCTTTTCGGCGGCGCCATCATCCTGGCCATGGGCTCGCTCGGCGCCTTCGTCATCGAGATGCTGCTGGCGGCCAACGGCGTGCGGCGGGTGGTCGACCGAAGCGTGCACGATCGGCCCGGCGCGCCCTAGGCGCCGGCTCCGGGTCGATCGCCGCGATTGCGGCCTGTCCGTTTCCGCTGTTATCTGACTGGCCATGCAGGCCACGTCACCCACACGCCGCTTCGCGCTTTCGATACTGCTTGCTGGCATGGCGGCGCCGGCTTTGGCCACGGCCGAGGGCGGCCTTCAGATCGACGTTATCTACCACGTCGACTTCTACCCCGAGGAACGCGCCGGGCTCGAAGCGTGGGTCGAGCGGGTGAAGCCGAAAATGATGGCGTGGTGGCCGATCCTGACCTCTGCGCTGGCCTCGCCGGGCTATACGCCAACCGACCGCATCAGCCTGGAGTTCTACCGGTTTCCGCCAGGCGCGACCGTCTCTCTGACGCGGGGTAATCAGGTCATCGTCGACCCCGTCCATGTGCTGGCCCATCTGCACAACCCGGACATGTTCGGCATGGTCGCGCACCAGATGGTGTATGTGGTCGAAGCCTATCCCCGCTATACGCCCGCGTGGCTGGCGCAGGGCATAGCCGACTACATGCGCTATTACGTGCTGATCCCGGACGATCCCGGCCGCGCCTTCGACGCCAGCCTCTCAGGGTTCGATGGCGGCTATCAGCCGACCGCCGGCCTGCTCGACTGGGTGGAGCAGCGCCATGCCGGAGCGGTGAAGAGCGTGAACGCCGTCATGCGCCAGGGCGGGGACGGCCCGGCCGAACTGACCCGCCAGGCAGGCGCGCCGCTGGAGACCGTCTGGGCCGCCTATCTGGCGAGCACCCCCGCCGCGACCACGCCGGCAGCCATCCGCGCTCGCCAGGAGGGACAGGGGCGGCTCTGAGCGCCAAACAAAAGAGCGCGCCGGTCGCCCGACGCGCTCTCCCGTTCAATCAGGCGTCTGGGATCAGTTGTAGATCTCAAACAGGCCGGCGCCCCCTTGGCCGCCGCCGATGCACATGGTCACCACGCCCCACTTGGCGCCGCGGCGCTTGCCTTCCTGCAGGATGTGGCCGGTGCAGCGGGCGCCGGTCATGCCGAAGGGGTGGCCGATGGAGATGGAGCCGCCGTTGACGTTGTACTTGGCCGGGTCGATGCCCAGGCGGTCACGGCTGTAGAGGCATTGCGAGGCGAAGGCCTCGTTCAGCTCCCAGATGTCGATGTCGTCGACGGTCAGGCCCTGGCGCGCCAGCAGCTTCGGCACCGCGAACACCGGGCCGATGCCCATTTCGTCGGGCTCGCAGCCGGCCACGGCCCAGGAGACGAACCGGCCCATGGGCGTGAGCCCCCGGCGCTCGGCTTCCTTGGCTTCCATCATCACCACCGCGGCGGCGCCGTCGGACAGCTGCGAGGCGTTGCCGGCGGTGATGTACTTGCCCTCGCCCTTGACCGGGGTGAGCTTCTGCAGGCCTTCCAGGGTGGTGTCGGGGCGATTGCACTCGTCGCCGGTCACCGTGTAGTCGACGATGGTCTCTTCCTTCGTCTCCTTGTTGACCTGTTTCATCTTCGTCTTCATCGGCACGATTTCGTCGGCGAACTTGCCGGCCTGCTGGGCGGCGGCCATGCGGCGTTGCGATTCCAGCGAATATTCGTCCTGGTATTCGCGGCTGACCTTGTAGCGCTCGGCGACGATGTCGGCCGTGTCGATCATGGCCATGAAGATGGCCGGGGCGATCTTGACCAGGTCCGGGTCGACCGCCTCGCGGGGCATGCCGCCGCCGGGAATGGAGATGCTCTCGACACCGCCGGCCACGACGCAATCGGCGTTGTCGCCGCGGATGTGGTTGGCCGCCATGGCGATGGACTGCAGCCCCGAGGAGCAGAAGCGGTTGATCGACACGCCCGCCGTGGTCACCGGCATGCCGGCCAGCAAGGCGGCTTGACGTCCAATGTTGGCGGCGCCGTGCGCGTTGTTGCCCAGGTAGCAATCTTCGATGAAGTCGGCTTCGACGCCGGACTTCTTCACCGCGTGCTTGATCGCGTGGGCCGCCATGGTCATCGGCGGGGTGATGTTGAACCCGCCCCGGCCGGACTTGGCCAGGCCTGTACGGGCGTAGGAAACGATAACGGCTTCGCGCGACATGAGTGTTCCTCCGTGATTTCGCCAACCTTATGGTCGGGACTTCCGACGCTGGCAATCTTCTCGTGGCCAGAAAACATAACGGATGTTGGGACGGCAAGTGGGGAGACGCGTCGACGTAAATAGTCCGGGTTGCGCGGCGACCGGTCGAGGACGAAACTATGCGCACAGCGCAAGTCGGGTGGGCAATCATTGTTTGGGAATGTGTTGAGCCGGCGAACTACGCTCGGAATGCTCTTGTCAGCGATCGGCGGAGGTAGCGCGGGCGCATCCACGATGACTCACGGATATCCCCACCTCACCCCGGCTCTCGAAAGCCTGTTGAGCAGGATCACCCCCAGTTCGGCGGGTAACGACGGGCCAATGTACTATCCTTGCGCCGCGCGCCTGAAGACCGGGGAACTGGTTGAATGCGTATACTTAAGCGAAGCCGAAACCTGGTTTAGGTCCTGGGGAGTCTGGCCCGAAGATGATGCGGGCAAGCGCTCAATCAAGCTGCTCGACATTGAGAGTCTAAGGGAAAGCCGCCTTCGGTTACCCGCAACGTTTGCGAACCAGCTCTACGCAGCTGGCGAGTCCGGAATGGGCTACACAATCTTCACGGTCGAGTTTCGAGACGGTTCGAGCTCCGCATATCAAACCGGGAACGCCGTGGATTTCATCGATTATCCAGACGGGAAAGGTCCCACAGACGTCGTGCGTGTCGTTCCTCATGCCGGTCGTAACTCACCGAACCGGCGTGTAGGGCCGGACTATTACTGGTGTCTCTTCAGCAAGTCGTGACGGCCAGCTCCGCAAGCACTCGGCGGTCCGCAATCGCCCACGCCATAACGGCTCCGGTCCGCTAAAGTCCCGCCATGTCCCTCGTCCAGCCCGCGCCAGATCAGACCGTGCTTGCCCGCCGCGCGGCCATAGCCGCGGTGCTGAGACAGATCGTCGGGGCCGACAATCTGGTCGAAAGCCCGGAGGGGCTGAAGCCCTTCGAGTCCGACGGCCTGACCGCCTATCGCCAGCCGCCGATGCTGGCGGTGCTGCCTCAGACCCGCGAGCAGGTGGCCGCCGTGCTGCGCTATTGCGGCGAGAACGGCGTACGGGTCGTGCCGCGCGGCTCGGGCACGTCCCTGTCCGGCGGCGCGTTGCCGCTGGAGGACAGCGTCCTGCTGGTGATGTCCAAGTTCAGCCGGATCCTCTCCATCGACTACGAGAACCGCCTGGCCGTGGTCGAGCCGGGGGTCACCAACCTGGCCATCACCCGCGCCGTCGAGGGGCGCGGCCTCTATTACGCCCCCGACCCGTCCAGCCAGATCGCCTGTTCCATCGGCGGCAATGTGGCGGAGAATTCCGGCGGGGTGCACTGTCTGAAGTACGGCCTGACCACCAACAATGTGCTCGGCGTGGAGATGATCCTGCTCACCGGCGAGACCGTGCGTTTCGGCGGGCAGGCTCTGGACGGGCCCGGCTATGACCTGCTGGGCCTGGTGGTCGGCTCGGAGGGCCTGCTGGGCGTGGTGGTCGAGGTCACCGTGCGCCTGCTGCCCGCGCCCGAAGCCGCCCGCGCCCTGCTGATCGGCTTCGGCGCCATCGAGAGCGCCGGCCAGTGCGTGGCCGACATCATCGGCGCCGGGATCATCCCCGCCGGCATGGAGATGATGGACCGCAACGCCGTGGTCGCCGCCGAGGCCTTCGTCCAGGTCGGCTATCCCACCGACGTCGCCGCCCTGCTGATCGTCGAGGTCGACGGGCCCGAAGCCGAATGCGGCCACCTGGCCGGCCTGATCGAGGCCATCGCCCGGCGCAACGGCGCCACCGAATTCCGCGTCTCCCAGGGCGAGGCCGAGCGGCTGGCCTTCTGGGCCGGACGCAAGGCGGCCTTCCCCGCCGTGGGCCGGATCGCGCCGGACTACTACTGCATGGACGGCACCATTCCGCGCGGGAAGCTGCCCCAGGTGCTGGCGCGGATCGAGGCGCTCTCCCAGCAGTACGGGCTGGGCGTCGCCAACGTCTTCCACGCTGGCGACGGCAACCTGCACCCCCTGATCCTCTACGACGCCCACAAGCCCGGCGACCTGGACAAGGCCGAGGCCATGGGCGCGGACATATTGCGCACCTGCGTCGAAGTGGGCGGCGTGCTCACCGGCGAGCATGGCGTCGGCGTCGAGAAACGCGAGCTGATGCCGGCCATGTTCGACGATGTGGACCTGGACTACCAGGCGCGGGTCAAGGCGGTGTTCGACCCGGCGGGCCTGCTCAACCCCGGCAAGGTCTTCCCCCTGCTGCACCGCTGCGCCGAGGAGGGCCGCGTGCACGTGCATGCCGGCCAGACGCGGTTTCCTGAGTTGCCCAGGTTCTGATGAGCGCGCCCCCGCATCCGCGCGACGAAGCCGATCTGGCTGAGCTTGTGACCGCAACGGCGGCCGGAGGCGGGCATCTGTTGATCGAAGGCGGCGGCAGCCGGTCGCGCATATGCGCGACGCCTGCCGAGGGCGCGGCGCGTGTCGACCTCGGCGCCTTCGCCGGCGTGATCGACTACGAGCCCACCGAACTGGTGCTCACCGCGGGCCCGGCGACGCCCCTGGACAAGATCGACGCTCTGCTCGCGGCCAACAACCAGATGCTTGCGTTCGAGCCGCCGCGTCACGGCCATCTGTGCGGACGCCCCGGCGCCGTTCCGACCCTCGGCGGCGCCCTGGCCTCCAACGCCGCCGGTCCTCGCCGCCTGTCCGCTGGCGCGGCGCGGGATCACTTCCTCGGCTTCCGGGCGGTGTCGGGCCGCGGCGAGGCGTTCAAGGCCGGCGGCAAGGTGGTCAAGAACGTCACCGGCTTCGACCTCGCTAAGATCATGGCCGGCTCCTGGGGCACGCTGGCGGTGCTGACCGAGGTCAGCGTCAAGGTTCTGCCGAGGCCGCCCTTCACCGCATCCCTGGTCCTGTCTGGCCTGGATCCGGCCCGCGCCTGCGCCGCCTTGGCCAGGGCGTGCGCCTCGCCCGCGCCGATCACCGGCGCCGCGCACCTGCCGGCGGACGGCGGGCGGACGCTGTTGCGGCTTGAGGGGTTCGAGCCCTCTGTGAAGGTGCGAATTGACTCGCTACGCGCGCTACTGGCCGAGTTCGGAGCGGTTGAACTGATCGACAAAGACGCCAGCCTCAGGCTCTGGCGCGAAATCGGCGAGGTCGCGCCGCTCGGCGCACTCACCACCCCGCTCTGGCGCGTCTCCATCCCCGCCGCCCAGGCGCCGGCGCTGGTCGCGGACCTCGCCCCCGAGACCTGGATGATGGACTGGGCCGGCGGCCTGATCTGGCTCGCCGCCGAGCAGCCGCCCCGCCTGCCTGGGCCGGATGGCCACGTCCAATACTGGGGCGGCGCGCCGGCGGCCTCGGCGCCTTGCGCCGCCGGTCAGCTTTCGCCAGCGACGTTGCGCATCTCCCAGGGCCTGAAGGCGGCGTTCGATCCCGCCGATGTACTCAATCGCGGTCGGCTCTTCCCGCCGCTCGGAGCCGGCTGACATGCAGACCCGCTTCACGCCTGCGCAGCTGGCCGATCCGGACACGGCGGTCTCGGAAAAGATGATCCGCAAGTGCGTGCATTGCGGCTTCTGCACCGCGACCTGCCCCACCTATGTCCTGCTGGGCGACGAGCTGGACAGCCCGCGCGGCCGCATCTATCTGATCAAGGAGATGCTGGAGCAGGACGCCGATCCGACGCCGGAGGTGGTCAAGCACATCGACCGCTGCCTCTCCTGCCTGGCCTGCACCACCACCTGCCCGTCCGGCGTCGACTACGCCAAGCTGATCGACCACGCGCGGGACTATGTGGAACAGCGCTACCGGCGCCCCCCCGCCGATCGCGCCTGGCGCGCGCTGCTGGCCTGGTTGCTGCCGAGCCGCGTCCGGTTCGCCGCCGCGGTCGGCCTCGCGCCCCTGGCCAAGCCGTTCGCGCCGCTGCTGGCGCGCATCCCCGCGCTGAAGCCCGCCGCCGCCATGCTCCGCCTGGCGCCGCACCGGCGACGGTCGCCGGTGTTCGCGACCTTCGCGCCGGCGGAGACCCGGGGCCGGGTCCTGCTGTTGCGGGGTTGCGCCGAGCCGGTGCTGGCCCCTCAGGTCCGCGCCGCCACGGTGCGGCTGCTCGCGCGCATGGGCTTCGAGGCGGTGTTTGTCCAAGGCGTGGGCTGCTGCGGGAGTCTGACCCACCATATGGGCAAGGCCGAAGCCGCCCGCGCCGCCGCCCGCCGCAATATCGCCGCCTGGAGCGCCGAGATGGCCAGGGGCGATGTGGCGGCCATCCTCACCACCGTCTCCGGCTGCGGCGTCATGCTGAAGGACTATGGCCACATCTTTCGCGAGGACCCGGCGTTGGCCGAGTCGGCCGAGCGCATCAGCAGCCTTGCCCAGGACATCACCGAGTTCGTCGACCGCACGGGCCTGCCGCCGGCCGTCGAGCACCCGCCCTTGAGCGTCGCCTATCACGCCGCTTGTTCGCTGCAGCACGGCCAGAAGATCACCGCCGCGCCCAAACGGCTGCTGATGGCTGCCGGCTTCGAGGTCCGCGACATTCCCGAAGGCCATCTCTGCTGCGGCTCGGCCGGGACCTACAACATCCTGCAGTCCGACATCGCCGGGCGCCTGCTGGACCGAAAACTGGAAAACATCGACCGCACCGACGCCGATCTCATCGCCGCCGGCAACATCGGCTGCCTGACCCAGATCGGCAGCGGGTCGAAGAGGCCTATCGTCCACACGATCGAACTGCTGGATTGGGCGACGGGCGGCCCAGCCCCCGATCAGCTTCTCCCGCGAGATGGCCAAGGGTTCACGCACTAACCTCAACCACCGGCTCATGCCGGATCGGGCAGGTCACCGAGTTGGCGATGGCGCACCGCGCCGGCACGTCGTGATGCACGCGAAGGGCCAGATCGACATCGTCGCCGGCGCGGATCGTCACATGCGGCCGCAGCACGATCTCGGTCATGCGGTCGCCGGCTTTCGCGTCCTCGACCATCAGGCCGACCGCCTCGTCGCGGTAGGCCAGCACCGAAATCCCGGCTTCGGACGCCAGGTGCAGGTACCAGAGCTTGTGGCAGGCCGACGCGGCGGCGACGAGCAGCTCCTCGGGATTCCAGCGGTCGGGGTTTCCGCGAAAGGCCGGGTCGGACGAGCCTGGGATGGCCGGCTTCCCCTCCGCCCTGATCACATACTCGCGGCCATAGGCGCGGTAGCATTCGGTCCCGGCGCCGCGATTGCCTGTCCATTCCACCGTGACGTCATAGCGGTGCTCGCGGGTCATGGGTTTGCCTCCAAAGCTGACGTCGCCCCCTCCCATTACCCGTCATCGCCGGGCTTGTCCCGGCGACCCATCGAACGCCTGGGCGCGAAGTTCAACCGATCGCGGCGCGGGTGGATGGGTCGCCGGGACAAGCCCGGCGATGACGGCGTTAGAGCTTCAAGAGTGGGTCTGACTTCCTCGATGAAGAACCATATCCCCCTGCTCAACCGCTTCAGGAGGCAGTTCGCTCGCGGTCGCAAGGTCGGCGTAGAGCGGCGCAAAGTCCGTCTCCAGGGTCTGGCGCAGCAGGTCGGCGAAGCTGTCGATGACGAAATAGGTCTGCTGATAGTCGTCGATGCGATAGCGGGTGCGCATCACGCGTTTCAGATCGAAGGCGATCCGGTTGGGCGATGCGTCCTCCAGGGCGAAATGGCTCTCGCCGAAACTGGAGACGATGCCGGCGCCATAGAGTTTGAGGCCGGCCCCGTCGCGGATCAGCCCGAATTCCACCGTGTACCAGTAGAGCCTGGCCAGTTGCTCCAGCGAGCCAAACGACAGCGACCTCAAGCCGCCCTCGCCATAGGCCTGCATATAGTCGGCGAAGGTGGGGTCGGACAGCAGCGGCACATGGCCGAACAGGTCGTGGAAGACGTCCGGCTCCTGCAGATAGTCGATCTGGTCAGCGCGGCGAATGAAGCGGCCGGCGACGAAGGTGCGGTTGGCCAGGTGGCGGAAGAAGACCTCGTCCGGCACCAGGCCCGGCACGGCGGCGACCCGCCAGCCGGTGAGCGCCGTCAGCCGCTCGGACAGTTCCTCGAAGTCCGGAATGCCCGGTCGGGACATTTTCAGCACGTCTATCCCGCGCAGGAAGGCCGGCGCGGCGCGGTCCTGCAGCATGGCGGTCTGGCGCGCGTAGAGGGTGTCCCACAACGCGTGCTCGGCGGCGGTATAGCGCGGCCAGTCCTGCGGAACGGTCCAGTCGGACGCGGCGCCCAGAGGCGGCGCGGAGGCTTTGGCTGCAGCCTGATTCATGCGGCTGAGCCTACCTCTGATGCCACGATCTCATCAAGTTTCATTTGAAACTATCTCGATGAATTGATAGTTTGTGGAACATCGAAGCGCGGCTCGAAACTCCCGCGCACGACTTCCCGGAGATAGCCGCCATGTTGTTCGACAACCCCCTGGGCACCGACGGGTTCGAATTCGTCGAGTTCACCGCGCCGGACCCAGACCTGCTTAAGCGCCAGTTCGAGGCGATGGGCTTCACCGCGGTTTCGAAACATCGCTCCAAGACCGTCATTCGCCTGCGCCAGGGCGACATCAACCTGATCCTGAACATGGAGCCGAACGGCCAGCCGGCCGATTTCCGCGCCGAGCACGGCCCCTCCGCCAACGCCATGGCCTTCCGGGTCAAGGACGCCGCCAAGGCCCTGAAGATGGCGATCGAGCGCGGCGCCAAACAGGTCATGGGACCGGTGGGTCCGATGGAGCTGAACATCCCGGCCATCGAAGGCATCGGCGGCTCGTTGCTTTATCTGGTCGACCGCTATGGCGCCCAGGAAATCTACGATGTCGACTTCATGCCGATCCCCGGCGCCGACGAAGCCGCCAAGCTCAATGATGTGGGCCTGACCTACCTCGACCACCTCACCCACAACGTCCATCGCGGCAATATGGCCAAGTGGGCGGACTTCTATGAGCGGGTCTTCAACTTCCGCGAAATCCGCTACTTCGACATCGAGGGCAAGCAGACCGGCCTGGTGTCCAAAGCCATGACCAGCCCCTGCGGCAAGATCAGAATCCCGCTCAACGAGAGCCAGGATGAGCACAGCCAGATCGAGGAATTCCTGAAGGACTACCACGGCGAGGGCATCCAGCACCTGGCCTTTGGCACCGGCGACATCTTCGCCTCGGTGGAGGCGATGGGGACCCGCGGCGTCACCTTCCAGGAGACCCCCTCCACCTATTACGAACAGCTCGACGCCCGCGTGCCGGGCCATGGCCACAACCTGCAACGCCTGCAGGCGGACAAGATCCTGCTCGACGGCGCCCCCACCGAGGGCCAGGGCCTGCTGTTGCAGATCTTCACCGAAAACATGGTCGGCCCGATCTTCTTCGAGTTGATCCAGCGCCAGGGCAATGAAGGCTTCGGCGAGGGCAACTTCAAGGCCCTGTTCGAGTCCATCGAGCTCGACCAGGTCCGCCGCGGCGTGCTGCCCGACCTGGCGGCGAAGGCTTAGACCGCCATGGCCGCGAAGAACTGGATTCCCGTCCGCGCCGCCCAGGGCGCCCATTCCCGCCAGGCCCACGCCGATTTGCCGCAAGGCGCCTATGAGCGCGAGGTGTCCAAGGAAGGCTTCTTCGGCCCCGCCGCCTTCTTCTATCATCGCAAGCCGCCCACCGGTTGGAGCAGTTTCGAAGGTCCCCTGCGTCCGCGCGCCTTCGACCTCGCCGCCCTGAACGCGCCGGCACCCAGCCCCTGGGATGCGCCGGTGGTGCTCAGCAACGCCGCCTGCGAGATGCGGTTCTGGAAACTGGCCGAGGCGATGCCGGCCCTGGCCCGCGACGCGGACGGCGACCTTCTGCTGTTCGTCCACCAGGGAACCGGCGAGCTGTTCTGCGACTACGGCCGCCTGACCTACGCGCCGGGCGACTACCTCTACCTGCCGCGCGGAACCATGTGGCGGCTGGCGCCCGCCGAACCCACCGCGGCGCTGGTGATCGAAGCCACCAACGCCCACTTCGGGCTGCCGGACAAGGGCATGCTGGGCCATCACGCGGTGTTCGATCCCGCCATCCTCGACATACCGGCGATGGACGAGGCCTTCCGGGCCCATCAGGAGACGCCCGGCGCGGTCGCCGTGGCGATCAAGAAGCGCGGTCAGGTGTCCGTCGCGACCTATCCCTACAACCCGCTCGACGCCATCGGCTGGCACGGCGATCTGGCGCCCGTGCGGCTGAACGTGAAGGACATCCGCCCGGTGGTCAGCGCCCGCTACCATCTGCCGCCGTCCGCCCACACCACCTTCGTGTCGGACCGGTTCGTGGTCTGCACCTTCGCCCCCCGGCCGTTCGAGACCGACCCCGGCGCGATCAAGGTGCCCTTCTTCCACAACAACGACGACTATGAAGAGGTCATCTTCTACCACGCCGGCGACTTCTTCAGCCGCGACCACATCGAGGCGGGGATGATGACCTTCCACCCGTCCGGTTTCACCCACGGCCCCCACCCCAAGGCCCTGTCGCGCATGCTGGTGCAGCCCAAGGCGCAGACCGACGAATACGCGGTGATGATCGACGTGCGCGATCCGCTGGAGGTCGGCCCGGGCGCGGCGTCGGTGGAGAACCACGCTTACGTAGACAGCTGGAAATCGCCGGAATGAAAGGCGCGCCAGAGCGCTTGGCTGCGTCGGCGTCTGATGCGGCCTTGCGGTTGGACGACTACCTGCCCTACCGCCTGTCGGTCGCCGCGAACGCCGTCTCGGACCTGGTCGCCAGCGCCTATCAGAGCCGGTTCGGTCTCTCGATACCGCAATGGCGGCTGATGGCGGTCCTGGGCGAGGATGGTCCGATGACGCCGCAGGCGCTATGTACGCGCACCGTGATGGACAAGGTCACCGTCAGCCGCGCCGCCGCCGCCCTGCATGAGCGCAAACTGGTGGAGCGCGAGCCCAACGCCTCGGACGGCCGCTCCCACCGCGTGGGCCTGACCGCCTCCGGGGCCGCGCTCTACGCCGAGATCGCCCCGCTGGCGTTGGCGTACGAAGCCCGGCTGCTGGAAGCCTTCACGCCGTTCGAACGGCAGACGGCGCAGAGTCTGCTCCAACGACTGCAGGACGCGGCGGCCGGGTTGCAGGAGAAGTAGGCTGCCCTAACGAGCAGCGAATCCGTGCGTGGTTCGAGACGCGACGAAGACGTCGCTCCTCACCATGACTAAGAGTTATGCAGCCCAAAAAACTTCGTCATCCTGAGGAGCCCCTCTTGGGGCGTCTCGAAGGACGCACGCGGCCTCCGCCACCCTTCAGTCATACGGCCGCCAATCCCCCGGCGCTGGAGTCGGCCCCGCCGGCGGACCTTCATCGGGAGCCGCTGATGGATCGATCTCCGGCGCGGGGACGGACGGCGGCTCGATCGGAGGGTCCGCCGGCTCGGGCGGCGTGCCGGGATCGGGCATGTCGTCTACCAATAGGCCGGCATGCCGAAGTTGGCATAGTAGGCGTAGACCGGCTCGCGATAGCGTTCGTCGGAGTCGCCGAGGTCGCCCAGGCCTTCCAGGGTGTAGGACGGCGCCGCCTTGAGCTGTTCCTTGTCCAGCGACACCACATAGGCGTTGCGCTCGACGTCATAGGTGAGCAGCGGCCAGGGCAGCGGATGGTATGTCTCGCCCATCCCCAGGAAGCCGCCGACCGACAGCACCGCATAGGCCACCTGGCCAGTGCGCTTGTCGATGGCCACATCCTCGATATGGCCGATCCGCTCGCCATCGCCGTTGATCACCGGCGTGTTGTTGACCTTGCTCGAAAAGATGAGGGCCTGAGGGGCGCGTGTGGCGGCGTCCATGGTCTTGCTCCTGATGGAATTGCGTCCCTATCAACCCCTCGGGCAAGCGCCCGTTCCCTCACGGCCGGGCGATCGCCCGCGGGGGGACGCCCGCGCCATAGGCCGCGGCGTCAGCCCTTGTTGCGATAGCCCAGCGCCGCGATCTGCTCTTCCGACAAGGTGCGGCTTTCAAAGCGGCTGGGCTTGCTCCGGTCTTCGGTGGTCACCAGCTCGTCGATCGGCGGCCGGTCTTCGTCCTCCTCGGCCACGATCTCATTGTCAGGGCGGTCCTCAAGGCCGGTGCGCGGCGAGTCGTCGCCGGCGGTCTCCTCACCGTCGAACCGTTCGTCCTCGTCGAACAGTTCGGGGTCGTCGTCGCCGTCGCCCTCGTCGGCGTCATCGATGGCCGAGGTTACGTCGAGCACGCGAGGCATTTCGTCGAAGTTGGCGATGTCCTCGCCGTCCTCGGTCAGGTTGGTCTCGTCCATCACCTCGGCGATGTCTTCGGCGTCGATCTCGGCTTTGTCGTCCATCGTCAACTCTCCAGTCACAGCGTCCAAGATCAACCCGCCGCGGCGCCCGCCCGTTCCAAGGCAGCCGGACAAACGCCAAAAGACCATTGGAAAATCGCGGTCGCCTCGCCTAAACAAGCGTCAGGCTGTTCGGTGTCCGCCCCTTCATGACGTCAGCGCTGCAGTCAGACTCCAGTCCCTCGGGTGTGCGCCGGACGCCGGTCGTCGCCGGCTTTGTCCTGCTGGTTATCGCGGGCGTCGCCGCTATCGTCGGCGCGATCAGCACCAATGACGCCGAACGGTGGTCCGCCCACTCCCTGCAGGTGCGCGGCGCGGAGGTGCGGCTGTTCCTGTCGCTGGAGAGCGCCGAGTCCGGTGAGCGCGGCTATCTCCTCAGTGGCCAGGACGCCTATCTGGCCCCGTTCCG
>Ga0302317_10002362_pt1 | contig 12973 bp, 8 predicted proteins | sample III_Palsa_N3_3_FD_200450 | JGI IMG/M metagenome (GOLD analysis project Ga0302317, IMG submission 200450) | Peat permafrost microbial communities from Stordalen Mire near Abisko, Sweden - III_Palsa_N3_3 | ecosystem: Environmental > Terrestrial > Soil > Palsa > Peat permafrost | place: Sweden...
CGGCGCTGATGGCGCTGGGCCATTCCTCCATCCACGACCTGACCCCGGGCGACATCGTTACGCCGCCCGGGTTCGCCCGGCGCCTCGGCGATCCCGCCGCCGCGCTGACCAGGACCGCCGACTAGAGCCGCCGACCTGGGCAAACTCCGGAGCTCCCGAATCGCCCGGTCAAAATGACGCAGGCCCGGCCCCCCGCCAGGGGGCCGGGCCTACGTGGCTGTGCAGCGCCGGGTTACGCCTTGGCCTGCATGCTGCTGCGGGCTGGGTTGCCCTGCTCAGCGGCCTTGGGGTCCTTCTCGTCCTGTTTGGCGCGGACACCTTGCTCGATCTTGCCGCCGAGGTCCTTGTCCACGTTGTGCCAGTACTCGAAGGCGCGGACCAGCACGGGTTCGGTCACGCCGTTGAGCAGGTGGCCGACGATGTTGGTGACCAGGCGCTCGCGGGCCGCGTCGTCCAGCACCTCGCGGACCATCGTGCCCGCCTGGCCCCAGTCGTCGTCCTGCTCGCGCGGGGTGTACGCCGTGCGGACCATCTCCCCGTCGGAGAACCAGCCGACCGGCTTGAAGTGCTCCGAATCGGCCTGCGGGCCGCCCTTGGAGTTCGGCGCGTACACCGGGTCCGACACATTGTGGATCCGCATGGCCCCGTCCTTGCTGTAGGCGTGCACGGGGACCTTGGGGGAGTTGACCGGGATCTGCTTGTAGTTCACGCCGAGCCGGGCGCGGTGTGCGTCGGAATAGGAGAAACCGCGGGCCAGCAGCATCTTGTCCGGGGACAGTGCGATCCCGGGCACCAGGTTGTTCGGCTCGAACGCGGCCTGCTCGATCTCGGTGTGGTAATCGGCCACGTTCCGGTTCAGCGTCATCTTGCCGACCTCGATCAGCGGGTAGTCGCTGTGCGGCCACACTTTGGTCAGGTCGAACGGGTTGAACCGGTAGGTCTTGGCCTCTTCGAAGGGCATGATCTGCACCTTCAGCGTCCAGGACGGGTACTGCCCGCGCTCGATGTGGTCGTACAGATCACGCTGGTGGTAGTCGGTGTCGGCCGAGGCCATCTGGTCGGCTTCGTCCTGGGTGAAGAACTCGATGCCCTGGTCGGTCTTGAAGTGGTATTTGACCCAGAACCGCTCACCGGTGGCGTTGACCCACATGTAGGTGTGGGAGGTGTACCCGTTCATGTGCCGCCAGGTGCGCGGGATGCCCCGGTCGCCCATCAGCCAGGTGACCTGGTGCGCTGATTCCGGCGACAGGGTCCAGAAGTCCCACTGCATGTCGTGGTCACGCAGGTTGTTGTCCGCGCGCCGCTTCTGGGACCGGATGAAGTGCTGGAACTTCATCGGGTCCCTGACGAAGAACACGGGCGTGTTGTTACCGACCATGTCGTAGTTGCCGTCAGAGGTGTAGAACTTGATCGCGAAGCCCCGGGGGTCGCGCCACGTGTCGGGGCTGCCTCGCTCCCCGGCCACCGTGGAGAACCGGATCAGCAGGTCGGTCTCCGCCCCCGGCTGGAAGAGGGCGGCCTTGGTGTAGGCGCTCACGTCGCTGGTGGTCTCGAAGTGGCCGAACGCGCCACCGCCCTTGGCGTGCGGCTGCCGCTCCGGGATCCGCTCCCGGTTGAAGTTCGCCATCTGCTCGATCAGGTAATGATCCTGCAGGAGAATCGGGCCATCCGGCCCCACCGACAGCGAGAACTCATCGCTCTCGACCGGAGCGCCGGCATCTGTAGTGGTCCGAAGGGTCTGGTCTTGAGTCACGCCTCTGTCCTCTCTTTGCTACTGCGTGCCGAGGATGAGCCATCTGCCGTGCGCGCCGAGTCCGGATGCCCCGGTGCGGCGCACCGCGGGCAGATGCCCTAGAACACCACCTCGATCTCGTCCGCAGTAAACACCTTGTCGCTCAGCGGAGCCAGACAGGCCTGGTCCCCGGTGACCTCGCCGACGTCCTCGGCGCGGCCGCACTGCCGGCAAACCAGGTGATGGTGGTGGTCACCTACGCGCCGCTCGCGTCGCTGCTGGTCCTGTCACCCACACCCGTCCAGCTTCCCGCTGGGTCCGCCGGTAACCCGTCTCACCATGGGACTTTCTCCAACGTCGCGCAGGCCACATCAGCTGGACCCGATCAGGGCGGCGAGGGACAGCAGGTCGCCGGCCGCGACGTCCACGCCGTCGGGCGGCGGCGGTGCCGAGCCGTCCGGGCCCCATTCCCTGGGCCGCGGTAGGTAACCGGTGCGCAGGCCCTCCCGGGCGGCGGCTTCGAGGTCATCGGGATGGCAGGCCACCATCAGCACCTTCTCCGGCGGCACATCGAGATACCGGGGCACGAGCTGGTACACCCGCGGATCCGGCTTGTAGGTCCCGGCCAGCTCCGCGGACAGGATGCAGTCGAACGGGAGGCCCGCGGCCCGGGACAGCCTCGTCAGCAGCCCCATGCCGCCGTTGGACAGCGGGGTGAGGAGATGGCGTTCCCGCAGCGCCGTCAGCCCTGGGACGGTGTCCGGCCACGGCGCCAGGTCGTGCCAGGCCCGGACCAGTTCGTCCCGGTCGGAGTCGGTCAGCGCCTGCAGGCCCCGGCGGCCGGCGACCTCATCGAGCATCCTCCGGTGCAGCGCGTCCAGCGACTGGAACGGCAGCTCCCCCTGGACGACCCGGTCCAGCGTGGGCCGGTAGAGCGCCCGCCACGCGCTGGCCACGGCCGGCCAGTCGGCGTCGGTCCCGGCGCGGCGGCCGATGCGCGCCAGCGCGGCCGTGATGCTGGTGTGCCAGTCCACCAGCGTGCCGAACACATCAAAGGCGATAACCTCAACGTCCACGGCGCACTACTTCCCCGGCCTGCTGGCCTTGCAATCCTGCTGACTGCGGCCGATGGGGGATCGCCGCCTCCTGACCCGCTTCAGTAGCCGCCACCCAGCCGGACAGCCACCGGCTGGCTGGCGGCCCGGCGGCGTCCGGGCCGCCTGAACAGGAATCGTTCAATCCGCTACAAACCGGTGAAGAAACGCTACGATTTCCGCCGGGGAGATATCCGGGGACGCGCTGAATTCACCCTTCTGCCCGGTGAATCACGGCTGGCCCGTGTCAAGGAGGATGACCGTGAGGACCGGCGCTCCACGCCTGTCCCGCCTGCTGGCGGGCGGGATCGGCGTGCTTATGACGGCCACTGGCCTCGCCTGCTCGTCGGCTCAGCCGGCCGCGGTCAGCCCGCAGCGCAGCGCGGCGGCTGATCCAGCCGCCAGCGCGCGCCCCACCCCCAGCCCGTCCCCGACCACGGCCATGATCATTGGGACCGAGTGGACGCAGGTGTGGAACGATACGTTCAACGGCCCCGCCGGGCAGGGCGTCAGCACCGCGAACTGGAAGTACGACACCGGCCAGGGGACGTTCGGCACCGGCGAGGTCGAGCGGATGACCGACTCGACCGCGAACGTCCATACCGATGGGCAGGGCAACCTCGACATCGTCCCGCTGCGCGGCCCGCTCGGATGGACGTCCGGCCGGATCCAGACGACCCGCGCTTTTGCCGCTCCCGCAGGCGGCGAGATGATGATCACCGCCTCGATCGTGCAGCCCAACCCGACCAACGGGATCGGTTACTGGCCCGGTTTCTGGCTTATCGCCCCGCAGGGACCGTGGCCGGGGACCGGTGAAATGGACATCCTGGAGGATGTCAACGGCGCCCGCGAGCTGGCGGGTACCCTGCACTGCGGCAACCTGACCCAGCACAATGCGGACGGGACCACCGGCCCCTGCCACGAGGGCACCGGCCTGACCAGCCAGCTCCGGCCGTGCCCTGATTGCCAGTCCACCTACAACACCTACAGCCTGGTCATCGACCGGCGGAACGCGGCCGACGAGTCAGTCTCCTGGTACATCGACGGTAACGATTACTTCACCGTGTACGAGAGCCAGGTGGGTGCCGCCGCGTGGACCGAGGCCATCGACCACGGCTTCGCGATCATCTTGGACGTCGCGATCGGCGGTGGGTTCCCCAACGTCCAGTGCCAGTGCACCAGCCCCCTGACCGATACGACATCGGGGGCTCCGATGGGCATCGGCTACGTCTCCGTGTACAGCAACTAGCGGCCCGGCCCGCTCCCGGCGCCCGTCCGGCTAGGTACCCGCCCCCGACGTCACCTCTCCGCCGCTGGTCGTGCTGCCTGCTTTCTTGACCCACACGTAGTACTTCCCGATGTGGTCCGGCGTGTTGTCGGGCACCTCGGCGGCCAGGCGGTAGTCGGGGTTCTTCTTGAGCTCACTGGCCAGGATGTTGTCCACGGCGGGGGTGATGGCTCCTTCGTAGGCGACGACCTGGAAGTAATCGTTGGTGATCGCGGCCTCGAATCCGGCGTCGCCGGTCAGGGTCTGCCCCTTGGGATCCACGTAGTAGATGGCGAACGTCGAGTAGAACTCGGTGGCTTGAGCGCCCGGCCGTCCCTCCAGGTAATAGACCGGCACCTCGGGCACTTCCACCAGGTAATGAGCGCCCGGCTTGAGCTGGTGCGCGAGCACCTTGATGAGGCTGGTCGAGTTTCCCCAGCCGTTGAAGAGCACAGACGCCTGGGTCATGCCCAGAAACAGCGCCACGCCCCATACCGCTATGCCCAGCTGCGGCCGCCGGAAATGGTCCCCCAGGATCCGGGCCAGTCCCACCCCGGCCATGGGAGCCGCGAAGAACAGGCCGAAGCCGATGTGCTTGTGGAAGGACACGTCGGTGTGGATGTGCGCCTGGTAGGCGGGGGCGAGCAGAGCCGTCCCGACGAGCACGAGGCCGAGCAAGATGCGCCGGAGCCGGCTGCCGGCCGGCGCGATCTGCTCGTCCAGGTCGGTGCGCGGCCGCCACGCATACGCGATGGTCCCGATTACCGCCAGCCCGAACTGCAGCCCGCCCCACTTGATGAACTCCCAGCCGATGTGCTGGACCGGCGTCTCCCCCTGAGCCCGCGAGGTCGTGGTCTGCTGCAGGGCGGCGATGTAGGAATGGCCACCCAGGCGCAGGGCGCCGTAGAGCAGGGCCGCCACGGCCACGCCGAAGATGACCGGGTACGCGAAGACGCGGCGGCGGTGGTACGGCCAGGCGGTGAGCACCGGCAGGACGGCGATCGTGGGCACGAACAACAGGCCGGCGTACTTCGTGGCTACCGCGAGCGCGGCCACGGGCGCCGCGAGCAGGAAGAGCGGCCAGCGTGACGCGGCCGTCCGCACCATGATCCACGACGACAGCGCCAGCAGGAACAGGCAGCTCGCGTCGAAGGTGGCAAAGTTCCCCAGGAAGGTAATGGAGGCGGTGACAGAGAACAGCAGGCTCGCGCAGATGGCCACCCGCTCGTTGAAGAGCCGCCGGCTGATCGCGAAGAGCAGCGCGGTCGTGCCCAGCATCTCCAGGAGGCTGACCGCCCGGGCGGCGGCGAGACCGCCCACATCGTTGGCGGCAGCACCCAGCACCGGGTAGAGGACCGGCGCCCCGGAAAAGTACGACGCGAAATTGATCGGCAGCGGTGCGCCGTGGAACAGGTGCGCGATCTCCAGCCGTCCGGCGTAGAGGTACTGGGCCTCGTCTTCGAACGCCGTGTTGCGCAGCCGCAGCGACAGCACCGCCTGCATCAGCAAGATGCCCAGCAGCACGCCCCGGCTGATCCACTTCCGGCGCTGGCTCGGCGTGTACAGCTGTTCCGGCGCGTCCGGCTCGGCCACCTGCGGCGGCGCCACCTTCTGCACCGCCATGATCGTGGTTAGCTCATCGGCGGTAAGAGCCGGTGAGCCGTCCTTGTTCGTGCTCCGGCCGTTGACCGAAGCGCCCTTCTTGACCGGAGCCGCCTGGCCGTCGGGCGTATTCTGCCGGGGCTTCTGCATGGGCAGCATGACCGTCTCGGCGCCAGACACCACTTCCGGCGCCTTGTACGTCGCCGCCTGGCTGGCTTGGCCGGCGGGGCCTGCAGTGACGCCCTTCGCGGCCGATTTGCTCTTCCTGGCCGGGGCCGCCTTTTCCGCCGGGGCGGCGGCTCCGGCCGGGGCGGCATGCTTGGGCGGTGCTGGCTCTTTCGCGGGCGTGCTGGCCGGACGGTCTTCGGTCCGCACGCTGGCCGACAGGCCCTGCTCCGCCATGTCCCGGCCCGGCCATGGCGGCTCGTCTCCCGGCGGGTGGGGTCCCGGCATTCGTGTGCTCGGCGCGTCGGCGGCCTGCGGGCGTGAACCCTCCGCCCCGGGCAGGACCCAGGGGGGCGCTCCGGCGGTCCGGCTCCTGCGGGGCAGCGGCGGGTTTTCCGCCGGGATGAACCGGGGACCGGGCGGCAGCGGCGTCTGGGGCCGGGCCTGTGTGGGCGCTATCCGTTGCGGCTGGCTGGGGGACGGATCCAGCAGGGGCGGGATACCGGCCGGGGGAGCAAGCTCCGGCCCGGTCGGCCTGGCCTCAGGCCCGTTGGCAGGCTTCTCCGCCGGTGCTGGTTTCTCCGCGGCGGCGGGTGCTGGTTTCTCCGCGGCGGCGGGTGCTGGTTTCTCCGCGGCGGCGGGCGACTTGGGTTTGCTGAACCAGTCCGACCATTCGTACTGGTTGTTCTCCGTAAGATCCATTGACTGGTATTGCTCCCCGGCTGCCACCGGTTCATTGCTCGGCCCGGACAGGGCTTCGTTGCGGAGACCGAGGCTGCCGTGCGATGCGGATTTGTGATTGTCGTCGGCGCCCTGGCTCACGCGCGAGTTTCCACCATTGGCTGAATGAGCACCCGTAGCGCGATCATCAGCTCGAACGCGCCCAGCACGAAGAGCACGATGAAGTTGGCCGGGTCCATCGTCACCATTCGCCAGAAGGCCAGCCCGGTCCAGAGCACGCTGCTGCCGATGGTCCAGATGAAAAAGCACACCCAGAAGCGCCGCCGGCCATCCTGCTTCTTTTTTTCCCCGCCCGACGGCTTCCAGCCGAGCCGCTTACCGCGGACCGCGTCCCAGTACGCGAAGACGTGTGCCCAGCCGGAGATCAGCTTCACTGACCATGCCTCAAGCCGGTAGGGGGCGTGGTGCCACAGTGGGTAGATCAGCCCGGAGTACAGCAGGACCGGGACGATGAAAATCATGTTCTTGAACACGAGCACATGCGGCACCATAATGAGCAGCAGGATCGTCAGTACCGGAACGACGAACGTGAATAGTGCCGTGTAAATGTAGTAGACGAATCCGGAAAGATAGCACATCCGGGTATAGAAATTGAGCTTCGCCTGCCAGAATGTCTTACCGAAGAGCAGTCCGACGGTGCCGGAGCACCAACGGTACTGCTGGTTCAGGAAGGCCAGCACATTGTCCGGGCAGTTGCCGGTGGAAACGGCGATGGGCAGATAGCGCAGTTTCCAGCCGAGCCGGTTCAGGTCGAATCCGGTACGCACGTCCTCGGAATGCTCGGCGAGGGTCATGCCCGCGTTATCGGCCAGCGCCGCCCGGCGGTAAATGGCGCAGCTGCCGACGCAGATCGCGCCGCCTTTCTCCGCGCGTGCCGTCTGAATAGAACGGTAGAACAATTCCTGTACGGCGCCTGCGCCGCGCTCGACCCAGGTCTGGTCGTCCTCGACCCGGAAGAACTGCGGAGTCTGCACGATGCCGGTGTCCGGGTACGCATCCATGTGCGGGAGCGTCTCGTCCAGCAGGTCGTAGCGCGGGGCGAAGTCGGCGTCGAGGAGCAGGACGAAGTCGCCGTTGGAGACCTCGAAGCCCCACAGCAGGTTGCCCGACTTCTTGAACCAGCCACGCTTGGGCCGGGTGGCGTAGGCGAAGCCGAAGTCGCGGGCCATCGCCCGCAGGTCCGGGCTGGCCGAGTCGTCCAGGACGTAGGTGGTGACGGTCCCCTGGTAGTACTCGCTCATCAGTGCCACGTAGTGCCACGTGTTGCGCAGCACATCGACCGGCTCACCGCACACCGGCAGGAAGACGTCGACGGACGGGTACCGCTCCGGTTTCCACGAGTCCGCCAGCCGCCGGTGCGCCTTGAGGTCGAAGCCGCGGCTGAGGCCGTCCGTGAGCAGCGGCAACGACAGGAACAGCACGCCCATGACGACGAACGGGACGTAGAACCAGAACCAGTGGTACTGCGCCATGAGGCGCATCTGGCTCCACAGCAGCAGCGGGAAGCTCGCTAGGGAGCCGAGGGTCAGCAGCCAGGAGTGGCGCCGAATGTAGCTGTACTTCTCGCTGTCGTCGGGCGGAACCGGAAGCACGGGGTGGCCGGGCCCGGACGCCGTGGTCGCAGGACGCGGAGTGGCCTGGGGCGCGTGCCGCGGCGCCGCCACGGTGGCCGCAGGTGCGGCGGCAGCCGGAACCGGCGCGACCACTGGCGCGGTGGCGGTGGCCGTCCTTGCCTCGGGACTGCGGTAGGGGCGCATCCTCATGTGCGTGCGGCGCTTCCGGTGTCCCGGCGCTGCTCCCGGCAGCGCCAGCGGGCGCGTCGCATCGACCGGGAGGTCCCCCTTCTGTACGTCGCTCTCGGTTCCTGGCCGCCTTTCGACGACGTTCGTCACAAGCCCCCCTCTGGCGTGTCGACAGGTGGTACGGATATCAGGCCGAATCTCACATAACCGGGCGCAGCGGGATATGAAGACTATAGTTTGATCTGGCGGTTGATGAGGGCATATTACCGTTTGTTAACATGCCTGTTTCATGTCGGGTTTGCCCCTGAATGAGACTTCCGGCATGGCGGGCGCACGGCGCGGGCGGCGTCGGGACTGCTGGGAGGCATGTTCGGGTGCCAAGTATTGCGCCGTCAATCTCGTTAGATACGGCTAAAGCCAATTTTGGCGTTACTTCATAATCCAACAGATGTAACAGGGAGGATTGTGGCGTTCACTAGCTGTCCGGTCCAGTGAGGTCATCTAGCTCAAGGTTGTCGGCAGGCAAGGCGAAACTGGCGTCACAGTCCAGGGGAGGAGTCGATGGATGGAGTCGGAGCGGGAGATCATCGAGATGATGCGGGCGGCTGCCCCTCCGGGCCAGCCGAGCCTCGGCGATACCGCCCTACGGCAACTGCAGCGTCTTACGGAATCGCTCGTCACCGCCAAGGGCGGTGCCAGCGAGGAGTACGAGCGGTTCCGGGCGATATCCCAGCGTGCGTTGTGCCTGCCCCAAGCCCTGCTGACCGAGTGGCTGCAGGGTGCGGTGGTGCTGGTGACGGGCGGCACGGGCTGCATCGGCTCGACGCTCATGGCTCAGCTGGCCGCCCTGCGGCTGAGCCGCCTGGTCAGCCTGAGTCGCGGGGTGACCAGTGACCGGCCGCGGCTCGCGGGCGCCGAGTACCTGCGGGCCGACATCCGGGACCGGGACCGCCTGGACGCGCTGATCCGCGATATCCGGCCGGACGTGATCTTCCACGTGGCCGCGCAGCGGAACCCGGGCCTGGCCGAGATCGAGGTGCACCGCACGGTGAGCACGAACGTGCTGGGCACCCGCAATGTGCTCGCCGCGGCGGCCGCCGCCGGTGTCCCGCAGGTGGTGTGCGCGTCAACGGGCAAGGCCCTGCGGCCCTACTCGCCCGATGTCTATGCGGCGTCCAAGCGGGCCGCGGAGTGGATCGCCTCGATGAGCTCAGGCGGTGACATGCGATGTTCCGCGGGCCGGTTCACGCACGTGGTCGATAACTCCATCGTCGTCCACCGGCTGCACGAGTGGGCCAAGGGCGGGATCGTCCGGCTGCACAGCACGGAGATCGCGTTTTACATCCAGTCGGCGCTGGAGTCGGCCCAGCTGCTGCTGATCGCGGGCCTCGGCGCGGTGCGCGGTGCGTTCCGCGTGCATGCCATCACGGACCTGGGCTGGCCGGTGAGTCTGCTGGACCTCACGGTGGGGGTCCTGGCCGCGGCCGAATCGGACACCCCGATCTACATCAGCGGCTATGACCCTGGCTATGAGGAGATCCCCTTCCCGGGACTGTACGACCCGGCGACGGCCGGCGAGGTCAGCCCGCTGCTGAACGCCTTCGAAGCCGCGCGGGTCACCGAGGCGCCGTGCCACATGGTCGACGCGTTCCCGCTGGAGATGCGGCCGGACCGGCAGCCGGTCAAGCTCCTCACCTCGATCGAGGAAGCCTGTGAGATGACCGAGGATCCGGACACGATCCGCGGCGCGCTGGACGAGCTGTCCTGGTCGCTGCTGGACGTCACCCTGCAGGCGGCACCAACCCAGGCACTGGCCCGTTCGGCGGCGTTCGCCGACCCGCACCGGCACGGGCTCAGCGCCGAGCATCAGCGTCTGCTGGCTGCGATCAGGCGGGAAGCCGGCCTGAGCGACTCAGTGCTGGCAGGCGGCCGCCAGGAACAGTGATCGCCCTGCGGCCGGCGCCGGCCCTGTGACCAGCGCCGGCCAGCGGTGGTCGTCACCAGGCATAATGCTCCGGGGCCGGCTGGTAACCGGGGAAGATCGCGTCGAGCCGTTCCAGCGTGTCGGGCCCGAGGGCCAGCTTGACGGCACGCTGCGGCTCGTCGAGCTGCTCGATGGTCCGCGGGCCGATGATCGGCGCGGTGACTCCCTTCTGGTGCAGCAGCCAGGCCAGCGCGACGACGGCGGGACTTTCGTCGAGCGAGTCGCACAGGTCCTCGAAGGCCTTGATCTTGTCCCGGTTGGCTCGCAGGGCCTCCTGTGCGCGCCCGGCCTGCCGGCGGCGGCCCTCCCGCTCCTTCTTCAGCGCCCTGCCGACGCCGTACGCCCGGGCCGCCGGCAGGACCTCCAGCTCGATCTCGCGGGTCAGCAGGTTGTACAGGGACTGCTCGCTCACCAGGCCGAGCAGGCCGTGTGCGGCGGCGGCCGCGTTAGCTTGCGCGATGTGCCAGCCGGCGAAGTTGGAGGAGCCGACGTAGAGGATCTTGCCCTGGGCGATAAGCACCTCCATCGCCTGCCAGATCTCATCCCACGGGGTGTCCCGGTCGACGTGGTGCATCTGATAGAGGTCGATGTAGTCGGTCCGCAGCCGGCGCAGTGACGCGTCGCAGGCCCGGCGGATGGCCAGGGCCGACAGCTTGCCGTCGTTCGGCCAGTCGCCCATCGCCCCGTAGACCTTGGTCGCCAGCACGGTCCGCTCCCGCCGGCCGCCGCCGGCGGCGAACCAGTCCCCGATGATCTCCTCGGTCCAGCCCGCGTGCGCCTCGCTGCTGCCCGCGACCTGGCCCGGCGGGCTGGCCGCCCCACCGTAGCGGTTGGCGGTGTCGAAGAAGTTGATGCCCAGCTCATGCGCGTGATCCATGATCGCGTGTGCGTCCGGGGCGGGCGTCAGCGGGCCGAAGTTCATCGTGCCCAGGCAGAGGCGGCTGACCGTGAGGCCGGTGCGGCCGAGATGCGTGTACTCCATGCCAGCATTTTCCCGCCCGCCTGGCGCTCGCGATAAGGCGGCCTCGTGCGCCGCGCGGCCGGCCGGATCAGCCGGACCAGATCGCGTACCGAGCACCGCACATGATCTCAACAAAAGGCGACAATGTTTATGAACGGCGAGGCGATCGTTACCGGCCCAGGCTGGCACAGCTCAGGCCCGCTAAAGGGGGTCTGCGCGGAGTCAGAAAAAAAATTACCCCTCGGCCGACCAGGTCTGATCACTTTGTGTTACGAATATTGTCGGAGGGTTACTGGGAGGATCGCCCAGACGTTGCCCAGGGGGCGCGGCTTTGCTCCTGTGCCGGCCCTTCGCTCAGGCGGCCAGGCTGTCGGCCTGGCCGAATGCTCCCGCGCGGGCCGTCCGGTGTATCCGGGCGCGGCCCGTGCGGGCTGTTGTCTCGCGACCGGAGGAATCGTTCATGACCCACGAAGACCCGGAAATCCACCCTGCCGCGCCCGATGCGAAGGCGGGCCCGTCCCGCCGTGGCGTGCTGCGCAGTGCGGGCGGTATCGGCATCGCCGGCGTGACGGCCGGCCTGCTCGTTAACGCCACCGCCGGCGCGGCATCCGCGGCGACCGCCCGTACCGCATCCGCCAGCCACACGCAGGCCCCGGCCAGCTCTCCGCTGGTGGCGCACGTACACGACGCCCGGACCGGCGAGGTGGACCTGTTCACCGGAGAGCAGCACGTGCGCGTGCACGACCCGGCGCTGGCCCACGCACTGGCCCGCGCCGCGACCACCAGCCACTGACCATCTCCACGGAAGCCATCTCCACCGAAACGATCTCCCACGGAGAATGCCCCGGTGCGGCCGGAATGCCGTCCGCGCACCACAGCCCGGGCCTGGCCTTCCGGCCCGCTGCGGCCGGATGGCGGCGCACTATGCCGCCCGTCCGGCACCGCCCGCTGCCTCTTCCAGGTCATTCTTCCGCCGGTTATCTCATCACCAACGTTATGTGAGGTGTAGTGAATGTCATCGCATAAGGAAGCGCCGGGGATCGTCAACGATGCCGCGGCTGACAACACCGACGTGTACGCGTTCGTTTCCCCGGACGACCCAAGCACGGTCACGCTGATCGCAAACTTCGTTCCGCTGGAAGAACCGGACGGCGGGCCTAACTTCTTCGAGTTCGGCGACGACGTGCTCTACCAAATCCATATCAGCAACTCGGGCACCGCCATCGCCGACATCACGTACCAGTTCCGCTTCAGCACCGAGGTGCGCAACGAGGACACGTTCCTCTACAACACCGGGCCGATCACGTCACTGAACAGCCCGAACTGGAACCGCCGTCAGTTCTACTCGGTGGTCAGGGAGGACAGGTCCGGCCGCCACACCCTGGTGACCGACGCCCCGTGCCCGCCGTGCAACATCGGTCCCGGCTCCACCCCGGACTACGCTGCCCTCGCGGAGGCGGCGGTCATCATGATTTCGCGGGGCGGCAAGGTGTTCGCCGGACAGCGCGCCGAAGGCTTCTATGTCGATCTCGGGGCAATCTTCGACCTCGCCGACCTGCGGCCGTTCCAGAACCTGAATACCTTCAACAAGATGCCGGCGGCACCGGGCATCAACTCCACCAAAGCAAAGAACATCCATTCGATCGCCCTGCAGGTGCCCATGAACCAGCTGTCCAACGGGTTCA
>Ga0302317_10002382_pt1 | contig 12897 bp, 11 predicted proteins | sample III_Palsa_N3_3_FD_200450 | JGI IMG/M metagenome (GOLD analysis project Ga0302317, IMG submission 200450) | Peat permafrost microbial communities from Stordalen Mire near Abisko, Sweden - III_Palsa_N3_3 | ecosystem: Environmental > Terrestrial > Soil > Palsa > Peat permafrost | place: Sweden...
TCTCCCAGCCTCCGCGCCCGAGACTACCGAGCGCACCATCACCGGCCCACCCCGCGTCCTCTCCGTCGACATCCTCCGCGGCATCACCATCGCCTTCATGATCCTGGTCAACGATCCGGGCGATTGGGCCCACGTCTTCCCGCCGCTCGACCACGCATCCTGGAACGGCTGGACCCTCACCGACCTAGTCTTCCCAACCTTCCTCTTCCTCGTCGGCGCCTCCCTCATCTTCTCGCTCGACGCCCGCGCCGCCAAAGGCCACTGCCGCAACACGCTCTCCGGCCACGTCATTCTCCGCTGCCTCAAAATCCTCCTCCTGCAATACGTCCTCGTCTTCTTCCCCTACATGCACTGGCACACGATGCGCCTCTATGGAGTCCTCCCGCGCATCGCCCTCTGCTATCTCCTCGCCGGCCTAATCCTCATCGCCACCATGAAACTCAAGTCGCGCGTGCCCGTCCTCATCGGCATCGTAGCGACGCTCCTCATCGGCTACTGGGCGCTGCTACGCTTCGTTCCAATCCCCGGCGCCGGCATGCCCGCCTGCGATATCCCCTTCATGGACCAGACGCAAAACCTAACCTCCTGGCTCGACCGCGCCGCCATGGCCTTCACACAACGTTGGCTGCACACCGGCCGCCTCTACCTCACCACCCGAGACCCCGAAGGCTTGCTCAGCACGCTCCCCGCCGTAGCCAGCACGCTGCTCGGCGCACTCACCGGCCTGTGGATGCGCCAGACCCACGGCCCTCGCAACAGCCATGCACTCCGCCGCATGCAACTCACTCTCGCCGGAGCAGGCATCCTCGCCGTCCTGGCCGGAGAGCTCTGGTCCCCGTGGTTTCCCATCAACAAAAATCTCTGGACCTCCAGCTACGTCCTCCTCGCAGCCGGCTGGGCAGCCCTCGCCCTCGCGCTCCTCTCGCTCCTCGTAGACCGTCGCCCCGAACCCTGGCCCCATTGGCTCCGCCTCTCCACCTGGCCCTGGTTCGTCTTCGGCTCCAACGCCATCGCCGCCTTCACCGTCTCGGTCATCGTCGTCAAGACCTGCCTCTACTTTAAGATCACTGGCGCCGACGGCATCAAGCGCACCCTCTGGCTCCTCGACTACCAGCACATCTTCGCCCGCCACGCCTCCACCAACTGGACCTCGCTAGCCTTCGCCATCAGCATCGTCATCTTTTGCTTCCTGCCCAACTGTTGGCTATGGCGTCGCAAAATCTTCCTGAAGATTTGAGCGCACCCACCTCGTCACGGGCACGAATCCTCGCGCCGTATCACAATAGAAGAGAATCAAACTGTACCTGAGGAAGAGGGAACACTGTGGCATATGAAAGTCTGCGCGACTGGATCAACGCACTAAGCAAAGTTGGCGAACTCAAGCGCATTACCGCAGAAGTCTCGCCCATCCTCGAGATGGCAGAGATTGCCGATCGCGCCTCCAAACTCGGAAAGGGAACTGACCGTGCCGGCGGCCCCGCGCTCCTCTTCGAAAACGTCACCGGCTATCCCGGCGCGCATGTCCTGATGAACCAGTTCGGCAGCGAGCGCCGCATGCGGTTGGCACTGGAGGTCGACTCCCTCGACGACATCGCCAAGCGCATCGACACCCTCCTCCACCCCGTCGCTCCCACCGGCATGCTCGACAAGCTAAAGCTCCTCCCCAAGCTCGCCGAAGTCGGAGGCTTTTTCCCCAAGGTCATCGACGCCCGCAAGGCTCCCTGCAAGGAAGTCATTCGCCGCGGCGACGAAATCGACATCCTGAAGTTTCCCATCCTCCAAACCTGGCCCGGCGACGGCGGCCGCTTCATCACTCTCCCCTGCGTCACCACCCGCGATCGAAAGTCCGGCAAGCGCAATCTCGGCATGTACCGCATGCAGGTGTACGACAGCCACACCACAGGCATGCATTGGCAGCGCCAGAAAGTCGCCGCCGAACACGCCCGTGATCACCTCCGCGCAACCGCCTCCGACAAGGCCGGCGAGGTCGAGCTCATGGCCCTCACCGCCGGGGGCACAGCCTCTGCCCCTCACGACAGCGTTCCCCAACTCGTCGCCACCCGCATCGCCGGCCAGCGCATGGAAGTCGCCGTCGCCATCGGCACCGACCCCGCCATCACCTTTTCCGCCATCGTTCCCGCCCCTCCAGAAATCGAGGAGTACCTCATCGGCGGCTTCCTCCGCCAGCAGGCCGTCGAGCTCGTCAAGTGCGAGACCGTCGACCTCGAAGTCCCAGCCCACGCCGAAATCATCCTCGAAGGTTTCGTCGAGCTGGGCGAGCTCCGCAGCGAAGGCCCCTTCGGCGACCACACCGGCTTCTACACCATGCAGGACGACTACCCTGTCTTCCACATCACCTGCATCACGCACCGCATCAACCCCATCTACGCGGCCACCGTCGTCGGCAAGCCACCGATGGAAGACGCCTGGATGGGCAAAGCCGTCGAGCGCATCTTCCTCCCGCTCATGAAACTCACCCTCCCCGAGATCGTCGACATCAATCTCCCCGCCGAGGGCGTCTTCCACAACCTCATGATCGTCAGCATCCGCAAAAGCTACGCCGGCCACGCCCGCAAGGTCATGAACGGCATCTGGTCGATGGGTCAGGCCATGTTCACCAAGTGCGTCATCGTGCTCGACGAAGACTGCGACGTCCAGGACCTCGCCGAAGTCACCCTCCGCGTCACCAACAACATCGACCCCGAGCGCGACATCCAATTCACGCTCGGCCCAGTCGACTCGCTGGATCACGCCTCACGCCTACCCAACTACGGCAGCAAGATGGGTATCGACGCCACCCGCAAATGGCCCGCCGAAGGCTTCACCCGCCCCTGGCCCCAGATGCTCACCATGCCCGAAGAAGTGAAGTCTCGAATCGACAAAATCTGGAGATCGATGCGAATCGAATAAACTTTAAGCCATCAAGGAAAGTCCAACCTGTCGGATTAGAGATCAAGCCATCGAGGATCCTGCATGAGCCGTTTCGTCCGCGGAGCTTTGCTCTGCCTCACGATATCCTGCACCGCTGAGCTCGCCGCGCAGGATATGTCGCACGCCCAGCCATCCAACCCGTACAGCCGTAAGAACACCTTCAGCCTCTTCGTCGAGTACTCTCCCACCTCCAGCCACATCCTTCTCGGCGCCGCACGTCAGCGCATCCTCGCCGACTTCGGAGGCGCCTACACTCGCCGCATCGTCAGCTTCTGGGGCTCAGACCTCGGCTATCACGTCGAACTTCGTCCCGTCCTCTTCGAGAGCGATCCCGTCGCCATCACCCGCTCCACCATCTCCTACACCGCACCGCCGCCCATAGGCCCCGTGACCTCTACTGAAACCGTCTCGGCCGCCCCCATCGGCAAGTGCCAGCCCTCCTCGGGAACCACCGTCTTCCCGCCGATCGATGGAGAGCCCCCGGTTACCCTCAGCTACACGACCACCTGCGGCCGCCAATGGACCTTCGGCCAGGTCTTCACCCCCATCGGCTTTCAATACTCCATGCGCACCCGCCACCGGCTGCAACCCTTCATCGTCGGTACACTCGGCTACATGTACACCAGCCGCCCCGTCCCCGTCGCCAACGCCGAAGCGTTCAACTTTGTCTTCGACTTCGGCGCCGGCCTCGAACTCTGCCGCTCCAATCAGAAAAAGCGTTCCCTCTCCATCGAGTCCCGCTACCACCACTTCTCCAACCGCGACACCGCCCAATCCAACCCCGGCACCGACAACATCACCTACATGCTCGCCTACAACTTCGGCCACTAAGCGCGACGGAAGCTTCATGACATGGAGGCCTACCTTGCACTTTTCGCCGGAGCCCCCGGACGGTAATATGAGACCGAACCATCGGCAGAACACCAGGCCGGCACGGCGTGCCTGCGCCTCTACCAAAATCCCATGGAGCGTTGACCGTTCCACCCAATAGGCCCTCTCATGCTTAGCTTCGGTCAGAACGTCGTGCTACTCCTTATCACGTGTGCCTTTTCGCTGTCCTTCACGTTGTTGCTCAACCGCATATGGCCCAAGGAAAAGCGCCCTGTCCAGAATGACTTGATCGGTTGGCAACTAAGCATTCTCGGGACCACGTACGCTGTCATCCTGGGATTCATGTTGTACGCCGTGTGGAGCGAATTTGGCGCCGCAACGCTCAACGCGGATATGGAAGCCAGCTCACTTCGTAACTTGTATCGCCTGGCCGGCGGCCTGCCAGAAGCTCAAAAAATCGAATTGCAGTCAGAGGCGAAGGCATACGCTGCTGCGGTCCTCAATGACGACTGGCCGGCTATGGCGCAAGGCCAGCTACCCAACGCAAGTCACGAAATTAACGAGCATATGTGGGTCACGCTGATGTCGGTGAAGAATGCCTCGTCCTCGGAAAATACAGCGGAGGACCACGCTCTCTACGAGCTAAGCCAGGTGACCACCTACAGACGAACGCGGCTGGTTCAGAGTGCGCGGCGTCTCCCCCTGATCCTCTGGTGCGTCTTGATGGTCGGAGCCCTGCTCACCTTCTTGTCCGTCAACATATTCAACTCCGTAAATCCGAGACTTCATTTGTTCCAGGTCTTCTCCTTCACCCTGCTGATTACCCTGGTGCTCCTCGCCATCGCAGACGTGAACAGGCCATTCATCGGCTGGGTCCACGTCAGTAATTATCCCTTTCTACGTGCGCAGGAAACGATGCATGGGCTCGAACCCTAGCCCCACCGCGCCGGCAACCTCCGCCCGCGAACGATATACTGCTCAAGGCGCACTTAACCCACAGCGCACAAGTAGGAGACAGGTTTGGCGAAGGCAGAAATCGGCATCATCGGCGGCAGCGGGCTCTACAACATGGACGGCCTCACCGACGTCACGGAAGTCAACATCCCAACTCCCTTCGGCGACCCCAGCGAAGTCTTCGCCCTCGGCACCCTCGAAGGCCGCAAAGTCGCCTTCCTCGCCCGCCACGGCAAAGGCCACCGCATCCTTCCCAGCGAGCTGAACTTCAAGGCCAACATCTACGCCATGAAATCCCTCGGCGTCACGAGCATCCTCTCCGTCAGCGCCGTCGGCAGCCTCAAGGAAGAGCACAAGCCCACAGACTTCGTTATCCCCGACCAGTTCATCGACCGTACGTTCTCGCGCAGCGCAACGTTCTTCGGCGATGGCGTCGTCGGCCACATAGCCTTCGCCGATCCCGTCTGCCCCATCGTCTCCGATGTCTTCGCCAAAGCCTGCGCCGAAGTCGGCGTCGTCGGCAAGCGCGGCGGCACCTACATCTGCATGGAAGGCCCGCAGTTCTCCACCCGCGCCGAGTCCAACCTCTACCGCTCGTGGGGCGCCGACATCATCGGCATGACGAACCTCCAGGAAGCCAAGCTCGCCCGCGAGGCCGAGATCAGCTACGCCACCCTCGCCATGGTCACCGACTACGACTGCTGGCGCGAAGGCCACGACGATGTCACCATTGAGCAGGTCATCGCCGTCATGCATCAGAACTCCGGCAACGCCCAGAAGGTTGTCAAAGCCGCCGTCCGCCTCATGCCCGCCGACCTCAGCGCCAGCCCCGCCCAGACCGCCGCAAAGTTCGCCATCATGACCGACAAGGCCGCCATCCCCGCCGCCACCAAGGCAAAGCTAGACCTCCTCTACGGCAAATACTGGTAGCCGCGAAAGGTTCTCAATGACGCTTCGACCCGGTACACGCTTGCCATTAGTTGAGATTGATCTCGCAGTCGGCATGGTTGGATTTGTTTTGGCCCTCTGCTGGGGCAAGTTAGTAAGGAGAAACATGGACCGTGACACCATCATCTTCTTAGGAAAGATGTTTGGTGGAATCAGTCTCTGTTTTCTCGTCGTCATTTTCTTAACGAATTGAGTTCAGCCCTCTGGGTGAATGCTCGCAGGCTCAACGCATCAAGTATCGAAACTTAAGAGGAAATATCTTGTCCATTCTCGTAGTAGGTTCCGTAGCCTTTGACACCCTCGAAACACCCAGCGGCAAGCGCGAGCGCGTCCTCGGCGGTGCCGCCACCCACTTCGCTCTCGCCGCCAGCTTCTTCACCAAGGTCCGCGTCGTCGGCGTCGTCGGCGAAGACTTCCTCCCCGAGCACGAAGCCGTCCTCACCTCCCGCGGCGTCGACACCACCGGCATCGAGCACGTCCCCGGCAAAAGCTTCCACTGGACCGGCAGCTACATGAACGACCTCGCCGAAGCCGACACCCTCGCCACCGACCTCAACGTCTTCGCAGACTTCTCCCCCAAGATCCCCGACAGCTATCTCGACTCCGAATTCCTCTTCCTCGCCAACATCGATCCCGTCCTTCAACTCCGGGTCCGCCAGGCCATGCCCAACGCCAAGCTTGTAGCCGGCGACACCATGAACTACTGGATCGCCGCGCACCGCGACAACCTCCTCAAGGTCATGAAGGAGCTCGACGTCCTCGTCATCAACGGCAAGGAAGTCCTCATGCTGAGCGACGAGACCAACTGGGTTCGCGGCGCAAAGAAAGTCCTCGAGATGGGCCCCAAGTCCCTCATCGTGAAGTACGCCGAGCACGGCGTCGCAGGATTCTTCTCCGAAGCCTTCCTCAAAAAAATGGGTGCTCCCAAATCCGAACGCTCGATCTTCCGCGCCCCCGCAACCCCCGTCGAAGAGGTCATCGACCCCACCGGCGCAGGCGATTCCTTCGCCGGCGGCTTGTACGGCTACATCGCCTCCCAAGGCAAGCTCACCCCCGAGGTCTATCGCACCGCCATGTTCTACGGCAGCGTCATGGGCTCACTCGCCGTCGAAGCCTTCGGCACCGAACGCCTCCAGCGCACCACCCGCGAAGAAATAGACCAGCGCTTCAACCAGCTCAAGGAAATCTCCCACCTCTAATTCCTCATGGCGAGATCACGCTCAGATCGACGCAACGCCAAGCTCACCGAATCCAAACCCGGCGAGATTGTCCTCGGCCGCAAGAGCTCCCGCACCGGCTCTTTCCGCCACTCGCCCATCTGGGTTCCCGGCGATCCTGAAGCCGTGCGCCCCGTCGTCCCCGGCGAAACCTATCCGCTCTTCGTGGCTGGCATTCTCATCGCCTTCGTCGCGCTGTTCGTTTGCTTCAACCATGGCTACCTTCTGCTCTATGGAGACGCGGTTGCCCACCTCGCCATCTCCCGCCGCATCCTCGACGCGAGATGGCCCGGCATCGCCCAACTAGGCGGCGTCTGGCTTCCACTCCCGCACCTCCTTATGCTCCCGTTCATCATGAACATGCGCATGTGGCAGACCGGCCTCGCCGGCGCTCCCATGTCGATGATCAGCTACGCGGCCAGCGTAGCCGGCATCTGGCGTCTGGCCCGCCGCAGCATGAAGCTCCGCTGGGCTCTCGTCGCCACCACCTTCTACGCCCTCAACGCCAACCTCCTCTTCCTCTCCACCACCGCCATGACGGAAGCGCTCTTCCTCGCACTCCTCATCTGGTCCGTCGTCGCCACCTCCGAATCCATCGCCGCCCTCCGCACCAACGACATCACCACAGCCCGCGCCCGCATGATGCTCACCGGCATCCTCATCTTCGGTCAAGTCTTCACCCGCTATGACGGCTGGATCATCGGCGCCATTATCTGGCTCTGTTTCGCAATCGCGATCTTCACCGCCGCCCCCGACATCCGCCGCCGCATGCGCCCGTCCTTCATCCTCTTCACCGTCATCGTCGTCGCCGGCCCCCTCCTCTGGTTCTGGTACAATGCCCACTTTGAGCACGACTGGCTCGACTTCTTCCGCGGCCCCTACTCCGCCGCACAAATCGAGCGCCGCACCGCGCCTCCAGGCCAGCACTACCGCGGCTGGCACAACATCGGCTGGGCCGCCCTCTTCTACACCCGCACTGCCCAGATCGACGCAGCAGCCTGGGAAACAGGCTTCGCCCTCCTCCTCGCCTCGCTCTACGGCCTCTACCTTTCCCTCCGTCAACGCGCAACCACCGCCGTCCGAACCCGCGCCGAATCCTTCGCACTCCTCCTCTGGATCCCGCTCCCGTTCTACATCTACTCCATCGCCTACGGCTCGGTTCCCATCTTCATCCCGCAACTCTGGCCGCACGCCTTCTACAACGCGCGCTACGGCATGGAACTCCTTCCCGCTCTCTCCATCTACGCCGCGCTCTCCGCAGAGCAGCTCGAAACCTTCCTGAAATCCCGCACCTCCAATTTCGCCCGACTCGCTGCTCGACTTTGGCAGCCCGCCGCCATGATGCTCTGCGTCGCAAACTGCATTGCCATGATGTACGCTGTCCCCCTCGTCCTCCAGGAAGCCATCCACAACTCCACCAACCGCGTATCGCTCGAGCGCAACCTCGCCACCATGCTCGAGACGATGCCGCAAAACGTTCCCGTCATGATGTCGCTCACCAACCATGTAGGCGCGGTCCAAACCGCCGGCCGCCCCCTCCGCAGCATGGTCAGCGAAAACGACGACCAGACCTGGCAACTCGCCCTCAAGGATCCCGCCCAGCACGCCGCCTACGTCATCTCCATCGCGGGCGATCCCGTCGCCAACGCCATCGCCGCCCATCCGCAAGGCCTCGCCGAGATGGAAGTCATCTGCACCACCGGCCAGCCCTGCGCCCGCGTCTACCAATCCCTCCTCTGGACCCCCGCCAGTACAAAATAATTTCACCCAACTAAACTTTCTCCATCCACGGGAGAGTAACGCGGAAGCAACAACCCGCATCACAGTGATTGGCCGTATAAGTAGCGGTACACGACACCGGGCTGAACGCTCGCCGGGCAAAGTACGACAAGCAATGAATCGAACACAGCACACTCGCTTCCACGAGGCAGCGGTGGTGTGCTTACACAAATCACAAGGAGTATTGGGCCATGGGAATTTTCACACCAGATGTCAACAACCTGCGCGAGCTGTATATCAATATGCTTCAGCATGCGCTCAGCAGCGAAAAGCAGATTGTCGAAAAGGGCTTGCCCGCGATGATCGAGAAGTCCACTAACCCGGAACTCGCTCAGGCTTTCCGCAATCATCTCACCGAGTCGAAACAGCATATCGTGCGCCTCGAACGCATCCTCGACGCCACCCAGGGCGAGGTCAGTGACTCCCGCTGCAAGGTCACCGCTCAGCTCATCAGCTCTGCAGAAGCCGAGATCGGCGATGCTGCTAACGACCAAATCCGCGATGTCATCCTGATCGCCGCCGGCAACCAGGTAGAGCATCACGAGATCGCCGTCTACGGAACTCTGCGCACCTGGGCCGAAATTCTCGGCAACCAGCAGGACGCGCAACTGCTCGAGAAAACCCTGCAGGAAGAAGAGAACGCCGATGAGCTTCTCACCGAGCTATCCCAGCAGATCAACGTTGCCGCACCTGTAGCATAGTCACCACCACAGGATTGGTTTGGCCCGCCCGCGTGCAGTCCACGCGGGCGGCTTTCTTAGTGCACACGCCGTACCCACTCCGATTCCGCCCCCGTCACCATTCACCCCTCCACGTCACCGAGTAGTATTCTGGCTCGATGGTGGATCCCGGCCACATACATTTCTCCACGCTCGAGCAGCTCGTCCTCTCCGGCCCCTCCGTCAAACGTCTGTTGACGGCCGCCGCCCTGGGCGGAGTCGTCGGCCTCGAGCGCGAGTGGCGCCACAAAGATTCCGGCCTTCGCACTAACATCCTCATCTGCGTAGGCTCGGCGCTGTTCACCATCCTCAGCGTCGTCATCGCCGGCGATAACCCGAACAACCGCGGCCAGATCGCCTCCAACATCGTGCAGGGCATCGGCTTCCTCGGCGCCGGCCTCATCCTCCATACCAAGAATCGCGTGCTCGGTCTCACCAGCGCCGCCACGGTCTGGGTGGTCGCGGCTATCGGCATGACCTGCGGTGCCGGTCTCTACATCGTCGCCGCCCTCTCCACCGTCCTCGTCCTCATCTCGCTTCAGATCATCGGCGTACTCGAAGGCCGACTCGGCTGGAAGCGCTATCCCAAGGTCTACGAAGTCCGCGCCGACATTGGAGCGATGCTGCCAGAGAGCGTCGTCGGCGAAGACCGCGCGCAAGCCCTCGCCGAGCAGGTCACGGCCGCTAACCACCGCATGCAGTTGGCCATCCTCAAGGTCCTGGACTCCGTCGGCCAACGCCTCGCCGTGCTCGATCGCGATAACATCGCCGGCATCGAACGCGTATCCTTCATCGTCACCGCAACCCACAAAATCCACGCTCACATCCATCACGAGCTCCAAGCCAGCGACGCCACCGACAAGGTCGTCGTCTTTCACGACACGGAGGAAGAATGAGCCGCATACCCTTCGTCAAAGCCCACGCCTGTGGCAACGATTTCCTCATCATCGAAGAACCCCTCGCTCTCAATCGCCACGCCGCCCTCGCGCGCAAACTCTGCAGCCGCAACACCGGCATCGGCGCCGACGGCATCGAGTTTCTCCAGCGCCTCCCCAACAACGAATTCTTCCTTCGCCTCTTCAACGCCGACGGCTCCGAGGCCGAGCTATCCGGCAACGGCACCCGCTGCGTCGCCGCCTGGCTCGCCGCCAGCGAAGGCCTTCAGGAAGTCGCCCTCGGCACCCACGGCGGCATCCGCGCCTGCCGCCTCATTCGCCGCGAGGACGTCGACTACTGGATCGAAAGCAACATGGGCGTCCCCCGCGTCATGCCCCGCAGCATCGAAATCCCCGGCGTCGACGAACCCATCGACGGTGTCATGGTCAACGTCGGCAACCCCCACTTCATCCTCTTTCCGGACAATGAAGACTTCAGCAGCCACGGCTTTACCTGGCAACAACTCGGCGCCAAAATCGCCGTCGACAAACTCTTTCCCCACGGCACCAACGTCGAGTTCGTCCGCATCCTCTCGCCGACACAAATTAGCTTCCGCATCTACGAGCGCGGCTGCGGCCCCACCACTTCCAGCGGCACCGGAACCTGCGCGGCGGCAACCGCTGCCATCTTCCGCCACAACGCAGCCCGCGAGCTCACCGCCATTGCCGAAGGCGGCGCGCAACAAATTGTCTGGCCCACCAACTCCAGCGATCTCTTCCTCACCGGCCCCGCCGAAATCATCTGCACCGGCGAGGTAGACTTTGTCTGATCTATCCCCACGCCCCAAGCCGGGTGCCCCATCCATACCCACCTTTTGCGGACGGGTGAGATGCGCGTGCCTGAGGCTAAACCCGATTCTGCGAACAGGCCCATCATGCGAACCCTCAACCGCAAACTCGCGCCTTCGTCCCTGGTGCAACGATGCCGTCTAGACCAACCCTCAAGCAGGGAAGTCGCATCGCCCTCGTGTCCCCAGCCTCTGCCGCTAAACCCGAATTAGTAGCCCAAGGCAGCGCCGCGCTCCGTGCCTACGGCTACGACCCCATCGTCATGCCCCACGCCCTCGACCGCGGCCCGCTCTACTACGCCGGCACCGCCTCCAACCGCGTCGCCGACCTCCACGCCGCCTTCGCCGACCCCACCATCGACGCAATCCTCTGCACCCGCGGCGGCTGGGGCTCTGCCGAACTCCTCCCCCTGCTCGACGCCCAACTCATCCGCGCGAATCCCAAAGTCTTCATCGGCTACAGCGACCACACCTCGCTCCACCTCTACCTCTGGAACCTCTGCAAACTCCCCACCTTCTACGCCCCCATGGCCGCAGCCGACTGGTCCAACCCCAACGGCGTAGACCACCGCACCTGGCAATCCGCCCTCCACGCAACTGAACCCTGGTCCGTCAACTCCGCAGACGGCATCCGCACCCTCAAAGCCGGCCGCGCCCAAGGCCGCATCCTCGGCGGCTGCCTCTCCATCCTCGTCGAATCTCTCGGCACCCCCTACGCCCTCAACCTCACCGAGCCCACCATCCTCTTCCTCGAGGACATCAACACCAAGCCCTACCAGTGGGACCGCATGCTCACCCATCTCCGCCTCGCCGGCCAACTCAACCACGTCACCGGCATCGTCTTCGGCGACCCCGGCGCGAACATCCAACCCTCAGAGCTTCCTCTCCTCGAAGCCGCCTGCCTCCACGCCCTTCAATCCTTCGAAGGCCCCATCACCTTCGGCCTCCAATCCGGCCACATGTCCTCCCACAACCGTTCCATCCCACTAGGCATCCGGGTCACAATGGAAGACGACACGATAAGCGAGATCAAGCAGTGAGCACCACACCAAAACACATTCACCTCATCGGAATCTGCGGCACCGCGATGGCCTCGCTGGCCGGCATGCTCCGCGCCCATGGCCACCGCGTCACGGGTTCCGACACCGCCGCCTACCCACCCATGTCCGACCAGCTCCGCGCCCAGGGCATCCCCATCCTCGAGCCCTACAGCGCCGCGAACCTCTCGCCCGCGCCCGACCTCGTAGTAGTCGGCAACGCCATCTCTCGCGGCAACCCCGAGCTCGAAGTGGTCCTCGACCAGCGCATCCCCATGACCTCCATGGCCGCGCTCATCTACGACGAATTCCTCGCCAACCGCGAGCGTCTCGTAGTCTGCGGCACACACGGCAAGACCACCACGACCAGCATGCTCGCCTGGATTTATGAAGTCGCCGGTCGCTCCAACCCGGCCTTCACGCCCTCCTTCCTCATCGGCGGCGTCGCCGAAAACTTCGGCACCAGCTTCCACGTCAATCCGAAGGCCCGCACCTTCATCCTCGAAGGCGACGAGTACGACACCGCCTTCTTCGACAAGGGCCCCAAGTTCCTCCACTACTTTCCCGACGCCGCCATCCTCACCCACGTCGAGTTCGACCACGCCGACATCTATGCCGACCTCGACGCCGTCAAGACCGCCTTCAAGCGCATGGTCAACCTGATCCCCCAACGCGGCCGCCTGATCGCCTACGACGGCAACGCCAACGTCACCGAGTGTTGCGCGAAAGCCTTCTGCAACGTAGAGCGCTACGGCCTC